>Ga0207996_1000540_pt1 | contig 32570 bp, 12 predicted proteins | sample AntAceMetag02UKG_FD_184773 | JGI IMG/M metagenome (GOLD analysis project Ga0207996, IMG submission 184773) | Saline lake microbial communities from Ace Lake, Antarctica - Antarctic Ace Lake Metagenome 02UKG (SPAdes) (version 2) | ecosystem: Environmental > Aquatic > Non-marine Saline and...
CTGAGAGAGAAGTAGATATCAAGTATTCTGGATATAAAATCCAGGGTATAGTGGGTTTCGGCTCACAGGCGATGGGCACATTGCAGTATTATGAAAATATCAGCCAGGTAAAAGAGCCTGAGGGAAATACGATTTTGGTAATCCAGGAACAGATTGATCTGGAAGGCTTAAAGAAAATCGCTGAATTAGGTTATAAAGGCTTGATTGCTCCTTCTATTCATTACCGACAACTTACTGCATTTACGGGTGAAGATATTGGAGTGGCTCTCACAGGAAATGAACATATCCCCTTTCCAATCGTGATCACCCAGGGATTTGGTAATTTCACGCTGCCGGAAGAATATTGCCAGTTCTTCCAGCAGAAAATCGGTTCCCATATCTTCATAGATGGGCACACCCAAATCCGCGCAGGAGTTATCAGACCCCAGATCATCATCCAGTAAGCTAAATATATTACCTGTCTAAAACCTTGCGAATGGGGTTTACACCTTCGCAAGGTTGACCGATATGGAAAAGATATTTATATTGTTTATTAGTTATATCGGTAAAAAAAACATTGCCCAGTTCAAAGATATATTTCTCTTTGCCTGATATGAAAAAACGCAAAAGACTCTGGCTGGTAATAGCCTTGATAGTGATAATATTTTTAGGAATTATTTATCTGATAACTCCTGATGCGAGTAAGAAGCTTGATAATTATGGTAAAATCGTGCTGGATCGCCAGGGAAAGATATTGCGAGCATTTTTGAATGAGAATGAGCAGTGGTGTTTTGTACCTGGTAATGCTCAGATCCCGCCAAAACTTGAGAAGGCAGTGCTTTGCTTTGAAGACCGCTATTTTTATCAGCACCCGGGATTTAATCCTGTTTCCATTATTCAGGCAGTAAGCAGAAATATTAAAGCTGGCAAAGTGGTAAGCGGGGGCAGCACAATCACTATGCAGGTCTGTCGTCTGGCAAATCCGGGAGAGCGAACCCTGTATAAAAAACTAATGGAATTATTGCAGGCGGTCAAGCTGGAAATACTTTACACCAAAAAGGAGATACTGTCATTATATTTAAATAATGCACCTTATGGTGGAAATATTCTGGGAGTCAGAGCAGCAGCCTTGAAATATTTTGCTCGAGAACCTGCTCAATTATCATGGGCGGAAGCTGCACTCCTGGCTGTTTTACCAAATGCTCCTGCCCAGCTTTCACCAGGAAAAAATCAGCAGCTATTAATTGATAAACGCAATCGTCTGTTGCATAATTTGGCCAAAAAGGGTTATATTGATGAGATAACCTGTGAACTCAGTTGCCGGGAACCTGCGGTTGACAATAAACGCAATCTACCCTGCGAAGCACCCCATTTCACGCGGTATGCAGCAGCAAAGCAAAACTCGCCAGAGATAAGAACCACTCTTGATCTGCAACTGCAAAACATGATAGAAAGGACAATTAAATTTCAGGGTGGTTACTTGCATGAAAACGGAATAAGAAACCTGTCAGCACTGGTGGTTGATAATCAAAGTAGAGAGATCCTGGTCTGGATAGGTTCTCAGGATTTTTATGATGATGAGGCACAGGGGCAAATAGATGGAGTTCTTGCGGAGCGTTCACCCGGTTCAACCCTTAAGCCGTTTTTATACGCTTCGGCAATTGATGATGGATTGATCGTGCCTGAAACTATGCTGGCAGATGTGCCAAGCTATTATGGGGTATTTCAGCCGAAGAATGCCAGCAGGAAGTATGAGGGCTGGGTAACTGCCAATGAAGCTTTAGTGCGGTCATTGAATGTGCCGGCAGTTCGGCTTTTGAATCTATATGGTTTTGAAAGGTACTATTATTTTCTTAAAGATGCCGGGCTCACTACCTTATTCCGCACTGCTGAAGGTTATGGACTCACGCTGATAATTGGGGGTTGTGAAGTGAGAATGCCTGAGCTGGCAGCACTTTATTGCGGACTTGCCAACCAGGGCAGGTTTGCACCCTTATCTTACCTGAAAGATGAAGATAAAGCTAAACCAGTACAATTGATCAGTCCAGGTAGTTCCTGGCAGATATTGAACGTGATATCTGAATTAAAGCGTCCAGGAGCGGAATATTACTGGCATCAGTTTGATAATCAATGGAAATTAGCCTGGAAGACAGGCACCAGTTATGGTCATCGGGATGCCTGGGCAGTGGGGACTAACCCGCAATATACAATAGCCGTATGGGCTGGTAATTTCAATAATCAGAGTAATCCTATGCTTTCGGGTGCTTCCAGTGCAGGACCGCTACTTTTTGCCATATTCAATGCTTTGCCCAAGGATCCAGAGAAATACTGGTTTAAAATGCCCTTAAACGAGCTGGAAGAATGTGAGATATGTGCAGAAACAGGGTTTGCACCATCAAAATGGTGTGAGAAAGATACGATACTGGTTTCAAAACAGGCAAAGGCATTACGGTTTTGCAATTATCATCAGCCATTTCAGGTAACAAAAGATAGTAAAAATACGGTCTGCTCTAAATGCTGGAAGGGTATTGAGCATGAAACTAAAGCATATCTGGTTTATCCACCGCAAGTCAGGAAATATCTCAAATTAAATGGATATCCAGTTCAGGAAATTCCTCCTCATATTCCAGATTGTCCCACCAGATATAAAGCAAAATTGCAGATAGATTATCCTCAGCCGGGAGCAATGATCTTTCTGCCGCGTGATATTGACCTGCAGCAGCAGAGGCTGACTCCTCAGATTTCCGGATATGCACCAGAAACGAGATTATTCTGGTATCTTGATAATGAATTTGCAGGTAGTACTATCGGAAAGGAAAATATCTCTCTGCTGCCGGAAAATGGTTTTCATACTTTGAGTATTATTGATGAATCAGGTAATAGTGTATCCACTACATTTCAGATAAATGTATCGCAGGAAAAATAAAAAGGGCAGACATAAATGCCTGCCCTCGAATCATAAGTCACGAATCATAACTTCTCATTCTTCACTTCCCTACATTAGTAGCCTTGTGCGAAAGTTGGTCATATAATACTATTTCAGAAATAAAATTTTCTTGCTTATTGTATTCTTTTCATTGGATAAACGATAGAAATATACACCAGACCCAACTCTCTCATTTCTTTCATTAGTACCATCCCATATTGTGATATGTTTACCTTGAAGATAATTATCATTGATAAGAGTTTTCACTTTTTGACCTTTAATATTATAGACTGAGAGTTCAATATGACCATCTTGTGGTAAATAAAAAACAATATTAGTCTCCGGATTAAATGGGTTTGGATAATTCATAGAGGTTAACATTTCTGGTGAGGGAGGATTGTTATTTTCTATACTAATACCGGTTCTGATAGATGATAATAATTTTTGAGTTAACAGATCATGCTCTTTTTGGGAAGATGGAACTAAATTGCTCATTAGACCACTTGCCCTGTTTTCTGATTCCAGATAAGTATAACCAAGATCAATAACAGCATAACAGGAATCTTCATAGCTGGGATTATTCATTAGAATATCCTCATATATTCCTATTGCTTCATCAAAATCAGCTAATCTTCGATTTACTAAAGCTAAACAATTTATACAAGCTTTGATTAAGGTTTCTGAATTTGAATTAGATATTAATGAATTTATATATGATTCATAATATTCTAAATTGTCAAGTTCACTATAACAACTGAATAATGCAGAAATAGAAAAAATATCATTTTCCGAAACATTCTCGTCTTCCAATATTGAAATAAAATATGGTATTGCTACTACATATTCTTCATTATTAAAGAATTGCATTGCAGTTTCAAAATCAGTTACTTCATCATTTCTATATTGGTAATTCGTATTAGGAGATAAATCCCATATTTCGCACTCTAATGTTACAAGGTCATAGAACTTGGGGAGAAAATCTACAGGATAAGGGCTACCCCACCAATTTCCTCCAACATTTAAAGTTGGTGCACCTGGTGCTAGTATATTGTATATGTTCAGATTCTGATTATCAAAATCATTATGACCTTTATTCATAACTGGATAACATTTGTACAAATATAAACCATCATTATTGTTATATATTGCATTATTACCTAAACCTACACCCATATACATTACTGCTTCATGGAAATTCTCTAAACCATCAAATCCATTATTATAGATAAAATTTTCCGCCAATTTAACTGATCCATTATAAACTAATATACCAATATCATTGTCGTGAATTTTTGAGTTAAATATTCCATTGAGATCACTATCACTAATATTCACAGCAACATTGGCATTGCTGATGTTAGCATAATGCATTGATATATTACTATTATAATAAGTCTTTATACTCGTCCAGTATTGAGTTACATTATTCTTGCACATTCCTGTTATATAAATGGGTCTATCCACTGATCCCCGTATACTTAAATTTCCATAATTAACAATAGAGGAATATTCCTCAAATCTGATTTCAGTTCCTGGAACTAAGATGATTAAGTTATTATGTCTGAGTATATTTGTATCATGATCAATTATAGCATCATGTCTTATAGAAAGGTCAGTAGTTATATTTTGCGGAATACTTTGATAGTAAGAACCTGTATGTCGGGAATTTCCTCTTATCTGTTCATATTCAGAAATTGCATCAACCGGAAATCCTAAGGGATAAAGAAACAGTTTACCGTCAGTTGTCACGATTATAACCTCTTTATCATAGGTATTATTTATTTTACCAAGTCCGCAAGTAAAATAACTATCTGAATCATTTACCATTAACATACTTGGAAATCCATTGAATCCGAGTTGATGTTCTGACATAATAATTATATCTTGCTCTTTATCTGAATTGATATCGCATTTTAAATAGCACTCAGGTAAAATTGAGATGTGACTAAAACTATTGCTGACAGGGTTATAACTTTCCAAGGAATTTGTGTGTGGATTAATATAAGTTAGATCTAACCCATTTTCTTCCAAAGTATTATCACTTAGGCTCAATTTATTTGTTGTAGAAAAATCTCCAATTGGCCGTGATGCACAATCTGTCCAGGAATCTGAAATATAATTATAGTAATTAATCTCAATACTTCCAGTAGGTATGTCAGGATAATAATTACATGCTACTATATCTTTTTCACCATCCTCATTAATATCGCCAACTAATGTTTCATAATTATGATCAAAATCATGAAAATCAGATAAAAGATAATCTACAGTCCTATATAATACTAAGTCATTTTCTGAATTCATACCAAAAATTCCGAAATAAGCATCATCAATATTCTGTTCATTGTATTCAAGATCAAACGGTACGATAATTTCTTTCTTTGTATCTCCATTAACATCAGCTACAGATATTGCTGCTGAGATATGTTTTTCGCTTGAACAATAATTATAAATATCAAATTCATCATTAACATTATCATATTCTATTACTATTATGCCAGCAAAATTTGAACCTGCATATCTGTTTTTGACTATGATAATATCTAATTGCCCATCGCCTGTCACGTCTTCTATAACGACTGGATATTCAGGTCTTCCTGTAAAACCAACATTATCTAATACATCCACAATAACACCCTGATAATTCCAAATATATACATCACCATTTTTGTCAGCAGCTACAATTTCTTTAAAACCATCACTATTGATATCACCTACTGCTGGTGTACATTCGATTCTACCCATTGTTTCTGGTAAAGAGATTGTACCGGAATACTCTCGGTAGTAATAAATATCACCTAAGTTATTTTGAAGTTCAGATGGTACAGATGTCACAATAATATCATCAAGACCGTCCTGATCAATATCATCAATTACAATATCTGTGGCTACAATATAGTCAGCATTTTCAAAAATAACTGCATACGGAGTCAATGAAGGACTAATTGGCAACTCGAATTCAAAATCCATTTCAAAATCTATTTCATCATCACCATATTCTCCTGATAAATGTAGAGTAATTTCTACTGTTCTCGGATTATATCCCGATGTTTCTTCAATTTCTACACTACAGACCACAGTTTCTGTCTCTTCTATATCTCCCCAAACCATGGAATTTCCTCCTCCATTATAATTGAAGTTAATATATGCATCATCTGTCTCCAAAATACCGGTAACATTATCAGCATCTGCCCAAAGGTTCTTGATTGATATTCCAATTACTCCTTCACCTCCGCATTCAACTGGATTATCCCCCACATATTCATAGCCTTCATAGTTTATTATTGGATGTGGTGTTCCAAGTGCTTCTCCAGCATTGACTAATCCTGCGCCTATCATACCTTCATAATAAGTGTCCTTTGAAAAATCATAAGCAGTGATTTCCATTATGTATTCAAGATCCGATATATCCATTGTTCCTGCTTCCAATTGACTATAGTACTTTGCTATCATAAGAGAAAATACTCCACTGATAATTGGTGCCGCCATTGATGTTCCAGCCATAAAATCGTAATATGGATCAACACTCCAATGACCAAATGCCCATGATTGTTCACTTTGAGTACAGTGATATGTTGGTACTGTACTTATTATAGCACTATCTGAATGAGGTCCATTGGGACTTCCTACTCCTCCAGGTGCAGAAATATTTACCCATTCAGCATAATTTGAATATGTTGTCAGAGTAATACCATGACTCGGATGATTTGTTGCCGCCACAGTATATACATTATCAAGTGATGCCGGATATACTTCGAGATATTCAGGGATATAATCTCCATTATTTCCGGAAGCAGCTATTACCATAATATCTTTTTCTTCGTATAATAATGTTATTACTTCCTGCATATTTTGAAAATTCAGTAATTCATTTTGGGGAATATTATTGGGATTCAATGGTACGGTACCTAAACTCATATTTATTATTCTAGGCTGATTTGTTGTTAAGGAATATATATAATCCAGTGCATTCACAATATCTGAAGCATTCCCTCCTGCAGTTGAACCTAATACTTTAAAAGGATATATTTTCACATAATCATTCCAACCTGCTATAGAAGCTACACCACCATTTTCATCAGCACTAATCCAATTATTTGTTTCGGCAGCCAGTATCCCGGCGACATGCGTTCCATGACCATTATCGTCTATAAAATCTCCGGTATTCGTGAAATCCTCGCCAATTACATCATTATTTGCATCTCGTAAAAGCTGGTTTACCAAATCAGGATGTGTATAATCAATGCCGGTATCAAGAACTGCAACTATGATGTCTTCCGAAGGATTAACATTCTGGACTTCATCCCAGGCATCTTCCGCATTAATATCATTCAAATGCCAGTTGTAATCATTATAATAACCATCATTAGGAGCTATAAATGCCTTAATTACAATATCTTTGTAAGCACTGATCACCTTACTTTCTTGCTTAAATTCAGCAGTAACATCATCTTGATCAATAGAATCGGGAAAGCTGCACTTATAAGTATATTGTAAATTTGGAATATTCCCCGCAGCATACAGCCTTTCTAAATAATCAATTTCATAAGTCTCTGCTAAGTTATTGAACCATGCCTGATCGGTGATCACGGTAGTATCCATGCGTATAGTAATATTATTGAATGGTTCACTTGCCCGGAAGAGTATTTTGCCTTCCACGTACATCGAGTCCGGGAGATCAGCAAATAATATCACGCTTGATACTAATGCCAACAGTAAAAAAGTGATTTTTTTCATCATTCCTCCACTTTTAGTCTTTTATTAACTCAAAATCTCATATTTTGAGTTTTATTTTTTCTTACTTTATCATCACCATTCTGCCCGTTCTATTTACATTTCCACCTGATAATTTATATAGATAAACACCACTTGGCATTTCTCTGCCATTATCATCTTTTCCATCCCAAACCACCGAATAAATTTTACATTTTACATTTTCAATTTTAAATTCTCGAACGCGCTGCCCTTTTATATTATAAATATTCAACTCTGCGTTCCGCCAAGACGGATAAATCTCTGTGCCCTCTGTGGTGTAAAAAGAAATTGTTGTCTGGGGATTAAAGGGATTGGGATAATTCCACAGAAGTCTGATCGGCTGTTCGGGAATTTCGTTTTCATCATTATCCGATTGGTCATAATAAAATGCACCAATATCGCCTGTCGTACCGTCATGATCCATATATTCGGGAGCAGGATTCCCGGCATCGATTGCCGGTGAATTGCCTATTAGATGAAAATCATCATTTTCAGGATCAGCAAATAAAGGATTAAGAAAAAGATTATAATATGTATCACATGAGTCTCCATTTGCATTTTGGGTGGTAATGTCTCCGAATCCGTCCGGTATCTGCATTACAGCAGTCGTATCATTTTCCCAGAAAAGGTTATATTCAAGGCAGACAAGCTCTTCACAGGATGAAATTCCCATCTGATTTTCATAAATGATATTGTTGATGATTGAAAAATTATCATCTTCGATATTGATAATAGCCGACTGGTTATACGCTATGGTATTATTATAAATATCAATGAATGCATACCCTACATTTTCCGAAGTATAAATTCCTGCTGCTCCGTTTCCATAGATCAGATTATAAGCAACTTCAGTAGGAATATCGTAACTGCTAAGGTAACTGAAGTTTATTCCATGGTTCTGATTATTACATATCGTATTAGCATAGATCACGGGATACGTCGGAGACCTTGTATATATACCATTACTATTACCTGAAATATAATTATTACTGATCGTTACATCGGTTATAAATGCAGTACTTGAACCTACTTGAATACCATATCTAGTATTATTAGTAATAGTATTATTATCAATTACCAGTTCAGGACAATCATAAGCATTTATTCCATGATATTCGCAATTTGCAATGAGGCTGTTCACAACTTCAAGATTTGAATCATTATTCGATTGTATTCCGCTATAATAATAACAATTTCTTATCTCGCAATTATCCACATAAAGTTCACTGTCATAATCATTCATTAATCCGGTACCATTATTGGTTAACTGGCAATTTGTAATTTCGGTAGAGCTTTCGAAGTCATTTCTTAAAGCGGCATCATTATTCTCATAGAAGGTACTATCTATAACAGCTTCTGAGTTATACTCGCAGACTGTACCAATATGACAATTATAAATATTGCATCCATTTATATTAATAGAGGCAAAATTTATCACTTCAATTCCATGCATATTCGAGTTACATATCCTGCTGTTGCTGATATCCAGGCTGCTATGAGTATTGCATGAAATTCCGTTTTCATTATATTCGATATTACAAAAAGCTATTATGCTGTTTGAAGACGAATATCCCGTTATTTCTATCTTATCCCAGTCTGAAATTGCAGGTTCTGCCTTACCTGACGTAAAATATATTGAATCGGTTTCCGTACCCTCAGCCAGCAAGGTTCCGTATATCGTAAAAGAATAATGATCCATAAATCTGACCGTTACTCCAGGTTCAATGATCAAAGTATCTCCCATATTTACATAAATATCATCAAACACCGAATAGATATAATCATTACTCAAAACTCCGCTCAAACTTCCCATCAGTGCCTCTTCTTCAGGTATTACCTCTATATAATCCTCTTTCATAAAAGTATCTGAGCCATTTTCTCCATAAGCACTAAGCGTTACGGTATAATCACCACTGTTTTCATAAATATGCAGGGGATCGCATGCTGTACTCGTATCTCCATCTCCGAAATCCCAGAGATAAGTTTCTGCTCCATAAAGAGAAAGGTTGGTAAATTGCACTGCAAGTGGTGCCCCTCCTTGTAAAGGTTCTGCACTGAAATCTGCCAGAGGGATCAACGGTCCCTGCTGATAATACAAAGCTCCCAGGTCTGCAACCGTACCATCAGGATCAGTGTAATCATGACCGGGATTTCCGGCATCGATTGCCGGTGAAGATTCTGCAAGATGAAAGTCTCCATTTTCCGGATCAAGAAACTCCGGATCAAGGAACAGGTTATAATAAACATCGCATTCATCACCATTGGCATTTATTTCCGTCAATTCGCCAAATCCGGGTAATACATCTTCTGAAAGATCTACCGTATTCAGCCAGAATAGATTATAACCAACCGAAGAGGGAATTGATGTCTCATCAATATCAATGCCTGTTCCACTGGCATAAAAAATATTATTAAAAATAACGGGATCAGCGTTATCCTCAATAGAAATGCAAGTTTCATTATCAAGGAAATTATTTTGGCTCACAACAGGTACGGAATTTTCCTTGATAATAATTGCTATTCCCATGGTTGTCTTAATGACATTATTTGTAATTGTTGGTGATGAATTTTCAGTACAGTAAATCCCATATTCCTCATTGTCAGATAAATAATTATATCTGAATATTGCTTCTGAATTATTGCAGTAAATTCCCCAACTATTATTTACCAAGATATTATCATGAATCACTAAAAACAAAGAATTGTCATAGCACACTATTCCAGTATGATTATTTATGAATTTATTATTATAAATACCTGGAGAGGAATTTTCACATAATGCTCCTGCATTCGAATATTCTATAATTGTTTTTGTCAAAACACTATTTGAAGAGGGTTCTTCAATAAAGTTAATAGCATACCAGTCGCCTGTTGTTGGGTCAATTCTTCCTGAAGTGAAAAATATTGAATCGGATTCTGTTCCTACTGATAACAAACTTCCATAAATCTGAAATCGATGATAATCCATGAATTCAACCCGTACTCCGGGCTCAATCGTCAAAGTAATTCCTTCCGGCACTTCAATATCATCAATTACCTGATAAGGATTATTTTCCGGTGACCATACAGTATCCGATCCAATTATTCCTTCGACTTCTATTGCTGATAAATATCCGCAGCAAAACAAAATGATTATAAATAAAAGCCAGTAAATTCTTTTCATTGTTCAACTCCTTGTTAAACTATAACCCACCGTTTAATTTCACATTATATTGCCCATCACTGCCCTTAATCATACATCAATTATACGAAGTATCCCATTACTCGTGAGATAATCTCTAATTATATCTTTAATTTTCGTCAAGCAAAAAATAACATTTTGTGTTTAATTATTTGCAGTTATCATTTATTAATCACCATCCTGCCAGTTTCATTTTCATTTCCACTTGATAATTTATATATGTAAACCCTACTGGGCATTGCCCTGCCATTATCATCCTTTCCATCCCAGACAACTGTATTAATTCTACATTTTACATTTCTTGTCGAGCCGGAATTAGATGAATGCTGATCAATTTTCAATTAGCGAACTCGCTGTCCTTTGATATTATAGATATCTATTTTGGCATTATCCGTTATTGGTGTATCCAGTTCAAACGAGATTATTCTGGTATCTTAATGATGAATTTGTGGGCAGCAGCATCGGGAAAGAAAATATTTCTCTGCTGCTGTTGGAGTTAAGAATTAATCAAGAGTTGGGAGGGGGGGGGAATAAACGAAGATGAGAAGGCGTGAAGGGGCGAAAGTGCGATTTAATATAAGATAATGTAATGTAATCCAGAGCTGGGGAAGAATGAAGAGGGGAATTATTAAAAGTTAAATATAGGGTATGTATAACGGGAATCGTAAGTCGTTAGTTGTTAGTTGTTAATTGAGCTTGGAAAGCTGGTTTTTTTTAAAAGTTAAATATAGGGGTATGTATAACGGGAATCGTAAGTCGTTAGTTGTTAGTGGTGAAGAAGAATAATTGAATCAGCCATAGGCTGACAAGAATGTAAAATTAAATATAGGGGTATGTATATTCGGAAAAGGGGCATAAATGTTAGGAAATGCTGTAATTGACATAATAGCTGGTAGTTATGACCTAACATTTTCCTAACATTTCTAACATTTTGCTAACTATTTCAGGAGAACAACTTTTTGGGTTTTCTGCAATTCATCGCCAGTGAATTTGATAAGGTAAATACCGCTTTTCAATCCTGAAGCATCCCATTGCAGTGAATAATCTCCTTTATTTTGTGCTTTATTAATCAGCACATCAACTTTTTGTCCCTTGATATTAAATACTTCAATCTTCACATTCTCAAATTTGGTTATTTCATATTCAATAGTGGTCTCTGGATTAAAGGGATTGGGGTAGATCATTTTAACTGATGAAATAGCGGGGGTATCGTCACATAGATCAGCATCATTTTCGTTCTGCACCTGGTTGAAATAATATGCTCCCATATCGGCAATTGTATTGTCAGGATCATACGATGAATCAGGGTTACCGGTATCTATACAGGGTGATTTGGTGAGATCAGGCACTGGAAAGTTTAACCAGGTTAGATGGAAATCACCATTTAAAGCATCCGCAAATAGCGGGTCTGCATCAATATTCCCTATACCTGTAAAATCACCCTCAATATCTGAATAATTTACTATCTCGGTACCCGTGCTTGTAGCACTGACAATCTCATCAGGGGTATTATTCCAGGAAATACAATTCTGGATAGTGATATCTCCAGTATCATGATGAAATAGACCTCCTCCTTCATCAGTAGCCGTATTTTCAGAAATAGTGCAGTTTATGATCAAAGGATCAGAGTTTTTACAACAATATAAACCGCCACCTCTATCAGCGGTATTGTGAGTAATGGTGTTTTTTTGGAGAACAGGATCAGAGTTTTCCATAAATATTCCACCACCATGATAAGTGTTTCCATGTATGAGCCTTAAATTACTGATAGTAGATTCGCTGACATTAAGTATTGATAAAACGCTGGACTGCATTTCAGCATCCAGCACGGTATCTCCGTTTTCTGATCCATAAATGGACACGTATTCTGATCTATGTTCGATGGGAAAGGCTTCGCCTGTTTCAGAAGAACTGTAAACACCTTCTTCAATGAATATAGTGTGCTGGTTTTCGTTATCCGCATATATTCTGTTCAAGGCATATTGAATTGTCTGCAATGGGTCATCGGGAGTGAGACCAGAATTTGAATCATCACCCCAGGTGGCAACGTAGAGGTCGGCATTTACCAGATTTCCGGCATATCCATGCAGGATATCAAACTCGATATCTTCGATGGGGTATGCCTGGGTATCAGTGGGATACAGTACCGAAAAGGTATCCACAACAACTTCTAATTCGTAGATATATTCAAAATACAGATCATTACCGACATCTTCCGTCGATATATTAGAGTAAATATTACATCTGGATTCTCCGTCAAAGTCAATATCATCTCCTTCCCAATAAATTCCACCACCACGGTTAGCGTAATTTTCCCTGATAGTTACGTTTGTAAGAGAGATAGAAGATGGATAGCCGAAACCATTTGCAATTCCACCACCTGTATTTGCAGTATTATCACAGATCAGCCCATTGGTCAAACTGAGATTGTAATTGCTTTCTTCGCAGTATATGCCACCGCCACGTTCTTCTGCATGATTATTAGTAATAATCAGATTATTAAAACTTGAGCTTGAATAGTAGGCACCATAAATTCCACCTCCGTATTGGGCATTGCCATTAGTGATAGTCAGATTTTCCATAATGCCGTAATTGATATAAGCTGGATTACAAACCACGCCAGACCTTTCTTCGGCATCAAGAACGGTGGTATCAGCATTTTCACCTTGAATTGTCACATAGTCTTTGCCTAATACCGGCATGATATCTTCTGTGAGAGAATATGAATATGTGCCATTCGCTAAGTGGATTGTGCAGGGAGACTCTTCATCTGCCTCAATTTTAAGTATTGCAAAATATAATGATAATAAGGGTTCTTCAGGCACTAATCCACTATTACTATTAGAGCCGATTGGGCTAACATATAAGTCAGCATTAACCGGTTCCATTAGGGCATTATCTAGATTAAAGATAAGATTAGCGGCAGGATAGGCATAATAATCTGTAGGGTTCATCACCGTAAAAGTAATCAGAAAAACTTCAATATTAGCAGGTGCAGAATCAATATAGATATCAGTACCCCAGGGAGCATTATTTAAAAAAATATTACAGGGTGATTCCTCATTAAAAATCAGAGTTGCATTATAATAACATAAAATCCCGCCACCACACCATCTTTCGGCAATATTTCTGGTAATAGTAACATTATTCAGTTCAGGAGAAGAATCGTACCAGCAGCTCAATCCTCCACCACAAGTTTGAGCGGAATTTTCGGTAATGGTCACATCGCTGATAATCGGTGAGGCATTTTCACAATATATTCCACCACCTGAATATCTTGCTCTATTATTTTTAATTATCAAATTTTGTAAACTCGGATTTGCATCCATAATACAGATGCCACCACCACTAAACGCTTCAGACCAGTTTGTAGAATAACCATTGGTAATGACAAATCCAGATAATACAGCGTCACTGCCTTCATTGCTTTCGAATATAACCACACTTCCATTATCATTCCCGTCTATTACGGTCTGTTCGATATAGGCAGGGTCTTGAGTTGTTAAAAATAAAGAACCGATTACGATGTTCATGCCACTGTAATCCAGGTTCTCAGTATAAATACCGGGTTGAACAAGAATTGTGTCATAATCTACTGCTGCATATATTCCCATCTGAATGGTTAGCTGGTCGTCCGGAATATTAATTACAGTTGGATACAGACTCATAAAACTGAATAAAATTAAACCAATAACAAAATAAAATGTCTTTCTCATTATATTCCTCCTTAGCCCTCGCTCAATGCATCCTTTTTTATATTAGCATAATTTTCTATGTAATCAAATAGATTATTTATACAGTGTCATACAACTCTGTTATTCAAAGTAATAAGCGTCATTGCCTTTTTCTCTGTCAAGGAAAATTAATTTTCACACATTCTTCACCTAAATGCTGCATATTATTCACTTAGATTAATCGTACTTGATTAAGTTCTTATTCAGTCAATCCGAGATGATTGAGCTACATTGAAAAGGATTATATTGGCAGGAAAGAATGTAATGTAAGATTTTTTAGCCGCGAACAAACCGAACAAACGCGAACAATTTTTAGTTTTTGCAACAGGCAAGCTCAGGGTTCTGGATGATAATCGGGGCAGGACTTTGGGGTGATCATAGTGGATTATCTGGTTATGTAGGAAATGTGATGTAAGATTTTTTACCACCATCCTTCGCATAAAGCTACGGCACGGCAGGCAGAGGGCACAGAGAACACAGAGAATGTAATGTAAGATTTTTTAGCCGCGAACAAACGCGAACAAACTGAAGAAGAATACATAATAGTACTCTCTAAGCAGGATCAGTGTTGAATTTAAGACGTAGCTTAATCTTTTAGATTAAGCAATTATTTAAATGATTAATCTAAAAGATTAATCTACGTTGTGGGTAATACCTTTCAAATAAAAATTAAAAAGTAGGGCATGTATATGTCAGAAAGTGCGAAAAGAGTGACTTTTGTTTGTAAAATAATATTACCTAATAAATTAAGCGGTCACTTTATGGTCACACTTTATTTCATAAGTGTATTATGTTAAATAATAGTGTGTTATGGGGATTGAATAATTAAAAATTGAAAATGTAAAATGTAAAATTAAGTGTGTAATGTAATCCTGGAGCGGAGGGGAGAAGTTGTGAAAATGAGAAGGGGCGAAAGTGTGAGAGCAATTGAAAATGTAATCAGCCATAGGCTGACAAGAATGTAAAATTAAGTATATAATGTAATCCTGGAGCGGAGGGGAGAAGTTGTGAAAATGAGAAGGGGCGAAAGTGTGAGAGCAATTGAAAATGTAATCAGCCATAGGCTGACAAGAATGTAAAATTAAGGGTGTAATGTAATCAGAGTTGGCGAATAAACGAGGGTACGAAGATGAGAAGATGAGAAGAAAACCTGGTTAGTATTTTATAAAAGTTAAATATAGGGGTATGTATATTCGGAAAAGGGGCAAAAATGTTACTTTTTGCTGTAACTGACATAATGGCTTATAGTTATAAGGTAACATTTTAGTAACATTTGGTAACATTTTGCTGATTATTATCGTTGCTTGTGGCTCGAAGTGAAGGGATGAAGGGGTGAGAGCAATTGAAAATGTAAAATGTAAAATGTAAAATTAAGGGTGTAATGTAATCAGAGTTGGCGAATAAACGAGGGTACGAAGATGAGAAGATGAGAAGATGAGAAGATGAGAAGAAAACCTGGTTAGTATTTTATAAAAGTTAAATATAGGGGTATGTATATTCGGAAAAGGGGCAAAAATGTTACTTTTTGCTGTAACTGACGTAATGGCTTATAGTTATAAGGTAACATTTTAGTAACATTTGGTAACATTATGCTATTTAGTATTGTTAATATTTTGTTCATATCGGTCAACCATTCGGAAGGTCTGGCGACCCATGCCATAGGCAGACAGGCATCCAGAAGGTTTTAGTCAGGTCATGCAAATGCACCCTCAATATTTCACAAATATAAAAAACGGGGCAGACATAAATGCCTGCCCCGTTAATCAATTAGATCTTAGTTTGAAACTCAAACTATTTCATTAAAACCATTTTGTTTGTCATAGTATAATCACCTGACTGCAGACGGTAGAAATACATACCGCTGGAAACAGTTGTTCCGTTTTGAGTAGTGCCATTCCAGGAGATATTATGAGTTCCGGCTGGTAATTCATTCTGAACTAAGGTTGCTATCTTCTGTCCAGCGATGTTATAGATATTTAAGGTTGTATATCCTGCATCAGTTAAATCAAAACTTATAGTAGTCAGAGGATTGAAAGGATTGGGATAATTGTTCATGGTGATAGCAGCAGGAGTGATTCCCTCTTCGGGTGCATCAGTAGTAGTTTCAGGATTGATCACGAAATCAGCAGAACCTGTAGTAGTCATATTCACGGGTTCTTCATCACTTTCATAAAGTACCTTGGTGGCGATACCAGTCAGGTTTCCGGTAGGAAGTCCATTCACCAGATAATAACCATCACTATTAGTTACTGCATAACCCAGAACAGTTTCCATTTCGTCAAGGATCACTACATTGGCATTGGCAACCGGATCGTAATTACTATTAAGCACATAGCCATTTGCCTGATAAATTCCATTAGTTTCGGGCATGATCAATTCAAAATCAATACCTGTAACATTACCAAGAGCATTAACAACTACAGCATCCTGAAAATCTATTACTCCAGGATAGTAGGTAGGAACACTGTTATATTCATAAGCCAGTATATAGTAATCACCTTCTGGCAGATTTTCCAGGATGTAATTTCCAAACATATCAGTTACACAGGCAGCTTCCCAATGATTTCCACCACCAGCAACTGCTGCTACCAGTACAGGATTTTCTGGAACATTGCCATCAACTGAGATAGTACCGGAGATGCTGTTATCATATACTTCCTGCAGTGCCAGGTCAAAATCTATTCCTGTTAAATCTTCTGAAACGGTTACAACATCGGCATTTGCTGGTGACTGCTTGTGATCATAGAATTGTCTCATCATATCGCCACCAGGTACCTGTTGACCAAACTCAGCTACAAAGATATAATCTCCCTGAGGAACTTCCATGCTGTAATTTCCATCTTCATCGGTGATACTTTCTACTACAGCCCATTGATTGCAGCCGGTTCCTGGCATCATTGCTCTAACGGCAGCTTCTGCAAGTGGAACTTCATTAACATAATCCATCACGGTTCCAGATACTGCATAGAATACAAGAGGTGTGAGATTCATGTCAGCTTCAAACTGAGAATCTTCATCTATTACAATAACTGTGGCTTCTTCAGGATTGGCAGCACCATCAAAAAAGCTGACCAGATAGCCATCTGCTTCAGCAGAAAGAATATATTCACCAGTTTCTACATTATCGAAACTATAATTTCCTTCGTCATCAGTTACGGCATTATAATGGTTCCACCAGCCACCGCCGGGATTGCCACCACCTATTGAAGATAATTCCAGGAATGCATCAGTGATAACGTCACCGGTATTAACATCATATACAGTACCACTAACGCTGCCTGATCCAGGTAATTCAAAGGGAACTAACTCAAAATCAAAGACAATGTTTCCTAAAACATTAATTTCAGCTTCAAAGGGTTCATATTGATTCCAGCCATTTGACCATGCCATCAATTGATATACACCTTCATATAAGCCATTAACTTCATAATAACCAGCTTCATCGGTCATATCATTACCCGGCTGTCCCTGTTCGCCAAATACCTGAATATGGACTCCCTGAATAACTTCACCGGTTACGGAATTAGTAACGGTACCTGAGAGGGAATATTCACCAGTTTCATAAGGTACTAATACTATTTCCAGAACTACATCACCATCAATCTGGATCATTTCATTAAACTGAAGGTAACCTTCCAAGCCAGCTATAACATGATAATTACCACTTTCGATATTTTCAAAAGCATAGCTGCCATCTTCACCAGAAATAGTTTCATAGGTTTCCCAGCCGTGGGTTAAATAAACCGTAACACCTGGGATAAATTCGCCAGTTTCAGCATTAATAACTACTCCTGATAAAGAACCTTCTCCACCCTGATTTTCACCTAAAACTATATCATAAGTCATATTTTCCAGGATCTCGATTTCTTCAACAAAAAGTACCATTCCCTGCATACCCATAATAGTTAGCTGGTAAATGCCAGGTGCGATTCCATCAATCACATAATATCCGGTTTCATCACTTATGCCCATGAGCATATTTCCGGGGATATTTTCGCCAAAAAGATGAACCATAATCTCTGATAATGGTTCGCCTGTTTCTTCGGAGGTAATAGTTCCTGATAACACCAGATCACCAGCTACATAAGCTTGCATCTGGATATCAAATACGGTGTTTTCCAGAATCTCAATTTCTGTCTGGAAGTGCATATATTCCATATCTTCAGACATGGCATTCAGAGAATAAACACCTTCGAAAAGACCTTCGATCAGGTAGCTGCCATCTTCTGTGGAAATTGCAGTATAATGCATTCCAGGACCGGCATGAAGATTGATTATGATACCTGGCAGAGCTTCGCCTGTTTCAGCATCAGTAACCACACCAGATAAACTGAGTTCGCCCTGTTCAAATGGTACCAGGCTGATATCAAAAGTTACATCTCCCTCGATCTGGATCATTTCATTAAACTGAAGGAATCCATTCAGACCGACGATTACATGATAATTACCTGAGCTGATATTCTCAAAGCTGTAATTACCTGCTTCATCAGATACTGTTTCAATAGCTTCCCCGCCATGCTGCAGTAATATTTCCACGCCAGGGATAAATTCGCCAGTTTCAGCATTTATCACACCACCTGATAAAGAACCTTCTCCACCCTGATTTTCACCTAAAACTATGTCATAGGTCATATTTTCCAGGATTTCCAATTCTTCTTCAAAAAGAACCATGCCCTGCATACCCATAATAGTAAGCTGGTAAATGCCAGGTGCGATATCTGTAATCTCATAATATCCGGTTTCATCACTTATCCCTATAAACATATTTCCGGGGATATTTTCGCCAAAGAGATGAACCATAATCTCTGATAATGGCTCGCCTGTTTCTTCGGAAGTAATAGTTCCTGATAACACAAGATCACCGGCTACATAAGCCTGCATCTGGATATCAAATACAGTATCTTCCAGAATCTCAATTTCTGTCTGGAAATGCATATATTCCATATCTTCAGCATGGGCATTCAGAGAATAAACACCTTCAAAAATGCCTTCGATCAGATAACTGCCATCTTCTGCAGAAACTGCAGTATAATGCATTCCAGGTCCGGCATGAAGATTGATTATGATACCTGGTATTACTTCACCAGTCTCAGCATCAGTGATCACACCAGATAAACTGAGTTCACCCTGTTCAGCAGGAATCAAAGCAATATCAAACACGGTATCTTCAACTATTTCAATTTCAGAAGTAAATTGCTCATACCCACTGGTGTTACCCCAAATTGTAAGATTATAATTACCTTCCAGAAGTTCATCAAACAGATAATATCCTGCTTCATCAGTCATTGCTTCCTGCATCATGCCCTGCATTCCATGAAGAAATACTAAAATCCCTTCAAGGGTTTCGCCTGTCTCAGCATCAGTAACTGTTCCACCCAGAGAGTAAGTTTCACCGGGTTCATATTCTTCCAGAGTAAAATTAAATTCTGTGTCACCTTCCACATAGATATCAGTAACGAAAGGCATATTTGGAACCATCACCATTACATCATAATCAGCGAAATCAATAATTTCTGGAAAATCATAAGAACCATCTTCCCCAAGAACGGTCTCATATTCCACATGGTGAGGCTGAGCATTCTGATTCCAGGTGCTGATCACCATTTCCAGTCCTGCTGCTGGCTCGCCATCTTCAAAACTTACTATACCAAAAAGATGCCCTGTAAGTTCTCCAGGATTTCCTTCAGTTAATAATTCGATTGTCATTGTAACATTATCTTCCATATCCACCATTTCCATGAAGGGCAGATAGCCTTCAGCAGAAACATTTAATGAATAATTTTGTGTTTCAAGATCCTCGAAAATGAATTGTCCACTTTCATCAGTAGTTGTTTCATAATTCTCCATCATTCCATGGTGAAGTTCAAGGAGCGCACCAGAAATTGGTTCCCCTGCTGCTCCATCGATCACGATGCCATCAAGTGTAACTGCACTTAACACAAAGAATGATGCCAGTAAACATAAGCTTAAGATAATTTTTCTTGACATGGTTACTCCTTTTGTCTTTTTAATACTTAGCCTTAACATAATTAGGCCTCCTTTCATGTGACCGGTTTCCCCAACCGGTCATTTTTTATTTTATAAGTAATAGCTTCTGAGCTGACTGCACTGACCCGGATTGCTCCATACTGATCAGATATACTCCACTGGGAATATCCCTTGCTCCATTTTCTGCAGACCAGCTAATGATCTGAGGCTCTGCTTCCATCCAGCCGGTGAAGATATTTTCTATCAGTTGTCCACGCAGGTTATATAATGATATTCTGGTGGCTCCTGCAATTTGCGGATACAATTGAATGCTCAAGCTTGAGCGGCTGTTTGAAAGCAGAAATGGATTGGGATAGCAGCGAATATTACTGTTCACTTCTGGCAGTGTGTCTTCATCTTCTGCTGTTACTATTTGAGTGATGATAAAATCAAGCGAATTGTTCTCCGTTATTGATAATTCTATATTTTCGCTTTCATAAAAAGTCTTGCTTGCGAGTACAGAATAATTACCCGTCTCGATAGATACGGCACTATAATCCCCTTCAGAATTACTGATACCATAGCTGACTGGGAAATCCTGCTCATTAAAAAATACTATTGAGACACCAGCAACGGGATCACGTCCATTACTGGTTATATTTCCTTCCACAACGATAACACCGTTCTGGGTCATATTCTCTATCGCAAAATCTATTCCAGTAACGTTACCTTCTATATAAACTAATTCGGCATTTTCCCAGTCATATCCTTCTGGATAATATACAGGTGGCGTAGCTGATGTCATCATTACCACATAATATTCGCCTGCCGGGATTTCATCTATATAATAATATCCACTGGATTCTGATTCTGTGATTTCACTCCAGTCATCATCTTCATCACTGGCGATCACTATCACCAGACAGGGAAATCCTGGTTCTTCACCATTAGCACTGATATAACCTGAAATACTGTTATCTTGAGGGTCTTCCGTGGATGTTAGTATAAAGTCAATATCTTCCATATCCTGATTAATATGAAGCGGAGTGGCATCATCAAAGCTGTCTACACCTTCCCAGTATTGATCAAAGTAGCCGTCTTTTGTGCTGTAAAGCCAATACATTCCAGCAGTGGTAACGGCATCGTAGTGGCCATATTCATCAGTGATAACCTGGAAAAATTCACCTTCACCCCAGCAATTTATAGCGTAGCCTGATACCAGAGCTCCTTCAACCGGAAAATAATTGCCGCCTGAACTTTCCTGAACAGTTCCACTTATACTGTATTCAGGCAGCGGAACCAGTTGAAGAACAAGATCATCAAGAACCATTTCCGGTTCAATAATAATTATATCTGCTGTTTGAAAACTATGACCACCTTCCCAGAAATAATGCTGATAACCAGGATAATGTTGAAGGTATAATATGTACTCTCCAGGATTTACTTCGGGGAAAGAAAATTCTCCTTCTTCATCTGTCTGGGTTAAATATGTATTCCAGTAATTATTGAAAACTCCATATAAATATACTGTAAGTCCTGCTACTGGTGAGCTGTCACCATCGATAACTATACCTGAAATCTCTCCAGTGGCTCCATCTTCATGAAATTCTAAAAGGAAATCTATCCCAGTAAGCTCATCATTTAAATTATTAAGGTATAATACTTCTGCTGACCCGGGATCTGGTACTCCTGGATAAAATTCCGGTAAATAATGTGGTGACTGAGGCATTATCTGAACCAAATATGCTCCCGGATATACATCCATGAAACTGTATCCTTCTCCAGAATTCACTGTGATTATCTGTACTACCATATTGGGATTGGGATGACTTAAAAATATATCACAAGATACCGGTTCTTCTCCAGTAACAGCTACATTACCGGATATACTCCCGGCATTAAGCATAATTCCCAGCATCACAAATAACAATAAAACTAACTTTTCCTTTTTCATAACATCACCACCTGTTCACAGTTTTTCTAATGTATACTAATGCAATAAGCGTGCCAATCTTTTAATTATATGTCAAGCTCCTTATATTTAATTAGTTATCCCTATAATACCCTAAATTTCTAAATGAATCATATTTGTTTCATAAATAACTCATTATTAACAATGGATAGTTCCTTGCAGATCTTAATTACCTTTATATCAACAATTTATATACTCTGTTTCTTTTCTGTTGCAATGTTACTTTCACGTTACGTAAATGTGCTCAAGATGACGATTCTGCCAATTGAACCTGACCCCTGCGGTAAAAAGTCTTCTAAATTACATTCTTTTGTGTATTAGTATGTTCAGTGGTTTACTCTTCTTTTTCCTGCGGCAGATTAAAATCGGAAATCTTCCAAGCCCACAACCGTCCCATCAGCAAATTTCTCCGGCTGCCATGAACGTACAGTTATCCGTGGTTTCTCTGGTTCACTGAGATTGAACATCAAAAACAAATAACCATTATCAGCGTAATTGTTGGAATAGTAATATTGCTCTATCTGGATTCCATAAAGTCGCTCTTCACCACTGCTCATACATCTCAAACTTGTATCAGCAAAATGCAGATTGATAAATTCCTTATCAGCAAACTGTTCTTTGAGTCTGCTCATATATTGATCCTTTTCCAGCCTGATATATTTTACTTTGTCATCTCCAAGCTGTTCTATAAGACCTTCCACATTATATTCAGGATCTTTCTCAACTACAGTTCCCACGATTATCAGAGCATCTTCAGTAAATACATTTTCCAGAAATTCCAGCTCTTGCAAGCAGTAAGCGGTTTTATATAATTCCATAAAGTTAACCACTTCTGCCTGATCTGCTGTCGTAATTCCTTCATGATCACAAATTTCACTAATTGATCTGTCACTGAGAGCAAAGGTAACTTTTTCCACTTTTCCTGCCTGGTTAAACAGAAAATTTACCTTTTCACTAAATGTCTCCTTGTTACCCGCATAACAAAATGTCATCGGCAAACCTCTCACTACATAATATTTATTCACCTGCACCAGATCAAGCTTGAAAGTCTGTCCTAAAATCTCTCCTTTGCCATAATCTATCAGTTTATTGAAATCTCTATAACCAGATAAAGTGAAATACTGCCTGGCTCCTCCAAAATTCTTCTCCTTCACCTTCTCAGCTATTCCCATAACCGACTCAGTAAGAGATCCTTTCAGCTCAGCATTAAAACCAGCAGTTTCTTTCAGTTCTATCTTAAATTCATCCACCATCACAGGCTTGCTTTCACCCAATTCCAGTTCCTTCACTGCTGCCGGCAACCGTTTATAGTTCATTCCGTCTATTGCTTTGATCACATCCTCATCATAAGCATGACCCCGGTAACTGTAATCTATATACAAAGTAACCTTTTGGCTGGTTTCAGCAATTGTGTTGGAAAGCCGCACAGACCCTCTACCGTTGCTCCACATCCCCGGCTCATTCTCGCCATAACCGTCATTATAAGATACCAGCAATCCACACACCGGTTCTCCCTCAAATTCTGCTTTCACGATCAAATCTACAAAATTATTACCTTCTACAAACTGCTTTTCTTCTAAATGAAATCCTATCCCAGCCAGCAGGTAATTCAGCTTATTCTCCAAACCGGTATAACTGCTCTTCTCCTCCCCCTCAAACCAGTAAGTTATTTTCTTATACTCAGGGATAGTGGGCAATAAGGCATAAGCCCAATAATAATTACGCAACGCTTCTGATATTCTCTTATCTGCTTCTGCCTGCTCTCCTGCCATGATCAATGAATTCACCCGCGACTCCCGCTCACGAAATACGTTATCCACCTCACTTCGCTTTATATAACGCAAAACAAAGACCTCTGGTGCATAACTCTCTTCATCAACAAGTCGCTCCGTATGATAAAGCCTGGCACTCGAATAAGTTTTCACTTCCAGCTTACAAGCTTCATTGACAACTCCGTTGATCTCTACCACGCTATTGATGAAACTGCTCTCAACATTTAACGTTATCTGGCTCAAAAGCTCCTTCATTGCTACCCTGTCAGCAGTTTCCTTGTCTGCTGCCCTGCCATCACCCCATAAATAACTGTCATCACTCTTCACCTGATCAAATGTTACTGCTTGAATAAGACTGAATACTATTAGTAAAATAAACAAAAATATTCTCTTCATCACACTCTCCCCATCATATTTCTTTATCTGATTCATGGTTTACTGGATTAAAAAAAATAACAAGATTCTTCTCTTTCTTAATCCTGAAAATATCCCAAATCTGGTTAATCCTGATTCAGACAATTTCCCGCATCCTGATCCTATTTTGAACTGCAGGCTAAGCGGAAGCCAAGGATGAAGAGGCTGTAGCCAGGACTGCTACCGCGAAAAGCAGTCCGGCAGCTACTGGCATCGGAGCTCCAGCTACCACCCCGATAGACACGGCGAGAGCCCAAATTTTGCCCTCGTGGATTACTCGTCGAACTACTACTGTAATCTCCATACCAGTCCCAGCACCATTCATATACATTTCCACTCATGTCAAATATACCTAATTCATTAGCCTGTTTTTCACCAACACTATGGGTTTTATTTCCTGAATTATCAGAATACCAAGCTACTTGTTTGAGGTCATTACTGCCAGAATACTTATATCCGTTGCTTTTATTACCACCCTTCGCTACATACTCCCATTCAGCCTCTGTTGGCAACCGGTAGCCATTAGCATTGAAATCACACTTAATATTATTAGTCCCAGAACCAGTATAACAACGATCAAGTCCTTCCTGATCACTCCGTTTATTACAATATTTCACAGCATCATACCAGCCAACCTGCTCCACAGGAGCATCTTCCCCTGTTTGTTTAAATTTGGCAGGATTCGTGCCCATCACAGCTTTATATTCACTCTGAGTCACTTCATATTTACCAATATAAAAATCACTCACAGTCACGCTATGCCCTGGCTTTTCATCACCACTTGCACTCCCCATTTGGAAAGTACCACCTTCCACAAAGACCATATCCCCATTACTGATCATAACTGCGGGTTTACTGCTTCCTGCTACAAGTTCCACCTTTAGAGATGACAACTCCTTTTCTTTAATTTTAATTTCACTGGTCTCAGTTTCAAAACCACTTAGTATAGTAGTAAGTTCATAATCACCTACTGGCAGAGCTTCCAGATATTGCGACCCGGTCCAGGATTTGATTTCTTTCCCGTTTCTTTTTAAGACGCTTTCTGCTTCCATAGGGCTAACTGTTAACTGCAGACTGCCCTCTTTTTGTTTCAAGGCAAAACTTTCTCTTTTATCTTTGCCTTTTTCAACTGTTACTGTTCTGCTTTCAGGATACCAGCCTGGGCAGGAAACCTCTATCAAATACTGTCCGGCAGATATTTCTTTGCTGCTACCATTCATTTTCTGATTGTTCAGATAGATGGCTGCATCCGCTGGAGTAATATCAATAGTTAAAATGGAAGTTATCTTCAGCAGATCGTAATTCCAGCTATTATTTCCGCTTTCTTCTACTATTATCTTTTCCTCAATAGTCTCATATTTGTCTAATACCAGTCGCAGCTCATATTCTTGGGGAAAACGAAAGGGCTGGATATTGGTAAAACCTTCTTTTACGCCATCCAGATACAGCTCAGCACCCTGAGGCTCGCTACTGATTGTGAGCATTACGGGACGCTGTTTTTCCAGCTCAATATCCTTAAAAAGCACATTATCCTCATCTACATTGATTGTGCTGATATTAGTTTTATAGCCTGTTTTTCTAACTTCCAGCCTGTGTTCACCTTTCTTCACGGAATAGCTCTCTTCACTTCCCAGCAATTTGCCATCCAGCCATTTCTCACTATCTTCCGGTTCAGCTATAATTGAGATAGTGATAAACTCATTGCCACCATCTCCATCAATTGTCATCTCATAAACCTTGCCAGCTTCTATCTTGCCAACTGATTCTCGCAAATTAACCATCAAAGTAGCATAATCCACTTTCTTTAAATCCACATACCAGGCACCCCGCTGCAATACTACCCAGTATTCACCTTCTTTGGGTATCAATCGATGCCGCAACGGACTATCTATATTCATTTCCTCTATCCCGGTGCGCACGATCAGCATACCGCATAGTTCACCATTGATGTCATACCTGTCACCATCCGGCAGATTTACAAATCCCACATGATTAGTAACTTCTTTAGGAGCGTCTATTATCCGAAACTGATAACCAAATACAAATACAGTAAAAAGCAAAAATACTAATAATAAAGCAATCTTCCTCATCATCCCCCACTTTGTTATATATATTAATTACTATTTCGATATGTTCAAACAATCAGTCAATCAGTTTTTTTACTCATCTAATCCTGAAAATATCTCAAATCCTGATTCAGAAAATCTCCCTCACCAACCAAGTAGCAATAGAGCTAAAGAAATAACTTTATAGTCATATATGACCAATAAAAAAGGGCAAAAAAAAAGACCCACCGGATGGTGGGTCAATTTATGGCATCCCGTAGGGGAATCGAACCCCTGTTGCAGGAATGAAAATCCTGAGTCCTGGGCCACTAGACGAACGGGACACTTTTATTTATGGTGATCCTGCCGCGATTTGAACGCGGGACCCTCTGCTTAAAAGGCAGATACTCTACCGCTGAGTTACAGGACCTTTTTGATCTACCTTTTTGAGACCATTTCACGCTATTTTTACTGCTAAAAATAACAGTAAAATCAGAAATATTTAGAGCATGATTCTATGTCAATAAAAAAATCTAAATCAGGGAATAATTATTTCCTATTACAAGCCATTAGATTATACTTTACAAAAAATCAATTCTTTCAAAGCTTACGTCTTATGAAGAAAAAACAACAAATTATTAGAAAAAGTTTCGCAGTAATTGTGGGGCTCTTAGTTATGACTCAGGCACTATTTGCCATAGATATCAAAGAAGCAGGCAATCAAATTTCCTTGCTTCGCCAGCAGATCAAGGGACTCAATGAAGAAAGCAGGCAGGAATGGCTATCAGCCAGAGAATCAGATATACTTGATGAGCAAACACCTTTTGAAAGTGATATTCACTTTATGCAGCGTTATCTGGATAACAGCAGCAAACTGTGGTGGGGTCAATACCAGAAGAAATCTGTGATATACAACCAGATAACAGACTTGTTGGGCTGGAATTTTCAGACAAGGTCCATGGAGCTGGAGCTTGATGTTAATGAATATGATGCTAATAACTGTATCTGGCGGATTTCGATTAAGCACCAGGATTGGCCAGCAGATGGACTGAAGTATGATCTGGCAATTGCTCCGGATAAGGCAGAGAAATTATATAATGATAGAGAAGATGTTAGAATATTTGGAGACGTAGTATTTGATCTCTGGAATAATCCGCACCTTAGTCAGATATTTATTTCCAGTGAAGCTGCCGGTCTTGATACAACTCTTACCCTGGGAGCGTTATCAGAATATGACTTTCCTACACCAGTTACAGCTCTGACCTTTATAAATAATAATAATCAGTTACTGGCAGGTTGCAAAGATAAGTCAATGCATCTTATTGATTTGGCGAGTATCAAGGAAAATAATCCTTTACGAGTTTATAGTGATATAAATGCAATTCGCAAATTACCTTATAAGAATCATGCTGTATTGGCTTTAAATGACGGATATCTGCGTATATTTGATCTTGGCACTCAAAAAGAGGTCTGGCAGAAACGTCACTTTGGGAATCTAGAGGGTTTGGCATTGAGCGCAGACGGACGATTTGCCTGTTGTGCTTCAACGGATAGCAGGATGAGAGTTTATGATCTGGAAACTAAAAAACAGATGTTGGAGCTGGAATATCCATATGGAATTAAAGCTTGTGATATAAGTCCTCAGGGAGATTTTCTTGCCTATGGTACTGAGCATGGTTACAGCGAACTATTTGAATATGCCGTAGTACGAATCTTTGCAATTGGTGAAACAAATCCTGATATACAAATTGCCTCAAATGGTGAAGTGGAAAGTGTTCAGTTCAGTCCTGATGGCAAATTACTGCTCTTTTCTGATTCCGAAGGAACATCAGGAATAATTGATATTGCCTCCAAATCAAAGCTTATTACCTTTGAAAGGGCTCATAAGGCACAATGGCTGCGGGGAGAAGATCTCATCATCGGTATTGGCACGAGCAAAGAATTAAATATTATCGAAGCAAAAACCGGAGATGTGATAAAAACCATCCAACATCATGAAAAAATAACCTGTTACGCACTGGCGGAGGGTGGAAATTATGTAGCGATAGGTTCCAGTCAGGGTGTGTATGTCTATAAATTGTGATAGAAATTGAAAAGTTTGCTTTGTAAGCTGGAATAAATTATAAGAAGGAAGGTAATAGATGTGTAATTTAAGAATATTAACAGCAGGGAGAGCATTATTATTGATATTTCTGCTGGCTTTAGTTTTTAATATATCTGGAGGAGCACTTCCTGAACCTCAAATCCCCTTTCAACCTCAAAGCTATGCTGCTCCCAAAATCGATGATTATATCCTGATAGATGGTAAAATTACTGATAATGAGTGGCTGGATGCTGCCTGGACAGACTATTTTGTGGATATTGAAGGTGATATCAAACCTGAGCCATATTATCAAACCAAGGTAAAGATGTTATGGAATGATTATTATTTTTATATTGCTGCCAAGCTGGTGGAACCACATGTCTGGGGTACACTGAAGAAGCGGGATTCAGTGATTTTTCATGATAATGATTTTGAAGTCTTTATTGATCCTGATGGAGATACTCACAATTATTATGAGCTGGAGATCAATGCCCTGGGAACTGTATGGGATCTGCTGCTTACTCATCCCTACCGCGATGGGGGACAGGTAGCAATAGACAGCTGGGATATTCAGGGTCTGCAATATGCCGTGGATGTGGATGGGACCATCAATGACCCCTTGAGTCGGGATAAAGCGTGGTATGTGGAGCTGGGGATACCCTGGAATGTACTGGAAGAATGTGCCGGTAAAACTCCTCCTGCGCCGGGAGATTTCTGGCGGGTAAATTTTTCACGAGTACAGTGGGAACATGAGATAGTGAATGATCAGTATGTGAAGAAAGCTGATACACCTGAGCATAACTGGGTCTGGAGTCCTCAGGGTGTGATCAATATGCATTATCCGGAAATGTGGGGCTATGTTTATTTCTTTGAGGACCTGCCATCCAGTGATGGTAAGGTGACGGGCTATAATTCAGAAGAGAAAGCGAAATGGATACTGCGGCAATTATATTATAAGATGTATAACTTCTATCAATTGTATGGCTTTTATACTGATGATTTAGAGCAGCTTGGGTTCACTGACGTGAATGGTGGAAATTTTGACATGCCTCCAAAAATAGAAGTCACCTCATCCATGTATGAAGCAACTATTACCCGGGAAGGGTCAAATAAAATATTTCATATTGATAATCTGGGCAAAACCTGGAGCAGCGAAAAATAAATCATAGCAGTTAGAAGTGGTTAAATAATCTGATAAAATTATCTGTTGGATGGGGATTGCCATTTACTGGTTGATAATTATTGATCATAACAGTGAAAACCAGATCATTGTTTCGAGCTGTTTTCATATATCCAGAGATGCAATCTATTCCACTCATACTACCTGTTTTGGCATATAGGTCAAAATCCAAAAGAGCAGTCCGCTTTGCCAGAGTACCATTAATCCCCGGTGAAGTCAGGCAATTACGGAATTCTGGAATGTCATTCATATAGAGCAGTATCTTGTTCATAGCAGCAGGAGTAAAAAGATTATATCTGGAAAGCCCACTGGCATCAGCAACCCGATATTCATTCCAGGAAATATTCACATTTGAAAAGAATACCTCCAGAACCATATATCCGTTATTAAATGAGCCATATCCTGTTTCGTGCCAGCCAATATGACGCAACAAAGCTTCTCCCGCCTGATTATTACTATCCTGCAGGAATTGACGAATAATCGTAGATAAGCGTGGTGAGTAATGCGTAAACAAAGGAATAATCTCTTCGGGTTTTTCATTGGTATTATCAATATCAACCGCGTTTCCACTGATCAAAATGCCAGCCTTTTCTAATGTAGCCTTAAGTAATGAAGCATAAAACAAGGTAGAATTTTCTGCTGTGATCATTTTTGTGTAACTTTTTTTATCTTCACTGTAATTTCCATATACAGAAAGTGTGTTTTCGCCATTTATTCTCCGGGCATGAATATGTTCCGGCAGCGAATCAGCAAAAGTCACGTTATTTTTATAGGTAAAGTAATCAAATGGCAGGTTATCCATGATAGAAATATTATCATCATCATTTTCCGGAGGATTAATAAAGAACTCTACGGTAGTGTTATCAGCCATTAGGGGTCCAAATTCTGCTGCATAAGTGAAGCTGAGATCATCCCAGGCCCAGCCGGTTCCCAGGCGGATTTCTTCAAAAAGATCATCATTACCAATGATGTCACCCCTGATTTCGTTGATGCCATGTGCTTTTAACGAGTCTGCCCAGTTAGAGAAAATAACTTCGGGATCATACCAGTGCCGTCTGTCTAAAGTGGGATCACCAGTTCCTGAAACCACAAGATTCCCAAAGAGGATATTATTATTTGTGAAGCCGTCATAACCGATATAAGTGGGAATTCTATACTCAGGGCCCAGAAATTTCCAGGCAGCAGCAGCAGTCACTAATTTTAAGGTGGAAGCAGGGATAAGCAATTTATCTGCATGGTAACTCATAATAGTTTCACCGTTAGTATCCTGCACCAGAATGGCATACGTAGCCGTGGGGTCGATAAGATTATCCAGATTCAGGTCAGGGGTTTCCAGCTCAGATAACACATACACAGTGCGTTTCCCTGAACAGGATACAAGCAGCAGTACAACCACAAATATTATTACTAATCCGATTAATTTTTTCATATAAGCACAAAGAAAATGACAAATTCAGGAGTCAAGCTAATTCTAATCACCAAATTCTCATTTCCCCTGAGACTGTTTAACCTAAGAAAAAACTCAAAATTCAAAATTTTGAATTCACTCCTTCGCCAGATACTTCTTCAACTCCTCAATTGTCATACCCAGTTGTCCTTTATTGCGCAATGGTAGTTTCTTACCCATTGGGTTTTGAAGAACTGCCGTGCATTTATTCAGTTTGCAGGTTAAAATTTTGATAGAACCTATAGTGGGAATTTTTACCTGCATCAGGATTGATATCATCTTCTGGTTTTTATCAGATATTACTAAATAATACATATCTTTATCAATTATTTTAACACCCCAATCTGAAATTTGGTGAATCAGAGAAAAGTCTTTTTCAATGTCTTTGATTTCTATCTCAGAACAATATCCCGAAAGCTTGTCCATCTGGTTATTATTACTGGCTTCCACCAGAGTCTTTATGAATCTTCTAAGGTTATCATATTGCTTAAAAGACAGCATTTCCGGATTTGCTTTCCAGCCTTGAGAATTTAGATAAGCAGATTTTAGATTGCGATATATAATATGCCGGTGTTTTCGGGCAGTATAATAGCTGATCCCTTCCGCTGCGGCATAGTCCTTTAGATTATCATAGCTGTTAATAACTTCAGAACGGTGAAATTCCTCCTCAGAAAGTAATTTCTTAACCATTTCCGAGGGTAGATTTTCCATCAGTTCTTTTTCCGTAACAGCGCTCAGATCCTGATGAGATGCCGCCTGCTGCTCAAGTTTGCTGATCAGATATTTATCTTTTTTCATATTTCTCCAGGTCGAAAGCACCTGATGATAAACGGTGCTTCTCAGCCACCCCTTGATATATGTTACATTCCCTGAATTTCTAAAAAGAGCCAGTAAAGATTCCTGAGAAACATCCTGCGCCAGTTCAGGATCACTACTCAGCTTCAAAGCGTAGTGATAACAATACATCTGCAGCTCTTTTATGTATTTAGGTTTAAAGGGCAAAAATTGGTTGCTAAAATAGGGCATAACTAATTATTAGTAAACTATTTAAGTATATATTATTATGTAGGAGCATAAATATGAAGCAAAAGCAATGCCCAAATTGTAAGTCCAAT
>Ga0207996_1000541_pt1 | contig 32506 bp, 28 predicted proteins | sample AntAceMetag02UKG_FD_184773 | JGI IMG/M metagenome (GOLD analysis project Ga0207996, IMG submission 184773) | Saline lake microbial communities from Ace Lake, Antarctica - Antarctic Ace Lake Metagenome 02UKG (SPAdes) (version 2) | ecosystem: Environmental > Aquatic > Non-marine Saline and...
AGGGTTTCTTGCCTGTATCTTCAGCAAAGAGCGAAAACATGCTTGCTGAAATAAAATAAACCGCCATCATCCCAACTACGAAACTCTTTTTCATTGTTCTTTTCATCGTTGTCCTCCTTTTGTTTTAAAAGTTTTTCAGATTACCAGAATTTGAATCCATCTCCATTTTGAGCGTCAGGCGCAGCCTGCCACGGAACCTGACCTACATGAAAATCGCAGAACAGGACATTTGACATCTCATTGTGGGGAAAACCTGCATTGGCTCTGCCATACTCTGCTTCCGCAGTAGGTCCGCCAGCTCCGGTTTTCCAACGCCAGCCATCATTGTACCCTACGGAGGCAGAGTCTTTACCAGTAAGCGTGCGATGGCGCCCAACATCTATAACCAGAAGGATCTCTCCTAATGCTGTTTGGTCTATCCTGTTGTACTTGAACGGGTTATAAGTATAAGTCAAACTCACAAGCTGCGCATTCATAGAGTAGCTCCTTACCTTGCACTGATTGCCTCCAGAAGACATGGTCTTAGGCCTGCTCGGACACCAGAAGATTGTTTTTCCTCCTTCTGACACAAATGAGGAGTAGCTGGCTCCTGGGGTAATAGTAATACCATACACTATCTCCGCCAATCTTGAATCCCATGTGTCTCCGTAGGCAAAACCGCTAGCGGGTGCCCTGACCTTGGGCAAGTGGTCGTCCCAATCTGCCATATAAAGATTGAAAGCTAATCCTATCTGTTTCAGGTTGCTTATACACACTGCTTTTCTAGCCATTCCTCTTGCTTCCTTTAACGCAGGCAGCAGCATTGATGCAAGCAGAGCTATAATAGCAATCACAACCAAAAGCTCAATAAGCGTAAAGGCAGTCCTTCCCAAAATTTTCCTCATTTTTGCTAACATTTTCTTATTACCTACTTATTTATTTTTCAATTCTTTCTTACCGAACTTTCTCTGATAATTAATTTTGCAGAGAGAACGATCCTTTCTGCTTTTTTTCCTATCTCTTCTCTTGGCTGACGGACAGTTGTCAAAGGAACTTTTAATTTGTATGCAATAGTGGAATCGTCAAGTTTACCAGCCCAATTCAGACGGTATGGGGGCTTGCCGCAAATGGACGTCACATTTTTCGGCAATCTGTCAATATCAATGTTTCGTCCATAATAATGCTCATCATAACCCCAAATCTCATCAGCTCCACCTTGATTTAAGCCATCAATCAAGGCCAAGAGATCTGACATGAACATTCTCTTGCCAAACTCAAATTCCGGGTTCCCGGGTTCCGCCTGTTCATAACTAACAACTCCACTTACTCCCTCAATGTCGCAGCGAATCATATATTTTTTCATCAAAGTATCACCTTCCTTCATCATTATTAAAAGAAGCCACTTGAGATCCTCTGAAGATGTAAAGACATAATTTTCGGTTTTGAAATATGCTTCATAATTTAACTGTAAAACCATTCCACGGGATAGACACGCAAGACATGCTCCTGCTGTTTCAGGTTCTGCTCGGCAATACCCTGCAAGGGTGTACCACGACCATAGCGCAGGAAGACCTTGTCACCCACTATGTCCAAGTTGGCATAGTGGAACCATGCCCAGGCATCCGGGAGTACACCAACCCACTGGCGGGCCTGTACCATCTGTATGGGATACTCCGGGGATATACGGTCGATATCTTCGAGCCCTTCGCTAAGTTCCAGCGTCTTGAAGTTCTCCCAGCTATGCCCCCCATCTTTGGAAATAGCCGACGAAAGCCGGCCTCGTCTGTGCCCGCGGCGTTTTTCCTCCCGCGAGATTTGATTCCAAATAATGAGCAGGTCGCCGCTTTCCGGCAGGTTGACCATCATTGCCGGAGATTCGGAACTGGGCAGGTCCGTGGGAAGAACAACGGACCAGTGTTCGCCATTGTCCTGGCTAAAACTCTGCACCAGGCGCCCGACTGTAGACTGGGCAATCAATAGAACATTACCGTCCTTAGTTTCAGCGATTGTAGGTTCGTAACAACCCGTGTTTCCGCAATGACCGTTAGGGATGCCTTCAAAATCAAACCAGCCCATTAAACCGCCCACATTCTTGGTCCAGGACCCGCCTTGATCGTCGGAACGGTAGATTATGGATATGCCCATCTCCGGAGCGTGGGAATGACCCTCGACCTGGATGCGCTGCCCGCGCCAGAGGCCATAGGAGGATACACCCTCGTACGTTATCTCGGGATGTACACTAACCATAGTCTTACCATCATGAGCCCAGTTATCCAGGCCTTCCCAGTACATGGCCAGGAGCAGACGGCCAGTGCTGAGCTGAATCATTCTGTGCATTAGCGTTACACCCTCCTTTGTGGAACAGATAAAAGACGGTTTGCTCCAGGTCTTACCCTCATCGTCGGAAGAGATAAATAAATGTGCGCCGTCATCTCCGGTGCCCTTAGTGCCGTAACCCCCTAAAGCGCCCGATTGCAGGCGGATCAGGCCGCCAACCGAGATATCACAATTCAAAGGCTGTTCTTCACTCCAGGTGCACCCGCCATCCGTGGAAATGCGGTATGATTTCTGGTTAGCTAACATCAGCGAACCGTCCTTGAGTTCTACAATTCCTCCGTTGCTTGTGCTAAACCCGGGGATTTCCATGACACCCTCCGGCGCCGGTTTGCGGAAAATAATATCGTTGTGCTTTGTTGCAGACATTTTATTTATCCTTATCAATAGTCTTCTGTAAAATCCATATCAAAAAACATAGTTTATCCTTATATACATGATCTCTTCTGCGGCATCCAGAGCCCATAACTTTAATTCATCCTCGCCCTCCTTAACTTTTTTTTCATAGGGATATGAATTAACTTTACCTTCATGCGATACTGCATAAACACCCTCTAACTTAGCTCCCGGAGGCAACGGAACAATTACTCTCTTTTCCTGAGAGGAACATAGCCGGGCCTCTTGTTCGCTATAGGTAACAAAACATCTTTTAGTAAGACCTATTGCCGCGTACCATCCTTTCAACTTACCGCTGCAGTATTTACGCCAGATCTGAATATTATCAGGATCTTTATAATCAATACAGGATTCATCCCCCTTTTTTATAGGCGCATTCATATAAGTCTGCATAGCTGCCTTTGTCCTTTTATAATCCTTAGGCCGCATTTCACGATAATACATATACGGATGGATCGTGTGCTCAACTGAATAAATTTCAGGAATTGTAAAGGCAGCCAGACCAAAATAATATTCCGTCATTTTTGTCAGCGTTACAAAACATCCGTCAATCTGGTGTATTACATTACGTAACGTACGATTAGCAATACGTGCTCTTTTATACCAGGCTGTTGTTTGACCGTTCCATTCCTCACACATATTAGTTATATCACAATAAGGCTGCATATAAGGCTCGGCTATTGAATTGCGCCGCACCAGGCAGTCCGGCTTGATCTGTTTTGCTTTTTCGTAAACAAGTTTCATGGCTTTCATGCTCATCAAATCACCTATGCCCCAATCAGGATTAGAAAACTCGAATTTACGCGGATCTACACCCAGGTTATTATTAATCAACAACCAGTCGGCATTTAAACAGCCCGGCTTATCACTGAGGATCCATTCTACCAGGCTCATCATATATTCTCTGCCCAGGGGATGGGTCCAATCAACATAAGTCATATCCTGGGACCCCACTCGAACGCCGTGTTTAATAACTGTGGAGGGATCCTTTTTCTTGCAAATCGCTTCCGGGTGTTTATCAGGAAAATCCGTCGCAGTCTGGTCAAGCATATATAAATGCATATACAATCCGACACGGATTCCCCTGTCCCTAAGGCTATCAATGGTCTTTCTAAAACCCTCATTACCGTCTAAGTCATCAAGAACTTTTTTCCCACCGTAACCGTAAAAATATAACTGATCAACCTCTGAGTTCATATTCCCTTTTAGCCCGGCATAATCTTCAACATGATTGGTCCATTTCAGCCAGTTTTCCGTTGTTAAAGCTGTGGTCATATTCCCTTGTTCATCGACAACTACCCATGCACCCTTATTGGCCCGATGGACTTCAAAAGCAGCTTTAAAAGGAGGATATGACCACCATTCCGGATGCGGCTTTATTTCTTTATTGGTCAGTCCGCATTCATCTGATATAAGGCGATGACAGTCAAGTGTATCGTAAGGGTCAGTTAATCCCGGAATAAAATATACCCTGGGCGGCCCCCATTCCTGCGCAGTCGGTCTTAATTCCTCAAAAGTTATATTGAACTTTTCTCTTTTCATAGTCAAGCGCGTTACGCCTACGGACAAAGGCCCCGGAATAGACAGGCCCATCCATTCACCATTACCTTTAATAGCCAAAGCCCTGGCAGGAATATTCCAGATCCAGGTAGGCGGTTTATCCCCGGGATCTGTCATACCGGCCCCGTCCTCTTTATCCACATGCATATCCACATACGCGCTTGATAAAGGCACATCGAAATTTTCGTCAATACTCCAATACCTGTCCAGTTCATCTGAAAGGAAAGTATAACAGCCGGTGTCAGTCGGATGACTATCAGGAAAATAGGTTAGCTTTGGAAAATGCTTACAAATAGTTTCAATCCAATAACAAACATATCCCTCTCTAATAGCAACATGGATACTGCCCAATCCTTTGACATTCATCTTAAAACATTCTTTCTGAATTTCTTCCCATTTTTCGGCTTTATAATTTTCCCCTTCAACTTTGGGTATTAATGGAAAGGACATAAACCTTTTACCTTTTTTAGATATTACCAGATTTTCATTCTCAAGCTCAAATTCATAGCCATTACTACATAATTTCATTTTTTACCTACTTATTTATTTTTCAATTCTTTCTTACCGAACTTTCTCTGATAATTAATTTTGCAGAGAGAACGATCCTTTCTGCTTTTTTATCCGGCTTCTCTATTCTTTTTCTGAGAAGCTGAGCTGCTCTTTTTCCTATCTCTTCTCTTGGCTGACGGACAGTTGTCAAAGGAACTTTTAATTTGTATGCAATAGTGGAATCGTCAAAACCAACAAGCCCAATATCTTTCGGAACATTGAGCCCTGCTTCTTCAATCGCTTTAAAAGCGCCGACTGCAAAAACGTCATTGACTCCAAAGAAAGCGTCAGGCTTTTGCTTTGCTAATAAATTTTTGGCAAGAAGATATGCATCTTTCTCAAACCTGGCTTTAGAAAAGGAAATAAGCTTCTCATCGCAGGATATGCCAGCTTCTTCCAGAGCTTTCTTGTAGCCATTAAGTCTATCCTCTGCACTGGAACAATATGGCACGCTGATAAAGGCAATTCTCTGATAACCCTGCTCAATGAGATGATTGGTAAGAGAATAGCCCATTTCCTCATTATTGATAGTCACACAATCAGTAGGATAATTTTTAAGATAACTGTCTACAAGAACATACGGGGTAGATGTTTTCTCTATCTGACGCAGGAGATTTAAATTTACTTCTTCATACTTCTTCTCTTTTGTTAGAAGAGGAGCAATAATTAAACCATCAACTTTTCTCTCCTGATAAAGCTGAATATACTTTCTGAACCTTTGATAACGGTTGTTAGTATGACCAAGAAGAAGACTTCCTCCTATCTGATAAACTTCTTTTTCTACTGCTCTTGCAACTTCTCCCCAGATATATGGATTATCAAGCTCACGAGCAAGTATGCCGATAAGTCCTGTTCTCTGGCGAGGTTTCTCAGGGGAAAGGAACGTCCCCTTTCCTTGGATTCGGTATAGTAGCCCTTCGGCGCTCAACTCTGAGATTGCTTTGCTTACAGTGAATCTACTGACATTATATTCTTTGGCTAATCTTGGTTCGGATAAAAGAGATTGGTGCGGAGAAAAATGCTTTATCCTTTTTTCAAGCAAATTTTTTACCTGTCCGCATTTAGTAATTGTTCTTATCTCTTTCACGATCTTCAATTTTACAATATGCTCAGTTGACTGTCAACAGCTTTTTGAGAATTCACACATTTTTTACAATTCACCTGCATCAAGGCAATTTAGGACGTCTTGTTTTTCCAGCCAGCCGCGTCTGGCAACTCCGATGCCAAATTTAACAAAATTTAGTTGTGAAATATTATGAGCATCTGTATTAATTGCGAATTTAGCGCCTTTTTCTTTTGCTTCTTGAAGATAAATATCAGCCAGATCTAATCGCTCAGGAAAGGCATTTATTTCTAATGCAGTTTCTGTATCTGCGGCTGCTTTGATAATAGCGGGAATATCTATTTTATACGCTTCTCTTTTTCCAAGCAAGCGCCCTGTGGGATGCGCAATAATATCAACATTTTTGTTTTCCATAGCTTTTATAGTTCTGCTTGTATTTACCTTTTCATCCTGGGCGAATCCAGTGTGTATTGCCCCAATTACAATATCCAGAGTTTCCAATACATCATCGCTGAAATCAAGTTCTCCATTGATATGTATCTCCAGCTCAATACCTGATAATATTTGAAAATTTCTGTATTTATTATTTAATTTATTAATCTCTTTTTGTCGTTCTATGAGTTCTCCTTCGTTTAGTCCTCCCGCAATATTCAGACTTTTGGAATGGTCACATATTGCTATATAACTGTATCCTCTCTCTATGGCAGCTTCTGCCATTTCTTCTATGGAATTTGTTCCGTCACTCCAATTTGAGTGAATATGTAAATCTCCCTTAATATTCTCAATTTCAACCAGTTTTGGAAGCTTATTTAATAGAGCTGCTTCAATTTCTCCACGATCCTCTCTTATTTCAGGTGAGATGTAAGGCATGCCTATACTTTTGAATATATCAATCTCCTTTATACCGCCGATTTTCGCATGTTGTTCATTGCCCTTTCCTCGTTTGAAAACGCCGTATTCATTAATTTTAAGACCCTTTTTAATGCCTAATTCTCTTATTCTTATGTTATGAGCCTTTGACCCTGTAAAGTAATGAAGTGCTGCACCAAAGGAATCAGTTTCGACAACTCGTATATCTACCTGTCTTCCACTCTCAATTCTAACACTTGAGCGCGTGCTTCCCTTTGCCAGTATTTGGTTAACCTGAGGCAATGTTGTAAAAGAATCCATTACTTGATCCGGCTTGTCCGACGCAACCAGTATATCAATATCTCCGATTGTCTCCCGGCGTCTGCGCAAGCTGCCAGCAATACTAATCTTATCTACAGCTGGTACTTTTTTAAGGTGACTAATTATATCTTCTGCAATTAGCTCTGCCTCATATATGGGAATTCGTTCTTTGGTTTCCTGCAGGATCTTGATTCCGCGGATGATATTTTCTTCTTTTTTTTCCCCCATACCCGGAAACTTTGCCAGTTTATGCTCTTTAACTGCTTTTTCAAGTTCTTCAACGCTTGTTATGCCTAATTCTTTGTAGATAAGAGCAACTGTTTTGGGCCCGACACTTGATATGTTTAAAATCTCAAGTAATCCGGAAGGCACACTTTTCTTAATTATCTCATATTCTTTAAGTTTTCCTGTTTGTATAAGCTCTGATATTTTTCCGGCAATTCCCTCTCCAATGCCAGGTATGTTTGGCAACTTGCCATTAATATAGATATCTTTAATAGGTTGAGACAGTTCTTCGATTACCTGTGCAGCTTTTCTGTAAGCTCTTATTCTAAATGGATTTTCAGACTTAATCTCCAGAATATCGGCTATAGAATGGAATATTTCAGCAATTTCCCTATTATTCATAGTTCTTTAACGTGCAGACTAACGATTGCCTGTGCACCAACAGCTTTTCCCTCTCCTATTGGTCCGAGTTGTTCATATGTTTTAGCTTTTATGCTTATTCTCTCTTTTTCAGTGCCTAATGCTTTTGCAATGTTCAATTTCATACTATCAATATAAGGAGCCATCTTGGGCTTTTCTGTAAATATGATGGTATCAATATTGTTAATTTCCATGTTCTCCATTCGTAGGATAGGATCCATTTCTTCAAGGAATTTAAGACTGGAAATGCCATCAAAAAGCGGGTCATCATCAGGAAAATGTTGTCCAATATCTCCTTTATTTATTGCTCCAAGAATCCCGTCGCATATAGCATGAACCAGAACATCTCCGTCAGAGTGGCCTTTTAGTCCAAATATAAAAGGAATCTTCACTCCACCTATAATAAGATCACGGTTTATAACTAATCTGTGTATATCGTAACCTATTCCAATCAGCATTTGTAATTTCCTCCAAGTAATTTGAATTGTTTTTGGTCTGTAATTTTTATATTCTTCTCAGAACCTGGAACTATCCTGACAGAATGATTTAATTGTTCCACTAATGAAGCATCGTCCGTTCCTGCAAACTTGTTTTTCTCAGCTTTTTGGTATGCGGTTTTTATAAGGAGGTATCTAAACACCTGAGGAGTTTGAACTCTCCATAAATTGGTTCTATCAACAGTTCTTTCAATACAATTATCTTTAACCAGTTTTATTGTGTCAAACAAAGGAAGCCCTACTACAGCAGCACCATACTTATAAGCAGTTTTTATTGATTTATCAATAAGCTCTTCTGTAATAAAGGGTCTTACTGCATCATGAATCAATATAATATCAGGCGCGTTTTTAATACTCATAAGTCCTCTGTAAACTGATTCCTGTCTTGTTTTGCCTCCACAGACAACTCTTGAAACTTTTTTAATGTTGTATTTTTGAATCAGCAAACGCGACTTTTCTATGTATTTTTTATCTGAAATCAGGATGATCTCATTTATACATTTTGCCTTATCAAGTATGTTCAATGTATGAATGAGAACAGGTTTGGTATCTAAGGCAAGATACTGTTTCGGAAGGGCGGTTTTCATTCTTGCCCCGGACCCAGCATTGGGAACTAATGCACATACTCTCATTATTTTGCCCGCGCAATATCCTTAATCTTCATTAGTCTGACAATGTTTGCAAGCTCAAGTTCGCTGAGCTTCATTGTGATATAGGTTATTGTTTCTTCCAGATTTGGTATTAAGATATATTCCAGCGCATTGACTCTTCTTCTGGTTTTCTTTAGCTCATCTGCTACCAGATGTATGAGCTTCTCTGTTTCTGCCAGTTTCAGCATTTCAGGAAGAAGCGCGCTCAGCATGCTTAATGTAATATCCAAATCCGGTGATGTATCTTTAAATCCATAGGAAAATGGGTTCCCTTGTTTTTTTATTTCAATGTGTGGTGCTTTTATATTGAGAACCGTTAGTTTTGATGAAAGAAATTCTGGTATCTCCTGAGGGTATTTTATTGCAGAGTATAACGATTCTTTATTTGTTCTGGAACATACTCCTAAATACAGATTAAAGATTTTTTTAAGTTTCTCATCAACTTTTTTGCGAAGTCCTTTGTTCTGCTCTAAAAATATCATGAATCTGCGCATAAGTTCATCCTGCTTATCTTTAAGCAGCTTGTGTCCGCGTCTTGCAAGCGCAAGTCTTCGCCTAAGATTTAATACCTCCATTCGCGTTGGATTTACTTGAAGTCTCATAGAAAAGCTCCGCTTTTACTGTTAGCTGGCAGCTTTTGGCTGACAACTGTTATATCCATTTTACTATTTAACTTTTGAAATATTTGAATTTAATTTTATAAAATTAATAAGTTCATCTACCTGCGCATAGGCTAAACACACTACTGTATCAGCGCCACCATAATAAATAGCAATACGGCCTGTTGGCGCATCGAATACTGTAGCACATGGAAATACAACATTTGGTACATCACCAACGCACTCATACTCTTTCTGCGGGGAAATAATATATGGAGCGGTTCTAGATAGAACTTTCCACGGTTTCTTTACATCAAGCAAAGCGGCACCAGCACTATATAAAAATCCATTACATGAATTTAAAACTCCATGATAAATCAGCAGCCAACCTTCGGTCGTTTCTATTGGTATTGGCCCTGCGCCAATCTTTGTTTCCTGCCATCCCCAGGTTGTTTCCATCACATGGCGATGCCTGCCCCAGAAGCACATATCAGGACTTTCACTGTAAAAGATGTCTCCAAAGGGGGTATGCTCTCTATCACTGGGACGGCTGAGCATAGCAAATTTGCCATTAATTTTTTTCGGAAATAAAACGCCATTCCTATTGTATGGGAGAAAAGCATTCTCAATTTGATGGAATTTTTTAAAATCATAGGTATACGCAACTCCAATTGTCGGTCCGTGATAATTATTACACCAGGTTACATAGTATCTGTCATCAATCCAGCAAACACGAGGGTCATAACCGTATCCTAATGTCGCAATCTCAGAGTCGTTACTAATAAAAGCAATGCGGTCAGGATTAATATTCCAGTGAATTCCGTCACTGCTCTTACCAACATGAAGTTCTGCCAGGCGGATTTTAGAGTCACATCGAAACACCCCGGTATACCCACTGTCAAAAGGAACTACCGCGCTATTAAAGATACTATTTGAAGATGGTATGAGATCCCGTGGAATAATAGGATTCTTTTTTGAACGCCATACCACATCCAGACATCCTTTTGGCTTTTCTTCCCATGGAATATTTGGTAATGCATTACCGATAATTGTTTGTTTCTTTTCATTATTCATATTGGATCCTATTCTTTTCATCTGAAAATGCCCTCTCTGTCATTGCGAACCGAAAGAAAGCGATCTCGTCCTTTGCATTGATTTGAATAAAATTTATGAGACTATTATAGAATTAGTTTTGCTCAAAAGCAAACATATCTGACACTATAATTCTTTTTAGCACATATTAGAGCGTGGTTTATGTTCATAGCTATTGAGCCTTGATAGATGTTTAGAGCAGAGCCGTTTTTTTGCGTTTAGCATCATCTTGTTATCTGTTATTTTTACGGATCCCAAGCTTAATCAATCCCAGTTTTAAACCCTTTAGACGTAATTTTGGATCTTCCTTTGGATGTGTACAAATCCGCTCAAGACCTGGCACTTTATTATTCACAATCTTTAAATATCCTCGCATTGTCATGACGCTGTTAATTGGGAAGTCTAAATACTCAAATAATTTATTATCCAGATTATCATTATACTCCTGTTTCGATTTGGGCGGATTGAGTTGCTGCAAAATATCGTCGCATTGCCCATCAGGATTCAGATGTTTGCAGGGTTTGCAAATCTCATCTGATCCTACAATAAATTCAACTTTTTGATCTACGTCAGCTATGATTGACAATGCTACAGTATGCACAGCATGGCCATATTTATGTGGTTTGAATTCTTTGTCAAGACCATAACTTGAAACAATATCAAGAACATGATGTGGGCGTAATTTCATATAAATATTCTCCTATTTTGCTATTGCTGGTTGTGTTGAGGTAAAGATTTTCAAGCTTCTCTCTTGCCCATGGTGTTCTTCTCAAGAACTTCAGGCTAGATTTTATGGAGGGATCATTATTGAAACAACGGATATTGATCCTCTGCCCAAGTTCCTCCCAGCCATAATGATCGAAAAGACGGGTTACAATCATTTCCAATGTAAGACCATGAAGAGAATTATTGGGTTGCTGTTTGCTCATATTGGTTGTCTTCATATTCCTTGAAATGATTATTGGTACTTGTCTTGGCATGCAATTATGGTATCAGGCAGGTGATTATATGTCAAAATAAAAGGGAGTTGACCCCTTTATCCACTATTTGAACGTGCATCAGTCTACGTACCGTCTTATCTCGAATCTATAAAAATCATTGACCGTCAGGAGGTAATCTTCAAACGCGGGAGTTGCCTTAAGGTTGTTGAAATCGTCGAATTGCAGGTTACCGAGCTGCCCATCCGCTTCAAGCCTCGCTATCATGCTCACACTAAGACCGTATTTCGTGAGTTGTATCTTTCGTTCGTCAGTTGTGCCGTAGATGTACCGATTGTACTCCGCGACGCTTATAAGATCATAGTCGAATAACATAACAATGAACTTGTTCAACTTGAACCCCACGAAGTCGTTTTCCATCTTGAGTTTGACTACCGCCAGATTGACTAATTCCTGCTCTGTCTTTTTGTATAGGTCAACATATACATTGTTTGAGGCATTGGGATAAGGTTCCGTTTCACGTGGTATTTCACCGTATGATCGACCGAAGTACAACTTACTGTCATCGGATTGTGCACGCTCTTTGAAATAATGAACCTGCGCATTGATGTTCTCGTTCAATGATTTCTTCTGAGCGATAAGGATGTGGTTCTCGTAGTAATTTCGTGCTTCAGGAAACGAGAGGCGGTTGATCTCAAAATCAGAGATATTTTCGATATCTCGCAGGAAAACGTATTCAATTTTCTCCATCATCGACATAGAGGTCCATAATTTTGGAGGATTGCTCGCTAGCTCAGGAGATATACTAACGAATCGGGCTATTACCTCTGTTGAATCAGCGTAGAATTCGATGATTCCCGACTGAATCAAATATGCCCGTATTTCGTCCTCTTCGGTATCAGGTGTTGTTGTAAGGAATTCTTCGTTTTCCTGGATAGATGCTACTTTCTTGACGAACTGATCCCTAGATGCAGCCGGAATCGAGAGGTTATCTATATCAAAAGCGGCAAGCGTTGGATTCTTAACCAAATCATCAAAGACACGACTTCTCAGGAGTTTTATTTTGTTCTCCATCTTGCTGCCGACACGATAGTGATTTTCGTTATTGATGAAGTGTACCTTGGGTAAGAGTCGCGATAACCTATTTTCATCATGTCCAAAGATAGTGTTGAGTCTATTTACACGGCCTATCAAATTCATCAGCCCTTTGCCCTGAAGAGATCGCGTATTGAAAATGAAGAGAGTGTCGATTGGAAGGTTCATGCCTTCCAGAATGACTGAGTTGGCCACAATGTATTTCAATTCGGGCAGACTCTTATACTTGAATTCGAGGTACTCCTTCACAAGATCAGGAAGCTTTCCATGCAAATACACTACACCATGTTTGAGATGGTCGATCGCATAAAATTCTGGGTGAACCTCACTGGATAGTATATTCGCCAACTGATCAATATTTTTCGTCGTCTCGATTTCAGGGATAATATCACAGAGTTCGCTGGCGAGCTGTTCAACCTTAATTGGTCGATAATTGTAGATAAAATTCTTATCACCGGAGTTTGATAAAAGGTAGTCTCCAAGCTCGATGTTCTCCCCTATCTTGTAGAACTGGTTCACAAATCGGTTGTACTGGTATACTTCCTCGTTGAGCCGAAGCTCGAATATCTCGGGCACCTTGACGTTATATTTAATGATGTGTGAGGAGATATTCTGATCGGTAGTCAAGCGAAGGTTATCAGCGTCTTGAACAAGAGGAGAGAGATAGATCATTCGATGATCGGGATTAAGCTTGCGATTCCTGCCTATTACACGAGAGAGGAGAATGCTTCTACCATCCCCTTTGAGTAGATTGTGCGCTTCGTCGATAAAGATCAGATCAAAGTAGGTATCATGTTTTGTGAGCAGTCGGAGTGCACGCTCCTGAGTAAATATTGCGATGAAGGATTCCTCTCCGCCAAACATCTCATCATGGACCATCAACTTTCTACGTAAATCCGCTTTTCTGATCATCTTAAAGGTTTGGATTAGCAGAGATTTTGTTGGGACGATAACAGCAATCTTATATGGGTGGTCCCCCAGTTGCTTGATCTTGTCAACGATGAGAGAGCTTTTTCCGAAAGACGTGGGTGCCAAGTAGCAGGTTTCGTGTGCCATATCGGTTAGAAACTTGAAGCTTTCGATATGCTGTTCCAAAGTCAATGTGGCTTCGTCTGTGTTGCGAAAACGATCAAGTTGGATATCTTCGAGACAAGCAGTTATAGGGTTGCCTTCATAGAGATCGTTACGGAGAAGGTCTTTGGCTATCGGGTAGAACCCGAAATTTACCGAAAAGTCAAAAAGTGGAACGTAATCCTCATGTTGCAGAGAGTATTTCAGGATGATGTAGTATGCGAGATCCGCGTATGATGTATATCGCCGATCCTCTTCATAGCGTCTGAAGAGAACCATCGCCGCGGCGAGAATATAGGCCTTGTCTCCGTCCTCAATCTCCTCTCCTATGGTCAGCTTCATGAGAGCGTCACGAAAGCGTGGCTCTTTGCCAATACTTGTGAGCGATCTCTTTTCGGTGCTGTTGTCCATGTCCTAACTCTCCAGATAGGCCCAAAAAAGGTCAATTGAAGCCTTGTTGACGCATACTATATGGATCTTTTTGAAGCAAAATGTGTTTATCAGTTGCACGAGTTTAGGGGCAAGGTCTTTTTCGTTGATATCGGTCCAAGCCCCCTCAAGGAACAGTGTTGACCCTGGAATGATGTTGAACGAGCCTATGTCTTGTCGTTTTCCATGAGTGAATGCATCTGAAAGAGCTTTGAGATTCTGTCTGATACTCGTGTCTGTACCCACATCAATTTGACACGCATGGTTGTAGGCATTCTGCCAAGGGTTGTTTGCTGGGTTGCCAGAAATCTTATTTTTGAGATCCGAGTATGCCAATGAGACTTTCGATTCGTGTGTTGCACTTTTAGTCGCTATGGACCCAGATTTGCTTTCGTATATCCAGGTTTCATCGTCAAGGGTGTAATAGCCGTCAAAGCCCTTCTTGACGGAGCTATCTGACAGATTCAGAAACAAAAATTCTTGGTTGAAGCCAATCTCAGTCAGGTACAGATGTCCGAAGAATTCAGAGATTGCTCCCATTTCAAGTGTAGAGCCCTTCTTGGATTTCAGGTGATTTATAAGTCGCTTCTTAATAGTAGCCAAGTCGGTGTCTGCTGCTCCCTCGCAGATGGATACAATGCAATTATCAATGTGAGTCGTGATTTTGTCGTCAAGTGTGGGTATATTGATGAAATGGAGATAGTTACCACCATCCAGCTCTATACACTTAGAGGCAAAAATATTGCTTTGAAAAGACATAGCACTTTTCATGGTCACCTCGTGTTGCATAGCTATTGCAACAAAATTTCAAACATTCTCAGATTATTCAGACGATTCTCTATAGTCTAACATATACCATTGAACCGTTACTCTTATTTTGATAAGGATAGCAGATAATTATGTGAGTCGCAATTTGCGACCTCAAATCTTTCCTATCATTCTGACGTAGGAATTGCAGTTTCGTTTCATCTCTTTAATACTATCCCCGCCAAATTTTTCACACATAGCATTTGCAATTTCAAATGCTACAACTGCTTCGCCTACAACGCTTGCTGCATGAACTGCGCAAACATCAGCACGTTCTACTTTTGCCTTAACGGGTTTTTTGGTAATTATATCTACTGAGTTGAGCGCTTTTTTGATGGTTGGGATTGGTTTCATTGCTCCGCGAATGACTATATCCTCTCCGTTTGAAATACCTCCTTCAATTCCACCTGCATTATTAGTCTTTCGTTGGAAATTATAATCATATATTATTTCATCATGAACCTTTGAACCTGGTTTTTTTGCTGCAGCGAATCCAAGCCCTATTTCAACACCCTTTATTCCTTGAATGCTCATCAAACATTGAGCTAATCTCCCATCTAGTTTCCTGTCCCAATGCACATGAGAGCCTAATCCTGCAGGAGCATCCTTTACTGTTATTTCAAATATGCCCCCCATACTGTCGCCGTTTTTTCGTGCTTGGTCTATTTTCTCTCTCATTAGTTTCTCATTTTTTTTAACATCACCAATTTCACATATATAACTCATAATCTCTATGCCAAATTTATCAAGCAGCCTTTTAGCGACAGCGCCAACTGCAACTCTAGCTGCTGTTTCGCGAGCACTTGAGCGCTCAAGGATATTCCTTATGTCCAGTTGATTATATTTCATAATTCCAGCAAGATCAGCATGTCCTGGCCTGGGATTTGTTATAGGAGGTTCATTTTTCCAGTTCTGCCAATCCTTATTCTCTATGATCATTGTAATCGGCGAGCCAAGTGTTAATCCCATGCGCAGTCCGGAGGTTATTTGAACAGTATCATGCTCAATCTGCATCCTTTCGCCTCTGCCATATCCGGATTGTCTTTTTGCAAGGTCTCTGTTTATCTCTGCCTTATTTATCCTCAATCCGGCTGGCATGCCTTCAAGTATAGCTGTAAGACTCGGTCCATGTGATTCACCTGCTGTAAGATAACGCAACATATATACCTCCTAAACTTCTATTTTTTCCCTGCTTCCCGGTTTTACTAAAGGGATTTTTCCCTGTTTACATATTGAACAGTTGTCTGAATTATAATTTTTAAAAACTAGCTTCGCCAGGCTCTTAAATTCTACAGGAAAGTTAATTGTTTTCTCACTTCTGTCAATTATTGTACCAATGCCAACAATGCAGGCTTTGAAACTTTCTACAGCTGCAATAACTTCCATAGTTGAGCGGCCTGTAGTAATGATATCTTCAATAATGAGTACGTGTTCTCCTTTTCTAATTTCAAAACCTCTGCGAAGAATCATCTTTCCATCTTTTCTTTCACAGAATATAGCTCTAATACCTAGGGCTCTAGCAACTTCCTGAGCAATGAGAATTCCTCCAATTGCAGGAGATACAACTACATCGCATTGTGTATGTTGAAAAAGCTCTGCAATCGCTTTCCCAAGTTTAGTTCCATGCTCCGGATGCTGAAGAACCTTAGCGCATTGAATATATTGGCTACTGTGAAGACCTGATGAGAGCAGGAAATGACCTTCAAGAAGAGCATCGCATTTTCTAAAAAGAGCTAACGTCTCATCTTGTTTCATTACTATAATATTCCTTCTAGAAATTCGTTTACTCTATTATTAACATCCTGTTTATTTTTTAAGTCTCTTTGCGCAATTAATAAAGAATGCAGGGATTTTATTTCCTTATGTTCTAACATTTCGTTAGCAATTCTCGCAGCTCTACCCTTTCCCGTGCCGCTTCCATATGTATAAAACACTACAACCTTTTTTTGCTTAAGCCCATAGCATTTATCCAGATAAGTATTTAATGCTGGCGCCGGGCTAAATGCCCAGACAGGTGAACCAAACCATATCATGTCATACATGCTTAGGTCAAAATTAACATGACCAATATTAACCCTTTTTCTTTGCAAAGCCGTCATACCCTGTCCAGCAAATGTCTTTGCTCCGCCAATTGGTTCTAATCTCACTAAATCAACGTCAAAGTTTTTGTGTTTTAATTCTTGTGAGATTATTTGGGCTAATTCTTGCGTATTTCCAGTTAATGAAAAATAGATTATACATGCTCGCATTTTCTTCTCTAATTCCATTTTTAAAAATTTGTTTAATCTTCTCTTAAAACGTGGATAAACTTTTTTGAATTCTACTCCTGTTAGATACATACCTTTCTCTGCTTTTTTGACTTGCTTAACCTCTGATAATGCATAAAAAGAGCGAGTTTCCTCTTTTGCTCCAAAGTCTTGTGGAAATTCCAGTTCTAGTTCCAATTCACTCTTTACAGAGTAGAGAATATTCGTTTTAAAACATAATCCGGTTTCACTAATATCTATAACATTACTGTTGCAAAGATCCATTCTATATTCGTGCTTAGCGCAGATTTTTAAAGCTACATCAACTCTTACGTGTTTTCGTTTCAATCTTTCTCTGGACTCTAAATTAGTCATATATCTATTAAAATTAGAAATTCTAAACCCGAACACTCGAAACAAATTCAAAATCCAAGTTCCCAAAATTCTAAATATTGTCTTCATCTATTTTTCACGCATTAATTTCTTTTATCACCTTTTCCATGGCATGTCTGGGACTGGAAGCTTTGGTGACAGATCTTCCAATTACTATTAAATCAGCGCCTTCATTTATAGCTTGCGCAGGAGAAGCTATCCGTTTTTGATCGTCTTTATCTGAACCTGCAAGTCTTATGCCTGGTGTAACGATCAGAAAGTCTTCTCCACATGTTTGTCTAATATATTTTATTTCTTTTGAAGATGCAACAACGCCATCTAATCCTGCTCTCTTCGTCATTTTTGCAAGATGACAAACATGTTCTTTTGTAGGAGCTGCTATATGCAGGTCATTCTTTAGAGTTTTCTCATCTATGCTAGTGAGAACTGTAACGCCTAGAAGAAGAGTTTGGGATTGTGCCGCTTCATATGCATAACGCATCATCTCTGTTCCGCCGGATGCATGCACTGTCAGCATGAAAACATTATTTTTAACTGCATTACCAACTGCTGAGGACACTGTGTTGGGTATATCATGAAATTTTAAGTCCAAAAATACTTTACAGCCCTTCTCATGAATAAAATCTATAATAGCAGGTCCCTGGCTTGTGAATAACTGGCTTCCTACTTTAAAAACGGATACATAATCCTTAAGCTCCTGTATGAGTGTTTCTGCTTGTTTTAGGCTATCTATATCCAGTGCTATAACTACAGGGGATTTTAAAGATTTTAATTTTTCTCTAGCTCTCATATGGATTAAAATTCTATCATAACGATTTTCAGTGTGCAACTTCAATTCTCTGGAGAACCTGTTTGTTTGAATTCATAAAATGCCAAAACTGTATCTCCATATCTTCTTGATTTAACATGGCATAATTCTTTAATAGCTGAACAAGGTAATGTATTTCTTTTGGAATGTTCAGCAACTAAGACGGCACTACTACTAAGTATATCTTTCAGGCATGGATTATTTATAATCTTCTCAAGCTCTTCTGTGTTATATGGAGGATCCATTAAAACAATGTCAAATTTCTTATTCTGATTGGCAAGAAAGTTTATAGTTTTGCATGCATCTCTCACATATACAGAACCTTTGACGTTCAACCCAAACTTGTTCAAATTTTTACGGATAACACGTACGCATTTTGGATTGTTATCTATAAACACAACGTTCTTTGCTCCTCTGCTAAGCGCCTCTATTCCAAGACTGCCTGAACCAGCAAAAAGATCAAGTACTTCTGCATCAATAACCTGATCACCCAGCATACTAAACAACGCTTCCTTAACTCTGCCTAACGTAGGACGTGTTTTTCTGCTGGGTATTGTTTCTAATATGGCTCCCCTGTTTTCTCCTGCAATTACGCGCATAACCTATTTATCCCACCTTTGCCAAATCAATCCGGTGTTTAAAGCTCTGCAGAAAATTTCTCTTAATAAGATAATTCTCTTTGGCTGAGAGTTCAGGATCAGACTTAATTATATTTACTGCCTCTTTTCTAGCAATCTCCATTATATCTATATCTAAAATTATATTGCCGATTTTTAATTCAGGCAGACCATGTTGTTTTGTTCCAAAGAATTCTCCAGGACCTCTAAGTTCCAAATCCTCCTGCGCAATCCTAAAACCATCCTGTGTTTGCGTCATAACTGTCATCCGCTTCTGCGCTTCAGGAGTTCTTGGCATACCATGCAATATGCAATATGATTGGTCTCTGCCCCTGCCAATTCTGCCCCTAAGCTGATGAAGTTGCGACAGGCCAAATCGCTCAGCATTCTCTATCAACATTATAGTTGCATTAGGAATATCTATGCCAACTTCTATAACTGTTGTAGACACCAGTATGTTAATCTTGTTTTCGCGAAACTCCTGCATTACCTTTTCTTTATCTTCGTTTTTCATTTGCCCATGCAAAAGCCCTATTCTTAGATTTGGAAATACCTCCCTCTTAAAATGTTCAAAGAGCTCGGTAGCCGCAGTAGCTTCTATTATATGCGACTTCTCAATCAACGGAGAGACAACATATGCCTGCTGTCCTCTCTTTATCTCTTCCTCAATAAACTCATACACTCCTTGGATCTGTGACTTTGATACCCAATATGTTGACACAGCGCCTCTTCCAGGAGGAAGTTCCCTGATCGTAGAAATATCTAAATCTCCATATACAGTAAGCGCAAGAGTTCTGGGTATAGGTGTAGCAGTCATCACCAGAACATCAGGATTAATCCCCTTCTTTCTTAACATGTTACGCTGTAGCACACCAAAACGATGTTGTTCATCGATTACTACAAGTCCAAGCCTTTTGAATTTAATGTTCTCTTGAACCAATGTATGTGTTCCAATAATAATATCAGTAATTCCATTGCGTATATTTTCTGTAATCTTCGCACGTGATTTCTGAGTGCTGCTGCCAATCAGTAAATCTACTTTTATTCCCAGAGGAAAGAGCATTTCTGCTAGAGTAATGTAATGTTGTTCTGCTAGTATCTCTGTTGGCACCATTATGGCTCCTTGATAGCCATTTTCAATGGTAATGAGCAAAGCAGCGATTGCAACAATAGTTTTACCAGAGCCTACTTCGCCCTGGATTAATCTGTTCATCTGTTCTTCAGATGTCATATCTTGATTTATTTCATCTATAACTTTTCGCTGTGCATCAGTCAACTTAAATGGCAAGGTTCCGAGAAATTGCTTCAGCAGTATGCCCTTATTTTTATGCTTTATACCCAACTGCGGTTCCGAAATAGAAGCCTTTTTCAAAAGAATGCCTAATTGCAACAATAGGAACTCATCAAAAACAATCCTTCTATAAGCTAAGTCTTTATCTTTTTGAGTCTTAGTAAAATGAATATTTAAAAGAGCGCACTTAGTATTTACCAGGTTGTATCTATCTTTAATATCCTGCGGGAGCATATCATTTATCTGATCTAGGCAGTTATCCAAAGCATTTTTAATCATTCTCCTTATTCTTCGTTGTGATATATCCTGCGTTAAAGGATAAAAAGGAACGATTCTTCCTGTATGGATTAGTTCTTCTGTGTCGCTCTCTTCGTCTTTAGAATGTAAAATTTCATAAGATTGGCTGGATATCTGCAATTCTCTGCCATATAGCTGAACCTTGCCACTTACAACAATCTTTGTATTAACCTTAAACTGCTCTTTTAAAAACGGCTGATTAAACCATATAGCGTATATTATGCCTGTGCCATCATCAATAGCTACCTTTAGTATGCTTATATTTTTCTTTAATTTCTGCACTCCGCTTGTTAGGATTTTCCCGCTAACTGTGTGCTGTACTCCAACACGGAGCCTTGCAATAGGAGAAAAATCGCTTCTGTCTTCATATCTGCGCGGAATATAATAAAGGAGGTCTTTGACTGTTTGGATACCAAGACGTTCAAAAAGCTCAACTCTTTTCGGACCAACGCCTTTCATATATTGGATAGAAGTATCCAGTTTGAGCATAGAGATATAATCCCAAATTTTGTATTTAAAGTCAAATTTCTCACTTGACAAAATAAAAAAATAGTTTAGAATGCATACAATTAATGAAATATTGCATGCAATAATTATTGGGAGTTATGAAAAAAATAGAGAAAAAAGGTTCTCTTCTGGATTATTTAAGAAATGAAATTTTGTTGGAAAATCTCCAAGAAGGGAGTTTTTTGAGACAGAAGATTATTGCAGAAAATTTCGGAGTAAGTCGAACTCCAGCAAGAGAGGCACTCAAAGCACTGGAGTCCGAAGGATTGTTAGAAAATCTGCCAAATCGTGGATATAGAGTTAGAAAACGAACACCAAGAGATTTTCTTGAGATTATTGATATGCGGGCACTTCTGGAAGGATACGCTGCACGTATGGCTGTCATGTCTTCTAATCATAATTTACCAAAGATTCTATACAAACTTTCTGCGAAAATCAAGAAAACGGAAGATCGCTATCATAGAACAAGAAAGCCTAAGGATATGGTTGCCTGGTCAAAGGCAGAACATGAGTTTCATAATGCTATTATTATGGCAAGCGGGAATAACCTTCTAATTAGATTAATGCAGCGTCTTAACTTCCAATTTATTAGTTTTATGCGCGACAGCGTCCGTGGTTCTGAGACAAGTTCCCTACCGAGTCACGATGATATAGCTGATGCTATTGAGAAGCTTGATCCTGACAGAGCTGAACATATGGCAAGGCAGCATTTGGACAATCATAAAACAGCAGGGTTGGAATCATATCTTGGTCCTACGTTTAGAACTTAAATATAAACTAAATGAAAGAAAGGAGATTATTATGATTGACAAAGTAAAAACCGGTGATGCATCAGGTCGTGGAAAGGTAGAAGGATTCAAAGTTCCGTTTCCCGGAAGAATGTACTCATACACTGAGGAGGAGATAAAAACTGTTGTTGATGTTATGCGTAATGCTGATGGTCTGACTCAGGGACCCTATATGAAGCAGTTTGAAGAAGATTTTAGAGAATATGCAGGTGCGAATTATGCTTTTGCTGTAGACAATGCTACCAATGCATTGCGTCTGGCTGCAATTCTCTGTCGCTTAAAGGCGGGTGATGAAGTAATTATTCCAGCCTACACATTTTGCGCAACAGCAATTCCATTCGGAATGACAGGCGCAAAAATAGTCTGGGCAGATATAGATGAACAAACACGTGTTGTGGATCCTAATGATATTGAACGCAAAATAACCGATAAAACCAAAGCAATTGTAGTTGTTCATCTTCTGGGGATGCCTGTGGATATGGAAGCAGTAATGGCAATTGCTGAGAAGCATGACCTGCGTGTAGTAGAAGATTGCGCCCAAGTACCAGGCGCTTCAATCAACGGAAAAAAGGTTGGAACCTTTGGAGATTTTGGCTGTTTCAGTTTCCATGCCGCAAAACAGATGACTACATTAGGAGAAGGAGGCATGCTAATTGTTAAATCTGAAGAGGATGCCAAACTTGTTCCGGGATTAAGGCATAATGGATGTTGCCAGTTTGAAGGAGAACGTGAACGTTACTGGATCCCGGCCATGAGTAATGTGGATATAGATATTGACGGTGTGTGGCCAAATAATTTCTGTATTGGCGAGGCGCAATGTGCCTTAGGAAGTATGCTTCTTAAAAGACTTGATAAAATTAATGATACATTAATTGCTCAAGCCGCCAAGCTAAAAGGGGATTTATCTGATGTTCCAGAGTTGTCATTTCATAAGATTCCGAATGGTTATCGTAATGTATACCATCAATTTGTCATGCATTTTGACGGCTCTGCACTTGGGAAAACAAGGGATGATCTTATGGATATCTTAGTGAATAAGTATAAAATACGTGCAATTGTTCAGTATTATCCTCTTTATAGATATCCACTTTTTCAGAAGCTTGGCGCAGGAGAGCATGATTGCCCTGTGCTTGAAAAGTGGTGGGACAACTCATTCAGTTTTCCATGGTGGTGCGGTATGCCGGATGAAACGCTGGATTATCTTGTTTCGTCAACAAAGAACGCAATTGCAGAATTGAAAGGAGTACAATCATGCAGTACAGAAATTTAAAAGATATGAAGGTCTCTTCAATATGTCTTGGCACAATGACATTTGGCACACCAGTTGGAGAATCGGATGCAATTAAACTTATCCATTCTGCAATAGACGAAGGAGTAAACTTTATTGATACAGCAAATATGTACGAAGGGTATGCCCGTCACATTGGCAGTGCAGGTGGAGTAGCAGAGGAGATTCTTGGGAAAGCTCTGGCAGGAAAGCATGATAAAGTTATATTGGCAACTAAGGTTGGTATGAAAGTTGGTGATCAACCAGAGGATGAAGGGACAAGTCCTGCGGCTATACGCAAGCAACTGGAAAAGAGTTTAAAGAGACTTGATACGGAAACAATTGACATTTACTATCTTCACAAACCTGATCCAGAAACACCGCTTGAACAGACACTGATCACTCTTGATGAAGTTATTAGAGAGGGCAAGATTCGCTATTATGGTATCAGCAATTATTCGGCTGACCAGCTAAAGAAGCTCCTTGAAACCGCTGATAAAAATGGGCTTCCCAGGCCTGTTATTTGTCAACCTCCCTTAAGCCTTCTCAGACAGGATGTGCTTGCTGATCTTATTCCTCTTTGTAAAAAAGAGAATATCTCAGTAATTCCTTATCAGGTGCTTCAGGGTGGAGTTCTTACAGGTAAGTATAGACGTGGGCAGAAGATCCCTGAGGGTTCTAGAAAAGCAGAGAAGCCACAATGGGTTTCTGTTGAATTAAACGATGAGTTATTTGATAAGTTGGAGGCTATGGAGGCCTTGGCAATGAAGAAGAATATGACCCTGGCTCAATATGTGGTTAGCTGGACGTTGTTTTTATCAAACGTAGTATCTGTTATAATAGGTGCAAAAAGGATTGAGCAGATAAAGGATTTTGTGGATATGCCTGAAAAAATATTCTCCGAAGGTGATATTCAGAAGATTAACGAACTTTTCCCAGCGCAGTGAAAAAAGTTCATAAGTAGAGGACAAATATAGAAAGGAATAAAGTTATGCTAACACGTGCAGAACTGATCGGGCCCTGGGCAGGATTGCCTGTGGCATGGAAAGAAGATTTTTCATTTGATGAAGACGCATATCGTGCCAACGTCGAGAGGACATGCAAGGCCGGTGTGCCGGGGATTTATACAGGTGGAACAACGGGTGAGTTTTATGCCATGGAATTCGACGAATTTCAGGCGGTAACAAAAGCAACTGTCGAGGAATGTAAACGCTGCGGAATTCCTGTTATGATTGGGATTACCGCTACCTACACACTGGGTGCTCAGCGAAGAGCGGGTTATGCGGCGAAACTTGGCGCTGACGCAGTTCAGCTTGCCATGCCTTTCTGGATGGAAATCGATGATCGCGAAATCGTGCAGTTCGTATTAGATATAGCCTCGACCTGCCCGAAACTGGCGCTCTGCATGTACGAAACAACACGCAGTAAAAAGACGCTCACTGTTGAACAACATCAGGCTATTCAAAAAGCCGTACCCGCATATCAGGCCGTCAAGTCAAACGCGAATACTGTTGGACGAACCCCAGAGGGATGTGCAGCGCTAAGTGAATTTATTAACGTCTGGGTAGGCGAGGATGCATTGGCGAAGCTCGGTCCTTACGGAGCCATTGGCTCTGCCAGTGCTCTTGTTTATATGAATCCGCGGATTATTTTGCATATGTTTGAACTATTGCTGCAAAAAAAGTGGGATGAGCTGAAAGTGTGGACTGATCGTGTTAAATTCCACCTTGAAGTAGGCCTGGCTCCTTTTGAAGCAAAGGGCTTTACTGACACTGCTTATGACCATCTTCAAGGACTGGTTGCCGGATTTCTTAAAATGCATCCTTGTTCACGCGGTCCCTATATTTCCGCTACTGAAGAAGATGTCAAGATTCTACGTAAATGGCTCAAAGAGAACATCCCTGAGTTTTTGGATTTATAGTACTGTAAAAAAGGAGTCCTATAATGTCAAAGCAAATTTCTGATGCAACTTTTTTTAAGGATGATTTTCGGGATTTGGGAAAAACTCATATTTTTGGAGGACTTCTCCAAAGAAAAGATTTTCCAAGGATTCCGGTTCGTCCAGATGTGCGCATTAACTCAAAGGATCCCCGAGATTATATGTTTGAAGAAAAACCTGTTGGATACGGCTGGTTTCCAACGATTATCCGCCTGCAGAATGGAAATCTGCTCTGCGGCTACAGGGAGGGAGCAGCGCATGTGTATTCTCCTGACGGACGGTCAATTGTTTCAATCTCTTATGATAGTGGGCGGAACTGGTCAAAATCTAAAGTAGTCTATGATCCTAAGGATTATACAAGCGGAGTGAGGGGCATGGGACAAGCCGGTGACGGCAGGATCTGGCTGGCGGTTCAGACTCAGCATTATGAGAAATCCGTTGGGGCGGCAAATGATCCAAGAGCATGGAAGAGTTATCAGGTTGTGCTGTGCTCGGAGGATAATGGAGAAACATGGAAAGAGCGATGGAGGAGTATACCTGGTCAAGAATCCAGTCAGATGGACTTAAGAACTCCAATTCAGCTGAGCAATGGAGAGCTCATGTGGGTTGCTTCTTGTGCTGATGAAAGAGGAGAGCCTATTCGGGCCACTTGTATTCAGAAAGAGATAGATGGAAGACTTGAATTTGAAGTCAGACCCCATCCTGAGCTGGGACCAACAAGTGATGAACCAACAATGGTAGAGACTAAACATCCGGGTGTGCTGATAGCCATGATGCGTCAGCAGCAGCACGGCAGGTATTATGCGACAGCCAAAAGTTGCGATTATGGAAAGACATGGACACAATGGCGGCTCTCAAATGTGTATCTGGGTTGTACTCCTACCAGGCCATGGCTAAGGAAAATGCAGGATGGCACTTTGATTTTTTGCTATGGACAAAGATGGATCGGCAGGACGTTTGTTGTTCCCAGCCATGATGATGGAGAAACCTGGGATATTGCTCATAGGCAGGTACATCTGCATAGCCCGACAGAATATCATAATATGTGGGATTCGCATTATACGGACATAGCAAGAGCAGAAGGCAAGATGTGGTTTGTAGTAGATTATATTGCCTCGCCTAAACACACTCATCAGAAAGGGTTATACGGTACTTATATCAACACAAAGTATTTTAAAGATGTATACAAGGGGCTAATACTGGATTCCAGAGGTACTGCTGTTAATCCTGATACTAAGGGATTCTGGAGTTTTGATGAACTGAAAGGAAATTTTGTTAGGGATAGTGTTTCTGCCAACTATGGAGAAATCAATAATGCGAAACGAGTAAAGGGATGTATTGGAAATGCCATGTCATTTAATGGAAAAAACAGTCATGTAATGATCTATGATGATGCTTCCCTCTGGGTACCGAAATACTTTACCCTTGAGGCATGGATAAATACCCGCGATTCTTTAAAGGATCAAACGATCATCAGTAAAGCGCCACGTTACACTTTCTGTCTGAAAGGCGGCAAGCTTTGCCTGGAGATAGGCGAAGGAGAAATGGTTGCAGAGATGAAAAGCTCTCTGCCAAAAAACCGCTGGGTTCATGTGGCTGTTAGTTATAGCATGAGACACATGTACTCGAGAGCCACTTTTTATATTGACGGCAAGGAGGATTCGTGGGTCAGTCCTGCCTATGGACATAAGTATAATTTGCAACGTTATGCAGATGCGCTTGCTCTCACAGATATGCAGATTGCTGGCGGAGTTATGTTTCAGGAAGGATTTGCCCGCAAGAACACAAGTACTGATAACATCGTTATTGGAATGGATAATGATCTGAATGGCCGGGCTTTTTACGGTTTGATTGACGAAGTGGCAATCCACGCTAATGACCTGAAACCCGGGCAGATTGCACAAAGTACTGCCCGATGTTATCTGTCTTCTGGCGAAGTAAGTTCGAGATTGATTGCCCGTCCAGAAAACAGCAACTGGAAAAAGTTTCATGCGAGTATAACATCTCCTGAAGGAACGAAGATTACATTCAGGATTGAAGACAAAAAAGGGAATGTGCTTAAAAAATCAGTTAGCGATGGAGAGGATATTTCCGATATCGCCGATAAGCAGATAACACTCCGTGCTGAATTGAGCTCCAGCCGACCAGGGCAGACTCCAATCCTGCATGAGTGGTCAGTCAGCAGTGATGGGGAATCTCCTGTAAGAATTGTATCTGTGCCATTGCCTGATCAAAGTGCGGAAGAGTCAGTTGAGCGTGATGATGGCGAGTCAAAAAATAATGTTCTACTTTAACTTCTTGGGTAAGGCACTGAAGTTTTAATAAAAGCTTAGAAAAATAAGTATAAAAAAAGGGTGGTTAAACATGGAAAACAAATCTAGCATGTCATTAAAACGTATAAAGATTATTGATATTCATGCTCATATTTACTCCCACATTGATACAAAACTTCCTTATCCATGGATGGGTACAAGTGATCCCAAAGTCCTTATCCGGTCTGCTAAAAGAGCAGGAATAACAAAATCAGTTGTTTCACATTCTTATGCACTCCATACTGATTCATTTAAAACTCAGGAAAAAGTTAATATGGAGCTTCTTAAATACTGCGAGCGTTATCCTGAGCTTCTCATGTGGTTGGTTGTAGATCCCCGTAATTCCAAAAGTCTAGCAGTTGCTCGCAGGTTCTCTGGGCATGAGAGATTGGTTGGTTTTAAAATTCATCCAAGATTACACAAATACTATTTTGCTCATTTTGAACAGGAAATTTTTGGGCTTGCCCGGGAGACAAATCTGCCGGTACTTACACATAGCGGTAATTCAACGAGCATGCCGCTGGCAATGGTGAAGTGTGCAAATAATAATCCTGATGTGCGCTTGATAATAGCTCATTACGGTAACTGTGTCAGTGGCACAGGGCATTTAGACGCATTAAAACAATGTACGAGTGAAAATGTTTTCGTGGATACTTCATCTGCCCATTCCATAGAATATGGGATTATTGAACATGGAGTAAGGCAAGTAGGAGCAAAGCGTTTTCTATTTGGTACTGATCATGCTGCCTATGACCCCTCAGCCCAGTGTTATCGTATCATGAATGCCGATCTTTCTCTAAAAGAGCGGACTATGATTCTGGGACAAAACGCGATCAAGCATATTCTACGTAAAGAACAGATCTAACAGGACAAAAATAATGTTTGTCTTAGTATTACCCTGCGGGCTGAAGAAGCCGTAGAAATTACAGTACTGATGATAAAAGGTAAAGTTGTAGAAAGGAGATAGCAGTATGAACAAACAATTAAGACTGATTAATTCAGGTGTGCTTTATGCAAATCCCTACCAGGGAGATTGGGCAATCCATGCTTATCATCCTCGCATACTGGAAGTCTCTCCCAATGAGTTGATCTGTGTTTACAGGAGAGGTTCGGCAATGTATTCTGACGATGGGCGCAGTTTTATTCTGCGCTCCCAGGACAACGGAGATACCTGGCAGGATGAAGGAGTTGTTTGGGATGGTGTTTCCGATGAAAAAGCGTATGATTATTCGGCCACCAATCTTGCTATGATGCGGGATGGTGAAATAATATTAACCGGTTATCGCGTTCATAGGCCGGAACCGGATATGCTTTTTTATAATGAGAAAACCGGGACTTGTCTTCCGGAAGAAACTATTTTATTCAGGTCAAGAGATAAAGGCCTTACTTTTTCCGCTCCGGAGGTCATAAAAAAACCTGAAGGGAAGTATCTCGAAATTACCGGCAGTGTGGTTGAACTCAACAACGGTAATTGGCTCATTCCCTTCGACATAGGAAAAGCATATGATGATCCTTCTCATCTGCATCTTTATGTTCTCGGATTTATTTCGAAAGACCGCGGGAAAACATGGGAGGAGCTCATCCCCATTGCCGGAAGTCCGGATTATGAAAAAACGTTCTGGCACGCCCGTCTTATCAAGCTGGCCGATGGACGTGTGATTTGTTTCCCGTGGACAGGCGATAATAACGGTCAACAATTTTTATCTTTACATAGAGTTGTTTCTGATAGTGATGGCCGCAATTGGAGTAAACCCGAACCTATAGATATACCCGGACAGACAAGTTGTCCTGTAGACCTGGGAAATAACCGGATGGCGCTTGTTTATTCGCTTAGGGATGCTGATCAACCTGGAATATATATGGTTTTATCAGAAGATGAAGGGAAGAGCTGGGATACAGAAAAACAGGTTCAGATCTGGGATGCTTATGGAAAAGAAAGCTTGGAAGTTGCCCGAACAGCGACTTACCCTTCAAGCCATGATAACATAGCCTATGGGGCGCCGCATGCAACACAATTAACTAACGGGGACATCATGAGTTGCTTCTGGGCGGGTCAGTCAGGACAAATGATCTGCAGATGGTTCCGTTTGCGGGTGGAGTAGCAAAGACATCCTACAAGAAGTTAAACATGAAAAACAGATCTAACTAGGCAATTCTCCCTTAATATTGGCACCAATTACTTTTTGTCAGGTTCTTTACTTGCCTCTATATATTTCATTCGCAAGTCGTATAGAATGTTGTCTATTAATCTGGATTCCTCACTGGTAAGATTGCCTTTTGTCTTTTCTTGAAGCATGGTTATAGTGTCTATTGTGTACTTGGCTGCATCTAAATTCTTTTCTTCTTTCTTTGTAGCAGGATTTGGATAGAGTCCCAGACTCATCATTGCCTGCATGCTGAGACTTGTTATGAACATCACGAAATTTACCTCTAACGGAGGCATCTTAAATTCTTTTTTCTTGTCCTCTGCTGCCTTTTCTTTCCAGTCTTTATCTTCCTTTTTCTCAGTGAATTTTATATCTTTCTTTTTCTTTTCCTTAGCCATAGCGTACTTCCTCCTCTACGTTATATTATTTATTTAACAAAAAAGACGGTTTCTTAATCCAGTTATGCAACTTGTCCTTAAACTGGTTTGCCGCATCAGGCATATCATCGATTAAGTTGCGCTTTTCGCCTGGATCATCCTTCAAATTATACAATTCATAGCTGCATTTATCTTTATTATTTGGATCATAATTATGTATAAATTTCCACTCATGCGTTCTTACAGCATATACCTTTCTTTCATCCCCTTGCAGAGCCTGCCAGCCGCAAGGAGTTGTTTCCAGATATGCCTCTTCTTTAAAATCCACATTATCTTCTTTTATAAGCGGCATAAGAGAATGTCCCTCTGTCTCCTTGGGTATTTCAAGTCCTATAATTTCAAACAGCGTTGGCATAATATCAATTAAAGAAACCTGGGTCTCAACCACCTTTCCCTTTGGGAGCGCTCTAGGATATCTTATTATTAAAGGCACTCTTATAACTTCCTCATACGAAGTGCCAGCAAGCGAGCACGATGCATGTCCTACAGAACCTCTCTCGCCTATTTCTTCTCCATGGTCTGAAGTTATAACAACCATTGTATCATCCAGAAGCCCCAATTCTTCTAACTTCCTTATATAACCGCCTATTTCCTCATCTTGGCTTCTTACTTCTCCATCATACAAAGCCATAATAGCAGGTTTGTCCTCTTGCATGAAAGTCATTGAGCCTACGCTTCGCGGATGTGTTGCCGGCTCCAGAATCCCCTGTGCCTGCTGTTGTTCAAACTTACTCAAAAGACCTGGCTTATGTATAATCATTGTACTTTTTACAATCTTCAGTTTTTCCCTTGTTGACTCGCTAATTGTCGATTCTTCAGGCATAAACATAGTGTCATAGGGTGGCTTGGGATTATATGGAAGATGGGTTTGGTAAGGCGCCCACCACAAAAGAAATTTATCATTTTTATATTCTTTAATCGCGTTCTTCAAATCCTTTACTTCTACGTACTCTAATCCTTCATATTGCCATTTATCACAGCCAGCCGTTATATAACCGTTCTCCTTAAGTATCTCAAAAGGCTGCTTCCATTGCTTCCACAATTTTTCTTTAATCCACGCATCATACGCTCTTGGACCATCCACCCCATGAGTAATTGGATCCAGACCAGTGAACATAGAGATTATAGCAGGCATCGTATGGGAAGCAGTGCTTACTGCATTCTTGAAAATGACTCCTTCACTTGCTAATTTATCGATGTATGGGCTTGTTTTTTTTGGATAACCGTAGCAGCCTAGATTAGCAGATCTAAGAGCATCAGGTACGATAAACAATATATTCATCTTTTCTCTCCCATGATTTCTGAATCCATTGAATATTATACTTTTCTTTAATCTTGTCAAGCTCCGCTTAAACATGTTATACTCTAAACTTGAGTAATGAGCCATAGGAGAATTAATGGATACAACAGAAGGAAAGGTAGAATTAATACACATAGAAGATGAAATGCAAAAGTCTTATATAGACTATGCTATGAGTGTCATTATCGGCCGTGCTTTACCGGATATCAGGGATGGGCTGAAACCTGTTCATAGAAGAATTCTATACGCAATGCATGACCTTGGTATTACAAGCAATAAATCCTACAAAAAGTCTGCTAGAATTGTTGGTGAGGTTCTTGGAAAATACCATCCACATGGTGATGCGGCTGTATATGACACAATGACTAGAATGGTGCAGGATTTCTCGTCCAGAGAACCATTAATAGATGGACAGGGTAATTTCGGTTCTGTAGACGGTGATTCAGCAGCAGCTATGAGATATACAGAAGTGAAGATGTCCAAAATAAGCGAGGAGCTTCTTACGGATATTGAAAAAGAAACAGTAGATTTTACCCCGAATTTTGATGAATCTCTTCAGGAACCTGTAGTACTTCCTGCCAGTGTACCAAACCTGCTGGTGAATGGTTCACAAGGGATTGCTGTCGGTATGGCTACAGATATTCCTCCGCATAACCTTGGAGAGGTTATAGACGGAGTTGTAAGCGTAATTGATAATCCGAGTATCACAATTGATGAATTGATGCATATCATTAAAGGACCTGATTTTCCAACAGGTGCCACTATATATGGAAAGAAAGCCATTAGAGATGCCTATCATACGGGAAGAGGACTAATTCAGGTTCGTGCCAAAGTAGAAATCGAAAATATAAAAGAAACAGATAGGGAACGAATAATTATAACAGAAATTCCGTATCAGGTGAATAAATCAAATCTAATTAAAACAATAGCGGATCTTGTAAGAGATCATAAAATAGAAGGAATATCTGACCTGAGAGATGAATCCGATAAGGATGGACTAAGGGTTGTTGTTGAATTAAAGAAGGGAGAGATTGCGCAGATAATAATTAATCAGCTTTATAAACATACTCAGATGCAGGTCACACACGGCGCTATACTTCTTGCTATAGACGAAAACAGACCCAAGATTTTTAATCTGCGGGAGATGTTGGATAGGTTTCTTGAGCATAGACAGGAGGTTGTGCGCAGGAGAACGCAATTTGATTTAAGAAAAGCAAAAGCTAAGGCACATATTCTGGAAGGATTAAAGGTTGCAATTGAACATCTTGATAAGGTTATAAAAA
>Ga0207996_1000543_pt1 | contig 32417 bp, 21 predicted proteins | sample AntAceMetag02UKG_FD_184773 | JGI IMG/M metagenome (GOLD analysis project Ga0207996, IMG submission 184773) | Saline lake microbial communities from Ace Lake, Antarctica - Antarctic Ace Lake Metagenome 02UKG (SPAdes) (version 2) | ecosystem: Environmental > Aquatic > Non-marine Saline and...
GGTTAATCATCCTGTATTGAAGGATTTAGCTCCAGAAATAAGGCATGGTTATTCCGATCACATACAGATGGAAGCAGGGGAGAAAGGAAAAGTCCTTATTATTGATGAAGATAATAAGGCAGTAGTCGTTGTTGGAAGATATGGAAAAGGTAAAATAGTGGCAATGGGAAATCTCGCAGGACACTGGGCAATAAAGCAGGAATTAAAGAAATATAATGGAAAGGAAAAGAAACTTGAAGGGGAAGAACTTAAACTTTTGCTAAACAGCATAAAGTGGCTAAATGAAGGGCCATTATTTAAAACTGTTTCAAGAAGTCAGTTAAAAGAGAGTTTAAAAGGAGTAAGAGGAAAGAGGAAAGTTATCGCTAAACAGAGAGAATTAGTATTTTCTGATGAGTTTTCGTATAGAAAGCAAGCGCAAATTAAAAAATGGCATATACCAGAGGTCTCGCCGGGTAAACCTGCCTGGAAAAAGGCAGGTATGGTTCGCACTCCCCGACAGGGGATACTGGACTGCTCTCATGAAGGCTATGAACTTTCGGCAAAGAGTTTCAGCAAAAGCCCGATAAAAGATGATTTTATACTGAGTTTTAAAATAACGACCATTTCCATCTATAGAAATTATAAAGGCAGATTTGATGTCTGCCTTTTGGATAAAGACAAGAATGGATATGGCGCCAGTATATCCCTGGGAAGCACTTCCTATACTAATAGCCTCTTAAGGATAGATAAAGGGAAAAAGACAGTTATTGCTGAGGCAAAAGGAGATAAGAGGAGTTTCCCTGTAAGCAAGCAGGGTGGTCTCTTAGATATCAGGTTAAGCTTAAGTGAAACAGGTGAAATAAGTCTGAAGAGTGCTGGTAAAGAAATTGTAACTACAAAGGATACACAATACAAGGAATTTACAAAACTTACCTTTGTAGTAAAAGGAGCTGAGAGCAGATTTGGGATAGATGATGTTAAACTTGCAGCCTCTTTCAAGAAGATAGAATTAGCAAAAGAAGAAAAAAGACCGTTAATAATTCCCCAGCCGAAAGAAATAGTAGAAAATGGAAAGAGATTTGCTCTTACTTCAGGTACGCAGATTATTACCTCAAGTAGTAAAAAGGCAAACACTTACCACCTGCCTGAGCTGATAGAGGAGATAGAAGGAAGATACGGGATAAAACTTTCTTTAAAGACATACGAGGATATGGATAAAAATATGCCTAGCATCTATATTGGTGAGCCGGGATCAGACAGCAATTTCAGGAAGATATGTAATAAAGAAATAATAAAACTTGTTAAGGCAATCCCTTCTAAAGAGGGATACATGCTTGAGGTCATAGATAAAAAGGTATTTATAGGGGGAGTCAGCGAAAGAGGCACTTTCTACGGCATCCAGAGTCTTATTCAGTTAATAAAGAAAGAGGGAGATAATTTATATATCCAGGGGGTTAAAATAAAAGATTGGCCGGATATGAAAATAAGGGGAGCTCATATTTGGCTTAAGGGAAGAGGAGTTTGGACAAGACCTATCAATGTAAAAAACGTCAAAAAACTTTTGAAAGTTCTTTATCGTTTAAAAGCGAATACTGTTGTAATGGGTTCAAAGCGTTTAGCCTGGAAGACTTATCCTGAACTGGCAGGATATGATTGTAACTGGACACTTGGTGATGTTAGAGAAGTTGCTGAATATGCAAAAAAGCATTTTATTGAAGTTGTGCCGGAGAGCGTTGGTTTGTCTCATACGGGGTTTCCAGCTTTTTTTAGTGATAAAAAGAGGAAAACCGGGTTTTGGAAGTGGGTGCTGAAAGAAAGAATACTCGAAGATCCGGATCCGGGATATCATAGAAGTGCGTTTTGTCCATCAAATCCATTATCAATAAAGATGATACTGGATATGACCGGTGAATTACTGGATGTTGTTCCAAGAGCAAAGCTTGTCCAGACAGGCAATGATGAAATAAGACCCATGTGTGTCTGTCCCAGATGTAAAGGAAAAGATCCTGCAAAGCTATTAGCAAACTATCTCAATAAACACCATAAATTCCTCGCGGATAGAGGATGCAGGATGATGATGTGGCAAGATATGCTGTTAGATTCTAATCAATTCAAAAAGATCGAAGGCGCGGGCACGGTTGCACTTTCCAACGCTTCGCCACATTGGCCAAACAGAACTCATCCGGCACTTGATATGATATCAAAGGATATTATTATACTGTCCTGGTATTATGGAGATAAGCCGCTGCGGCCTGACTACAAATATCTTAAGGATAAAGGGTTTGATGTTATCGCTCACCCGGGATCAGTTTATAACCTTCCTATTCCTAATAATTACTATACAGCAACAGAGGCAAAAAAGGCTGGTATCCTGGGTATGATAACTTTTGGCTGGGCGTCTGCATGGCACCTGAATCCTACAGTTAATGATACCCTGGGAACTATCTACGGCTGGGCTGTGCCTGAGATAAAAGAACCGCCTTTTGTTTTTCAGGAGGTATATCAGGATTTCTATCAGGAGATAAAACCTTCATCAAAAGGTGATGTCATTAAACTGGATATAAGCAAATACACTAACAGCAGTCGAACTGATAAAGAAGCCGATGATGGTAAAGACTGGTTTGATTATGGTCCTGACCAGGATTTCAGCACCCTCAAAACAGGTGAGCTGAGATACAAACAGTATAGATTTAACATAGTAGATGAGAAAGAAAATCAAGGAAAAGATTGTATAATAGTTGTAGGGAAGGATGTGGAGAGTGAAGCTCCTGTTGAGTTAAAAGGGATAAGAGTAGGTCGCAAAGCCAAGAGTATAATATTCCTTCATACTTCTATCGGAGGTCCCCATTCAAAGCAGATTGGAGCCTATGCCGTCAACTATACGGATGGGACAAAGAAGACCGTGCCCATAGTATGGGGCCAGAACATAGGTCCCTGGCTGATGGATGTAGGCCATAGCGGGTCAGCATTTTACAAATCGTTTTACCAGTATGGTTACTTCAGTGACTCACGTCTTGCTTATATTGGATATACCCCAATGGGAGAAAAAATAAATCTTCAGGCATTAGAATGGATTAATCCTGAACCAGACAAAGAGATAGAATCTTTAGATATAAAAGTAACAAGAAATAATGCCGGTATCAGGATAGCTCTTCTGGCACTCAGTATAGTTAAATAATAGATAAAAAACCTATCACAGATATTTCAGGAGCTGAAAGGGGGTGAAAAATTGGATTGCATTTGCAGTTTGGGGAATTGCGATAAGTTGGAATATTTCGACAAAAAATTATGGAGATAAAAGAGATGAAAAAAAAATTGCTGTTGGTGATTGCATTATGTTTGTTTAGTACAAGCGGTTATACAGGCTGGCTGATAGAGAAAGGTCCGCAAAAAGATAAATTAGCCATTTACTGGAAAATGGATGGCAACGGTATTACAGGAGATACCTTAAAAGACCAGAAAGGTTCAAATAATGCAAAGATATTTGGAGCAGAGCTGACTCCTGAAGGACTTAAATTTGATGGAGTAAATGACTACATTGATTGCGGCAATCCACCAGAATTAAACTTTGGCACCGAAGATTTTACAATCGGGTACTGGATAAAGTCTTCAGAACCGGTTAAAGGCCCCTTATTTGACAAGAAAGAAAATATGCATCGAAAAAGAGTATTGATTAGGTTTTCTGAGGGAAAACCGCATTTCAATGTTGAACATACAGCTACAAAAACAGATTTGGGCTATGCCTATATGACAGGGACAACGATGCTTGAGCCGGATAAATGGTATCATCTTATGTGTGTTGCTGACAGGTTAAAGAAACATCCGCTTATCTATGTAAACGGTGTTCTAGAAGATGTGGCAGTAACAACTCAAGGGAGCTGGAAGAGGACTGTAAGCAGTAAGGCCAATGCTTATCTCGGAAAATCTAAATATTATAGCAAGACAAGTTACTTCAATGGCACTATGTCTGAGGTCAGTGTTTGGAAAGGGGTGGCATTAACCGCAGATGAAGTAAAGACCATTTATAACCGTGACAAAGAAAACTTTAAATAAAGGAGGGGGTCATGAAAAGAAGATATTTGTTTTTCACTGTTATAGGTCTGTGTTCGCTGCTTACATGCAACTTAGGCTTTTGCAGTTCTGAAATCCATGTAGGAATATACGGCAGTGCTGGTTCAATAGGGATATATGAATCTTTAAAAGATGAAGAAGGAATAACAGGAGAACTTATTAAGAGTCTCTCTCCATCTGTGTTAAGTAAGTATAATATAATAGTTTTGTCTCATATGAAAAGTATATCTACCCGTGACTACCTCCGTTCTTATAGGGATCTCTTAAGGAGATATGTTGAAGCAGGAGGAGGAATCATCCTGACCCATAATGCTTGTGGATATAGAGACTTATTTAGGAATGCCCCTCTTTTCCCTGAGATAGAGAAAGCAGTTGGCAAAAAAGATGCTTTTTTCATGAAGAAGGTAGCAGAGATTGATCATGCAGTATTGAGAGATTTAGCTCTAAAAATAAAGCATGGTTATTCCGATCACATACAGATGGAGGCAGGGAAGAAAGGAAAAGTTCTTATTATTGATGAAGATAACAAGGCAGTGGTCATTGCAGGAGAATACGGAAAAGGTAAAGTAGTGGCAATGGGAAATCTCCCTGGACACTGGGCTACAAAGCAGAAACTAAAGAAATACGAAGGAGAGGAAAAGAAACTTGAAGGTGAAGAACTTAAGCTTCTGGTAAACAGCATAAAGTGGTTAAGTAAAGGGCCGTTATTTAAAACTGTTTCACGAACTGAGTTAGAAAAAAATCTAAAGGGAGTAAAAGCCACAGACAAACGTCGAGAATTAGTATTTTCCGACACGTTTTCATATAGACACAATGAACAACCTACTAAAAAATGGCATATAGCAGGGGTCTCGCCAGGTAATCCTGCGTGGAAGAAGGCAGGTATGGTTCGCAACCCCCGTCAGAAGATACTGGACTGTCCTCATGAAGGCTATGAACTTTCGACAAAGAGTTTCAGTAAAAGCCCGATAAAAGATGATTTTATAGTTAGTTTCAAAATAATGACGATTTTAATCTATAGAAATTACAAAGGAAGACTTGATGTCTGCCTTTTGGATGAAGACAAGAATGGATACGGCGCCAGTATATCCCTGGGAAGCACTTCCTACACTAATAGCCTCTTAAAGATAGATAAAGGGGAAAAGACAGTTATTGCTGAGGCAAAAGGAGACAAAAAGAGTTTCCTGGCAACCAAACAGGGTGGGCTCTTAGATATCAGGTTAAGTTTAAGTGAAACAGGTAAAATAAGTTTTAAGAGTGCCGGTAAAGAAATTGTGACTGTAAGAGATACACAATATAAGGAATTTGCAAAACTTACCTTTGTAGTAAAAGGAGCTGATAGCAGATTTGGGATAGATGATGTTAAACTTGCCAGTCTGATTAAAGATAAGTCTCTTTTAGCTGAGAAAATAGAGAAGCCGCTGATTGTTCCTCAGCCCAAGGAGCTTGTAAGAAACGAGAGCATTTTCACATTGACGTCGAATACTCAGATCGTTGTCGAAAGCTCTGACAAAATAGAGCTTTACTGTCTTGATGAGCTTGTTCAGGACATCTATGACTATTTTGGCGTGCGTCTCAAGCTAGCCACCTACTCCACCATGAGCAAGGACATGCCGTCTGTCTATGTAGGCGAGCCGCACACGGACAAGCATCTTAAGGCAATGTGCTCCTCAGTAATGAAGAAGGTAAAGAAATCCGTTCCTTCGCAAGAAGGATACATGCTTGGTGTATCGGATAAAAGGATTGTTGTTGCCGGAGCCAGCCCAAGAGGCACGTTTTACGGTCTGCAAAGTTTGTATCAACTTATCGCCAGGGAAGGAAAGCAGGTATTTGTCCGCGGTGTGACTGTCAAAGACTGGCCCGAGATGAAAATAAGGGGGCTACACTGCTTCTTACGGTCCCCCTCATACATGGGAGAGACCAGAGAAGAGCAGGTTCCTCTTGCCAAACGGACGATGAAAGCGATGTATAGAGTAAAAGGTAATTTCTTCGTGGGGGCAACATGTTTCTTACCGTGGAAAAACTATCCTGCCTTTGGCATTGGAAATACATGGACATTTGAAGATATAACTGAGATAGCGGTATACGCGAAAAAGCATTTTATAGAATTTGTGCCGGGATGGGTAGGGCTTACTCATATGTATCCCCAGTCGCGCGGTCCAGCGCACGACAAATTCTGGAAATGGGCTGTTGCTAATTGGGTGTATGAAGGGAAAGAGAAACCGACGTCGGCAATGAATGACACCATATGTCCTCTGAATCCGCTTTCCCTGAAAATGATTTTGGATATGACTGAGGAATATTTGAATGCTGTTCCCCACGCTAAGTATTTTCACACCCATAATGATGAGCCAGGTTTAATGGGTGTGTGTCCACTGTGCAAGGGTAAATCCCATGCCAAGCTCTGGGCCACGTTTCTGAAGAAGGAGCACGCTTTTTTGAAGAAAAAAGGCGTGAAGATGATGATGTATGCTGATTCCTTCCGTGGAGGAGGCAGCAAGAAAAGCGGCAAGAAGGGTCCTGCAATTGATATGATACCCAAAGATATTATTATGTGTCCATGGCGTTCGTCCGCAGCCGCAGATTATCCGGAACGTCCTGCTTATTCATATTTAACAAGTAAAGGATTCCCTGTTATTTCATTTACAATTGGGCACAACCAGGATCTTATTCGAACAGTCTATCACAGCGCCCTGGCGGCGAAGAAGGAGGGTCTGCTTGGAATGTACAGTTATAACGGTTCAACTTCCAGATACTACCTTTCGAGTCCGGTTTTCAACGCCATATTACCCGCGATTTATGCGTGGGCGGTGCCGATTTCAATAGATCCTCCATTCAGCTATGAGGAGGTGTATCAGAACTTCTACGAGGATCCTCACGTTCATCCGTCGATCAAGAGCGAAGTTGTTACTCTTGATATCAGCAGACACTGCAATAACACATTGTCCGATACTGAGGAAGGCGACGGCATTGGCTGGTTTGATTATGGTCCGGATCAGGACGCTTCTGCTCTGACACCCGGAACCCTTGAATATCGGAAGTACCGATTCTTGATTATTGACCCGGAAAAGAACAATAGAAAAAGCTGCATAACCGTTACCGGGAAAGATCTTAAGACGAAAACTCCCGAAAGAGTGGCCGGCATTGCTGTGGGGAGAAAAGTGAGAAGTTTGCTCTTTCTGCATACTTCTGTTGTTGAAGGATATTACAGGCTTGATTGGAGGGACTCCCAAAGAACCGGTTCATATACGGTCCACTACGCAGATGGAAGCAAAGAAAACATCAGCCTTCGTATGATAATTAATATAGGTCCCTGGTTTATGGATAACCTGAATTGCCGTCAGGGCTGGAGAACAGCGTTTCAGGGTTACTATAATGAGTCTCGCATGGCGTATCTGGGATATACAGCTATGGGAGAACGGGTGAACCTCCAGGCAATGGAATGGCTGAATCCTCACCCGGGAAAAGAGATCGTCTCGATTGATCTCAAGGCTGAAAGAGGTGATGCCAGGATCGCTCTAGTGGCCCTAAGCTATGTTAAGTGATTAAGACTTTTTCGTAATTCGTCCAATTACGAGACAGGGCTATATCCAGAATACCGTATTACCTGTGGTACCGGTAATTAAATCTATAACAAACCATAAGGCTGCTACTACATACTGACCTAATATCAATCCTAAGAAAAACGGCTTCGATTGTCTATACACCTTAGGCCCGCCATACCTTAGGATCACTGTCTTGAGCATCCAACTAATCAGAATTGAAAACCATATCATAGACATAAGCCAAGTGGAGCCAGCAACAAATCCTACCGGATGAAGCGGCCACCATAGGAACCTCCCTCTCATGAACATCAGACAGGTCAGTATCGTTGCTCCCGCTATCTTTAAACACCACCCCAATTTATTCGGAGCGCTTGGGTGGACTATCCTGTCCCTGGCAAAATTAAATGCCAGGTTAGGAGCGCTAATGCTGTAGTATTTATTCAAATTTATACCGCCGTAAGTATAACTCAAGTGAAGGTCTGTAATTACGGAAACGCTTAAACTTACCACAACCGCCAATAACATCGCCGCAAAAATCCATCGCCTCCTCTTTTTTATGTCCTCGACAATACGAATTGAATTGGCAGCGGCACACATTACAAAAGTTCGTATATCTGCAGCATACATGTTAGCAAAAGAAAGCCCAGCCAGTCCCGAATAGCCTATGGCGGAGGAGCCAACAGAAGATATAAGTTGAGACGCTGCAACGCCCGCAGATCTAATGGTTGGAATTCCTGTTTCTATTATCACTCTGGTCAGAGCCAGAAATATCAAAAGTGCCAGTATCACAAACAAAAAAGACATAAGCAAAGGCAGTCCTGTAGCTGTTAGCCAGATAATCATGACTATTATCCCAAGTATTGTGGCTACTGTAGAGCTCCGGTATGAAAGCAGCTCTTTTGAGTCGTCAATAGACGAATTTGTCCTGAACGTCTTTTGAAATACTTCTTTTAAATGGTCGCGCGCCAGCCATAAACCATAAACCGCAAAACTTAATAAAGCACCGGTACTTATATGGTTAATGATCGGCTCCCGTGCGCCAAACGGCCCCAGCATCTCCGGAGACGATATGCCGGTTATATTAAACCATCCGGAAACTGCATGATAAAATAAATAGAAAAACCACAGGCTGAAGCCTACCTTCGCATTAACCAAATACAAAAATCCTATCACAGGAAAACTTATGCGAAATGGCATAGATTGCGTCCCTCTGAATGTCGGTATAGCCCAAGCCAATTTTACGGGTCCGATTACGTGAAAATATTCATGTAATCCGTTTATTGAGCTTATTACAAACGGGATAGCAAACGCTATCCACATAAGCTTGTTTGTGAAAAATGGGTACGATTTGGAGCTGCCATCTCTTTTGATCATCTCCAGCGGCAATTGGGCTAGAGGGAAGCTCAATCTTTCTTTATCTATCCACTGCTTACGCATGATTATGGGAATGCATATCATCACTACGTATAGTGAAAGCAGAAAAGGCAGCCAGCAAAGTAAAGGTTTTACCCAGACCATCCATGGTATAGAGCCTCCCGTCGGCATACCTTCAAAAAACTGCCTGACAGCCTCTTTATTCTGTGGAATAAGCCAGCTTCGGAGATGAGGAAGTATTAGCTCTCCCCATCCGTTCTGGGGAGTGGCAAAGTAATGCGGCGCTCCTAAAAAAGGCAGGATAAAAGATCCAATCCCCATGGTAGTCACTGAACATCCCATAAAAGTCATTACGTAAACAATAAGCAATTCAGCCGAAGAAAGCCCCAGGGATCTTTTTGTTAAAGTTATTAAAATATGAAACACTATCACCAGAAGGAAAAATAAGGAGATAGCGGCTACTGGCATATGATCGATTGCCAAATACGAACCATGCACCACATTTATAGAATAGTGAGCCATAACCGCGGCAAGGGCAGTAAAAAGGACACCTATCAAAATAGAACGAAGCGTTACTTTACTTGTATCTGTTTTAATAATTTCGTCAGGATTCATACTATTTCCCCCATCTTGTTATAGAGTATTGTCAAAAAATTTCATTTTGCGTCTTTCCAGTTAAAGATTATTCCCATATCTTTAGAACGATCTTCCAACAAATCCTGATAAACTTCAGGAGCTTTATTATAATCCAACTTCCTGCTGATCAACCTTTCTATATCCAATTCTCCGCTCGCAACCATATCAAAAAACAGCTCGACATGACGTTTTATCGTCCAAGGATTCTCGGCCTGCGGGTGTGTCGGATGAGAAAAATTATGGCAGCCTATTATGGTATAACTGGGCCATGCACAGTGATCCTGAAAATCAAAAACAATTTTTTTCTTTGGGCTGCTCAGGAGAAGAAGTCTGCCTTTTTCTCTCAACGTCGAAAGTTCCTTTTCCATCAATGCTGCATTGCCGGTAACTTCAAAAACAAGATCAGCCATACGTCCATGATTGTGCTTTTTTATCGTATCTACAAGATCCTGTTCCTTGGGATTGATACCTATAACAGCAGAATCTTTGGGCAGATATTTCAATCTGTCAGCAGACACATCGACCGCAAAAACCGGAGCAGCACCGCATTTCCGACAGAATCTTACAGCAAACTGACCAAGCAGGCCAAGTCCATAAACTACAGCGCACTCACCCCACTGCACCTTTGAATTGCGAATACCATTCATAACAATTTCAGGAATAGTAAAGAAGACAGAATGATTATCATTCAGCTCTTCAGTAACTTCAAAAAAGCCTATCTTGCCGGCGGCCTTCAATGCATCCGCTGAAGCCTTCTCGCAGATGTCTTCAAGAACGTACGCGGCATGTTTTCCTCCGGTAGCCAACTTCTTTCCGAGCATAGATTTATCAACTCCCGGACCAAGCTCGACGACTGTCCCTATATTGTTATACCCCGGATAATAAGGACAACTGAAGAATTTTTCCCAACTAGAGTCTGGCGGAAACTCACCGGAAAACGCAGTCATTTCTGTTCCAATGCTGATCATTGTCCTGGATGATTTTATCAGTACCTGTCCAACCCCTGGCACAGGCATATTAAGTTCTTCTATAATCGCTTTCTTGGGTTCTGGAAATACTATCGTCGGATTTTTTTTCATAAGATAGTTCTCCTTATTTTATATGCTGAAAAAATGGTTCAGCAGTGTTAAACGGGAATGTTGGAAGACCTTCTTTATTACACAAATTGGTATTTGCTTTGCTATTCCATGCATAACGCACATAGATTGGATTTTTTACGGAGGAATTGCTTACGATAACCTTATCCCTATCTATTACTGCGTCGGCTTTTACAAATTTCCTATCAGTGCCCGCTATCTCGAACCACTCTGGTTTTTTGCCGTCTTTTGTTATCAATCCGGAACCGATATAGTCAAAACTGATCACAATTTTATTCCCTTCGCTCTTCAAGGACTTATAAGTCGGTCCGGAAGCAACAATGTCTTTTCTGCCATATGTATCATGCAAAGCCAGCAATGCCAGCCGTAAACCGACATCCCACTTATTTTTGGGATGATATTCATTACTGTTACCAATATCTATTGCTGAAATTAGGCCTGTGTCAGGAGTTTTTTGCACCGCTTCATACTGTTGTACCCAAAAATCCGGTAGCGGAGCATCCCTGCCATCTCTGCATGGTGCCAGTTGTACTATATAAAACGGAAAATCTCCTTGCCCCCACAGTTTACGCCAGCTTTCGATCAGCTTCTGCTGCTTACACGCATACTGATTATCGTTTATATTAGTTTCACCTTGATACCAAATTACCCCTTTAAAAGCGAATGGAATAATTGAACGAATCGCGTGATTATAAAGAGAAGCCGGTTTCACCACCAGCATGTGTCCAAGAACACAATTGTATTTGTTACGTGGAAGCTTCCCATCTACCACATAACAACGTCTTGGGAATTCGCCATATTTACTGTTGCAATGCTTCAAAAACATTTTTTCTTTTTCTTCATCTGAAACTTGATCGTAATTACTGTAAAACTCCTGCAGTTCCTTTATTTCATCAAGATAGTTCTTCCACTTTGGATTGGATTCAAAAGCTTCGGAAGGCATCCATGCCTCGATGGAAGAACATCCTCTGGAAACATTCACCAGCCCTATCGGTATTTGCAGTTCCCGCTGGAGTTTTTCTCCGAAGTAATAGCCAATACGGGAAAAACGTTTAGCCGTTTTGTTGTTGCATACCTGCCAGCCGAAATACGGAAAAACCGGCGGGTCATTGGGTATGGGTATAACCTTGCCTAAACCGTCTCTATCCACGAATCTGATCAGAGAATTATCAATTTTTTTTAATTCCTCGGCGATTTCCCGACCGGGTGGATATTTTGAATTTAAAGGATAATTAAAATTGTCTCCCATGTTGGATTGTCCGGAACAGAGCCAGACATCTCCAACAAGCACATTGCTAAATTTTTTCTTTCCTGTAGTTGCTATGACAGTCAGTTTAGCAGGCTCTGAGGAGGCAGTTAAGGGATCTAATTTAAGCATCCATTTTCCATTAGAACTCGCAACAGTTGATTTTTCTTGTCCTTTAAAATTGATTGTTACTTTTTCGCCTGACCTGGTCCAGCCCCATATAGGCAAGGTAATATCCCGCTGTAAAACCATATTATTACTGAATATTTTCGGCATTTTCAGCTCCGCATTTACATTAACGTTAACACTTAACAGTATTCCTAATAGAATAAACAGACTTTTTATTTTCATAGTATCCCATCCATTATGGTTAACCTTATAACATAATTTTACCCAACTCTTCTTACCAAAGGATTAACCCCTAAACTTTCCAGACAATTTGACCTGCCACTGACAAGATCGCCCTGATTATTTCTCTCAAATTTATTTGCTGATTTTCTCATTACTTTTTGTAACTAAACTGTTACCTTTAATCCAAACATAAATATCACCTTTACCTCGGAGACTTTTATCAGGTTAGATGTAATCTTTGCCTCAATATACCTCAGAAGAAATCGGTCGCGCCACTTTTGAAATACAAAATTCATCCACTACTGCGTCAAGTAATTTTTTTGATTGAGCTGTCCCCAATAGAATAAGCGTTGCTTCTCCAACAGGCATCCTTAAATTTTTCCTGGAAGTAATAAGTTTTCTGTCAACATAGAAACAAACTTCATTTTGGTCTCCCCTGGTTTGCCATGTTGTAGCAATATGATGCCATTCACCGGACTTCCAGTTATTGACATTCAAAGCTAATACCTGCAGTCCTTTCTCTTCTCCATAGATATGCACTGAAAGATTCCCATTAAACCATTTGTACATAAATATCTGTGTCTTTGACTCAAAGATTGCTGAGAGGATATGATGAATCTTTCCGTCATTTCCATCCCATAATGGTTTTATCCACATCTCTATTGTGCCATTATCGGGATTTATATTTCCTTCTGCTGGATATCTTATATAACTTGACCCTTTAAAGTAAGCCCCTTTGCCAAACTTCCCTTCTACATACTCAATGCCTTTAGAAACCTTCGCAGCTTTCCCATCTGCACTATTGGGATTATCTTCAAAACTACAAAGAAGTAAAGTGTCTTTATCCATGGTTTGCTGGCTTATAGCGGGGATTGCCAAAAGAAAACTTATTACAAAAAATAAAATTAAACCTCTTAACAATCCGGATATTCTTTTTTCTACATTCTTACATATCTTCTGCATTTTCTGTCCCTCCTTAGTTTTTTCTCCATTTTTACCAAACATAAATATCCCTGACTCATATACTTGTTTGTGTTAAACACCTCCTTTCCTGTCGTAAGTGTAAAATCATCTATTCTCCAAAAACAATATTACCAAACTGACTTGGGCAGTGGAAAAGGTGAGAATGAGCATCATCACGATTGATATATACCCAGCTGCTAACTTCTTCTCCTCTTCGCTCCCGGCACAGATTTATACCCCAAATATCACCAGGGTGGGGAATCTTACCTAGAGCATCAAACGGAATAGCCAGCTCAACTGCCCAGAAACTTTTATTAAGTTTAGTTTTACTTTCCCAACTTGCATTCCAGTCTTTATCTAACGCCCACTTAACAGTGCCTAATGGCGCATCAAACCAATCCTTCTCGCTACCTTTGATTTTGGCTGCTATGTCAAATTGGGTACCTTTTGCATCAACGACCAACTGAATAAAAGATTCACGATCGTGCTGTACATCTAAAAATATCTCAACCACATCATCACGAAAGATATCCAAACTATCACGAGAGTTTTCCTTTATCTTAAGCGCTTTCATATCACTCTCATGACATTGAAAGGCGATATACAATTTTTGATTATCATAAGTCAAGTAGGCCTTTGTTTGTTCTATAGCCAACTTTTTGGTACCCCCTATTAAAAAATCAGAAACATTTGTCGCTTTCTTCCAGGCAGCATCATTCAACTTACCATCAATCAATGGAGAAACAGAAGTTTTCTTGCACTTTATTGTTTTTGAAGCAACAATACCTGTTTCAGTGCCCCTTTCTAATGAAACTGTTTCTTTTTTAATTTTTGTTTCCTTGCCAGAAGGTGTATATCCACGAGCAGTAATACCTATTAATACTGGTTTTGCTTCTCCTTTAGTAGATACGAAAGAAATGCTTATAATTTCTTTTTCTGGTCGGGGATTTTCCCATTCAAATAAGCTGATCTGGGCGGCTGTTTCTCCTTGAGTTTTTCCTTTCCAAGCCACTTTGGAATAAAATGCCCCGATATCACTGCTCCAAGAACTTACATTATAATTATAAATTATATCAACAGTCTCCTTTGATCCATCAACATATACTATTTGATATTCTCCAATTTTATAATCTCCAGGAGACCTATGATTGTTTAAATAATGTGATCGACTGCAGGTCTGAAAAAAGATAAAACTCCTGGCTTTTCCTCTTACAGGTATCCCTTTTATTTCTATTGGATACCTATTTTTTTTATCATGTTTATCTGTCAAAATGATACAGGAATTGCCCTTATTCTCTTGAGGTGTAATTACCTTAAACGGAATATTCCTGAATTCTTGCTTGCCTTGCGGGATATTTCTTAAATCGTAATTTACCCCATATCCCAACCACCCTTTTTTCATTTTATTGTCAATAAAACCTTGATTACAGAAAGGGGAAATATCAAGTATATTAAATTTTTTCACCCGGAGGGGCTTCTGGTCACAATAGATGCGCTTTGCTATTTCCTCTACTGGCTCATAAGAAATATCCTCAGGTTTTGCAGAACCAGTACTCCAACTATATTCAGCTGTAAGCACCTCTGCTGCCCAATGTATAGGAAGCATACTTGAGACAACTCTCCGTGGCACCACAAGTGCGTGGGTAGTACCCATAATTCCCCATGTTCCTTCTTTCTTTACTTCTTGACACATACGGTATATGTTTTTTGGAGAAGTACATGGAATAGCGAACACCTCAAATCCTTTATCTTTCCAACGTTTTAATGGAAATTTAAACGGAGAATACCTATTTGGAGGCGGTTCAGGATCATAGTCCCAATGGCCTATAATTACATCTTTGGGAATAAGGGGCAAAGCTTTCCTGAGATCTGGCCTACCACCCCTTTTCAGTATTAATTGATCACCCCACATCATTGTTTTTATATTGCGTTTCGCTAAAAAATCATGCAGTTTTATTATATCATCAGCGAAAAGCTTGAACGGAGGTGTATGTTTACATCTCTCGCAAAATCCTATTTTAAAAACTTCATCATGCCCGATGTTAAAATATGCAGGTTGAAAAACTTCTATTATCTCCTTCATTAAATCAAAGACCACTTTATAGGTATCAGGGTTAGAAGGACAATAATAGTCATAAAATCCTTTTTTTGCAACTTCAGGCTCTTCAGCTAAATATTGATATTTAGGCCAATGAAGTATCCATCTGGCATAGCTAAGAAGTCCAACGATGGGAATCACCTCAAAATGATTCTTTTTTGCAAAACTTACTATTTCTTTTACTTCCGCCTTTTTAAACGGAGTTACCCTTACACCATTTACACATTGTAAAGGACCAATATCTGGATGGCTGTCATATTCCATATTACCGTTAAAATCAAGAACTAGACTGTTTAGTTTTAGAGAAGCGAGTGCAGCAAATAGCCTCTTAAGAAAAACAGGATTAGCACTATGTGCGCTTAGCGCAAGGTGTACTCCTCTAAATTTTAGATCCGGCCAATCTTCAATACTTGCACCATGCACCACTGTTTTTCCTTGTTCATTCTCCAATAACTGGCGCAAGGTTTGCACTCCATAAAATGTCCCATCTTTATCATAACCCGCTACCATTACATAGCGCGAATTGGATTCGAGAATGTATCCTTCAGGGCCAGGCATATTTCGGGTTACTGTTTTATTGTTTTTCCTGCACAGTTTTTTAATTAAACTATTAGTTTCTGGTTCGCCAAGACAAATGAAACCACTTTTCTCTCTATCTTTGGAAGCAGATACGATATTCAGTTTTTTCCCGGAAAGTATCTCAATGTCTTTTTGAAGAAGTTCAGCCGTAAATACATCCTGATCAGAATAATTATCACCAATTATAATCACGGTATCTGAACTAATGGTAAACATCTCATCCTTTAATTTAAGTTCTTGCGGAGATGGAACAATGACAATGGTCTGCTGGCTTATAGCGGGAATTGCCAAAAGAAAACTCATTGCAAAAAACAAAATCAAACCTCTTAACAATCTTCTCGTATCTCTCGTATATAGCTCTCTGCAAAATATCCTATTTTCTACATTCTTACCTATCTTCTGCATTTTCTGTCCCTCCTTTTTTAGTTTCCTAGATTAACTGTCCCCTACCCTGTTCTATATGCAATCTGTTTAACTTTAGAATCAAAATCCCAACCAATCACCCCACGCTGAACCTGTGCCTGTAGGTGGGTCTTCTTTCAATGATTCCACATGTCCGTCACAAAAAAGCATATTAAACATACTCTTATTAGAATGCCTTTTTGCGACGTATAAATATTGTATGCTAACAAGACCGTTGAGATTTTTTTTATCTCCTATTAGAAATATGCTTGCTGGTACGCTGATTTTAGAAAGTCTTCCCCAGTGATAGTTGGGATCAGTTGAGACGTAAGTCCTAGGGCTTAAGTTATAGTTGATTCCATAATGTGACGCAGCCCAGTCCCATGGTCCTGTATTCCATTCCGAATAGCTAGCGCCCTTGGAAGGTTCGCTCGGACATTTGAAAACACCTTCTGGTGGACGAGCGTAGTGAGCATCATTCGGACATGATATGTATCCCGATTCCACAAGTGTCTGAGGCCAATGGGTGCGTTGGTAAGTATGGGAAGCGCCAGCCACGTCTACCTGTCCAGGGACAATCCAGCCATCCCAGTCATCAGCATACATTATTACCGCCAACCCAATTTGCTTTAAATTACTCACGCATTTTATTCGTCTTGCCATCCCTCTTGCCTTACTTAATGCAGGAAGCAGTATTGACGCAAGCAGAGCTATTATGGCTATCACGACCAAAAGCTCAATAAGTGTGAAACCTTTTTCCCTTCGCGCTTTTTTAATCATCTTTCCTCCTGTCCTTACTCTTATATACTGAAGCCCATTTCTTTACAGAGCCTTTTTCATAATTAATTTTATCTATATCATACCACAAGATTTTCTTTTTATTAGTCTCGTCTTTAACATAATTTGTTTAAATAAGGGAGTTTTGTTCTTTTTTATCTTACTAATGAGAACCTGACCTGCTTTCTTACCCATTTGGTATTTCTGAGGCGCTATAGAAGTCAGCGGAAACTTTGTCGAAAGAGCTATTTCTGAATCGTCAAATCCAATAATGCTGAGGTTCTCGGGAACTTTTATCCCCAAATCCAGCGCCGTCTCAAAAAGCTTCTGTGCAAAAAGGTCACTATAGCAAAATACTGCTGTTGGCCGATTACTCTTGATAAGGTAATCTTTTATCTTATCCCATTCCTTATCATTTAGAGAATCAATTAAGCAGATATGTCCTTTGTTTATTTTTAGGCCATTAGTCTGTAATGTCTGTTTATAGCCATTTAATCTCTGTGTCGCAGAATAATAATCGGACTGGATTGTCTGACCAATATAGCCTATTTTTCTGTGATCGAGTTTTATTAAGTATTCAACTGCTATTTTTGCTCCATATACATTATCTGTAACAACATAGTCACAGGAAAAGTTTTTTATTAGTTTCTCGACCATAACAAATGGTATATTATCCTTTCGTAGTCTCATACAGTGACTTTTTTTAATATCTGGAGAGGGCTCTATGATTATTCCTGCAACTTTGTCTTCTCTTAAGTTGTGAAGATATTCTGATTCTTTCTTGTGATCCATATCAGAGCTACAAAGTACAATTCTATAATTATGTTTGTATGCAACATTCTCAATTCCTTTGATCACATCAGCAAAATAATAGGATATGTCTCTAACAATGACACCTATAGTTGGCCTATTCTCTGTTCTGGTATGTTTAGTCATCTTAGGCTCAGTAACAAATGTGCCTTTACCAGGTCTTCTCAGCAGTAATCCTTCAGCAACTAGTATCTGCAGAGCTTTCCTTAGAGTTGGTCGGCTAACATTGAATTTTATAGCCAACTCCGGTTCAGAAGATAACTTCTGACCAACGAGCAGCTTATGCATCTGTATCTGCTCCTTTAAATATTCGCAGACTTGCTCGTATATAGGGGTTATATGCACTTTTCTGAATTTTACCATGAATATCTTTGTCTCTATTTGTTAACTATGTTTACATATATATCATATTGATTTTATCTTGTCAAGTCCCTGTGTCAAACCAAAATAGAAATGTCCTATTTTGTTAAGATTAGTAGTAGCAATTTTTTCTTTTTGTTAATTCTGTGCATATTGTGGATAATTCCTTACCTTAAATTTTCTCCACGGGTGATCTTTCGGCGGTATGTAGACTTTTCTTATTTTGAATTCATATGGGGATTTTTCAAAAACATCAATACCAGCACCTGCAATTTTGCGTTTTTTTAACAAATCAATCAGAGCCTTTTCATCTATCGTGCCTCCCCGTGCAGTATTAATGATATTTGCATCGGGGCGCATTTTTTTCAGTAGACCTCGATTAATAAGATTTTCTGTTTCAGGAGTCAAAGGCACATGCAGAGATATGTTGTGTAAAATTTTACATAACTTATCCAACTCCACTTTTTCAGCAAACTCATGCTGAGACACATATGGGTCATAATAAACAATCCGCTTTACCAATACTCGAGCCTTAACGGCTAACTGCCTTCCGATCCTGCCCATACCGACAATCCCCAGAGTGATATCATACAATCTGTTAATAGGGCAAATCGCCTTAAATTCATAATTCCCCTGCACCACCAGATTATGAGTCAAGACTAGTTTCCTATTCAAAGCTAATAGCATAGCTAGAGAGTGATTAGATACTTCATCTATGCAATAATCAGGGACATTTGCAACATATTTCCCCTTTTTAGCCGCATATTCCGCATCAATATTATTGTAGCCGATTCCATTGCGTACATATCCCTGGCATTCCGGTAAGGAATCAATAACGTAAGGAGTAATTGGAACATATTGCACCATGGCGACAACAGCTCAGCTCACCTCGCCTCTTTGACGAATTCTATCGGAGCAATAGTGCGAGACTCCACAATCTCTACCTCGTCCAACTCTTCATGCAAAATTTGTTTTTCCAATTCAAAATCAGGATATTCCTGGCAGTTTATAATAACTTTCATCTCCCTACTTCCCGCTTCTGTCTTGTATCTAAAAATGCAATAACTTCATTCATTGAGAATGCAAAATAATCTCCACGTATACCCATCTTTAGTGCAGCCATGGCAGAGGCAATGTCCATACCGCGTTGTATATTACCTTCTAAATAACCACAGAGAAATCCTGCAGAAAAACAATCTCCAGCACCAATACGATCCACTGTTTCCACAGAATATGGTTTGCTAAAATAATATTTACTGCCATCAAATGCTACGGCACCATCTCCTCCGAGAGTTATTATGCAAATTTCGGGAGAAAATTTTTCATATATTGCACTGGCAACATTCATTGACTCTCCATTTATACCAAATAAATGCGATGCGTCTTCCAGCGTCATAATAACTATGTCTGTTTTTAATAAAAAATCCTTCAATGAGGCTGACGCTTTCTTTGTCCCCCAAAGTTTACTCCGATAATTAACATCAAATGAGATTTTAACTCCAGCATTGCGTGCAGAATTCATCACTTTCATCAGAGTATCTGAGCACTTTTGTGATAATGAGGGAAATATCCCTGTGGCATGAAATATTCTAGTGTTGAGCAGGGCATCTATATCCAAGTCTTCATAGCACAAGTGTGAAACTGCAGACTCTTTACGATCATATATGACCTCAATGCTTCTGGGAGCAGCAGCATATTCCAAAAAGAATACTTCATTTCGGTCTTCTTCTGTCCAGATTACCTGAGACGTATCAACTCCACAGGACATGATATCTCTTACAATCCGATGCCCCAGCAAATTTGTCGTGAGCCGTGAACACCAGCTTACTTTTTTACCTATTCTGGCCAGTGCTGCCAGAGTATTTGATTCCGTTCCAGCAGTTCTCACTTCATAAACAGGTGCGGTTTCCAGCCTCTCCCCTTTTGGAACAGATAATCTGATCATCGTTGATCCAATTGCCGTTACATCCATTTTAGTATCATTCATTATACATTTTTTCCTTTAATCTCATTGGCAATTTGACGTGCTTCACGAGCATTTTTAGTAATAATTTTCCAGTCGCGTTTTTGAATCAGTCTACGCGGAGCAATCCATGATCCGCCAACAGCCGTAATAATGGAATCTTCCAGATAGTCTCTTAGATTGCTAATATCAATTCCTCCAAGAGGAATGAACCGAAGATTCAAATATGTATAGGGAGACGCCATACTTTTAAGATATGGCAATCCACCACTGGCTTCAGCCGGAAAGAATTTGAGCAACCTGTACCCGCATTCCAAAGCATGCTCGATATCAGATGGTGTGATAATTCCCGGAGCAAAAGGCAATCCAATTTCTTGCGCTTTTTTCACTATACGCAGATTCATACCGGGTGCAACCCCAAAAGCAGCACCTGCGTCCGCTACCAGCCTTACCTGATCTACCGTAATAATAGTTCCTGCACCCACCAGCATTTCCGGAACTTCTTCTCTTATTCTACGTAGCGCATTAATGGCAACGGGCGTACGCAAAGTCAGTTCCATGACATCAATCCCTCCATCCATAAGAGCGCAGGCCAATGGAACTGCATCTTCAATCCTATCAATAACTAAGACGGCAATAATACGACTTTTCTCAATATGTTTGAGTATTTTACTCTCAAATAGGTCGCTCATAGTATTACTCCATACACACAAATTTATTACACTGTCTCGACAGGTTCAGCCTTTGTTGCATAGATTCGGCTCCGTTATGCCACTTCAGGTAAAACGTACATATAAAGGATTCTTCACAGAAGAATTACCTGCAATGACAGCATTATTATCAATAATAACTTTAGCTTAATGAGGTAAAGAAAACATATCCTGATAGGCAAGACTGGCGGCACCTACCAGAACCGCATCTTCACCTAATTTACCCTTTACTATTTTTACTTTCCTGAGTTCCTTTCCAAATACCTCTTTTTCATATATGTTCCGAAGAATCTTTAAAAGAACTCCTGGATCTTCTTCAGCTACATAACCAGTAAGAACAACAAGTTCCGGGTCTGCATAGTTAACCACAGCTGCTATGGCAAGACCCAGGTAGTGACCTGCGTCTTGAAGAATCATGGAAGCAAGACTATCTCCTTTCTCAGCCGCCTGGAAAATTATTCTGATAGCTTCCCTGTCAGGCAATTGAATCGTTCTTTTTGAGATACTGGTCTTTTCGCCTTTTTTAAGAGATTCTCTTGCTCTTCTCAAAATAGCAGAGCCAGAGGCAACTAACTCCAGACACCCACGCTTACCACATTGGCAAAGAGGCCCATCCGGAAGAACAAGAGTATGACCTATTTCGCCTTCCATCTGGTGGATTCCATGATGAATCTGACCGTTAGAGATAAGACCTGCACCAATACCTGCACCTATATCTATGCAGACCATATTACTTGCTTTTTTCCCGATACCAAAGCAGTATTCACCAAGAGCCATTGTCCTTTTGTCGCCTTCTACAAAAGTCCTTAAACTCAATAATTTTCCTAGAATGCTTTTTACCGGAACATCACGCCAGCCAAAGTGTGAAGAAAACAGCAAAGACCCGGTGTCAGCATCCACTATTCCTTCAACACTTACGCAGAGTGCAATAACTTTATCTTTTGGGATTGAAAGCTGAGAAAGCAATAATTTTGCCTGACGTGTTAAATTTTTGAAGACTACTTCTTCTCCCCTTTCATGTCGCGTAGGATAAGAAACTTTTTCCTGAATATTGCCATCCATGTCTAAAATTGCTATTTCTGTCTCAGCGCCCAAAAGGGCAACGCTAATCACATACATAGCTTTAGAATTGAAACAGAAAGTTATTGGCCTCCTTCCACCGTGAGATTTACCCTGAGCGACGTTCTTAATAAAACCTCTCTTTCTTAATTCTCCGGTAATGTTGGCAACCGTCCCGGCACTCAAACCAGTTTTTTTAGAGATTTCAACCTGGGAGATAGCTTTCCGCTCCCTGATTAAGTTGAGCATTACTTTCGTATTCCACTCTCTCATCAACTCACGATTAGCAGTGCGCATCATTTTCCTAAGGTTTATTTTATCATTAAATAATTCACTGAATAAATTTTAATTTATATCTTAAAGTTTGTCAAGATATTTGTTAAGCGGGTGTGCTTGGGAGAATATAGAAGGGATTTAACCGGAAGTGTCTAAGAAAATACACCTGACTTGCCCAGCAGCTTCTGATACAACAATTCTGTTTGCTGCGCCATTACCCGTGCATCATAGTTTGATTTGATAAATTCCCCTGCATTTCTGCCAAGTTCTTTTGCAAGGTTTTCATTGTCAAGAAGTTGTATTATAGCGCCTGCTAACGATCTTGCGTCTTTGGAAGGAATTAATAAACCGGTCTTTCCATGTTCTATAATTTCTCTTATTCCGTCTACATCTGTTCCCACAACTGCTTTTCCGAGATACATTGCCTCAACAAGCACTCTTGGCAGTCCTTCAAATAAAGAAGGCTGAACAATTACATCACACATGGATATAACATTTGCAATGTCTTTTCTGTATCCCAGAAACCTTACATGTTCATGAATATTTAATTCTCTGCAAATATTCTCAAGGTATTTTCTTGTTATGCTATCCTCCCCGCATATTGCAAACGCAGCATTTTTATGTCCCTCTAATACTATTTTGCAGGCATGGAGAAAATATAAATGACCTTTTTTCCCAACCTGCTTATTTCTAACTCTCGCAATTATACCAACCAATTTTTCTTTCTCTTTATGAGTATCCAGATCAAGACTTAACCTCTCAAAATCAGTTCCGTTAACAATATGAATTACTTTATTCTTATTTATTTTGAGCTCCTGAACCAGATCCTCTTTCGTTGCATCAGAAACAGCAATAATCTTTTTTGACATGTGCTTCAGAACAAATTTATAAAATCGGGCATTAAAGTTATTAACTCTTTTTCCCTCCTGATTCATATTTATGCGGTCATGAATTGTTATAACATGTGGAATCCCACGAATCAGAGATGCAACTGCGCCCAGCAGATCCTCTCTTCTATTGTGTGTGTGAATAATGTGGATGTTCTTCTCACGGATAATTCTCATTATATTTTTTAATGAGCGGAAACTGAACTTAGATGTAATTTCATTGTATGCTATTTCAAAGCCTTCATTCTTTAATACTGCTCCAAACTCACTATTCTCAGGAACTGCAGTAAACACGCTGAATTTCTCCTTATCAAGATACTTTATAAGCGCTCTTATATGCTCCTCGTTTCCGCCGAATACTCTTGAATTTGAAATTTGAAGTATGCTTATATGTTGTTGTTTCATTCTATTACAATATCATTTTCTGTGAAATATATACTCTCTGCCTTTATAAGTTGAGGAAGTTCCCAAACTTGTTTTACTTTAGCTTTTTTATTGATAATCCTTATAAGATAATCAGGCAAATAAGTCTTTCCTAAAACAATGTCGCTGATTTTAAATATAAATTTATTTCCATTTTCTGTTTTAAGCTCACATATCGCCTTGATAGGCAATTCTTTTATGAATTTTGTCCTACCATGTATAATGGCATTATTATCTTTAAAATAAACCTGTTGCGCATATATCTTTTTTAATTTCCCCTTCAGAAATTTCCTGAAACAATCTTTAGATATTACCAGTCTTGGCTGCTGAGCATTGCCTGATTCCACACTAACAGTAGAATGAAACAACAGCTCATCCATACTAAGTTTAACCTTGTTCCACTTAAGATATATCTTTGCATCTATACCTCGCTTCAACTTTAAATTATCTGTCATTATAACTATCTCATCAAAATAACCGTTTCTAAATTTTCGTGATGGATTTACGCGCATGTTTAAATTGACATCAGAAGAGATTTTGCTCTTAAATCTATATTCTAATAATTCCTGTATTTTAGACGCATTTAATTTCTTTTTGATATCCTCGATTTTAATGTCTTCTCTCAAGACAACCCTATACACGCCGAATTGTTCGTCTCCTCTTTTGTATATTTTATGCACAGAAGCGACTTGATACCATGCTGTTTTCCAATCTTTCCCCAATGCATCACTAATCACGGGTATCATACTCAGGTCATCTCTGTATCCAACAATATAGATGCCCTTATAAAACTTGTCACGTACATCTTTCCTGAATTTTTCAATGCCGTTATACAGGAGTGTTTTCATGCGCCATTCTTTGCCATAGCAGTAATACCACATCTCCCACGGAACCTCCCGGGTGAAATAAACGATACTATTCGGAAGCGCGTTATTCTTTAGATATACAGATGCATCACTCATACCATCGCTTTTTGAATAAACCGCGCCCATATCCAATTTCCCGATATTCCTTGTCGAACAAAAACCGGATAGTATTATTACTAAAATAAAACCCATTCTTATAAACTTGTTTCTCGTTACAGGAAATTTAATAATATAATTCAGAACTCTGGCAAGCACTATGATCATAAATGGGGATATTATAAGCAGGTATCTGTCATATACCTTGAATTGAAACACAACAAAGAGAAGTATGTGGGTATATACAAAAAGTATCAGAAAAATATCAGCAATAATTTCAAATCTTCTTTTAAATTCAATATTAGAGAAAAGCTTTATAGCGTTATAAACGAGTAAAGGAATTGACAGGATAAACAGCATATTTAATGGTATGGAATTGAACGTAAGTTTTATGTACTGCCACCACTGTCTGATTCGCTCAAAGAAATTTTCAAGATCAAGTGTAAACACGCTGCTTTGATGTGAAAATGCCTTTCCCATCATGCCGAATCTTGGCCTCTGGCATAGAGCTGACCATGCAAAAACCAGTGCCAGGATAATCAGGCAGCCATAGATCCACCTAGAATATTTTTTTAGATACAACTTTATATTAAAAGCGTTGTTGTTCTTCCAAAAAAGTAATATTGGAAAGCATATAAATACAGGAACAGCCATAATCGCAGGCTGTTTTGTGCCAAGTGCCAGGCCAAAGACAATACCTGACAAAAGAGTTTTATCAACACATAAAAGATAGAAACTCCACAAAATAAAAAACGCCATAAGCACATCTATAAATACTGTCGGTCCAAACACGATATTATATGGAGAGACTGCGAGCAGAAATGCTGCCCAAAGAGCAGTTTTTCTATTAAAAAGTTTTATACAGATAAGATATATCAGGAATATGCCGGCTATACTTCCCATGAAATTCGGGAGCCTGAGAATATTAACATGATTGCCCAAAACCTTAACAAATGGAGCTGCTACATAGAAGAAAACAGGAGGTCTGTCTACATCAGTTGAACGAAAAAGCCAGTCGTCTTTCGTTGCAATATCTAGAATATAGGAGCCGTGCAGCCCTTCATCACAATGAAAATCATGTGTTGAGAACACACTCAGCCTGAACGCCACACCAAGCAATATGATTGCAATTAAAGGAACATTCCAATCCTTGTTGTTCCAAATATCGATAAACTTGTTTATGAATTTCGTATTCATGTTCCAAACACAATCTTTGATTTCTCAATATTGATATGTTTTAGGGGAACGCCTAAGAACAGGCTCCTTAAATTAAATAAAGGATTTAGTTTTTTTGAGATTAAAGGCATCAGCCATGAAGGGATTTTCATACTACCAAGTCCTGCACTTGCCAGATTTATATTTATAGTAGCCCCGTCCCTGATATTGAGCATTCCTATCAGCTGGAAATTAATATCTTTGCCTAATAAATGCGCAGTTCCATTTAATTTCAGATTTTTCCCAGAACCAGTTAGCTGACAAGTGCTTACCTGCTTGTTTCTGCTTAAGATGTAGTTGGTAATATCCCCAAGAGAGACCTCTGCATATATATTATTACTCTGCACGGGTATAATCTTGTGATATAAGAAAAGAGTCTCCGGATTTATGTGAACATCTTTCCATGTAAGCCTTATTAGCCCTTTAAATTTTCTGCCAAGTTTTATGCCGGAGGTTGTACAGATAATATCTCCAAGCTCTCCCTTGTTTAAATCAAATTTGCCGGATGCTAAGGTTACCTGGAGTTTTTTGGGATTATGCCATGCCCTTGCAAACATGGGTTTCAGATAAGCTTCAAGTTTTTCAGGATTTTTGTATGAATTAATATTTGCAGAAGCAAGGGTTATGGATGGTTTGAGATTTACTTTATATAGTCTGAAATTTAATTTTTTATGTCCATAAGCATTATAAACATTACTAATTTTGTAATACGTCATTTGCGGATTCTTAGTAAATGCATCCTGAACTTTCTTAATCTGACCTGTATGTTCAAGCAGTAAATAAACTCCCTCATCTACACGGTCCCATATTTTCTCTGAGAGCTTCTTAATATGCGTATCACTGTTGAACTCCACGGGTCTAATCTTAAAGCCCTTATTAAAGAAGTAGTAATATGCGTTTGGCCATAATGACCTGGTATAATAAATGGTTGAAGATTTCTCTGCATTTGCAGAAAAATACTCCACTGCATTTTGAAACCCATCTTCACCATCCCATCTTGCACCAAATCGCAAATTCTTCATGCCATCCAGTGTTCCTGAAAGAAGACTGATGAATAAAATAAAAAACAAACCGAAAGAAAATATTTTCATAAAAACAGGGGATTGCTGCTTGTTTCTTAAATTGGCGATAAGTCTGCTAAAAGCTTCCATGAGCAGTGACAGGTATCTGGCTAACAATATGAATACAAAAGGTATAATAAATATTAGATAATGGGGAGAGAATCCAAACCTGAATAAGGTGAAGGTTCCAAGCATAAGAGCAATATATCCGGCCACACATAAGCTTATGATATTCTTGCATCTGGGCTTATTTTTGAGGCTCAGAATTTCATAAACAATTAATACAGGAATATTGATAAAGAAAAACATGTTCACGATTGAGCTGTTAGTAAATTTTGAATACAAACTCAGCCAGCGAGAAAGTCTTGATGTGAATTCTCCTGTCATGATTTTAAAGACTCCGCCTGTTGCGTTTACCTGAAATATAATACCCAGTCTTGGATCTTCAAAAAATACCGCCCATATAAGCAGGATCGAAAACACTATAGAGAAACCCAAAACAAGTTTTATTAAAGGCTTTTTTATATAAAAATTAAATTCAGAATGCTTTGTTTGTGCCCATTCCATGTATCTTAATATTATGAAAAAAGCTCCAATAATTGGCATTGCAAGCACTCCGAATTGCTTTGCGCAAAAACAAAGACCAAGAAAAATCCCGGCCCAGAATTCCTTATAGATACACAGAAAATATATAGAGAAAAGAAGCAGACAGGCAAACAGGGTGTCTTCAAAAACCGTTGGCCCGTAAAGTATATTATATGGAGAAATTGCCATAAGGAAACTGGCTATTATTGCAGTGTTTTTATCAAAGCATTTGCAGCATATTTGATAAACAAGCCAGATACTAATCAGGCTTGCAAAGAAATTAGGAAGTCTGGCAGTGTTATCTCCAAATCCAAATATTCTAAAAAATGATGCTATGGTGTATGGAAGCATAGGAGGCTTGTCAACGTCTTCAGCCTGAAAGAACCAGTCTCCTTCAAGAGCAATCTGAGCTCCCCTAAAACTGTATAGGGCTTCATCTCCATGAAAATCCCCCAATCCAAACACGCTTATACGCAACAAAGCTCCAAGAATGAGAATTATTATCAGGAATAAATGTTTATTCTGATTCCGGAGAATTAGTCTGGTAGTTAGTCTACGAAACGATATTTCAGAAGAGACCAAATTGCTATCACTCCATCTTTTTTCTTGATTTTTTTGCCTTCTTCGTATGTGCGGGGATTGTATTTGATTGGCACTTCACAGATTTTATATCCTTTTTTCCTGACTTTTGCAGTAAATTCTGTACAGAACTCAAATCCAAAACATCTTAAATTAATATTATCCAGTACTTCTTTTCTGAACATTTTATAGCATGTTAATACATCTGTAACAAATGGAAGATATAGAAGATTTGCTATCAGGCTTACTAAGATATTCCCTAGATAATATTGAAAATACATCATCTTGTTTCTTCCCTTAATTCTTGAGCCGTATACGATCATAGAGCCATTATCTATCTGTTTTAATAATTTATTAAATTCCTGTGGGAAATACTCCAGGTCAGCATCCTGCACAACTACAACATCTCCCTTAACATACTTGAATCCTGTTCTAAGCGCAGCTCCCTTGCCCTTATGTTTCCTATGAAAGAAAACCCTGAGATTCTGGTATTGAGAAACCAGTTCTTCAAGTATTTTGCGTGTTCCGTCAGTGGAAACATTATCTACAACTATAATCTCTTTATTGATATCCAGCGCATCTACTCTCTTTACAATCTCTCTGATAGTCCCCTTTTCGTTATAGCATGGAATAACAACTGATAGCTTCATATAAAAAGCGTCCTCGTCATTTTATTTTGAGAGCATATTACCATAAAAAGACATTTATCAACAGGTTTTTGGCTCATGGGACATGGAATCAAGTACCGCTTCTTTAAAGATTACTGTTTTCCCAAACTGAGCCGGTATTTAAGCCAGCAGTACATAGAGTCGGCGATCTGTTCATATCCCGGTTTGGCAGGATGAACCCCATTACAGTCACGCCAGATCTTTTTTTTGTTACGGGCGTTAAGACTTTCCTCCCTTTTCGAATAATTGTTGACGCAATCAATGTTGATATATGCGGGAATCAGGAAGATGTTATCTTTTTCCTTACTGCTGTACTTTTTAATCATACGTTCGACTACGCGATGTTGATTTCTCCGATATTGCCAGCGGAACTGTGTACATTTATAATTTGAACCAAAAGCATCCTGGGTGGCGGCTGGTGGAACCAGAAGGAACAATCCGATTTGGGTGTTCTTTGAAATTTTTTTGAATTCAGAGAGAAGGATATCGGCATATTTGAACATTGTATCAATTCTCTCTTCAATGTTGCGATCATCTGCCCTGAAAGTATCATTGCAACCTAGAAAAACAGTAATGAAGTCAGGTGCTTTACCGTCATTGTATTTATCGCAGTATTTCTGGAAATCCAATTGTGGTTTGCCATCTTTTAGAAAAAGGAACGGGCTTCTGGAGCGGTAATCACCTTTGTTTTTTGCCCAACGGGTACAATAAGCCGCCCAAGTCCAGCCGCCTCGTCCTTCATGCGGCACACGAGTCTCATCAGGTTTGCGACCTCCTCCTGTATGACTGCCGATGAATTTGACTTTTGGATTGCCCTGTGTCTGTAAGAGACGTTGCAACCCATTTGGATAATGTGATTGGTCTGTTAGGCTGTCTCCCACAACCATAATCGTGATATCACGACCTTCGCCGGCATTTGCCGGAGTCACATAGATTTCACTTGATGCTTCAGCGATGACCTCATTCATACCATCAATGACTTTTAAACTGAAAGGATATTTACCCACATCTTTGACACTGGGAGTAAAGCGCCAGCGGATTCTGTCCTGTCTGCCTTTCCCGCAATCAACATCAAAAATATAATTGTTTACGTTAGGAACCAGAATGACATTGTTAAAATAAAGATTCATTTCATATCCAGGAACAGAGTATATTGTGGTTGGTAGAATTAATTTTATTTTGTTTTCCCCTGCAAAAACTGAACCGACAACAGAAATAATAACAACTAAACTCATTATACTTTTATGTCGAATAGTCATCTTTTATATCCTCCTATGATTATTTAATTTTTTTGCAAAACTGCGCTTGTAGATTCTGACTTTCGCAATATTTCTTATATTTCCAGATTAGTATGCTGCAGCCAATTAACATGCTTATAAATACCCAAATATATTTGCCCATAAGAGGAAGAGTAAATGAACTGTACCATATTCTGTTTATAACCTCTCTTGCTGACATATGTTCTTTAAATATATACAGATAATCCCATATATACTGTCCCTCGTATGAATTGCATTGCTTATTGTAATATACCAGATTCGCTTTTGTCAGCAAAAAAAGACAGTATGAATATATGGCTGAGAGACCTATCAGACTTTTAATTAAACAGGTTTTTTTATATCTATCCATGAACGCGCACAAGCCAAGTCCCAAAAATGGGATTGTGCATGTTAAATATCTCTGAGCATAGCATCCACCGGCATTATATTCTGTTCTCAGTCCATAAATAAGAGCTATTAATAAGAAATTAACCAGAGCTATTATACCTGTTAAAGATAACTTTTTATCTTTACCTTTAATAAGAAATGCAAGCCCGATAAAAGAAAGTGCAAAACACGGAAACCACAACAAAAAACCATGATCAACGGAAAACAAAAGGTTTATAACAGGTGGAGGTATTTTTAATATGCTTATCCATCCATAGCCACCGTAGCCTGCCTCAAACCACGATCCGAACTGTGTATGACACTGATATATTGAGAGAAAAAACACAACAACCAGCGGCACTGTATATATAACTATATTCTTTATGATTGCGGATATTCTCGATTTTTTATAACAGAGAATAAGGGCAAAAAGATATGGGAAAAACAGCAAGCCGTTTACATATCTTGTCCATGCGGAAAGAGCAACACAAAGTCCAAGAGCAAATGTTAGGAATGCGGTTTTTTCTCCATTGGATATCCTTTTCTGCAATATTATGAACACATAAAAAGACAGTGTGACAAGGAAGGTGCTTGTTGCGTGACTGAAACCGTTTGTTGCATAATAAACGAGAGGGCTTGCGAAAAAGCATACAAGTATTGTAAACAGGCTGATACCTCTTGAAAAATTTAATTCAATAAGAATATTAAACAAGATTATCATAGCGAGTATTGCATATATATTATGAGCGAAGAGCACAGATAATATATTCAGGAATTTTCTGGAACTCAGTCCTTTATAAGGTGAAGTCCGAGGATTATTATTAAATGAAGGTGGATTGAATTTAATAAATTTTGCTGCAATTTGTGAAGCTAAATAAAAAGGTGCGTCAAGAAGGGTCATGCCAAGAGGATAACCGGTTACCCATCTACCTGTTTTTTTGCAGTATTGAGTTCCATTTCCGTCCCAGCCATACATATTATTATCAAGGGCAAGATCTCTGTCTTCAATAATAGATTCAAGATTTGCAAAATGTCCCCAGCCGTCATTCCCACCGAGCCCGTCTTCAAATATGAAACAGTGAAGACCCAAAACAAATACGAGGAAAACAAGTTCCCATGAAAAGCGTTTTTTCTTACTCATCATTTTTAAAAGTATACACAATATAAATTCTTTGCACAAACTTGTTTCGCGATGTAGAATACATAATTGAATTTTATAATATAAGTAAAACTGGAAAATACAGGAGAAATAGAAATGGCTAGAGTACTTGTTACAGGAGGAGCAGGATTTATAGGATCTCATTTAACTGAAAAACTGGTTGAATTGGGTCATGAAGTAACAGTTATTGACAATGTATCGCATGGAAATCTGAAAAATATTGAATCAGTTGCAAAGAAAATTATTTTACTGGAAGGCGATATGCTTGATTCTGAGGTTTTAGAAAAAGCTGTTCAGGGAAAAGAATATGTTTTTCATATGGCTGCGAACACAAATATAGACAAGAGTGTCAGTATGCCATCATGGAGTGCAGAACAGAATATAGTCACTACGGTAAAATTACTGGAAGCGGCAGTAAAGTATAACATAAAAAGAGTGGTATTCTCTTCAAGTGCTGCTACTTACGGAGATGTTAAAACTCTGCCCGTAAAAGAAGAAATGCCTCTTTCTCCTATGTCTGCTTATGGGTTAGAAAAAGTAACAGGAGAAAACTATATGAGGTTGTTTGCGCAGTTACATGACATTGATACTGTATCCTTGAGATATTTTGATGTCTTTGGACCGCGTCAGAATGCAGATGTTCCTCACTGCGGAGGAGTGACCATTGCAATCAATCAGATTAATAAAACGGGTTCATCCCAAATGCTGGGTGACGGAATACAAACACGGGATATGATTTATGTTGGGAATATAGTAAATGCAAACATTCTCGCAATGGAAAAACAGTCTGATGCAAAAGGGGCTGCATATAATATCTGCACAGGCAAATCTGTATCAATAGCAGAACTTCACGATAGGATTTCCAGTTTTATGGGAGTTGATTCCTCAAGAGAATATCTGCCGTTTGGAAAAGGCAATATACTGCATTCTAAG
>Ga0207996_1000545_pt1 | contig 32310 bp, 30 predicted proteins | sample AntAceMetag02UKG_FD_184773 | JGI IMG/M metagenome (GOLD analysis project Ga0207996, IMG submission 184773) | Saline lake microbial communities from Ace Lake, Antarctica - Antarctic Ace Lake Metagenome 02UKG (SPAdes) (version 2) | ecosystem: Environmental > Aquatic > Non-marine Saline and...
GCGCCACAGTCAATTCCGCCACAGGTAGCGTTGGCCCACAAGGCGTGTTAAAGACCTTGATTCCCTGTTTCTCCGCAGCCAACAAGTCCACATTATCCATCCCAACACCACATCTCGATATAACTTTGAGTAAAGGAAGCCGATCAAAAACCCATTCATTTAAAGGCTCAGTCCCGGCAATAATACCTTCCGCACCCTTTGCAACTTCGACAACCTCTTCCTGTGTCAGTTTTCTCCCGTAAGGGTTCAAGACGTATTGGATTCCTTTTTTCTCTAATGGATCCAAGATAGTACTATCATATTTTGCAAAAGAACTTGTGGTAATTGCTATCTTCATAAATCATATACCCTTTTTTGCAACAACTCTCATGTGAGAACTGAAGCCGTTTTTTGTAATCCACTCCTGATATTCTTCCTTTGCGGTCTTTGCCCGCTTCCCTTGACAACAAATTTCAGATTAGCATGCCTGCAAAATATTATATTTATAATACTTTCAGGCATCATAGGGTGTAAGCTCTTCAGTGAATCCTTTTACTTTAAGCCACCATATCGACATCTCCACTTGCCAGGGTTCATCGATATCGCACCCTGCCACATTGTATACCGGTAAAATCTTTTGCCCCATCCACCGCTGTGGTAACAACCCTTCCTTCAAGTGTTCCAGACAACGGGAACGTATTACGGAGTGACTCATGTCTGCAAAAAAACAATCTCCTTGACTATCACGATCACATGACAGAGCCGCCGAATCCCCGAAGGCGTCAAAAGATACAAAAGGCATTAAATATTTTCCGTTATTAATTTTTCTGGCTCGTAAAGGGCTATACATGTTGAATTTACTTACAGTCACTGCTGAATCCGCCTCCGGATTTTCTTCAAGGAGTTCAATAGCACTGTCAATGAGTTCTGCATCTACGGTAACAGCATTGCACATAAGAGCCACAACATATTTGGGGGTCTCTTGCAGACGCTTTTTTACTTCAAAATACGCATGCGCCAAAGCGTCATCGAAAAGTGCGTCATCGCTACACAGAGATTCTGGTCTCCTGATTAGTTCCAGGTTGAATTTGGCAGCTTCTCCGAAAACACATTCGTCGTCGGAACTTACAAATATTCTATCAACATATTTTGAATTTATGGCTGCCAGGATCGGATAATGCATGGCAGGGCGGTTCAAAATTGGTATTACATTTTTCCCCGGAAGACCTTTTGACCCTTTACGACCTAACAAGATTGCCACTGTCATTCCACTCATATCTGACCTCCGTTAACATCTATCACAGCGCCAGTAATATAAGATGCAGCTTCTGAGCATAAAAACAGGATTGGTCCTACCTGCTCTCTAACTGTAGCTATCCGTTTTAAAGGGATACTCGAAGACAAAGCATCTATTTGTTCCTTTGTCATAGATTGTTGTAACATAGCCGTCATTGTTTGGCTGGGACAGACAGCATTAACATTGATATTGTGTTGTGCAGCTAAAAAGGCCATTTGTCGAGTAAGTCCAATAAGACCAGCTTTACTGGAAACATAATGGACTCCACTCACTATGCTACGATGACGGCCAGCGATGGAAGAGATGTTTACAATTTTTCCATACTTTTTCTTTTTCATCTCTCTTAAAGCCATTTTGCATATTTGAAATGTGGCACGCAAATTAATTGCAAACACTTCATCCCATTCATCTGTAGTAATTTCATCAATTGGTTTACAATAATTTATGCCCGCTGAGTTAACGACTATATCAATACCCCCTTCGTTGTTTATCTTTTGAAAAAGACGTGCAATGTCTTCAGGTTTTGAAAGATCAGTCCGAACAAATATTTCCCTTGTGATTTGAACCATCGGAGTGCGTGACGCATAGAAAACCTGGCCTCCAGCGGCGAGAAAAGCCTCGACAACACCTCTACCAATCCCTCGACTGCCACCAACCACTAAAATTGTTTTTCCCGAAAAATCAAAGCTTATATCTTTGAAGAGCATCTTGGTCCTTCCTCCGCATAAACATGATCAACATCTGGCATTGTAATAGCAAACCTGACTCCAGCTTTGTCTCCTACGCAGGTTATTTTGTGTTTGGTTCCTTTTCTAACTACCACAATATCATGCATTGTTACCCGTTTTTTCCCTTCACCCTCAATGTACCACTCCCATTCACCGTCGAGAATTACCCAACATTCATCTGCATTCGGATGATAGTGAAGACGATTGCCTTCGCCAGGGTGCTGTTTTATAAGAACTCCACCGAAGCGGTCGTTATAAATGACTCGAGTCGCCCATGAGTCATTGCCCATTCTCTTTTTGATCTCCTCAAGGCTGATTGTTGGTAGATTTTCAAATTCATCCAACTCAATGCGTTTAACCCCATCTTTACGGAGTACACGGCTCACGTCGTCGTCATAGATTTGTTTTTTCTTCATGTTTCCCCCGTAACGCTCCTTTTTTTGCAGAAAGCCTCACCAGAGGTAGAACTCCATACAAATCGATTACCTGGATCAGTTCTTCCGCATCACGGATAGTAATAACATTATGCTCCATATCAATTGCCAGCCAGTCAAAACCAGCCCTTGTCATAATCTCGGCAATGGCCACATGAGCAAGGGTGATCCAGGAACCAACTGTAAATCCGTTATCGCCTAAATTTGCCTTCAGACTAATGCTTTTGAATATTACCTTTCGTCTATTCGAAAAAATGGTACATTAAAATCTTCACCAAAATGTTTCTTGAAATATAATTTATAATATAACGACACTCTCTTTATATAGAAATAAAAGCTTGTTACGATACGTCTGTATTGCTTATCTCGTAAATTGGACAACAACCGATTTAGTTTCAAAAACCGGCATTCATAAGTTGTAGGCAATGGTATCGCAAGAAACATCATAACATCATAAAACAAACCTGACTTATTCTCATAATCATAAGAATACCAGCGCAATCTACCCATTAGTAAATAATTTAATAGTGCTTTATCCACAACATTCAGTTTGTTTTCCCAGTTGTTCTTCATAATAGTTGGTGAAAATCCATTTTCACTTTTCAGCTTTTTGCTCTGTGATATACGATCACTCCACCACTTTAACCCACCCCACGTAGATCTTTTCAAGCAAGGGTTATATGAAACACCTATCCATCTACAGACAAGACCTAAAATCTGTTCATTTCCCAAATCCTCTAATTTCAATGCACTGAAATCATTCTTATATCTCCATAATGGCTGACCATCTTCTATTGTACGGTTTAGGACGAAAAAAACACGTCCTGGAGTATCTGTCTTTGAATTGTACGTTCGCCAATTTTCAACACCTGAAACGTAGGTCGCCCTGGGATCGCGCGTCATGGATATTATTTTACTTTCTGGGAAATCGTTTAAATATCTATCGAGACTTCCTATATGGTGAATATGATGAAAAAACAATTTCTTATTATATATGTCCTGGTCTAAGCAAAGAGCGTATGCTACGTAAGCACCCTGCAAAAAATGCTTTGAACAAATGGGTTTTAATTTAAGTAAACTGGTGAGATGCTGTCTAAACAATGAAAGATCAATGTTAATAGATTGATTCATATTTTTTCCAAGTTCACCCATTCTTTCCTGGTAATCATATTTTGATTTAAATTTCCAAATATGACCCCATATAAACTCATCTACTATATCATCCACATCTAACTCGCCGGGATAGTTTGCACAACAAGATTTCTCCCAATACACATGAAAAAATAAATTGCCTTGAAAAACAAAGACTTCAGGATGACCATCTAAAAGACTTTGGAAAAAGTCAGAACCAACCCGCCCTGTTGTAACCAATGCACACCAAGGCAATCCTTCGACATGTTGCCAAATTGTCTCATAATCCATCACTTTAATTTTTCATCTCCTTCAACAAAAATCACATTTCATCTTTTCAGTTATAAATCTATAAAATTCTTCAACTGACTGTTTTATGCTATCGATTCCTGAGTTTACGACCAAATCAGAACATTGAGGTGGTTCAAAAATATTGCTTGGCGAGTACCCAATTAAGTTATTTATTTCATTTCGTTCCGCTTTTGCATAGAGCCCCTTTATGTCTCGTTTCATTACTGTGGCCAAATCAGCGGAAAAATATATCTCGAAAAATCCGTCTCCCAGCAAGGCACGTGCCTGTTCTCGTGAAATGTCATAAGGTGAAATAATTGGCACTAAAATGACGTCATAATCGTTTCGATAGGTCTGGCATAAATCCGCAATCAAGGAATTATTCTTTTTTATATCCTGCTCAGTAAATCCCAGATGAACATGGAGCTGTTCCCTAACATTATCACCATCAAGGATCAGGACACTGTAGTTATGAGATTCAAGAATAGTTTTTATGGCAGTTGCAACTGTGGTTTTACCAGATCCGGATAAACCGGTAAACCAGAAAATAAAAGCCTTTTTCATTTTACAAAAACATTTTTCCCGTCTTTTAGCTCATCTAAAATAAGTTTTGACACATCTCTTCGCATAAACCATTCAGGGGGGTACTTTTTGGATTCCAATATTCTTCGTCCCTCCGTTCCCCTTATGTTTAGGTAATAATCCTTTCCATGTTCACATTGTTCCACATAAGTTTTGCAGTGGTTGCAATAATACTGCTCGTTGAAAAATATGGGAATAATATCTATGTTACCAAGTTTTTCAAAAAGTTTTTCAGCAGCATCGGGTTCATAATAATTCCCCACACCTGTATGATCTCTGCCAATGATAAAGTGACTGCACCCAAAATTCTTTCTGCACAGGGCGGTAAATACAGCCTCTCTCGGTCCTGAGTATCTCGCATAATTCTGAAAAGCTCCCAATAAAACTTTCCCTTTCGGATAATGATGATTTAACATCAATTCATAACTTTTCAGGATCACATCGGCGTTGTAATCTCCCCTTTTTTTCGGGCCCACCACAGGATGGACAAAAAGACCATCGCAATAATAGTCTTTCAAGGCTGTCATCTGGATATGTTCATGCGCCCTGTGGATGACATTTCTCGTATGAAAACCTACAACTTTACTCCAGCCCTTATTCCCAAAAATCGTACGTGCCTGTCTTGGTGTTAATTCGTAACATTTATATTCTGAAGGCAAGCGCTTGATTAACTCGATTCCTCCTCCCAAAAAAAAACCTCCCCGCTTTTTCAGTAATTGGACACCGGGGTGTCTGGAATCATTCGTTCCGAAAGTACCGAGACACATTTCATCTAGATCATAAGAGTAAACATCCTCCAGATTTAATATGGCATAGGCATCGTCCGTATTTTCAAGTATTAATGCTATCGTATCCCCTTTCTTCAGCTCGGAAGCCGTTTCTTTTGACACCTGTAAAATGATCGGAAGAGGCCATACAATTCCATTAGGGAGATGATAATCATGGAGAACCGATTCAACCTCTTTTTGATTCATGAACCCCTCTAAGGGAGAGAAAGTGCCCAATGCAATCTGTTCGGCATTTAATAAAACAGTTTGATCCACTCGAAGAGGCTTCGTTTTTTTTATGTCAAAATGACCATTCATTCTGTCTACCAGGGCACCCCCATGCGGCTCTACCATTAAAAAGGAGCCTTTTCTCCGCAACTCTTTTGTAGAAAATCCATGAGGAAGCTCCGCCAATTGATGGATCATTTTGGATACCATCTTTACACAATCGACAGGATACGAACCTATTGCTGTTTCTGCAGCAAGGACAAGCCCATCGGCACCATCATTCAAGGTATTGAAGATATCATTTATCTCCGCGCGAGTCGGAATTGGTGCCGTTACCATAGATTCCAAAAGGTTCGTCGCCACATAGATCTTAACGCCCGATTTCTTTGCATATTGAATAATCTTCTTTTGCAAGATAGGGATTTTTTCGATATTTACCTCTCGGGACAAATCACCACGATCAATAAGCAGTGCATCCGATTTTGAGGCAATTTCCTCGATATTCATGAAACCGTTAATGGATTCAATCTTTGAAATAACAAAGGTTTCTGTTGCTAAAAGTTTACGAAGTTCATCAACATCGGAACTTTGGTTTGCAAAAGAAAGTGCAACATGATTGATGCCCAAATCAGCCCCTATTTTTAGCGCCTTCTGATCTTTTTTTGTGAGAACAGGCATCTTTACATCACGATCCAGAACGTTAACGGCTTTGTTCTGACTTACTGTGCCTCCCGTCAATATCCGAAGCAGCAAACGATTAGACTCTCTGCTAATTACCTGAGCGAGAACAGAATTAAAATCTATGCTAATGAAATCCCCTACTGCAAGCAAATCTATTATATCTGGCGGATAAAAGTTGATATTGTATGTATCAGGAAAGACAAGTTGGCGATGCACATAAACGGTATTGTTTTCTTGAAGGATAACCTTCCCTTTTGGCAAATCTCCGGTCCTTATTTGAGCTCCTTCTGTGTCAAGACAAACAGGTACAGATACCCTGTTTTGGACATACTGAATCACATCAGAAATATCCTCGAGTTTCGTATGGGATAAGTTAATCCTTAAAAGACTGACGCCAAGATCTTCAAGACGTGCCAAGACATGATCGTTCAGAGAAGCTGGGCCAAGTGTACATAGAATTTCTTTGTTAGGTTTTTCCATTACGATAAAATTTATCCTCTCATTGTTCGTGAAGAGTTGCCAATCCAGAACGGCATGCACAATCCGGCATTCTAATATCCAGACTGTACGCTACAAAACGGTAACCCTGTTGTATTTTGTTCTTAAGTTCAGCAGGCTTTTTGCCCCGATAACATGAATCCCCAAAGCTTTTCCGGAAGCTTTTCCAACGGTTTCAATCTGCTGCATGGCCTCTTTCATCAATGGATGGTCAAATTGACCGGGTACTCCCAACGGTTCTGCAAGATCATAAGGTCCCACGATGAAGCCATCCACGGCAAAAATTGTCTCCAGATTGTTCACTGCACCAATGTGCTCCAGATCTACTGCCACCTAGTCATACCCGGCTTTGCCCATGATCTCAGCAACCGAGGCATTAGGTGGTTGCATCCAAGAGCCGATGGATGCCTGACCTGATTTGAATTTTCTTCATATTTCAGGTATTATGATTATCTGCTGGCAAAGGGATCTCACTGAAATCATGAAACCACTTGATATGAGGCGCGTGCCTCAGCAATGGCGCATCGCTTTCGGGCACCATACCGACAAAATCCACTGCACATTTCATGGCCGCATCGTAATCGCTGGCTGCATCGCCAAAAAACAGGCAGTTCTTCGGCTCAATCTTGTGCTTTTCGAGGATGTACACGAGGTTTTCCGCTTTTGGCCTTCCAGATCCCAGAATTTCACCAAAATATTTGCTCAATCCACGGCGTGAGACAATCTCGGCGATTTCAACGTCCGGGGTAGCCGAATCAATAAATAAGGGAAGCCTGCCATACCAGAAATCAAGAAAGCCCTTCGCCCCCTGAATCTCGGGAGCAGCCACCACATTGTCAACCACGAGGATCGAAAATCTATTGCAGAGTGCGCTGAGACTGCCATCCTCAATCGGCTTACCCAGAAAAACCCTGTAATAATGCCGGATCTTCTCAGCACGGGTCATACCTCCGTGCTTTCGATGGTGTTCAACCACCCTTTGCTGTATTTCCGGCCCGTATTCCTCAAAAAGCCTGGCAAAAGCCTCTGTCTTGAGTTCCACAGAGTCCGCGAGTACACCGTCAAAGTCAAACACGAATGCTTCGTATTCACTCAGTTCCCGTTTCAAGGGTATTCCTTATATCTTCGATTATCAGTTAATGGGACGCAGATTGGTTCAGATACACGCATAATTGTATAAACGATCTTTCAGCTAATATTACTTTTACTCAAAAAACTTTTGCCTCTGTTCTTAGTTTCATCCATTCATCCCTAGAGTAGGTTACTGCCGGTCTTTTGAGAGCATTAACTTCGTATTCTGTTTGTTTTTCTGCAAGAATAATTTGATGGTCTCGGAGGTGAGGAAAATACCTGACAATAGGCTTCCTAAGGGCTCCTATTTTTGTTCCTAAATACTTGGATTTCTCATAAATCCTTCCATTCTCATCAAAATTATATGCACCCTGTTTCCTTTCGAAATACTCGTGCTTCACCACTTCAAAACCGCAATGCTGAAGATAAAAAAATAAATGGTCTTTCGAAAATTCTTTAAAATGCGGTCGCCACTCTCCCCGATAAAATACACTTGACTGAAGAGGGTGTACATTGGGAGACTTCCCCTTTCTCATCATTCTATATACAGCCGCAAAGGATGAGATATTATCGGTAGTAAGGATCAGGCGCCCTCTCATTTTTAATGACTTATTGATCTGGTCCAAACAGTAGATGGGATTAACGAGATGTTCAATAACATCTAAAAAGAAACATGCGTCAGCATTATTTATTGGCCATTCTTTGCATTCTTTCGCTTCAACGAACTCAGGATCAAGATCTGTAGCAAATAGCCTGGCGCCAAGCCTGTCCATGGCCTTTTGATATTCGTCATCAAAATGGAGACCAACGCCAAAATATTCAATTTCACTATTTCCAAAATCCTTGATTAATCTTGCTATTACTCCCGGATAAGGTCCAACATCAATGATGCTTTTCACCACTCTGTTGCGTTGGAAAGCCTCAAAATATTGAAAAACTTTCAAATACCGCCCAAAGCTCTCCAAAAGGAAGTGCTTGTTGCGAAAAGAAGGACGAGGATCGTTTTTGTTTCCTTCCCACGGAAATGGGCTATAGGCTTCCACATATTTTTTAAACCTTCTCTCAGTAAAGAGAAGTTGAGACTGTCTTTCCTTCATTTCACCAGACCTTTGAATTTTCACTCAATGCAACAATTTTCTCTTTCACAATTCTTGAAATTACGACTTTGGTTGTGGGGTAGATCAAACTGTGTACAAAGAAACTCCCACAATCGGTCGGAAGCTTTCCCATCAATCTTATAAAAATATCTTGATATAATCTCATCCATTTCCTGTTTTGCCGCTTCGTTTTCATTGTTTTCCCAATTCTGACTTTCAAACCATTCTATAAATGAAGGGCCATCATGAAAAACCGGGATGGAAACTTCGTAATCGAATAAGGGAAATGTCCCAAGATTGAGAAAACGGACTGACCTTACACCAAAGAAACATGCTTCAATGGCCGTTGTTGAAAATCCGGTTATAACCAATGAGGAAACAGTCATCAACTCATATGTACGCAAAGTGGTTTCAAAATAAATTTCCAAATTAGGGTATAATTTTTCCTTATAAGCTTTAATTGCATTAACATCGCTAACAGGGTGCGGACTTAGTACTACCTTCCAATTATCTTTTCCTTGCCAACAGGAAAAGATATCGATTATCTCCTGATGATCATCCGTTGAAGGTGCTAACAATAACATTTTAGAATTATTTAAATTCAATTTTTCATTACAATGACGGATTATTTTTTTATTATTTCTACGGACTGAGTCGTAATGATCGTATTTTAAAGAACCGATTATGCCTACATTGTTGGAATCAAAGAATTCAGTAACAATTTCTGAATACTGAGCACCCTGGGTTAAGAATTTATTCGGGGCAGGTAAAAAACAAATATGATCAGATGTAGAAGCCTCTGCAAACTCTGCTTTCCTGTGATAGGTAAACATTCTGTTTTTAACGTTCATAGCATGCTGCAGAGCCACAAATGTTGCTTTGGGATTAAGAAGGTTACACAGATGATAAGCAGCCCTACATTGCACAAAGAATTCTCCATAAGTCACGATTGTATGACCACCATGTATATCCTGTAAAAATCTTGCCATTGCCAGGCCTTGTAGTTTATTGTATTGTAAGTTACCCTTGTAACCGGATTCCCATTTCCGCAATAAAATATCCGCTACATCCAAGCCATTTATACGGAACAACTTTTTAAAGGATGTTAAGCGTTGCCACCGTTTGTACTTTAACCACTCAACGAAAGAACTATAGTAAACTTCTATGATATCTTTAAGTCTCAGATGTGCCTGCACAAACGCAATTTCACGCTGCGCCTTTTCCTCAAAACAATTTAATTCCTTCCGTAAACGAAAGATATTAGTTCTCGCGTCTTTCCTATATTGATGTAAATTGATGAGATATCGGCTTGTTTCGCTATGTTTGTGATCATCTAATGGTGAACCTGTTAAAAGTCTATCCTGCCAGTTTTTATTCTCATCTTTTATCCAATTCCCAGGATAAATTGACCAAAACCACACTGAGGAGCGTAACCCTTTGTAACGCATGATTTGCCTTTTTCTATATCCGAAAAGCATTAAACTGATTTTCACATGCGACAGCATAGACATTATCAGGCTAATGAAATTAACAAGAAATCCTTTTATGAAATGCCATTTCTTAGATTTCGGAGATGAAAAATAACGCACAGATTCAATTCGAAGATTTTTTCTTATAGTTTTTACCAAAAGGAAATCATCTGTTTCAAGATCAACTCGACCAGGGTAAGCCCTAAATAAGTATAGCAGCATTAGATGGTGTAACCACCGAGTATCGAATGAAACAATATCTTTCCTAACTAGAGGATTCAACCACCACGTGGACATCCCTTTCCAAGGCAAAAGCTCTACTAAGGGTTTCCCAATGCCGAAATCCTCCATTCTGACTTCTGCAACCCAGTCAGTGTAATCTTCACGTAACCTAATCCATAATTCTCTAATTCGGTTTTGTTCTTCTTTTGAAACATCATCAAGGGAAAGCTTATTATTGAAATACGTTACCTTAATTTTATGGGTATTACTCACTTTACTCACTTTTGTCATTAGTTGTTTACTTTTGTGCGAATCTTCCGGAGTGCTCACAGCGTGGAGATTTTGTCTGTTGATATTATCTGGTTTGGCGAATAATTGGTTAATTATTTTTTACTGAGTTCTTAGATGTATAGAGTTTAATTTGATAATGCCCTTCCATTTGTCCCTTATAAGAAAAAACTTTAGTCTATTCACCCATAATTTCAGCAATTATTCAAAGCGGTCTTTAAATGTTGATGTTGTCACAAATATGTTTTGGTTAATCATTTCTTTTCCCAAATCTGGTTGAAAGTTGCGGCCACTGCTGAATTTTCCAACATTTCGGCGTGGAGCTTAACCTTCATGTGCCAGTCAGCAGCTTCCAGGACAGATTTTACTGTATTCCTCTGTTCTTCAAAATCGTCGTTGACCTCGATTAGTAAGGTTTTCAAGTTTGGGCTGGCACAGTATTTCTTTTCCTCCTTTGAGAATCCAGCGCTCAATGCCGTCCACATCCATCTTGATTGCACCGGGTTCCGGTAATCCAAAGAAGGATTGGACAGTATCCAGTGTGAACGAAGGGACCCGATAGGAAAACACCGTATACCCCAATGTTCCGCACTTCATACCTGGTTGATAAAGCCATGCGGATCGATTTTTGCGAATATACCCGACCTTGAGGATAAGGCCTCAACAGCTCAAAACAAGCATCAACAAAAACTTTCGGTGCTTTTTTCCTTTTCATGCTGATAAAGTGACAGACGACGATTCCTTAGCCTTAACCGATTCCAGCACCGACATTATCCCGGATTCAAACTTGCTGAAGAGGTCTTCCCGATTCTGTACCCCATTCAGATCCACCAAGTCATAGACAGAACATCCAGGGCGGTAGGGCTGTTTTTTCAAGATATTTTCGCGCAGTTGGTCGATGTTAAAGGAAACATTCACATAATTAAAAATTGCGGATAAGACGGAAGGGCTGTACTCATGAAACGGTGTATCCTGGTAAACATAGTAGTCCTTACCAAGCAGATTGGCCTCGATGAGCGCAGTACTGTTTGGGCCAATAACCAAGTCGGCCTCCTTCACCGCCTCTGGGAATGCCGTGTACCCAAATAGCAGAGGAAATTTTCTCCCACCCAGTGTAATCTCATTCGTTTCCAGACCCGCATTACGGAATTGAAGATCCAGTCGGCCCTTGATGCCGATGAGTTCTATGCCGAGATCTTCCAACAGCCGGCACACCCCGTAATAGAACCGCAATTCTCTTGTAATTTTTTCAGCGGGGCACATAGTCATTTTATCAGGTGAGAGTATCAGGGCTTTACGATAATCAGATGTCCCCCTTTCCTTTGATGGGAGAAAGCGTTCAAAGTAGGGGAACGAGGTAATCTTAATGGTTTCATTATCCATTCCGCTTGACAAATAATTGTCCCGGTCGACTCGTCCGAAAGCTAATCCATAATCAAACACCTGGAATCGCCCGGATTTGGCTTCACTGTAGCCCCATCCGTAAAGACCATGGGGAATAATCGCTGTACTAATTCCCGCTTTTTTTGCTGCCTGGGCCGCAAGGATGAAAGTTTCATAACCATCCGCAGAAAAAATTGCCAGTTCCGGTTCAAGAGCCCGGAACATCTTCAGCGAGTTGCGATAGTAGTTCAATGCACCGGAGAAATAAGAAAATGTGTGACGTTCCATCACTGCAATCAGTAACTCCGGGTCCAGCAGAGTCACCCGCTTAAGGATCTTGGCTTTCAGCCTCTGAAGCACAGTGGAAATGTTTGAAGTCTGATCCGGCCCTACGGATGAAAAGTGGTAGTAAACCGGCATGTTCTCCCCTCTGCGGAATAAATGACGCAGCCGCGAAAGGGGCAGTATCCAACGAAACCCATCTGGAGAGCCGTTTTCATGCACGTGCGCGAAATAGCTACCCAGTTTGCCTGACGGCATTAGCAGCACCCGTTTTTCCCCTTTGGGCTTTGCCTGTAGCCCTCGCAGCACAACGGAGACCGCCTTCTCTTTCCAACCTCCTTGTTGAAACAGCGTACCAAAGTCGCGCTTACGTCCACCTGCATCCAATCTCAGCTTGCGGCTCCCGTAGGGGACGGTTTCTTTTCTCTCACTGGTCTCTACCGGTCGCACGGCAAATCCAATTTCCTGGTGCAGGTGAGCAATCACATCCAGAAAGATGTCTTCTGCCTGGGAACTGTAATATACGACGTGGTATTCATGGAGTAGTTTTCCCAGTCCAGCGAGATAACAAAATAGCGAGTCTAAGAGTGTTTCCAGAGAGCTCGCAAAGGCGCTTCCCAGCGAACACCCATCTATGAGGCTCAGGTCGTTGCCGGAATCATCCAGGAACCAATTCCAGAGCAGATGGTGAATATTCTCAGATAAGCGTCGGGCATCTTCGTCCGTAATCGGCTCATCGAAATAGGTGAACTTTCTGCCGGCATACTCCTCCAACTGTTGCGGGGAGAAATTGCCCGAAAGCAGAATTAGCGGCACTCCTTTCAAATCGGGGTGTTGCCGCTCGATGACATGCAGTTCCAGGGGATTGTCGATAATTAGAATAGAATCAGGCATTATTCTGTTTTCTTTTCTTGTTGAAATGACTTTTAAGAATATTAAAAACGTCTACTGTACCATTATGTTCTCTTACTAGCTTCAATAACTCTCTGTCCGCTTTTATATCTTTATGCACGAAGGAAATGTAGCTATAGTTGAAAGCTGCATGTTTTTTAAAACCAAACCTAAATCTACGAAAAAAATATAAAAAATCTACCAATTTAATTAGGATTGTTGGTATGTATAACCCTTTGTCTATGCTTAATATGCTTTCAATAATGAGCCTATAGTTGGTTATTCCATTATTGAAGTGTAATTTCAAAACATCATTCATATCTTCATTTTCAACAAATTTATCTATCCTGTGATTTTTAATAAAATCTTCAATTTCTTGAATACCATAAATTTTTTTAGAATAGACTTTAAAGTATTTAAATGAACAATCCTCTTTATTTTCAAACTCATCATTAACTTTAATCTCAAAAGATGGTATTTGTAATAAATACAAGTCAATACATGTAGTAGATATTGGAGAAAAAACAAAACGTTGTTTTTTTAACCAATTGCAATAATCTTCGTTTTGATCACTCACTCTTATATTATCAATACGCTTGAAGAAACTATAGTCTTTAAAATATTCGTTAGGGTGGGGACGTATACTTATCTCATAACCATTTTTTGCTAAAATAGGAATTCTCTCAAAAATGTAAATCAGGGAGCCTATGTCCCCTTCGAGTCTGTTAGTCATAGCAAGTTTTACTTCGTCATTGACGACACTGTTATAAATAATCTTAATATGTGACCTCTTATTAAACGAAGATATCATTTCATGCTTGCCAATTACTCCGATATTTTTGGGATTCGGTTCAGTTGCCGGCAGCAGCAGTGGAAGCCTGGGCGATCCTACTATCTTAACCTTCTGTTCAGGAATTCCTATCTCTTTGGTCACCAGATCTTTAGACCTTTGTCCCCAAACAAAGATTAAATCAACGTATTCATAATAGTCTTTATTGTCAAAAAGTGGCAATGTTGCCGGAGCATCAACAAATCCCTCCGTCTCGATTATACAAATTGTTCCCTTTGATAATTTCTTAATATGTTTTTTCTTAAGGGCTAAAAATTGGTGAGGCGAAAAAATCCATACAGCCTTAAAAAAAAATCTTGATAGGATCCGCACATTTATTCTGGACGGAACATAAACATTTACCTCAGGATATTCAGCCATGATCCACTCCTTGAAGAAAATCATCGCATTAGTATCTCTTCTGTGAAGATCTGAGGTTAGGAATATCGTTTTCCTCATAAATAACTCCTCCGAAACACAAGTAATAGGAATTTTCAAACTCAATCCGCAGGATAGACGAAAAACAGACCCTTTTTCATTTGTAATACATGGTTTCTCTATGCCACCTTTCAAAAAAATTATAAATTTCAAGATAATTGTCTCCTTGAAACGCCTGAGAAACTTTACCTTCAACTTTCTTCCCAATCACACATAATATATCAGAATCTATATGTCTATTTTCCTTTACAACTTCAAAGCCTGAAATTTTTAAGAGATTTTTGAGTGCATTAACGCTAAAATGAAATGAGTGTAAGTCTTGAGGAATGGTGCTGAAATAATAATTTAAAGGTTTTTTGAACGGGACTAATATTCTACTGCCTTCAGCAACGACCAACTTACCCCCGGGTTTTAACATTTCGTGAGCAGTTGACACCATATCAACACAAGAATAACAATTAACTAACGTCCACATCATTGTGATCACATCAAATTTCTGTTTCTTGAAAAGATCACTTTTTTTATAATCTTCAATTGTTCCCTTAAAATTGGGGAAATCTCTTTTTGTCAATATCAAACAGTTCTTTCCAGATGGCTCAATTCCATAAACTTTTGCTTGATAACCCCTACCGCTCACTATTTCCAAAAACTGACCTTCCCCGGCTCCAATGTCACACAACAGCTTCCCTTTTAATCCGATATTTACATCTGCAAAATCGGCGACATAAGTCTGTCTTGCCTTAACAGCGGGGACTCTTGCTGTGTAAGTCTCATCTCCAAAGTCATCGCTATATATCTCATCTGACCAGGCCCTGGCAATTTCATTCGCCGTCCTTCTTCTCCTCACATAAACAAATCCACATCCTTCACAAATATGTATAGGTTGGTTGTTGGTATAAAGCCGCGCGTGCGGCACTTCTATTACGTCCTGAGAGCCACATAAATCACAGGGAAATGTGCTATACTCAGCGCTGGTTGCTTCTTTTTCCAATCTCTGACCTCCTATGCTAATGCGTATCTTAGACGCCATTCGCCATTGATCTTTTTCCAAATATCAGGATTCCTGAATGAATCTACAATATCCCAGAATTCAGTTTCTTCAATATCCGTCCATTCCAAAAAATCCTTAAACGTTCTCGATGGAAACTCGCCATCATATTTCAACGCTAGTTTTAACCCTTCCTCCCTCGTTATCACGCCGTTTTGGATAAGGCGTGACGCATCTCTTACTGCGCGTCCAAATCCAAATTTAATGTATTGGAGAAAATAATAAATATTATCCAGCTTGTCATCAATGCTGTCATAATTGGTAAATGTCCCTTCTGTTCGCCCTTTCTTTGGGACACCCGGAAGATCAAAATCTGTATGACCTTCTTGAACAGTCATAAAATCCCAATGCTTTTTGGCATAAAAATAGTTATCAATAGAGTTCCATTTATGATAATATCCGAAGTAGTGTGCGGTTACACCCACCCGCTCTATATCTTTTTTTTCCGGATACATGTAAGCGGCTATATCCTTAAGGGAAATCCCTTCATCAACCCATTCTTTTGGATCATGACCAATCATTATCTCGCGTACTTCTGTAAGATCTCTTTCCTTTTGATGCTTTTTGCTTAACACCTTACCGCCATATTCAGTTTCCCCATGCTCAGCGTAAAATATGTTGGGGATATTAAAATCTACAGCTGCTTTGACTGGGATTGAATTTACAGCTTGTGACCACCCCATCCATGGATCTCCATATTGGATAAAGTGCTTTCTGGAAAGCCTTTTATGGACTCTTGGGTTTAAAGTAAACAAAAGATGGTCAAATCCTAATTCCAATAACGCCATCTGATTATGTTTACCCTCTTCAGTTTGAACTTGTGGCGCAACAGTCACTAATAGCGGATGCATACCAAATTCGAATTTTAGCCTGTGAGCAATGGCAGAACTGTCTTTCCCAGAACTCCATGGGACAATACAATCCCAATATCCATTCTTCGTTTTGCAACTCTCTAACAACACCTCGAGTTCTCGTCGACGTTCTTTCCAATCTATTTGCTTCTTTTTGTCACCATACTCACAGGCATTACAAAACCCTTCTTCATTAAACGTAATCCTGGGTCGTGTATCCGGCATTAAGCATCTCTTGCAATATTTCATTTACTTAATCCTCCCTTTATATTGTTATAGTGAGCTCTTTAGAAAGGTCAGCCCGTTATGCTATTTCGCCATAATACCACATTTCATTCAGTCATTTCACAAACAACGCTGACGGATAAGTCATTCCGAAAATTCTTCCAAAAACATCTTTGCGCAAATAAAACTAAACAAGAACTTGCTCTCACTGTTCTGAAGCTGCTCTTTAGAAAACATGTCTTTAATGGCGGCTTTAGATACATGATCAAATATGGGACTGTCATCCAGCAAATAACTTCGCACACCATTGTCTTCCATGTTTAAAAAGGAATAGAGCGGTGCATTGAAACCAACCTTACGCCTGGTGGTCAAAATTCTTTCCGGAACGATTCCCTGCATAGAATCCCGTAATACTTTTTTATTATACCCATCTCGAATTAGATGACGTGTAGGAATGGAATAACAAAACTCAAAAAGATCTCGGTCAAGAAAGGGAGAGCGGTTCTCGATAGAGTAGGACATGGCGTTCAGGTCGTCTTCGTGAAGAATTATTGGCACAGACTCATTGAACATCTCGTTGAGCATCCGGTTTCTGAGGAGTCCCTTTACATATCGATGCTCCGAGAAGTCCTCATCAAAATCAACTAACAGGCAGGAGGCGAATTTCTCCCTGTCCAGGAATATATGCCTGCGTTCGCCAGGACTATTGATGAAAACCTTAGGGTTTTGCAGATAGGGGTTCCTAACAATAGGAGCAATATGTGCCTGCCAGTTCCCTAGGGAATTCTCAAAAAGCTCCGGATCGTTTGCAACCTCATACAAGTACATATTATGATGATCGTAATAGCCTGTAAAAAGCTCATCCGCCGCAGTGCCGCTGATGGATACCTTATAGCCGTGCTCTGCAATGCTCTGCATAAGCAGCCAGTGGGCGTAGTATGATATTGTATAAACCGGCGCATCATGGTAACGGATGAGGTTTCTGATCCGAGGGAGAAATTCGGTAGTATCCACCGGGATTGAGGTGTGCCGGATTCCGAGTTCTTTTATAGAGTAATCAACCAGATCTGTCTCATTATAGCGCTCATCAGTGTTTGCGATAGTAAATCCATGGACATCATAGCCAAGCTCTCTCTTTGCAATACTGATAAGGGAATTCGAATCAACGCCACCGCTCATGCAAAATGCCAACGGCACATCAGCCCGAAGTCTTAACTTAACGGATCGGATAAGAGCATCCCGCGCGCCCTCCACCGCCTGATCATAGGTCATTGACTCATCCTGCTCAAAGGAGGGTTGCCAGTATGTCATCTGGGTCTGAGAGCCGGAAACATCGGCAAGCACGATAGAAGCCGGCGATAGTTCCCGTATTTCCTGGAAAAACGTTTCCTTATTCTTGTATAATGACTTGTAGCCGTTAATCAGATAACGATAGAGCTGGTTATAGTTGACATCCAACGAATGCCCAAGCAAGGCAAAGATGAATTTAACCTCTGACCCGAAGTATAGACCAGTCGAATCCTGGTAAAGATATAGTGGCTTTTCGCCAAAACGGTCTCTGCACAACAAGAGTGAACCGTCCGCCTCATCATAAACCGCAAAGGCCCACATGCCTTCGCATTTATCCAAACCCTTACAACCAAACTGAACAATCGTTTGCAAAAGAATCTCAGTGTCACTATTGGTGGTAAATTCATGGCCCTTGTCCGCAAGTTCTTGTTTCAATTCCAGGTAATTATATAATTCACCATTAAAGACCAGCACCTTTGATCCAATGCGAAACGGCTGATTTGCCCGCTCCTCCAGGTCAATGATAGATAATCTTGAATGCAACAAACAGACGTATTTCCCCTGCATGAAGGAATGACGGTATTTTCCTCTTGCATCAGGACCGCGCCTGCCCATAAGAGCAAGGCACGAAGCTTCCTGCTCCAGAGCAATTACCCTGCTTCCGAAATATCCAGCTATACCGCACATTATTTCTTAGGCCACCATAATTCGTTTCATGTGAAAGGGACCATCGGGTCCATCCAGATGAGTATTAACACCATCAATAGCTGTAGGGCTGCAGACAATCCCATGTTGTTTCAGCACCGAAATAACATCCTCGGTGTAGCAGTGTGAAAGCCCTTCCGGGTAAGAATAATGGCGTGTGGAAATGCCGGCCATTTTCTGAAGGAGCATTAGGCTCTTTGATACTTCGTTTTCAAGTTCTTCCGGGGTCATAAAACTCATTGTTGTGTGGGTATGCGTGTGTCCACCAACAATAAAAAGTGGGTTTTCATTAAGTCTGCGTAGTTGAGTCCAATTCATTTTTTTGTCCAGAGGATCATCGCTATGCCAAACTTGTTTAAGGCCGCATTGCTCGAATATACTGTTTACTAAATCGTCCACATTAATGGATGGTTCATGTTTTACATTGAGACGGATTTCGTCCAGGAGATCGATCTTCTCCCTTACATTTGAAAACGATCGTTTCTCTGTACTCCATGGAAACGAAAGGCAACCTGAGCTTGAGTATTCCAGACAATATTCGAGACGGTCTATCCAGGACATCGTATTGTATTCAATAAATGATGTAGTTATATAAAATGTTGCAGGAACTTCGAGCCCTTCGAGAATTGGTGCTGCAACCGAATAGTTATTTTCAAAACCGTCATCAAATGTCACAGCGAATGCGCCAAACGGGAAAGCCTTTCCAGTTGTATAGTGATCTACAACTTCATCCATTGAAAGAGGTGTACCATGTTTCTTCAAATCGCTGATTACGTTTTCAAAATAATCTTCTTCAATATGTTTTTTTGTGTAATTCCTTACCAGATAAGTGGATTTTTCGACCACTCCATGGAAAAGAAATATAGATAGGGCTTTCTCAGAAAGTCGATCAACGGGTAGCATCATAACGAGTTGGTGTGCCTTTCAAACTTTTTCTTGCAGATTTCCTTTAGTTTTCTGGGCATAAAAGAGTAATAGCGTCCAACCTTACGCTGCTTTCTTGTAATGAAGGTTCCGAAACGGGCATACATGTCAAGGGCGCTCAGAGTGAGTTTCAGACAGACTTCGGTGTTTTGGCGTCTGAGCATGTGAATGCTCATGTGGCGGAAAATGTGAATTTGCGACTCCAGAATAATATCGCCATCGTCAAATTCTTCGTTGAGCCGATGCAACGTAGTCACAAGTCCGTTGAAATGATTATGGTAAATAGCCCACAAGTGAGAATCCAAACCCCTATATTCTTCGGGGTCTCCACCGTGAAGGTTGACTATACCGTCAGGGCAGGTTGCGATAACATCAGCCTTAATCTTCCTTGTACCAAATACGATTACAACATCAGGCTCGATTTCTCTCACGAGAGCCACAGCCCGGCCGTCATTGAGCGTTGGGAATTCTTCTGTACTGGAGAAGTTGGACAACGGGGGGCAGGATCCTCCAAACCACTCCGAGCTCTCGTAAGCGTCCCGAGCATCCTCGAAGGGGTGGCTCGCGTCAAATGGAGACTTGGCAAATGATGTTTCCACCATGGTAAGCGCTACAGGAAATACCGTAACTAATTCCTGCAGAAAATAGGTATGATGAAGAGTTTGTGAGGTTAGCAGTACAATTTTCATGGCAATTCCTTTACTCCAGAATATCGAGAGCTAACAGTTCCCCCTTGCAAACATCGCGCGTAACGGTTTTTCCGAGGACAAGCGCCTCTCTTCCAGGCGGTATCCCCCCTGCAGGGCGTACCCATGTGATATCATCTAAACGGACGACCGCGCCTCTCTTAATATCCCTGCTTGCTACTATTGACCTCCGTACTGCAGTGATACAACTCTTTTCACATTCCTGGAGATCCTTTTCACCGGAACCCATCATTTCCTCAACAACAAAAATCTGATCGACCATACGCTTCAAGTCACCTGGGTCTGATGATAGCTGGTGGTCCCTGAAATCCGAGTGGCTTTTGTCCAGGGTGAAATGTTTTTCGATAATTCGTGCACCTGCTGCAACTGCAAAAACCGCCGATTCAACACCGACTGTATGATCCGAGTATCCAACCTGGCACTGAAGTTCCTTTTTAAGAAGCTGAATGGCACCAAGATTTGCCTGGGACAGGGGCACTGGGTAACTGGTAACACAGTGGAGCACAGCCATTTCCTGGTCGTAATTCTTTTCACTCCAGACTCGTTCAATAAGCGCTTTGGCGTACCGAAGTCTGACAAGAGAAGTCAGGCCACAAGACAAAACAATCGGCTTCCCGAAGCCGGCTACAGCCTCTAATAGAGGATAGAATGTGTTGTCTCCCGAGGCAATCTTAAAAGCCGGTACAATGTTATTTAGAAACATGGCACTCTGAATGTCAAATGGCGTGGAGATAAACAAAACTCCAGCCTCATCAGCCACCTTTTTCAGACGCTCAAAATCATTATAGGTCAGTTCGAAGGATTTAAGCATATTAAATCGGTCTTTGTTTGCCAGACCAACATAATGCTCGGTGCGAAAAGTCTGTAATTTTACAGCGCCAGCTCCTGCTTCGGCAGCAAGCCCGATCATTTCTTCGGCAAGGGAATAACTGCCCTCGTGGTTGTTGCCAATCTCGGCAACGACAAGGACTTTTTTGTCAGTATCAAAACTTCCGATTCTCATTTGCTTCTCGCTTGATTAGCTATGGTAGTGGAACACATAGGCAGCATCAACAATGTAAAAACCAAGCTTTTCATAAAGCCTCAAAGAGGGCACATTAGCAAGCTGGGTCCCGACCCTGATATATTCAAAATCATCAAGATTATTTGTTGCAAAATTGATCATATCGCTGGCTATGCTTTTTCTACGATTGTTTTTATCAACTGCAATCAGATCAATAATTAAAGCCCTCTCACTAAAAAGGAGCTGCAAAAAACCTGAAAGCTTACCTCCGATATACGAAACTACCATTGCATCTCCACGCTTTCCGGAAAAATAATTCATTGCCCAGTTAGCCTTAACTGTGTTGGCAGTCCCAATATCTATTTGGGGATCCAAATGAAAACGTGAATAAACAAAATTATGATGGGCAAGACGGCCAACTTCTTCTTTGTCTTCCAACCGCGCAAACCGGATAATCGTTGAGCCGCTCACAAAATTGTCGTTGATGATATGCTTTTCTAAAAGAATGTTCGTATCCACAAGATTAAAGCCGACCCTCTCCAGACCGTGAAGAAGAAGAACCGCATTTGTCGGAATTTTTGTATAGATGAATACGGGCTTTTTTTCCAAATAATGGCCAACGGCACGGTAGAAATTTAAGTCTTTTCCATCTGTCGATCCTTTCACTGCCAATCTAAAAACATTGTGCCCAAACATCTCAGAAAGCCATTGATCCTCAATAAATTGCATACAATCAGACATATTCACATATACCAGTCTGCTATCCGTAGATAAACCCGATTTTATCTGAACCTCCTGCTTCCTTAGCCAGCTCTTTGTACCAGTCGATGTATCGCACAAATCCCGTTTCCAAAGGCCAATCAGGCGCGTATCCGATGATTTTCTTTGCCTTTTCAACAGACAGGGTCCCGCGATCCGGTGTGAGCTTATCCTTTGGCACGTATTTTATTTTCACGTCCGCAAACTGCTCTCTGATAATGTCAGCCATGTCCGCAAGAGACCTGGAATCTCCGTAGGTAAGATTGAAGATCTGGTTCCGGGAATTTTCGTTCTCAATCACCTTAACCATGCCGTTTACCATATCTCCAATATAAGTAAAATCCAACCGATCAGAGCCGTCACCCGTTATAGTTATTTCTGTACCCTGAAGTGCATTCTCAATAAAGATTTGGCCGACGCGCCTACTCACGCAACGCTCGCCATACAGAGCCGAAGGCCTGATTATAGTATAGGGAAGATCAAACGCCTGATTATATGCAATAACCAGTTTTTCGCCTCCAAACTTGAGCGCCCCATAAATCCCAATGGGTTCGCAAGGGGTATCCTCTGTCACCATGCCCCCTTTGAAATGACCGTAAACCATACTTGAGGAAAAATAGATGAAATGCTCAACATTAATCGCACGAGAACAGTCAAGAGCATTTTCCAGCGTTCTGAAGCTATGGTCAAACGTACTGAAGGGATCTTTATTTGATTTATTGGCATGAGAAACCGCGGCTAATTGCACAATTACTTGAGGTTTGCACTGTACTAAGAGGTTAGTAAGCATGTGATAATCTCTGCAATCCTGGATATATAATGGTATCCTTGCCTCTCTTAGCATGTCTAATCGCTGATTAATGACATTAAGATAAAGATCTCTATTTTTAACATTGTTTTCGGTTGATGTGAATGATAGTAGATTATTTATCTGGAGTCCATCTATAATAGACACCTCTGCACCCAGTTCTTTAAGGCGCAACGCCAGGTTATGACCAATGAAGCCGGCTCCACCTATAAGCACAATACGACGGTCTTTTATTGATATCATGCTATTTCACCTCATAAATAGTTTTTTTGATATTTTCTATGATGTATTCCATGTCCTCTTGGTCCAGATGTGGGCCTACCGGAAGAGCGATGGAACTGTAGCTGATTCTGGCAGCGTTCGGATAGGAGTCATCGCCATGTCCGTATTTTTCTTTGTAATACGATAGATGGGGAACGGGCCTTGGGTAATAGACACTCGTTCCCACCCCCCTTTCCTTCAAATACTGAACGATCTCAAAACGCTTCCCTCTAAGCTCTGGAGACAAAACGGTAGAGAGGCAATAATAGCTGCTCTTAAAATCTTCGTTCGTCGATTCAAAAAGAGAAATCTCATCAATCTCACGCAAACCATTTTCCAATGCTCGATAATTGATTTCGCGCTTTTTCAAAAACCCATCCATCCGTTTAAGCTGTTCAATGCCAATCGCGGCCTGAATTTCATTCATGCGGTAGTTATAGCCAAGCATATTCACATCGTAAACGCCCGGAACCTGCCGTTCTCCGTGCGCCCTGTCCACACCAAAGGCACGTTTACGTGTAATACGGCCCGCCAATTCCTTGTCTTTTGTAATCAGCATCCCGCCTTCTGCAGTGGTCATGTGTTTTACCGGATAAAAGGAAAAGCAGCCAGCATTGCCGTACAGTCCGACATGCACTCCCTTGTAGTAAGATCCAATGGCCAAAGCACAGTCCTCCAACACAAACAGGTCGTACTTGTTGGCAATCTCCACTATTCGATCCATCGCAACCGGCATGCCAAGGAAATGAACCACTGAAATGGCCCTTGTATTTGGCGTGATATGCCCCTCGATCTGATCGATATCAATGTTGCCGGTTCGCATCTCCGCATCCACGAAAACGGGCTTAGCGCCAGTATATTCAACTGCATGCGCTGTTGCGGTATGGGTCTGTGCAGGCACAATAACCTCGTCTCCAGGCCCTATCCCCAAGTCAAAATAGGCCAGATGCAAAGCGGCCGTACATGAAGAGACTGAGACAGCTTCCCGTGCACCAGTGAAGACGGCAAAATCATTTTCAAATGCCTTAGACATCGGACCGTGAACAAGAATCGGGCCATTGAGTACTTTCATAACAGCCCTTTTTTCTTCATCGCCTAGAAGCGGCTTTCCAAAAGGTATTGTTCTCACACTTCCCCCCGCTAAAATCTTTTCTAAATGTATTCGACCGGTGTAGGTTTTCCCTCTTTCATTGCCCGCTCAGCGGCAAAGCACACAGACATCGTCTCAAAAGTGTCGTCGCATGAGACAATTGCCTTTTCTTCGGGGTCTAATATCGCTTCCACAAAGCTGGCGATGACTCTCCCCTTTTCGTCTATGCCCGGGTATTCTTCCAATATTTCGGTCGGCTTTGCTTTGGGTTCACGACTTTCGAAAAATCTAGCGCCTGTATCATCGTGTACGAAAGTTTGGTCAGTTCCGAAAACACTTAACTTATGGAAATGAGGATGCACACATCCCCCATTTGCGGTTACCTTTGCAATGGTTCCATTTTCAAATCTCATCAGAATTGCCGCAAAATCATTATATTTGAAACCAGAATTGGCCGTAACAATTTGATTGCCGTAACACTGCACTTCAACAGGTTTCATTTTAGTTAGCCACATGATAAGATCGATCATATGCACTGCCGCGCCGTAAATAATGGAGTAGAATTCCATATCCTTGCGCCACCCACTCGTCAGTTTATGTGTTCTACCCCAAAGATAGTCTCCTTCCAGATAGAAAATATCTCCCATCTCACCAGATTGAATTAGCGCCTTTAACGAATTGAATCTGGGGCATGTTCTCAGATTCAAATTGGAAGAAAGATGTATACCAGGGTTTTCGCTTAAAAGTCTTCGAAGTTTAACTGCCTCATTGAAGTGCAGGCATAAAGGTTTTTCGACAAAAACATGCTTCCCGTTTTGAATAGCCTTGCTGGCTTGCTCAAAGTGGTAGTTATCGAACGATGCAATAGATACTATATCAATACTTGGATCATCAAGAACTTCTCGCGCTTTTTTTGTACGTTTTGCATCTGGGCAAAGCCTTGACGAAGCAGAGAGCTTCTCCTCGGAAAAGTCACATATGGCTGCCACCTTGCAGTTCGGATGCCCGCCAAAGGCCAGGATATGTTTCTCGCCTACTCCGAGACCGATTATTCCCGTCCTAAGTTCGGCCATACGGTTCCTCGATTGCCACGCTGTTTTGGAAATCACTCAAGAAGTGTCACGAAATCCTCAAATGTATATTCCCAATGAGGTTTACTCATGCAAGACAAAAGTCTTTGGATCTTTATCATATCCTCGTAGGTATCAACGGAAAGCTGGATTTGTCCGTAGTCCTTTTCTGATTCAAAATTGTAAATCGAGAATTTGCCTTTATTTAAGTAAAAATAGGGTGTGATATGCTCCTTTTGGTGGGCAGTTTTCATCAAAGGATACACAGCCTTGAATGTTGAACTACGAATGACCTCAACTGATTGGCCCTTAGGGAATGTCCGCCTGTGTACATTGGTTACAATATCGTAATTGCCTGCGTTAAAAAGGTCTACCGATTTTGAAACAAGACGATGATCCAACAAAGGACTATCACCACTAATCCGGACAAAGGCATCAAATTTTAAGGAATCTATGACTCCAATGAACCGACCAGCAACATCCTCGAGAGGACCGCTGCAACAGTAAACATCATTCGCCTCACAAAAAATGCGTATGGGCTCATCTGTTAGTTCGATCGAGGTTGCCACAACCAGCTCATCCAAAACCGAACAATGCTTAAGGCCATCAAGCAGGTACTGAAGCATTGGTTTGCCATTCACTTTATAGAGAACTTTCCCTGGAAACCGCTTGGAACTCATTCGAGCTTGAATTATGGCGCCGATTTTCATTCGCTCAGGAATCTCAAATACATCTCCACATTGCAAAAGCTCTTTTTCATATGTGGAATTGGGTTCGGCTTTCATATCCTACAGAGACATTTTCAACGCTGACAGGCATTTAGAAATTTTTTTAATCTTTCGTTATAAGCCTCGGTCATGTACGTTTCACTCACAAAATACTCTCCCCTGAATAGCGGATATATGTCTCCGCCGAATCCAGCCTTGAATCTGCTGATGCCCAACATTTTACCATCTGCGACTTCCTGTGAAATATTTGGGTACCAGTTCCATCCCAATTCATAATGGGTAAATCCCTTACTTTTGAGATATTTTATGATTTCCCATTGCATAAGATGACCTATACCCCGTTCACGTTCATATTCCGGAATAGTCGCCCCTGACAGATAATATGCCTTATGCTTATAGGTATTTACAAGAGCCGCGCTAACGTAAACACCATCTTTTTTACATAAGGCTAACACGGAAAAGCCTTTTCTTATCCAATCCTCCATCATTTCCCAGGTAATATCAGGACGGGTTTGTCTGCCTGCTGCCTTGAAATGTACATTTCTGTACTCATTAAACAGTTTTGCTGAGATGTTATCTGCATCAATGATTTCAACCTGACAATCACTTTTTAAAGCTGTCTTAATATCAGCCTTATGCCCCTTGCGAATTTTTGAAAAGAGCGCTTTTTTATTCTTTCCAAGAGAAATAATATTCGTAGAGATTGAGGTGTCGTGGAATTCGAATCTACAAAGAGGGTTGACAATGGTCTTTTTCTGCAAGATCATATCAGTAAGCGGACATACATAATAATTCACATAATCTACTCCCTGAATTTCCATAATTCTCGAAAAAATAAATTTCTCCACCTTTTTTGTTTTGGCTGGCGAGAGATTATCAGAAAAAGCGAGATATGGTGTATTCCAATCAAAAAATGAAAGTACTTTCAGTTTTTTTCCACATTTAATATTGTTCTCAATCAACGGAACTACACAAATTAGTTTGTTGTTCTCATATACACCAAATGAACAATCAATGCTGTCATTATCAAGACCCATATTAAGGGCATATTTAATCCAAAATGTTGTATGCTGAAACCATGCATTTGAAGAATTAAGACAAAACCCGTTCCACTCAGATTCATTTATCTCAGAAAACGCTGTCGCCTCGAGTGACACTTTATTATACCACTTTAATTTAAAGTAAAAAAAGCTATCCCGACCTGTGTGGAATCAGGGAGGTTCAATTGTTTTTTTCCCTTGGCATATAAATACGCTTCATATGCTTCAACACAAACCGCGATGTCTCATTGTCCTTTTCGCAAGCATTGAGCAGGGGGAACATCTTTTTCGGAACCTTGCAATAAAGATTAAATGTTCGATGCAGTCCCTCGAGTTCTTCACGGGTCATGTCGCCGACCAGCTTGACAGTAGATGACGTTTCATCTCCGATCACAGTATTGTCGGTGATGTAGCCCATCTCTCGCATCTGTTCAGTAAGCCTTGTCCCTCCAAAAGGAATGTATATAGACATATTCGTTCTGGTGGGCTTGCATTTTCTGTTGAGCTCGATGGTTTCAAAGACATCGGCCCTATTCTCCCACGGCAACCCCATCATACTGAAAGAACTTGTTCGAATCTTGTGCTTCCTGATAGCACGAAAGGCATTGACCATCCTTTCATTGGATACATGTGGTTTGTTATAGGTTTCTTTCCTGATCTTCTCGCTCCCAGATTCGATACCGATGTTGACTTGAAAACAACCCATCTCTTTCAATAACCGAGCCCGCTTGTCTGTAATGGATCGCGCAGTGGTAAGACACAGAAACGGCCTTTTCACTCGCAGACTCCACAGGTGTGCAAGCTCCTCGAGTACGCTGTCATTCATGGTCAGGAACGTCCCGTCCACAATATAAAAGAATTCTATTCCGTAGCTATCGATAAGTTTAACGCAATCGGTTACGAATTTCTTTGGAGTCTTGTGTCTGACGTAACGGCCAATCTTGGACTTCAAGCATAGTTCTTTCACCAGGACTCCCTCGCAAAAACTGCACGAGTTTGGACATCCTCTGCCAAATTCCGTAAGTGCAAGCTTGTAAATTTTTCCCTCGATAGGCCCATAGTAATGATACGGCTTGTAACCACTCCAGTCCGGTGTGGGTATCGAGTTGGGATCAATGAGCGCGCGCATGGGCATCTTCTGCACTTTCCCGTCCCTTTTGATCCAGATATTTTTGATTTTTCCAAGGTCGTTCCGCCCTTCCTCAATAGCGTCACAAACTTCCAGAAGCGCTATTTCGCCCTCGCCAACACAGAGTATATCTACCCAGTCTTTGGCTATATTCTTATCCGGTCTTGTTGTGCAGTGGATACCGCCATATAGAATCGGGATATCATGAAACCGTTCTTTAGCCGCCCTGGCTAAGTCGTCAGCGTATTTTTCGGTATAACTATAAACACCTAAGCCGATAAGGTCCGGCCGATAATCATCGACCATAGAAAGGAAGTCGTTTCGCATGGACCGTTCAATGACATGAACCCCGTATTTTGAATAATCCACGCTGAAGTAGGAGCCGGACTGGACATTCTTCTCGATATTACTCAAGTTTAGGATGTCGGCGTAAAAAGATGTGTCAAAAACTTTCACCTCGTGCCCGTGCTTTTTTACGTACCCTTCTAAGCAACTGAGGTTAAGAGGCACCATAGGCCTATACTCGTTATTCAGAAATACCAATAAGAGCTTCATTGTCTAAACCTTCTGTAAATTTTAACCAGAGCGTGTATCAAGGCTTACCGTTTCCAGCCGGCACCGAATTTATATTTTACGTTTTTCTCTTTCATCTCTTGGTTAGTTTCAATAATTTCGATTATTTCCTCAAGGTGCCCAAAGCTTCCTCTTCTTTCCAGCTCCTGAAAAACATATTCAACAACCTCGAAATCTTCAGGATAATCAACTGTAAACCGATATTTTGACCAATCTACATCTTGTGAAATTTGCACTGTTTTAAAGTTATTATCATACCGCCAGAAATAAAATGTGACATGTTCACGATCATGAGGATCACTGCATTCGATAAATGCCCGTTCTAGCGCCTGCATTGAAAACACTTCCACATCACTACCGTCAGGGAATCTAGCGGTCTCGGGCGGAACTGTATTTGCTGCATAATCAACATTTTCCTTTTGAAACATGGATATCACACGGTCGATAACAAAAGGATCGACTAATGGACAATCAGCAGTCAATCTTACAATAATGTCGGCCTTATGCTTCTTTGCACATTCATAATATCGGCTGAGAACATCGTTTTCGTTACCACGAAAAACATCAATACTATTTTTTTTACAGAAATCAGCTATAATATCATCTTTCGGCAAATTGCTTGTTGCAACAATTATTTTATCAAGCAGTTTAGATACCCTAACACGCTCTATCTGGTACATAAGCAGCGGTTTGCCCTTCACCTCCTTCAAAACCTTACCTGGCAACCGGGTTGATCCCATCCGAGCCTGAATTATCGCAGCAATCATTAAAAATGCTCCTTATGTCAAACGGCTGAAACTGTCAGATCTGATTCTGGTCTCCAGCCTTTCACTCACAGCCTTTGACCTTATAGCTATAGAAATAACACCAAAGACTTCATCAACATGGCCAAGATATTCTTCAACGATACTGTCAGTATGCGCAGAACTCACATACACACTCGATGCGGCCAAATAACCGCGTTTTAACATCTCCTGCGTAAACAGTGTTAAAATGGAATTGTTAAGATCGTCATACTTAAATTTCATGGTTATTAACGGTTTGAAATCGGTGATGTGTAGCTTAAGGTCGTATTTCTTTGCCAATTTCAGCCAACCTTCTCCTAGTCTGGTTCCAATTCTTATCAGATGTTCCCATACTTTATCTCGCGTCAAAATCTCAATTGTTTTCAATGCAGCTACAAATCCAACTCTCTCCGTCCAGAATGTGCTACTGATAAAAGTATTCTGAGCCTCATCCATAACTTCATTTCGTCCCACAACCGCTGAAATTGCAAATCCACCTCCCATTGCTTTGCCGTAAACAACAATATCCGGCTTGAATCCATTGAGTTTATAAATACCCCCGTCAGTCATTCTCCAACCGGATGTTATCTCATCCACCACGATGACAATTTCTCTTTCTCTGGCAGCAATCTGAATTTCATTCAAAAAATCCTGTGTCGGAAAATCATATCGGGCACCTTCGATAATGATAACCCCCACATCCCTATTAGCGTCAATCAAGTGCTTGAAATCTTCAACATCATTATAACGGAAAGGCAAAGCCGTATTTGCCAAACCATTGGGCACACCTTTGGGATTAAGCTCAGGCAACAAGTGATCTGTAAGATTATTATCGTTCGTCAGGTTAGTAGCCAAATACCAGTCACACCAACCATGATAACCGCTGAAAACAACCTTATCTCTGCCTGAATATGCCCTTGCAATCCGGACGGCCATAGACATAGCCTCTCCTCCGGTGCGGGCGAATTTCACCCCTCCAGCAAAGGCATTCAGTTCCAACAATCTTTCTGCTAGATAAACCTCTTCAGGCGCATTTAAGGTAGTACTCACACCACCGTCAATTGCTCTATTTACCGCAACATTCAACTCTTCATTTGCATATCCTAGAATGGCTGAACCAATTCCCATCTGGGCCATATCAATGAATTTATTTCCATCGAGATCCCAAATCTCACATCCTTTAGCCCTACTGAAATATGCAGGCCAAATATCAGGCGCATATCTATCAGGACGTTTTGATAAAAGACCATTTCCGCCAGGGATAGAACATATTGCACGTTTCCATAAGGATTGGCCTTTATTCATAGAATTATCTCCATCAATCGAATTTGTTGCCAATTTTAAGATATATTGGCCTATGTTCATCTCTTAACTGGGGAACGATTTCATATTCTTCAAGCAAAAGACACCCCTCTGCACAGGAAACAACAATTTTTTCATTATCTAAAATATCAACTATTTTACCTGCACCTTGTGCAGGATATTTTTCATCACGTATGACCCTAGCCTTATTTATTAATACATAATGATTATACAGTATCGTTTCAGCAGGGCTATATGGCTTTGCATGGACACGAATCAAATTTCTTATATCTTCAGATTTTTGTTTCCAGTTGATCATCTGTTTTCCATTTATTTTTCCATAATATGACCCGATTCCTTTTTGAGGAACGGGTGTTATTTTTTGAGCTATGATATCATCAAGGTTTTCTTTTATCATTTCAGCACCAAGAGTCATAGCCCTGGTATATAAACTATATCCTGTGTCGTCATCTTCTATTGGATATTCATTTTGGACTAAAATGTCACCAGTATCTACACCCTCATCTACATTATGAATTGTGATTCCAAATATATTTTCACCCTTTTGGATTGCCCATGCTGTTGGAACAGGTCCACGATAATAAGGTAATTTACCGGGATGTATATTTACGCATCCAATTTTGGGAATATCAATTATTTTTTTAGGAAGTATTTTTCGGTAATAAACAGACAAAATAAGATCTGGTTGGATATCTATTATTGTTTGGATAACTTCAGGTGTTATCATTTTTGGCATTATTACATTTAATCCCCTCTTGATAAATTTTTCCAATACAGACTTGTATCCATAAGTTTTATCCAATGGCAATTCATAAGTAAGAATAAGGGGCAAATCAATGAAATCTAAGCTAAGCAAATAATCTATTACATTTACCGCAATCTCCTGGCATCCAAAAAGAATAATTTTTGTTTTCATATTACACCTCTTACAGCAAAACCGGTTTCATTATATTTTAGAGCACCTTTTTAATACAATAGCCTCAGTTTCTGAATCTGTAATTGCAAATTCACCTTGGCCAAATATTTTTTCTATTCGTCGAATTTCTTTTACCATTTCTTCCATCTGTTTCTGAGTAATCGAGACTGGCCCATCAACGCAATCCATACTCCTATCAATCTTATAATGTTTTTCTATAATCTGAGCACCAGCCGCAACCGCGTAAAGAGGTACTTGGATGTCGTTTGTATGATCCGAATAGCCAATCACACAATCAAATTTGTCCTGTAATTTATATATGACCGCAAGGTTTGCGTCCCACTCTTGAGTAGGATAGGCCGAAATGCAGTGCAATAACGCAATCTTCTTAGTGCCATTTCGCAATATCTGATATGCGTTTTCAATTTCATCGATATTCGCCATCCCAACAGATAGAATAACCGGTTTTTTTGTTTGCGAAATTGATGA
>Ga0207996_1000547_pt1 | contig 32245 bp, 27 predicted proteins | sample AntAceMetag02UKG_FD_184773 | JGI IMG/M metagenome (GOLD analysis project Ga0207996, IMG submission 184773) | Saline lake microbial communities from Ace Lake, Antarctica - Antarctic Ace Lake Metagenome 02UKG (SPAdes) (version 2) | ecosystem: Environmental > Aquatic > Non-marine Saline and...
TTTCTTGACTTTATTTTACCTAATGTCTCTGCTATCTTCCCAAGAACATAAATATCATTACTTTTCTTTAACAATGCAAGAAGAGGTTCTTCTGCCTTCTCTGCTTTTATCTCAACTAATGCGTATACTATCTTCTCAATAACCATATCATCATTACTTTCCTGTAGGAGTGCAAGAAGAGGCTCTACTGCCTTCTCTACTTTCATCTCACCTAATACCTCTGCTATACTCCCAATAACCATATCATCATTACTTTCCTGTAGGAGTACAAGAAGAGGCTCTACTGCCTTCTCTGCTTTTATCTCAACTAATGCGTATGCTATACTCCCAATAACCATATCATCATTACTTTCCTGTAGGAGTGCAAGAAGAGGCTCTACTGCTCTTTCTGATTTTATTACACTTAACGCATGTATCACATGCCAAAAGTTACTGCCATCCTCTAACAATGCAAGAAGAGGCTCTACTGCTCTTTCTAATTTTGTTATACCCAAACTATAGATAGCATTTGACTCTAAATCTAAGTAATAGGGAGTCTCATCTTTAGCTTTATCTGATAATATTTTTATTAACTTATCTTCTGTTTCAGAAGTTACGTTTTTTGCCATTGGAAAACATTGAGCAGCAAAAAATGGGTCTAAATCAATAAGAAGATTTATGATTTTATCTGAAGTATTAGACATCTACTATACCTAGTAATAGCGAGATTGTTTCATCCCATTTCATATACTCTAATAGTTCATCGCGAATTTTACGTAATAACTTTTCTGGAGACATTCTCTTAAGATAACAAGCAGCAAAATATGAACCGTAACTTTGATGCACAAATTTCACTACACCACTAATTTCATCTAATAAGTTATTATCCTTTAATTCTGAAAGAATGTCATAAACTGTGCCTTTGTCCTGTAAAAATTTTCCTTTATTAATCAAATCAGTTCTTTTCTTGCCCATAATATCTTCACAATCATGAATACTTATAGCTACATTGCCTTGCTCAATTATTTTATATGCCAAATCAGCAAGAATTTCTGTCTTTATTTTTTTGAATTTGTTTTTATTTTTTTTATCTTCCCAACTGTTATTTCCTTCATATATAACACTCATAAGATGTCTAAAAATTAAGCCTAGCTGGGTAGGAATAGTTCCTGTCTTATTGTATATAAGAACCATGATTATAAGACAAAATGGATTTTCAGCCAAGTCCATTAATTTTGAGTTTGATTTCAATGTATTCAACATACTATCGGTACTTTTCCCGCTCTTAAGATGCTTTAGATATTTCTTTATTAGTTTTTTTATTTTTTTATAGTCAAAAGGTTCCACCTCCATAGTTTTAGCGTTAATTTGTCCATTGTATCCCTCACGTCTGGAAGTCAAAACACAACCATATCTTTCATCATCAAAAAAACATTGTAATTCTTTTTCTAAAGTCTTATTTCTATATTTTTCAGGGATTTCATTGTAACCGTCAAGGAAGAGAATACACTTATGATTTTTTAATAAATCTGATAGAGACATATCTATAAAAGGGTTTATAGAATCACGGATAACATATTTAAGCTTTGAATGATTAATACCATAAGCATCAAGAGCAACAAATACAGGAATTATCTTTGCTTTATTTTTAATATATTTTTTTGCAAAATGCACACATAAATGTTTTAAAGTAGATGTCTTACCAGCACCCTGTTCACCAAGAATTACTAAATTAGGATTGTTTTCTATTGCAGTAATAATTGGAACTTCTTTTTCTTTTAGCTCGGAACCTTGCTTAGGACTATTAGTCGAAAAATCTTGAAGAGTAATTCCATCAAGTTCATAAGGGAGAGGAAGTCTTTCTGCTTGTTGTTTATCTTTTGTTTTCTCAACACTAAGCTCTACATACAGATCATCAAAAATGGTATAATTTTCTTTATTTAGGATACTATTAAGATAATTATCTATGCAATATTGGCTTAGGAAATACTTATATCCCTCTTGTCTTTTTGCATTTTCAACAGCTACCTTTATGTCTTCATGCTTTCTTAAATCTTCAGCCAGGCAACAGGTTGCTATAATATACTTTTTAAAAGAAGCAGCTTCTTCTAAACTGCTTGGATATTTGTCCATAGTCTTTTGGATAAAACTACCAGATAACTCATCTAATAATGACTTAATGTTGCTATCCATCTATATTGTCCCTTTTGCTCTCATATAGATTATCCTGCTTCATACATCTTAGTCAATTGATTTTTTAGAAAAATATGGTAGAATCAAAAACAGTTGCAGGAGTGATAAGCATGCAAGAAATAACAGAGCAAAAGAAAAAAAGATATGAGATTGCCAAAGAACTCTTCACAGATCTTTTGAATCCTGAAAATCCTGGGGAAGTACAGAGAGAGCTAGAAGAAAAGATAAAATTGTGTGAAGAGAAAATAGAACAAACCTCTGATGTAAGGCATTTGGACCAAGAAAAACAGCCACCATATGCTCGAATGTGGAATTCAAAATCAAAATCAGAAGAAGAGCTTATTAATGAGCAACAATTCAACGAACTTGCAAATAATAAGAAAGATTACAAAATATTTATAATCGACGAGGGTGAATATGAAATGGGCTCTATTGGGGAAGTTTATTTTAATAATAATCTTGTTTCTCCTCATTCAGAAAACATCAAAGAAGCTAACAATAACCAAGAAAAGAAATGGTTAACGTCTTTAGAATATAGAATCTTGTTCCATACGTTAAAACATAAAGGCATGGCTGGTGATATTTTCACTTTAACAGAAAAATGCTGGTTTCAACCAAATTTGGCAAGGGATCGCCGGTCTGACTGGCAAAAAGTGCTTAAAGGACAAGGGGACCGGGATACTTTTAGGGAAAATACATCTGGTTTCAGAAAAGCTATGAGTGTTTTAAGTACATTTCTTCAAAATGAAATTAAGGTTCAATTGAGGACATTTAAGACTGGTAAGTATAGATTAAGTAAAATTACAAAGTATTGCATAGTTAGAATTATATAGAAATTTATTTCTCAGCCAATTCAAGTCCATATTTTTTTAAAGTTTTTGCATAAGCATGTTTCCCACTCACTTTAAAAGACTCAATTTTATATTTTTTTAAAATTTTATTGAATTCTGCTAAGCTGTTATAGCCTAGGTGACGGTATACTAACCCTCTTTGCTCTATTGTTTCTTTTAAATCTCTTATCATCTTAATCTCCTTCATGGAGTAGGGTACACCCACAGCATTAACAAATATCCCTCTCCTTATTTTTTTAGATTTAGATAACCCAGCCTTTGTTTTAAGACAGTTTTCTTTAATCTTTTTACGTAAATTCTCATCTCCTTTTTCATAAATAGGACTTCGCCAATAATTCCAACCAGCTATTGCCAAGAAATCCATTATATCAGTATCAAGTGATGGTTTTTCTTTTAATATTTTTTCTAAGCAAAATTCCGTCTTTATATTTTTTGGCGGATCCTTGTTCCTGACAATATATTCATTACTTACCATTCTATGTAGTTATTAGTAAGTGATAACTATTTATAAATCTTTCGCTTTTACTTGGTAGCATTGAGTAGCACAAAGAAACATATAGGGAACCTGACAGTTTATTGGCTTTATGTTAGAAAAAGAATAAGAAAATTTGAGAGGAGTTTAGAGATGAAGCAAAACGCAAAAAGACATAAAAATAATCTTGAATTCATGCATTTTTCTCATGATGAGGCCATTACAATTGGGCTAACAGAAAAAGATATATCTACACTTAAAATAATTAATGATTTTAACCAAGATGAAGTTGATGAATTATGTTCGCATCTTGGTCTGATGAGTGACGATTCTATAATCAAAAAAATTGTAAATATAGAAGATAATGGAGGAGGTGATTAAAGTGATGAAGAAAATAGGTGGAGAAAAAAGAGAGGGGAATATGTGGCAAACTAACAGCAAGAAAGAGTTAGCAGAATGGCGTAGGAAAATTGACAGTATAGATAAGAGCATTTTGGAATTATTAAGCACAAGGCTGGATATTGTTAAAAACATAAAATTATGGAAAAAGGCTACTGGCAAAGCAATCGTGGATGTAATAAGGGAAAAAGAGCTGTTTATAGACAGGTTAAATAAGGGGACAGAGTTAGGTCTGGATGCGATACTAATAATTAAAATCTTTGACTTAATCATCCAAAATTCAAGGCAAGCGCAAAGTTAAAAAGAAAAAAGAAATGCAAAAAACAACTAAGTACAAAAATAAATCCAAGATTCTTTTTGCCAAGATAAAAGAGAACAGAATTTTAGACGACCAAAATAACTTCTTAGGACAAATTGATAAAGATTTCATATATATATTTTCCAAAAAAAGAAAGGAATTTTTCGCTGTGAAACATATGAAACAGTAATTTTAAAAAATTTAATCATAGGGCATAGAGTCCACCTCTAAGACTAGAGGCCCATAACCGAAAAACTAAGAAAGCCGGTTATGGGCTTTTAGTTTTCCAAAGGAGGGAAAATGACTTTATGTTGCTCTAAATGTGATAAGAAAAATACATGCAAGGATATATGCTCAGAACTGAAAAAACAAATAACTGGTCGAGGTCTTACAGCAGCTCCAAAGCCAAAAACCTACATTGTAGACTTCGATAAAATACAAAATCCTCATGAAAATCTTAATGATTTTCAGAAAGAAATACTCAATACCATCCTTAAGAGTTCGAGAAATATGAAGAATATTATTTTGACTTTAATAATCAATGAAGCAATTGAAGGAACTTTAACAAAGAGAGAAAAAGAGATTATTCATCTTCGTTATATGGAAAACTTAACACTAACTGAGATAGCTTTCATCATCGGGGTTACGCAACCCAGGATAAGTGCTTTACTAAAAAGAAGTCTAAAAAAGTTAAGAGCTTTTCTAGAACAGGATAAAAAGTGTCTACTGGCAACAAGAGAGTAATTTAATAATTATGAGCCGAGTCATGGAAAAAGAATATCTGGATTATACAGAGCTTTGTGAACTACTAAATATTGCTAGGGGCACAGCTCGAAACTGGAAATGCGCAGGGAGGATTCCCTACACAATTTTTAATAAGAAAGTTTATTTTCCAAAGAAACTCATTTTAAAGGGACTAAAAAATAATATCATAAAAGCGACCTCTTCTATGCTTGATGAAATAAGAGATAGAAATTAGTTTTTTAAAATTCCAAAATCTAATTTATTTACTGATTCCTGCCTATGCTGGCGAGTAGATTCCCTATAAATCTCATATGTGGCTTCATCAACGTGACCAACAATATCCATAGTCGTTTCTCTAAGTGTTCCAGCCATAGCCATAAACGAGATAAATGTCCTTCTCAAAGCATGCACAGATGTTACATCTTTTATGCCAATAGCGCGCATTACTCTTATCAGTTGATCTCGGAGCTTTCTTCTCAATATCCCGCCATTGTGATCTGGAAATACAAAGTTACTCTTATCCTTATGTCTCTTTTTTCGGTATTCTAGAATAGTATATAGCTTATCATGGATTGGTATTTCTCTTTTGCCATTCTTGGTTTTTGGTGTCCATATTTCCACATCCCCATCCAGGTGAGTTATCTTCTTTTCTCTTAAAATGATAACTCGTTTTTCAAGATCAATGTCGTTCCATTCTAAATACCTAAGTTCTCCATCTCTTAAACCAGTATGAATAAAAGCAAAGAATATCTCATATAGCTCTTTATCTTTTTTTTCTAAGTATGACAAAAACTTTTGAACTTCCTCTTTAGTGAGCGGTCTTTTCTCTTTCTCGTCACGTATTCTAATAGGCTCGATATACTCCAGAGGGTTCTCTATTAAATACCTTTTTCTTACATCCCGGTTCTTAACTGCATAATTCAGCATGGATTTTAATGTCTGAATTTCATTTTGAACTGTTTTGTCACTGGCTCCAATCTTAAGATTAGTGTCTTTTGCTATTCTTACATGTTCTTCTTTAACAAGCAGCCCATTCTTATTCAAGGGCATACTCTTTCTGTATCGAATGTAAGACTCAAAAACGGTCTGATTTAGTTGGGAAAGGTCGGTTATGGTGGGAAATTTTAATTTAAGAAATTTAAAGAAGTTATTTATTATACCCTGGTAACGGGTAATTGATCTTTTTTTCAGGTTTCTGATATTCTTCTTGTAATCCATTATTTCATGGAAAAAAGTCTCTATATTCTTTTCCTTGGATTTATAAAGACCGACTTTGCCTTCAGCATCTTCCAGATTTATTTTATCTGCAAGATGCCTTGCAGCGCGCTTACTTCTGCCAACTTTAATTTTTTCTCTTTTATGCAGTACATACCATGTGGATGTATCTTTTCTAAAGTAGGGTTTTGCCATAATTTTTCCCCTCCGAAATATCCCGTTAGTATCCCGCTTACTTTCAAGAGGATATTAGCACAGTCTTAATTTGCTGTCAAGAGGGGGTGTTGGGCAAATTAGAAAACGAATTGGCGGAGAGGGAGGGATTCGAACCCCCGGTCCCGAAAAATCAGGACAACAGATTTCGAGTCTGCCGCTTTCAGCCGGACTCAGCCACCTCTCCTGTTAGATTATAATTATAGTAGCAAAAGACTGCTCCTTTGTAAATTCCCATAACTTGACAGGTAACAGAACTATTTGCTATAAAAATCTATGCATGGGTACAAAATAAAAATTTGCGGCATTACAAATCTTAACGATATGGAACTGGTTTCATCATCAGGCGCTGATTACGCAGGAGTTTTGCTCAATGTTTCTGTTTCTCAACGCAGCGTTGATATGGAAAAAGCGAAGAGTTTATGTCTAAGAGCAAGAATACCCGTTGTTATCCTTTTATGGGAACCTACATTCAAAGAAATTGAAACTGCATATAACAGATTGAAGCCGTATGCATTCCAACTGCTCAGTCAGGAAAAGCCGGAACTGGTTGAAGAGATAAAATCAAAAATCCCTGATGTAATGGTGTGGAAATCCCTGCATTTACCGTTTTCAGGGCAAAGCACGGACATCAATATCAAGGATATGAGAACAAGAATAGAGACTTATGTAGATAAAGGCGCTGATGCAATTCTTGTTGATACGGTTTATAAATCCGGCAGTGGTGTTCAATATGGCGGAACAGGCAGGACTTCCAATTGGAACATAGTAACTGAGCTCTTTAAAAATCTGGATGTGCCTGTGTTCCTTGCAGGAGGAATAACCCCCTCTAATGTTAAGGATGCTATAAATCAGGTCAATCCCTATGGTATTGATGTTGCAAGTGGAGTGGAGAAAGAAAAAGGAATGAAATATCCTGAGAAAGTCAGAGAGTTAATAAAAATAGTGAGGAGGATTGAAGAACATGGCTAAGCAGTATGCAGATAAATTTAGTGCTAATGATAAAGTTGATAGTGTATTTATTGTGCGAAATAAGCATATGAGGATAACAAAAAATAATAAATCCTATCTTGCATTTGAACTTGTAGATAAATCAGGAGAGATTGTGGGAAGAATTTGGGATAATGCAGAGAAAATGTCAGAATTATTCAAGGATAATGATTTCGTAAGGGTTATTGGCACAGTTGAAAGTTTTCAAAATGTTTTACAGATGAATATTAAACAGGTTCAAATAGTGGCGCAGGACAAAATAGATATTGTCGAATTTCTTCCAAAGACCGCTAAGGACGTGGATTTAATGTTTGACCAAATTGTCAGTATAATTGATGGCATGCAAAATATGTGGCTTAAAAACCTGCTACACGCAATCTTTAAAGTGGAGGAATATAGAGAGTTATTTAAAAAGGCACCAGCATCTGTAAAAATGCATAATTATTATATCGGCGGATTGCTGGAACATACTTTATCAGTAGCCAGTATGTGCATGGAAATAGATAAGTATTATAAGAACATCAATAAAGACCTTCTCCTGACAGGTGCTATTTTACACGATATCGGCAAGATATATGAGTATGAATATTCACGTGCCTTTGATTACACGGACAGAGGCAGGCTGATAGGCCATATTGTAATAGGAACACAAATGGTAAAGTCGAAGATAGCCGAGATTCCACAGTTTCCAGCAGAATTAGAAATGCTGCTAGAACATATGCTTCTCAGTCATCATGGACAGTATGAATGGGGATCACCCAAAAAGCCCAAGGTATTGGAAGCAGTTATTCTTCACTATCTGGATGATATGGATGCAAAGATATCGGGCTTCCAAGAGATGGTAGAAAAGTCTCAGGAACCGGATAGAAAGTGGACAAGTCGCAGTTTTATGTTTGATAATAAAATGCTCTACAAAGATAGCAATATCGACTGGTAGAGAGCTCAGTCTCAGAATTGTACTTGACTTTAAAACCCTCCAAATATAGAATCAATTCAAGTGTAGTTTAACGAGAATATTGTATTTAACAAACCGTAGGTGAAGCTATAAAGATCATCGGATTTTTTCAAATATTTAGTATACATGGCAATATAAATTCATGGAGACTTATAAAGATTAAAAAGAGGAAGATGCAAAATACTAAAACATAAGAAAAATCTGATGCATGTAGCTCCTGCGTGTTTACTATGAGGGGGTAACAGCATTATGATTAGTTTGTTAACTAGTTATGTTTTTTGGCTTGTAAGTGCAGGAGTTGGGCTCGGATTTGGAGCAGCAGGATATGTATATAGAAAATATACAGCCGAGTCAAAGATAAAGGGAGCGGAAGAGCATGCCAGAAGAATACTTAAAGATGCAGAAAAAGAGATTGAGACAAAGCGAAGAGAGCTGGGTCTAGAAGCAAAGGATGAGCTATATAAGATAAGATCTGCCTTTGAGCAAGAAACAAGCGCAAGAAGAAAAGAACTTTCTGCTCTTGAGAGCAAGATAAGCCAAAAGGAATCAAATTTAGACAGAAAAGTTGATCTGTGGGAAAGAAGAGAGCGAGAGATCACAGATAAAGAAAATAACATAAGACGAAGAACGGAAGATTTAGATAAAAAACAGATAGAACTTGCTCGGGCTTTGGAAGAGGAGAAACGTAGCCTTCAAAGGATTTCAGAACTTACCCCTGAAAAAGCTAAAGAGATATTTCTTGCCAAAATAGCTGAAGAAGCTAAATACGATGCCGCACTTTTAGCAAAGAGAATAGAAGACGAATCCTTGGAAAACGCTCAAAAAAAGGCCAAGGAAATCATAGGTGCGGCAATCCAGAGATACGCTGCAGAATATACTGTTGAATCTACGGTCTCTGTTGTATCTTTGCCAAACGAAGAAATGAAAGGACGCATCATCGGTCGTGAAGGGAGAAATATCCGGGCGTTTGAAACTGCGACAGGTATAAATATTATTGTTGATGACACTCCGGAAGCAGTTATACTTTCAGGCTTTGATCCTATAAGGAGAGAGATTGCAAAAATCGCTTTAGAAAAGCTTATTGTAGATGGAAGAATTCACCCTGGTAGAATAGAGGAGGTTGTAGAAAAAGCTGACAGAGAAGTCCAAATTACTATTAATGAAGCTGGAGAACAGGCTGCTTTGGAGGTTGGAGTTAGAGGGCTTAACCCGGAGGAAATAAAACTGATTGGGCGACTGAAGTATAGAACGAGTTATGGACAAAATGTGCTGCAGCATTCAAAGGAGGCAGCTTACCTGGCAGGAGCAATGGCTGCGGAACTAGGGCAGGATATAAAAACAGCAAAACGCGCAGGCCTCCTGCATGATATAGGTAAGTCTGTGGACCATGAAGTAGAAGGTACGCATGCACAGATAGGTGCGGATTTAGCGAAAAAATATGGAGAATCAGACCAGATAGTTTATGCAATTGCTTCACATCATGAGGAAAAGCCGGCAAATACCATTCTTTCCGTGCTTATCCAAGCAGCTGATGCAATCTCTGCATCACGGCCTGGAGTAAGACGCGAAACATTCGAGAAGTACGTGAAACGGCTGGAGGAATTAGAAAGTATTGCAACATCATTTCCGGGTGTTAATAAAACATACGCAATTAATGCTGGCAGAGAGATTAGAATTATGGTTGAGCCTGACAAGATAAGTGACGCAGAAGCTGTTAAGCTTTCACGGGATATAAGTAAAAAAATAGAAGGGGACCTAAATTATCCAGGGCAGATTAAGGTTACTTTGATTCGCGAGACTAGAGTGGTTGATTATGCAAAGTAGACGGGAAATTGGCTAAAATTAAAATTCTTTTCATTGGGGATGTGTTTGGCAAAGCTGGACGTTGTGCAATAGAAAAACTTGTTCCAGCCTTATTGAATACAAACAGCATAGATATATGTATAGCAAATGGAGAGAACGCTGCAGGAGGCACTGGCATTACACGGAAAATCTCCAATCAACTTTTTTCTTATGGAATAGATATTATAACATCGGGCAATCACATATGGAGCAATAAGGATATACTAAGTATTCTGGACACTGATGAGAGAATACTGCGGCCAGCGAATTATCCTGATGGAGTCAAAGGGATTGGTTCCACAACATTTAAAAGTAAAAAAGGATATATAATTGGGATAATAAATCTTATGGGGCGTATTTTTATGTCTCCTTTGGACTGTCCTTTTAAGGTGGCGGAGAGAGAAATAAGAGAATTAAAAAAGAAAACAATGGTAAATATTATAGATTTTCATGCTGAAGCAACGTCTGAAAAGATGGCTTTAGGTGCATACTTGGATGGTAAAGTTACTGCAGTAGTAGGAACCCATACGCATGTTCAAACTGCCGATGAAAAGATTTTCTCCAAAGGCACAGCTTATATAACAGATGTTGGAATGACTGGTCCTCACGATTCAATAATAGGAGCAAAAAAAGACTCTGTTTTTCAGCGTTTTCTAACACAAGTTCCTGTAAAACTTGAAGCTGCTTCAGATGATATTCGGTTGAATGGGGTAATTATTGAAGCAGATTCCGATTCTGGAAGAGCTTTATCTATTAAGAGAATAAGCAAGAAGCTGTAAACAAATTATTAATTCAAAATTCAAAATCCAAAATTCAAAATTTCTTTTGATTCTTTTGTTCTCTGTGTTCTTATTTACAGGTTGTTCTCCAAAACCTATTCGTTATGAAGAAACAAAATTCTTAATGGGCACAGAAATAAATATCATTGTTGTTGGAAACAACAGAGCAATAATACGCTCAGCAGCTCAGGCTGGATTTAGAGAACTATCTAGAATAGAAGATATTATGAGCGCATATAAACCGGACAGCGAACTGTGCTCGCTAAACAAAACAGGGGAACGAGAAGCCAGCAAAGAACTTCTGTATGTGATAAATAAAGCTCGCTATATTTCCGAGTTATCAAACGGGACGTTTGACATTACATGTAAGCCATTAATTGATCTATGGCATAATGCCAGGAAAACAAACAAAGTTCAGGATGCGCAAAATATTCTGGATGTTTTGTCTGTTATTGGATATAGAGATGTTTCAATAAAAAACAATAATGTAAAGTTCAATAAAGCGGGCATAAAAATTGACTTGGGTGCATTAGCCAAGGGATATGCAGTAGATATGGCTATAAATCTTATTAAGGATTATGATATTAAGGGAGCCTTGGTTGATGCAGGAGGCGATATCAGAGCTATTGGAAAGAGGGAAGACGGAAAGCTATGGGAAATAGGAATAAAACATCCAAGAGAAGGAAACCGGATTATAGGACTTATAAACTTAGAAAATAGCGCAGTTGCAACCTCAGGGGATTATGAAAGATTTTTTATGCTGAATGGCAAGAGATATTCTCACATAATTGACCCAAGAACCGGATGTCCAGTGGATAATCAAATAGTAAGTGTTTCTGTATTATCCCCAGATTGTTTGACTTGCGACAGTCTGGCAACAGCAGTAACAGTGCTTGGAGAGGAAAGGGGCATTGAGCTAATAGAAAAATTAAAAGGGATAGAAACATTAATCATTACTCAAAAAGATGGTAATTTCAATCTAATAAAATCGTCCGGGATGATGCAATTCATCCCTCATCAGGATGATTTCTAATAACCCACACATCTCATCTCTGGTTCACTGCGACTTTGACGATGACTTTGTGGGGTCGCCCAGACGATATCAGTGGCATGTGTGCATCTTCAGGAAAGAAGATCGCAAAGGTTCCACGTACGGTTGATAACCAGACATCTGGCTTGTCCTCGAAGAACTGAACGTCAGTTTCTTCATCGTATTCCTTTGAAGGTTGGTTGCATGATGATTTTGGCTTCCATCCCATATTATCAGTTCCTGCCCAGACTAATTGGATATCAATGTATTTCTCATGCGTTTCGAGTAGAGCATCCTCTTTCTTACGACCATGATCCTTAGCCACCATGGCATAGACACTGTCTCCATCTATGTCATACTTGTTCACCGGCAGTTCCTTCAGATCCGGGCGCATAAGAAACTCAAATGCCTTTGCAAACCCCTTGTTCAAGAACAAATAACGCTGTGCATTCTCAAGTACATCCAAAACCATGTTTATTCCCTCCTTCCTGAAATCCTATTCTGTTGAACAATTAATATACTGAATCCATGTTTTCTCAACCTCTTCATTATAAGACTACCTGCAAAATATATCAAATCTTTATTGATTTAGTCAAATACTACTAAAAGCCCTCTTGACAGTCTTTACAAAAATAAACACTTGTAACACACACTATCGAAAAACGGCAAGCAGTAGGATAGTTTTTGGCTTGTAAACAGCATTTCTTTTCGTTATACTAGCGCAACTTAGGGCGGTTAGCTCAGCTGGTTAGAGTACCTGCTTGACGTGCAGGGGGTCACTGGTTCGAACCCAGTACCGCCCACTGTTACAATTATTAATTTTAAATTCTTAATTTTTAAAGGAGATTTTACTGTTGGTTTCTAACTCAAAACTCAAAACTCAAAACTCAAAACTTTTATTGGATACCTACAGGCATAGTACTGCGCATATAATGGCTTCAGCTGTTCAGCAGCTGTTTCCCGATACAAAAATATGCATAGGACCAGCTATTGAAGACGGATTTTATTACGATTTTGATAAGAAAACTCCATTTATTCCTGAAGACCTGAAAAAGATTGAAAAGAAAATGTGGAATATAATAAATAAGAAAACCTGTTTTGAGCGGATCGAGGCATCTAAAGATAAAGCTAAAAAGATATTTGAAGAGAGAAATGAAGCGTATAAATTAGAGTTGCTTGATGAGATTTCTGACGAGAAAGTGAGTTTGTATAAAACAGATGATTTTATTGATCTCTGTCGTGGGCCCCATGTTAAAAGCACAGGTGACATAAAGGCGTTTAAGCTGCTTAGTATTGCAGGCGCTTATTGGCGCGGAGATGAGAAGAAGAAAATGCTTCAGAGGATATATGGCACGGCATGGTATACCAAAGAAGAGCTTAATGAGTATGTAAATAAACTGGCAGAGGCCAAAAAGCGTGATCACAGAAAACTTGGAAAGGAGCTTGATCTATACAGCATACATGAAGAGGCTGGCGCAGGTCTTGTTTTTTGGCATCCGAAGGGAGCTATGATCCGCAGAGTGATCGAAGACTTTTGGTATAAGGAGCATATGCAGCGTGGATATCAGTTTGTGAACATACCCCACATCTCTAATGTTAATTTGTGGAAGATCAGCGGGCATCTGGATTTTTACAAGGACAATATGTATTCTCCGATGGAGATAGATTCTCAGGATTATATAATTAAGCCAATGAACTGTCCCGGACACATATTGATCTACAAAACAAATTTACACAGTTACAGAGAATTGCCAATACGATATGCGGAGCTTGGTACAGTTTACAGGTATGAAAAATCCGGTGTACTTCACGGTATGCTGAGAGTTCGAGGTTTTACTCAGGATGACGCCCACATTTTTTGCACTCCAGACCAGCTTAAGAACGAGATCAAAGAAGTAATAGAACTGGTTGACTATATGATGAAAACGTTTGGGTTTGAATATAAAGTATTTTTAAGCACAAGGGATAAAAGCAATAAATTTGCAGGAAGTATTGAAGACTGGGAGAAGGCTACAGGTACTCTTGAAGAGGTATTAAAAGAAAAGAAAATAACATACGAGGTTGAAGAAGGAGAGGCGGTTTTTTATGGTCCGAAGATTGATGTAAAAATGAAGGATTCTCTTGGCAGGTTGTGGCAGGGACCAACTGTGCAATTTGACTTTAACCTGCCGCGCCGTTTTGGTGTTACCTATATCGGAGAAGATGGAAAAGAGCATTATGCGATGATGGTTCACCGTACTGTTCTCGGCTCAATGGAAAGATTCGTAGGAACTCTTATTGAGCATTATGGAGGAACATTTCCAATATGGCTTTCACCTATTCAAGTTAAAATATTGACAATAGGAGAGAATAATATTCCTTATGCAAAAGAAGTGCAAAACCAATTGATAACAAAACAGATAAGAGTAGAACTGGATCAGAGAGATGAAAAAATAGGATTGAAGATAAGAGAATCAGAGCTGGATAAAATTCCTTACATGCTTATAATAGGAGACAGGGAAGTTAGTGAAAAGACGATATCTGTTAGAAGACATGGAAACAGGGAAAGTGTAGGGACGGATATTAATCAATTTATAAACAGAGTTGGGAAGCAAATAGAGACTAGGAAAAATTAATTAAAAGGAAAGAGAGAAGATATGAGTGAGAAAGTAGAGATAAAGGTAGGCGAAAGGGACTTGATTATAGAAACAGGAAAGCTTGCAAAACAGGCAGATGGAGCTGTTACAGTTAGATGCGGGGATACTGTTGTTCTTGCAACAGCCGTTTGCTCTAAAACAACCAGAGACGGGATGGATTATTTTCCATTGTCTGTTGATTATCGAGAAAAGACATATGCTGCAGGGAAGATTCCCGGGGGATTTTTTAAACGGGAAGGAAGACCAACAGAAAAAGAGATATTAACTTCAAGACTAATAGACAGACCAATAAGACCTCTTTTTCCTGATATGTTCAGGAATGAACTGCAAGTTATGGTATCCGCACTATCTGCTGATGAATTTACGGATCCTGATGTTCTTGCAATAATTGGTGCTTCAGCGGCGCTTGGAATATCTGATATACCTTTTTTTAAACCAATTGGCGCAGTAAGGGTAAGTAGAATAAATGATGAATTTATTATTAATCCATCATATGAACAGATTGAACAGAGCGAGTTAGCTTTTGTTGTTGCAGGTACAAAAGATGCAATAACAATGGTAGAAGGAGATGGAAAAGGAGTATCGGAGGAAATCTCTTTAGAGGCTTTAAAAGTAGCGCATACTCATATCGTAAAAATTACAGAAGCAATTGAAGAGTTGATAGCCAAGTGCGGCAAGACTAAGCGTACAATTGAGATCATGCAAATATCGCAGGAACTGGAGGATGCTGTAAAAGAATTGGCTGTAAACAAGGTATTAGAGGCAAACAAGATGGCTGATAGGTCTCAGCGCAAAGATTTTTTAAGTAAATTACTGACTGAAATTAAGGACGAACTTTCAGAGAAATACCCTGAACAGGGGAATGCAGTATCTTACGTTTTTGATAAGATAGAGAAAGAGGAAGTAAGAAGGAAAATTTTGGACGAGGGAAAAAGAATAGATGGCAGGCCTCTTGAAGAGATCAGGCCTATTACCTGTGAGATTGGCGTTTTGCCGAGAACACACGGCTCAGCAGTTTTCACAAGAGGAGAGACGCAGAGTCTGGCAGTAACAACACTTGGCACATCCGCTGATGGACAACGTATTGACGGGCTAAGAGGGGACTCTGAAAAAACATTTATGCTACATTATAATTTCCCTGCATTTAGTGTTGGAGAAGCAAGGCCTAACAGAGGTCCAGGCAGACGGGAAATAGGTCATGGCGCGCTTGCCGAACGCGCTATAAGACCTGTAATGCCTTCTTCTGAAGAATTTCCCTACACAGTAAGAATAGTATCGGATATTCTGGAATCAAACGGTTCTTCTTCAATGGCGACAGTGTGCGGAGGCATACTTTCCCTTATGGATGCCGGTGTGCCGATAAAAGAACCTGTGGCAGGTATTGCAATGGGTTTAATAAAAGAAGATGATAAATTTGTTGTGCTCACAGATATCAGCGGAATGGAGGATCATCTGGGAGATATGGATTTTAAGGTTACAGGTACCAGAGATGGAATAACAGCTTTTCAGATGGATATAAAAATGGAAGGCATTACGCCTGAGATTATGGAAAAGGGGCTGTTACAGGCAAAGGATGCGCGTTTAAAAATTCTTGATAAGATGGAAGCCGTGATTTCTGAGCCGCGAAAAGAAGTATCTTCATATGCGCCAATGATTTTCTCAATGCAGGTGAATACTGAGAAAATTGGAAAAGTAATTGGTCCTGGCGGGAAAACAATAAAAAAGATTGTTCAGGATACAGGCGTCAAGATTGATATTGACGATCAAGGCAAGGTCTCTATTGCGTCTACGGATAAGGAGCAGCTTGACAAAGCCATTGATATTGTCAAGAAAATTGTAGAGGATGTGGAAGTAGGGAGAACATACGATAGCGTAGTAAAGAAAATAATGAATTTTGGCGCATTTGCAGAGGTGCTTCCGGGACAGGAAGGACTCATTCATGTGTCTCAACTGTCTGATGAATATGTGAAGAATATTGATGATGTGGTTAAGGTTGGAGACAAGCTGACTGTTAAGGTAACTGAAATAGATTCTCAGGGCAAAATCAAGTTAAGCCGCAAGGCAGTAATAGAGGAAGAGAAGAAAGATAAATAGGAACTAGTTTTGGAAGAGATAAAAGTAGAGATAGCGCATATTAAAGGTACGGAGGATCTGCCGCTTCCTAAATATATGACGGAACATGCAAGCGGCATGGATCTTGTGGCTGCTGTTAGGGAAGATACGATTTTGAAGCCGGAAGAAATTAAATTAGTTCCTACAGGTATTCAAATAAGCATTCCTCCTGGATATGAAGGGCAGGTCAGGCCAAGAAGCGGGCTTGCGCTTAAACATGGGATAAGTATTGTTAACAGCCCCGGTACTATTGATGCGGATTACAGGGGCGAAGTAGGTGTTATACTGATTAATCTTGGGAAAAAGGATTTTTTAATTCGCAGGGGAGATCGGATAGCGCAGCTCGTGATTAACAAGATTGATAGAGCTGATTTAGTATATGTTGACAAGTTAGCCAAAACCTCCAGGAATGCTGGAGGTTTTGGACATACAGGATTATAAACTTGTTTGGCTTTTTAAAAGAAAAACAGAGAAACGACTTAATCGGAGTCCTGCTTTTTGCATTTAGCATTCTTGTATTTCTTAGCTTAAAATCCTATGATTCAGCTGATATCGCATTTAATATATCAACCCCTAATAGTCCAGCGCATAATTATATTGGTATAACTGGGGCATATATTGGGTTTGGGCTTTTTCTTGCCCTGGGGTTTGCAGCCTATTTTGTCCCTCTTGTAAGCTTTATTTCAAGCATTAATAAATTCAGACAAAGACCATCACAGAACATATATATAAAAATACTGGGCATAGTTTTGCTCCTATGTGGAGGGGCCTCTTTATTTGCCCTGACCGATATACCATCATTAAAAATTTTTCTTTTAACAAGCAGGTTTAAAGCAGGCGGCATATTAGGGCTTTTTTTAGCAGAACAGCTAAAAATGTACCTGCAGCAAACAGGGGCTTATATTGTAACAGCAACAGTATTTATTTCCGGCTTTCTTTTATGTACGGAATTTTCTCTCTCTGGGCTTGGTTCGTTTTTTGTTCGCAAACACACAAAAAAGGACTTAATTATTAATAGAAGCGTTACAAGAAAAATTAGAACTACAGGACTAAAACAAGTTCAAACAGAAGATGTTTCAGGAAATCAGCCTGCATCTAAAGAGGCTGTTGCTTCAGTTCAGCCTGATGTGTTTCAGTTGCCGCCATTAACACTATTGGAATTACCTTCAGAATCTGAAATGGCGAGCGATGATGCAGGTATGTTAGATTCAAACTCTGAAATACTTGAAAATACACTTCGTGATTTTGGCATAGAGGCAAAGGTTACTCAGATTAATCAAGGTCCTGTTATTACAAGTTATGAATTGCAGCCTGCGCCTGGAGTAAAAGTACATAATATTGTTACGCTTGCGAATGACATAGCTCTAAACCTTAAAGCGCAAAGCGTACGCATTGTTGCACCAATTCCAGGAAAGGATGTTGTAGGAATTGAAATACCAAATAGGAAAAGACAGCCGGTATATCTGAGAGAAGTATTAGAATCAAAAGCTTTTAAGGATACTAGTTCAAAACTTGCGCTAGCCTTTGGAAAGAATATTCAGGGAGAATGTCTGGTTGCAGATATTGAGGATATGCCTCATATTTTAATTGCGGGAACTACAGGAGCAGGCAAATCTGTATGTATTAATAGTCTTATAATGAGCATGTTGTATAATGCATATCCAACTGAAGTTCAATTTCTGATGATAGATCCCAAAATGGTGGAATTAGCTGCTTTTTCAGATATTCCTCAGCTCATAACTCCAATAGTAACCGACGCAAAGAAAGCAGCTAATGCTTTGAAATGGATCGTGGGAGAGATGGAAGATAGATATCAGAAGCTTGCAAAAGCAGGGGTACGTAATATCATTGGATATAACAAGATAGTTTCTGAATCAAATGGATCTCAGGAACATATGGAGAACATGCCATATATTGTTGTAATTATTGACGAATTAGCAGATTTAATGAGTGTGGCACGTAGAGATGTTGAAGAGTCAATTACAAGGCTGGCGCAACTCTCAAGAGCTGCTGGAATTCATATTATTCTGGCTACTCAGAGACCATCTGTTGATGTAATAACAGGCGTTATCAAGGCTAATTTCCCTTGTAGGGTCTCGTTTCAGGTTTCTTCTAAGGTGGATTCCAGAACTGTTCTTGACATGAATGGAGCAGAGATTCTTCTTGGCAAGGGAGATATGTTATTTCTGCCCGCCGGCTCACCAAAACCTGTGAGAGCGCAGGCATGCTTTGTATCTGATAAGGAAATCTCAAGGACGGTTAACTTTCTTAAGAAGCAGGCGGGCCCTTCGTACAAGAAGGAAATTCTAGAAGAGCCTCGGGTTGAAAATGGGCAAGAGGAATTATTTGAAAAAGACGAACTGTTTGAAGATGCAGTCAAAGTAGTTTTAGATACACGTCAAGCTTCCTCGTCGGTACTGCAACGCCGTCTCAGGATCGGATATGCAAGAGCTGCACGGCTTATTGATATGATGGAAGCTGAAGGCATTGTAGGTCCCCTCAAAGGCAGTAAAGGCAGAGAAATCCTCATAGACTCTTACGAAGCCGAAGAGTAATAGTTCTCTTCTCCAGAGCATCAATCCTGCGGCAAAATTCAACAAACTTGGGATAATCCGAAGAAGAGATTTCTTGAGGAAAAAGTTCAAAGTGTTGTTTTACTTTCAGTGTATTCTTATTGAAAGTAAATTTAACTAGATATTTACCAAATTTACTCTCTTCAGTAATATTTTGAGTTACGTCCTTAATTATAAAATTGTCAGGGATATTTATATCAAACTGTTGCTCTAAATATAAGGGAGAGAATCTAAGGTTTATTCTAATAGGAAATTTACGTTGAGTTTTTTGTATATATTTTTTGCTCAGTTCAAGTTTATTAAAAGGAATAGGGTTGAATATAAACTCATCATCTTGTCCCGATAGCTGCCTGAGAAAATCGGATATCTTGAATTTGTATTTTATGCAAAACGGCTCTTCAGGATTATCTATATTTGGGAATTCGGCTTTTTCCAATATAGGTTCTCCAAATGACTCTGCCAGACCTTTTTCAATATATTTATTCCATAGATTTTTTTCTATGCCCTCAAGAAAAATAAGGCGAAATAAACCGGATAAATTGCCCAGATAGGTTTCTTCTCCCAAGCAATCAGATTTTCCGTTACTATCTCTGTTAATATTTACAACTAGACTTGTTTTTGCGCCATTAGCTAAAAGATCTAAAGGAGGAGTTTTGCATATCTGATAATTAGTTGTATTAAAAACGAGTGCATCTGTATTTGTTAAACTCGAAGAAATTTCGCCGAACTTAAGATATTTGTTGCTTACATCAAGCCAAGCATTTTTCCCACTTAGATTAAGTTTTACAAGTGGTGTTCGGAAAGCACCATAATATGGTACAGTCATTTTCGCTAATGTATTGGGTCTTACAAGAACATACGTTGCGTCCAGTCCTGCTATATTTAACATTACTTTTAACAAAATAGCTTTATTCCCGCTTTTTTTTGTTAAAGTAGATATTGCAGGTTCAAATTTAGTGCTGTTGTGTTTAATGAATTTGTTTATGTAATAGTATATTGCTTCTGCCTTTTCATGAGGGGTGTTACAATCCTTTATAATTTCATAGGTCGTGTCTTTAAGTAGTGATGTAGGTATACATGTGCCCATGATCAAATTTCTATAGAGAGCATACACTTTATCCAATTTCATAGAAGCCATTACAGTAACATTTGGGAATACATCTTCTTTTGGAGGCATCATGACCTCTTTTGTAACACTGGGGATATTATATAGCTCAAACTGAACAAGTTTTCTATTGCCTGCCAAGTTCTTTTCTTCCTTTACTATATTCTCCGGCAAGTTTTTGGATATCCATGATATTTTAATATCTGAGGGAAATATCACAGTATAACGAGACCAGAGGAGAGCTTCATTAAATGCCTGAAAATAAAACGGAGGCAGCCTAAAATAACCTTTGGTAGTGTTATATGTTTTATGTTCTACTGTATATTTATACTCTATTACTGCATCCTTCTCTAATCCATGAACAGAGTATGCATGTTTTTCCTTTATCTTTACAGGCTCTAATATTGTTCCATCTTTAAGGAATACTCTTAATTCTTCCAGCTTTCCATGGATAGAAATTTCACCATATTTTCCTATCCCTATTTCACTGAGGATTTTAACTGCTCTATGTACTGTTTCTTTATAGCTGCCGTCTGTATTAAGTATTATAACCTTCCCATTGTATAAACTTGCAGTGTAGGCATTAGGAAGTTCGCTTAGATCTTTATTGTCTGAAATTAATTTTAGTGTATTAAATTTCTTTGGAGTATATGGTTCTGTACTTGCTTTTATTTTAGCTAACAGGTTTCTGAGTTTATAATCACGTGGATTAAACTTTAAAGCAGATTCCCATGCTTCTATTGCACTATTAGTCATATGCTCAGAATAGAGGAGGTTTCCCAATAGTTTATAGCACATACTGTATGTTGGTATAATATCCAGGACATCTTTATACTGTTTGTATGCACCTCTGTAATCTCCCAATTCAGAATATAATTTACCCAGCTTCAAGCGTAAATCTGTTCTCAATGGATCAGCCTTTATACGAGTATTATACTGCGCTACAGCCTGATCATACTTGCCTTTCTTAAGCAAAAGAGAGACAGGTATATTGCCAATCTTTTCATAGATCTTTTCTGCTTTTCTAAACTGATTCCTGTCAGTGTATAACTTTGCTTTGAGCACTAAAGCATCTTTTAGCTCTGGACTGATTTTTAAAGCAAAATCAATGGATTTTGTAGCTTCTATGTCCCACCTTCTCTTTCTGTAAACCCTTCCAAGATCAACATAGCCAGGAGCAAACTCAGAATTTATTTTTATTGCATGTCTAAATTTCTCTATTGCTTCTTTATATAACTTGTTTTTCTCAAAATATAGACCCAATGCCGCTAGGGCAGGCACATGCTGGCTGTCATACTCAATAGCTTTATTGTAAAAACCCTTTGCCTTGTTTTCTCTTTCTATTTTTGGGAGGAATCCACCATGTTGGTACATCTTGCCCATTGCATATAAAAGTCCTGAAAACTTGGGTTGGAGTTCTATAGCCAACTTTAAATATTTTATTCCCTTGTCCTGTAATCCATAGGAATAAAGGAGTATGCTGGTAGAGTAATAGTTCAGAGCTTTATTGTTATTTGATTTTACTTTGAAAAGTAGTGTCTTTTCTAGTTGGGATAAGTTCAAGATAGGAAATTGCCCCAAAGAACGCGGAATTTTCTTTATATCTAATAAATTATTCATGAACTTTAGGTTTGTGCAGGGTCTTTCTTTCTGGTCAGTTACTCTTAACTTAAGTGTCCAGCTACCTAATGCTTTCTCATAAACAGACTTGATGAGCAGAGAATTCCATCCTTCTTCCAGAGAAACAGGAAATGAATTAGTTAAAGCATAGAAATTCTTATATCTATCACACACAGAGACGCATTGATAGTTAACCCAGGCTTTCCAAGCACATGGTGTTTGGAGATTCAAGATCACATCCTGCTTAAAAGGAGAATATATAAACGTCAGCGCATAAGCGCATCCAACATTTGGCTTAACTATCTGTTTAAAATCAACTAAGCCATTTCTGAAGATGCTCTCAAGATGTCTCCAGCTAATCTCTTCGGTGTATCCCTGATAATTGGTATTGAATTTAATCTCTTGTTCTGGAGGAAATTCCTCATAAAAGCAGGAGCGTCCAAATCTGCCAAACGGACCTATTACTGCCCATTCAGTTACATATTCAAAAGAAGCATATATTTTTTCAGCCTTTTTGGGCTGATGAGTGAGGTTATAGAATTTTACAAGAACTTCTTTTATGAGAAATGTGTTTTCACTGTTACTTATTCCTTTTTTTAATGCCTTCTCAAGAATCTTAATGGTTTTTTTATAATCCTTAGACTTATTAAACTTGTTAGATGAGTTCAACATTCTTTGCAATATAACCGAGCTTCTTATAGAATCAGGGTCTTCCTTTAATATTTTCAGCCAACTATTTAACATTTCGTCATATTTGCCTCTGGCTTCATATACAAAGGCCATTCCCTCATATGCAGACACTGCATTTTTATTCTGGCCAATGTCTCTAGAGAAATATTCAATAGCTTCGTCATACCTGTTCTGATAAAGAGCCTCCCAGCCTCGAGACAGAGAATCAGCAGTTGCATTTGCACTTGTTACTAAGCATATAAGTATTAATAGAGCGAAATTTTTAAATAACTTCATCATTCAACCACAGGTTTCTTTTTAATTATTATTTCCTTGTTTTCGTTCTTATCTACGTCTGCAGCGAATTTACGAAATTCTAAATACTCTTCAGGCGAAATTCTTGAGACATCTAGTTGAAACTTTATTTTAACTATAATCTTATCGGGTAATTTACCATATGTTATTGATAAAGAGCCGAATCTGTTTTTCAGTTCAACATCTTGAGGCACGTGACTTACTTCATAGCCTTGCGGGAGCAAAAATTCATTGGTCCTGTTCTCCGTAAATGGATACGAAAGCAGGAGATCATGTTTCCGTATACTGCTTGAAGCGTATCTTTGAATAAGTTTGTGACGGATCATAACTGGATTGAATGAAAAGCCTTCGGAAACAGGTTTTAAGAATTTTGGCACACTAACAGCATAATTGTATTTTATAGGAATATCCAGCCCTGATAAATCAGGGAAATGGATATTTATTACCTGTACGCCTTCAAATATGGTGTTTAATAGTTTTTCGTAATTCTCCTTTTGCTTTGAAGGAATTTGGAAAAAATATCTAATTCCGGGACAGAAGGCTCCACTAACTATTTCTGTTCCGCCAATGTATGCGCTACCATCATTTTTTAATAATACATTTTTATCTGAGATGCGGTTATTATAACTGTCTACGCTAACTGGTATTGTAGATAATATGCCCTTTCTACGCTTCAGATCCACTACAAACACACCGGCTCCCTGATCCATCCATGGTATTTCATTGATACTGCTATATTCAGCAGTGCCATCCATCCAGAGTTCTTTTCCGTTTTTTAGTTTTACGTGGCATATTGCGTGATTAAATAGGCCAAGGGAGGCTTGAGAGAAATCAAATCTGCCTCGGGATCTTGTTCTTACAAGCACAATTTTCGAATGAATCCCAGCTTCTTTAAGCATTGTCATAATCAGTAGAGCTTTATCCTTACAGTCACCGAATTTCCTGTTGAATACCTGGCATGATTTATACGGCTTATAACCATGTATGCCGAATTCCAAACCTACATATCTAATTTTCTTGACAACATAATTGTATATAGCTCTAATCTTATCAATTTCTGTATTCTTATTTTCCGTTAATGAAGCCACTGTCTTTTTTATTTCAGGAGACGATTCCATCTGATCCCTTATAAGGTCAGAGTACCACCTGGATACGTCTGTCCAATCCTTAAAGGTAGATATAAGCAGATATGGAGTGATTTCCTGATAAGGAGGCATACTCAACTCTTTCTCTATTTTTTCAATGTTTCTTTTATCCCAGATATAGGTGATAGTATCTGTTTGTTTATTAAAAATCTTTTTGGGGATGATATTGAGCTTTGGGCTATAGAAGTAAAATTTGCGTTGTTTTGGAACAATGAGAATGTATTTAGAATGAACAATAGGATTTGCATCTTTAAACAGGAACATATTTCCAAAGTAATCACCATATATATTGCCACCTATATCATTGACCTTGTATTCAAAATCAACGATATCGCCTTTTTCAAGAGAACTAAACTTAATAGTTTTTCTTCGGTAATCATAGTATAGTCTATATTGCGGGTTGGATGTGGACACGTCAGAAAACTTATAGTAATCTGTTGTTGTTCCGTCTTTCTTTATAATACGCGCTTTTTTAATAATAACTTCCTGGTCTCCAGGTGCATAATATATGTTGAGATGATTAAAATCCTTTACACCTTTATCTGTAAGAACTTTAATGACTTGATGTACATATTCAGACGAAGTGCCATTCACATATACACGTGAGATCGCTTTATCAAGAAGATAAACAGCTTCATTATCAATATGTTTTAGATTATTTGCAGAATTGATTATTGCTGTTATGTTCTCTGTGAAATTCTCTTCATAAGCTTCTTTCTTTGGACTCACAAATTCCCCATATTCCCTGAGCCATGTATAGTCAGGTTTTATTTTCAAAGCCTTATTAATAAACTCTTCAAACTTTTCATAATTACCGATGCGTCGATATAGGAGTCCTAAACTTGAAAGTATTTCATAGTTCTCAGGACAGATAGTTACTGCTTGATTGCATACTTTAATGGCTTTATGAAATTGGTGTCTGTTAGCATATATCTTTGCCCTGCGAAGATAGCTCCTCGTATCATACGGACTCAAGTCCGACATTTCACATAGTTTATTCAATGCTTCTGAATCTTTGCTCATATTTAGTAAAATTTTAACGATCTTGTCTCTTGCACGGTTATCTGTAAAATCTATCTCTGAAAGTCTTCGGAGTTGTTCTAAAGTTTCTTCCTGTGAACGATGTTTCTCATAATAGAGGATTATACTATTCTGTATTTCTTTCTTATATTCAGGAGCATTTTTTATCTCCTCAAGCAAAGGAGGAATAAGCGGGGTTAATCCTTGTTTTGAGTAAATGGATATCTTCAGACAAATCGCTGGGATAAATGATGAATTAATCTCAAGGCATTTATTAATTATGTGCAGAGCTTTTGTTAAGTTATTAGCATTTAGATAATACTTTGCTAATTGATAAAAGGCTATCGTAAAATCAGGATCCAATTTAATAGTTTTCTCTAACATCTCTCTTCTTTTGTTTGGTTGATGCGCAAGATTTGCTCCAAGATATGTATAAAATGGATTATTGGGATTCAACTGAATCGCTTTTGTTATACATAGAAAATCCTTACGTTTGGTTTCATCATACGGCAGGCTTTTATTGTATAGGTAGGCTAAATAATAATAGAGTTGCGCATTATCCGGGTCGGTTTTAATGCTTTCTTCAAGACGGGATATATTTTCAGAGCTGGTCTTGTCCGTATCTTCCGCAGGAACATGTTCTGCTATTTTTGCAGTTAAATTTGCGCGAACCTTTAGTCTTGATATACGGTTGCCGTTTGGAGATGTTATTCTGAAGAGCAATCCCCATTTCCTCTGTTTTTGACAGAGCTTGATCAGGATTTTGTTCCATCCTTTGCTAAGAAGGACTCTTGCATGACTCTGGTCAAATCGTGCAGCATGATAATTATTATTGCTAAAAACCAAGCTGTTATTTAGCCATATCTTAATTGCATCATCATGTCCTATTCTAAATGCAACTTCTTTTTTTTTATTTGATTTAACAAATGTTAGTAAATAACTACATGTATTTTTATTTGGTCTGAAAATAGCTCCAAGGTCAACAAATCCCAATGGAGATTCAATATTCATATGTCTCCATTTTACTTTTCTATCCTTACCCTGATATTCAGAAGAAATTTTTGTTTCCTTCTCGGGCGGGTATTCTTTGTCAAAACCTGTTTTCCCGTCATTATCAAATGGACCTATTACAAACCAGTTTTGAATAAAACCGAGTTTTTTGCACAAGCTCTTTGCCGTCCCAATTTCCCCGCCTTCAAGGTACAGCTGCAGCATAAACCATTTAGCAAGAGATTTTAGTGATTGATTAGATTTTCTACTTTTTCTTATATATTTGCAGATTTTTAAGACATTTGTTTTATTACTGATACTGAAACGCATATCAAAAATTCTTCTTAGATACACATCCAACTGTACGCTATCGGAAGTCTCTCTAATCAGCTTTCCATACGAGTCAAATGCTTTATCGTAATTTCCACTTGCTTCCTCAGACAGCCCCGAGTTTTCTAATATGCTGATATCATCTATATTTGGAGTTGTATAACCTGCAGTAGAGAGAAAAAGAATAGAAATGAAAAAAAGAATAAGTAATTTTGAATTAATCTTCATATGCAGCATAAACAGCCTCCGCAAATTCTTCATTAATATAACATCTCATAGCGTTGCAAGCAATGAATTAAAAATCCGAAATTTCTCATTTTTTATTGATGTTTCGAGCAATTATTAGTACAGTAACATGAACGAGACGCAAGCCGAATCAACAGTTCGACGCTACGCGCCCACAGGCCGCGCCCGTCACCTGTGACGTTCGGCTGTCTGAGTAGGAGGAGAGATGACAGAAGTGTTGTTATTCCTTGGTGGTGCAGCAGCGGGATTCGTCAATACATTAGCCAGCAGCGGCACAGCTATCTCGCTTCCCATTCTATTGTTTCTCGGTCTCCCCCCGCACGTAGCGAATGCCACTAACCGTCTTACCGTGCTGGCCGCAGCTTGCGCCAGCACGCTGACCTTCTCACGTAAAAGGACGATCGACTGGAGGCATGTACCTCATGTCGTGCTTCCCATCTTCGTTGGATCGATCATCGGCGCCTTGATAGCAGACTGGCTGCCCGATGAAGGTCTGAGGCAGCTTATTGTTTTTGCAGTTTTTCTGGCGCTGGTTCTAGCTCTAGTGGGCAGGCGGAGGATGCTGAAATCCACCGAGAAGCAGTTGGTTCGATTAGGTCCAGTCCAGATTTCACTCCTCTTCCTCGTGGGAATTTGGGCAGGTATCATCGTGCTGGACAGCTATACTTACCTCCTTGTCGTGCTTGTTCTTGGAGCAGGCTATGGTTTGGTACAAGCCAACGCACTTAAGGTTGTGGCAGGCATCGCGATGACAGTAGCTGCCCTTTTGGTTTTCTCGGAGCACGGTGAAGTGCATTGGAAGTTTGGAATCATAATGAGCCTCGGTAGCATGACGGGAGGGTGGCTGGGGGCGCTCATAGCAGCGAACGAGCGCTCGCGGGTGTGGGTTTTTCGGGTACTAATCGTTACCATCGTTGTAGAGCTGATCCATATGGTGACTACACGCTAGTGCACGGGTAGCCTAACCTCTCGTTACACCTGACATTTTTCCGCTGTCGCTCCGTAAAAACCAGTGAGTTCAGTCGTTAGGGGTTCTTTAAAAACTGAATAAGGTATAATGATATTGGGTGAGAGTTAGAGATTTGTTTTTTTATGTTTCTTGACATTTTATATAATTATCTGCTAGCGTGACAAAATAAGAGTAACGGTTCAATGATGTATGTTAGACACAAAAATGGAAAATGAAAAAATAAATATATTTTGTCCCCAATGTAATATCTTTGTTGAGACAAAAGTAATAGGTCAAGGCGATGCGGGCATAAATTCTAAAGTATTAAACCCAATTGATATACCAGATGCAGAATATAGTGGTGATATATATTTAATTTCAATATGTAATAAATGTTCTCACCCTTTTTTAATTAAACGTTCTTTATATGGCGTACCTGCTGAATTTGAAACAATAACTGAAGAAATTGTTCTTTATCCAGAAAAAACAAAAACTGAGCTACACGGTTTGCCGAAAAGCATTAAGAACGCTCACGAACAAGCTCTTAGGTCGTATAATGCTTCTTTATATGAACCTTGTGTTTTGATGTGTAGAAAAAGCCTAGAAATTGTTTGTAAGAATTTTAATGCAATTGGTAAAAATTTATATCAAAAATTAGAATCCCTTAAAGAAATGGGGAATATCGATTCCAGACTATTATCATGGGCTCATGAAATAAGAAGTATAGGCAATGATGCAGCACATGAAATTAAAGAAGAAATTGATAAAGATATGGCTAAAGATTGTCTGGATTTTACTGAAGCTATTTTAATCTATATTTTCTCACTTGTTGAACGTTTTGAAAACTTTAAAAACAGAAAAAAACCAAAAGCCTAACAAGACACTACAGTGGACAAAGCTACGCTTTGCCACTGAGTTTTAATGTTGGATAGACGACCACATACAATTTAATATATTAGTTTAATTTCAGAAAATACAAAAATGAGTCATTATTCTGATCTATGCTTTGCTGGTTATTCCGTATGGTCAATGAGGAATATTGCAGATCCGTTCATTATGGAACTTTTTACGAAGGAAGAGAGGCGTGTTTACACGAAAATTGAAGACGATGAAGAACGTCCAGTATTTGAATATCAAAGTAACGTTGAAAAATTTATTCAACGTTTAGAAATCTTAGGCTATGCTTTAAATAAAGCTAAAAAAAGTTTTCAGGAGGGAATAGAAAAATTACACGAGGAGATGGAGCTATCCGATTCTGAGTGTGAAATATTCTCTAAATTTGATTATGAGACTTGGAAAGAATGTATGCGGATCATCATTGCGCATAATCTTTCTGAGTGGGATATCGAAAAACGGCTTCCAAAGTTAAATATCTCTGCGCAGTTACAACCATATATCCTCTTTATCCTTGGGAAATTCGTATTTGAAGAGTCAGGAAATACCCCTGAATATTATTTCACCGGGAGCTTCCAACTTGGATTTTCAATCTTTAGAGATCAACACCATGATCGATCTTACACTCCATGCGCTGAAATTTACGATATATTTCGAGCGGTTTTGGATGTGTGTGATCTTTCAGAAAATGTTAATTTTGATTACAGTAGTTTTATAGATTGGGGAACATATGATGAAGAGGAAGATATCACAGAAGAACCTCCTTCTAAAATTATTATTTTAACTGAAGGGTCAACGGATAAAGAGTTTCTTGAAAGAACATTGAATGTGCTTTACCCTGAGTTATCAAAATATTATTACTTTCTCGAATTTCATTCATCAAACCTTAAAGGTGGAGCTTCTGCCTTGGTTCATTTGGTTAAAGGTTTTGTAGGAGCAGGAATATTCAATAGAACAATTGCAATATTAGATAGCGATACAGCAGCAAGGGATGCTCTTAGATCATTGCGTGATGTATCTCTACCTGATACGATCAGGATTATTACGTTGCCACATCTTCGCCTTGCAGAAAATTATCCCACAATTGGACCTCAAGGAAATATTAATGTAGATATAAATGGGTTGGCTTGCAGTATTGAAATATATTTTGGGGTTGATGTTCTTTCTAATATCCAGGGCAAATTGGCACCAATTCAATGGAAAGGATATAATGCGGCCTTGCAGCAATATAATGGTGAAATAATAACCAAGAGAGAAATTCAAGAAAAATACAGGTCCCTTCTCGACAAAGTTGAGATGGGGCAAATAGGAATAGACGAATGTGATTGGTCAGGAATGAAAGAAATTTTTCAATCAATCTTTTCTGCTTTCAAAATATCTACTGAATAAAATGCTTGGTAAAAATATTGAAAAATTGTCATCACTAATCCAACAGCTGTGTAATAAATTTCCAAAGAATGATTTAAACGAGATGATTATTTTTGGATCAGCAGCTGTAACCCTGCATGGAAGAGATTTAGAACGCAAAATTAATGATCTTGACATATTCGTATCTAAATCTTTGTTTTGTGAATTAAAAAGCAAACATTCATTAATTGAAATCGAAAAATCAAAGGGAGTGAAATACCTGCAAACAGGAATTCCAAAAATAGAACTATGGAAATCTTTTCCCGGAGTGACTTTCGATATTGTTAAAAAAAATGCTGAAGTACGGGATCAATCAAATGGATTACTTGTAGCTAGCTTAGAATATCTTCGAATATGGAAAACCACCCAGGGTCGAACTAAGGATATTAGCGATCTTAAGAAAATGGAATAATTGGAGTTTTAATTAGTAGTCAAGTTTGTTTTTTTTATCTTTCTTGACATTTTATGCTAGCGTGACAGAATAAGGGTAACGGTTCAATGATATAGGTTATATCCTTATGGAAAAAATAATCGTTAATCAATATAACCCTCAATGGGTTTCTCAATTTGAATCATTGCACAATGCTATCTGGCCTCATATTTCAGATATAGCATTAACTTTGGAACATGTCGGAAGTACCTCTGTTCCAGGTCTTGTCGCTAAGCCAATCATAGACTTAACTATTGTTGTTCCTGAAGAAGGCTGTATGCCAATCATCATAAACCGGTTAGCATCTATTGGCATAAAACATAGAGGCAATCTTGGTATTATAGGCCGTGAAGCGTTTACTAGATTACAAGGTTATCCAGAGCATAACCTATACGCTTGTATTTCTGGTTCTCAGCCATTGAGGAATCATATAGCTATTAGAGACGCGCTTAGAAACAATACTAAACTTGCCAAAAAATATGGCGAACTCAAGCTTTTATTGGCCTCTAAATATAAAAATGACATCGATTCATATGTAGAAGGAAAGTCTTCTTTTCTTCTTTCCATCTTAGAAGAATGTGGTTTTTCAAATGAAGATATCTATGAAATTGAAAACATTAATCATAAACCCCAAAAGGGGTCTAACAATGCAAATTAACTCGGACTGGCTTACAGCGGCTTTTTTTGAAACATTTTGGTTTTACAAACTTTATTAACTTTTCAACCGGTTTCGGTCTTATCCGTCAGCCGGTTATTTGCGGCGTTAGGCTGGAGTATGAAGTGAAAAACATTGTATACATTGCGCAAAGTTTAGACGGTTATATTGCAGGTCCTGATGGTGAAATTGATTGGTTAGAAGACATTGATAATCCGAACAAAAGTGATTTGGGTTTTTTGGCATTCATGAATACAATTGACGCACTTGTAATGGGAAGAAATACATTTGAAAAAGTCGCATCTTTTGATTTTTGGCCATATAAAAAACCGGTATATGTGGTAAGTGAAAAATTATCTACCATCTCAGATCGTTTCGCAGGTAAAGCTTTTCTGATCAAAGGCAAACCAAAAGAAATCATTTCTACATTAAACGCCAAAGCACTATGCAATTTATATATTGACGGCGGATTGTTAATTCAGAGTTTTTTAAAAGAAAATCTGATAGATGAAATAATCGTATCAACGTTACCTGTTATTTTAGGCGGTGGAATACCCTTATTCGGGACTCTTTCCAATAAAATAAAACTTAAGCTTGAAAGCTCAGAGGTTCTAATTAACCAATTAGTTCAAACTCATTACAGGATTATAAAAACCTAACAAGGCTATTTCAGCCGACGCAGACGCGCACCCAGTAAACAATTCACTATCTCAGCACACATCTCACAGCTTCGTAAGCAATTAATTAAAAATCCGGAAATTTCCCATTTTTGTTAGATAATAGTGTATAGTCGCTAGGAATAAATGGATAATAATTAGAAAAATAGAAATATATGCCAAACAAAAAGACATTTGATGATCTTGGGCTCTCAGCAGAAGCGCTGAACTCAATTAATAAAAAGGGCTTTGAAGAGCCAACTGCAATCCAGTCCATAACTATCCCTGTAATGCTAAGAGACGATACCAATATCATCGCTCAGGCACAAACAGGTACAGGCAAAACAGCTGCGTTTGGATTACCTCTGATAGAAATGGTTAACATGGATGCCAAAACAGTTCAGGCACTGATCCTTGTTCCTACACGAGAGCTAGCCATTCAGGTATCAGAAGAAATCAATTCACTCAAGGGAGATAAGGATATCAAAATAGTACCAATTTATGGGGGGCAGTCTATTGATCAGCAGTTACGC
>Ga0207996_1000552_pt1 | contig 32037 bp, 41 predicted proteins | sample AntAceMetag02UKG_FD_184773 | JGI IMG/M metagenome (GOLD analysis project Ga0207996, IMG submission 184773) | Saline lake microbial communities from Ace Lake, Antarctica - Antarctic Ace Lake Metagenome 02UKG (SPAdes) (version 2) | ecosystem: Environmental > Aquatic > Non-marine Saline and...
CGGAGCTACGGGGTAAACTCAAATTTTAAGCCTCGAAATACTCAATGTATTCCTACGTTTAAACCTGATTTAAAATTTGGTCGCCTTCCTTGAACTTGAACAAAATTGAACATTTTTCAAAGGTCTCTTAACCTGAAACTTTTTTCTGAACCGCAGAAACGAGCCCTAAATCCGATGTCCTAACCCCGAGATCTCGATTTAGCGGGATGTCGAATCCCACCCAAAAGCGGGACCGGGGACTACTGCTTTCACGCCTTTTTTTTATATATCATTATTAATTTAATGAATAAGGTTCATTTAGTAAAAGTACCTTTAATAGATATTTTTTATTTAGTCAAGAAAAAAAATTAATGTATTTATATATAAAGAATCCTGGCTCAGAGGACCAGGCTTTGGCTATCCCCAGAGGGAATTTGCTTTGCATGAAAAAAAAGAACCCTGGTCGCCTCTGGCGCCGCCGAAGGCGTACCATAATTCGACGTTGAAAGAAGGCAAAGCCATCTATCTCTGACCTGGCTTGGATTTAAACCAGAAAACGTTTGGGGGTTGGGAACAATCTATTTTAAACAAACAACTTGACGGTTGTGCATGAATGACAGAAACAAAACTTTTTTCAAAGACATAAAAACATTTTCCTTGCAATAGGTAAAACTTGTAATTATCATGCCTGATAAAATAGATAATCATATAAAAAAGGAATTAAACAATGGCTAAATTTTTTCGGCCAAACACCCGTGAATCAAGCATCTTATCCAAGATAGAATCATCAAAGGGATTCGAGCGTAAAAAAGCAATAAACAATATAAAAGACTGTACTGAACTTTTTGCAAACAGTATTGCCACAAAACTGGTTGAAAACGAACTCGTTGAAACAACCAATAAAAATGCCCTCGAAGAACAGATAATAAAATGTCTTGAGAAATTAACCAGAGATGAAGATTTTGATATTGACTTTCAGATTGCACCATTCAGGCATATTGCACGAAACCCTAATGTTGTAGCGCTTTATCTTACGGCATTTGTTATAGAACAGCTCATAAATCACAAAAATGTAGTCGATATTTTTGGTTCTGACGAAGACATATATCTTTGTATAAACCGTCAGGTAGCAAAGTTTCTTTCCTGAAAATGCGCTCTTTATTCCATCCCCGACTAATCAACGGTCCTTTTGAGGATCCTTGCCTTTTCATACCCTTTGTTTTTGAGAAACGCGCGGCAATTTTTGATCTGGGAGATATTTATTCTCTTTCTGCCAAAGACCTTCTCAAAATCAGTCATGTTTTTATATCTCATACCCACATGGATCATTTTGTTGGTTTTGACAGACTTCTTCGCGTATTTCTGGGGCGTGAAAAAAGGCTTTATATGTACGGCCCTGAAGGCTTTTTGAAAAACGTTGAAGGAAAGCTTGCCGGATATTCATGGAACCTTGTAGAAAATTTTGATAATGCATTGTCCCTTTATATTACTGAAGTAAAAAAAGATCAGCTTATAACCAGGCACTATGCTTGCGAAAATAAATTTAAAGCTTCTGGAAAAGATTTAATACAACCATTCAATGGCATACTTTTCAAGGAACCCGCGCTGACTTTTTCTTCAATAATACTTGACCATAAAATTCCATGCCTTGGTTTTACAATTAAAGAAAAATTCCACATAAATATAATAAAAGAAAGGTTAATGGAGCTTGGTCTTGAAATAGGCCCGTGGATTAGAAGCTTTAAAGAAGCCCTGTTTAATAATCAGGATATTAATTCAAAATTTGAGGTTACATTCAAAAGGGAAAACATTAAAAACAAAGAGTTTGCATTAGGAGAGCTTGCCAATCAGATTGCAATAATAACTCCGGGCCAGAAGATTACATACATTACAGACATGTTATACTGCGAATCCAACATTAATGAAGCTGTGGCATTTGCAAAGGATGCAGACCACCTTTTTATTGAAGCTGCTTTTCTTGAAAAAGACAGAGATATTGCTGAAAACAAGTTTCATCTGACTGCCTGGCAGGCGGGTACAATAGCAGGCATGGCTATGGCAAAGCAGTTCACGGTTTTTCATTTTTCACCAAGGTATTCAGGGCAGGAAGAACTTTTTCGCAGAGAAGCGCTGGATGCATATAAAAAAAGGCTCTTGAAAAATTAGAACATTTTTCTCAAGAGCCTGTTTATTTTAATATTCTAATTTACTCTTTTTCTACTTTCTCTTCAGGTTTGTCTGATGAATCTTTTTGTTCTACTGCAGAATCATCTTTTACTTTTTTCTCTTTGGCTTTCACTTCTTTTGTATCTACTGTAACTTTTTCCTCAACTGTTTTTTCCTTAACAGCCTTTTCCTTAACAGCCTTAGCATTTTTCTTGCTTTTAATTTTCTTCTTTGAGGTTTTTTCAGCAGATATAAGTTCAATTATCGAAACAGAAGCAGTATCTCCGGGACGTATTCCAACCTTAATAATTCTGGTATATCCACCCGATACAGCACCAAATTTGTCTGCCGCTTCATCAAAAAGTTTGTAAACGACTTCTTTTTCTCTTATAATTGAAAGAGCTTGACGTCTGGCATGCAAATCTCCTCTTTTGGCAAGAGTAATTAAATGATCTGCCCAGGGTCTCAAGCCCTTGGCTTTAGTGTCTGTAGTACGAATTCGCTCATGCTTAAAAAGCGAGGTGACCATGTTTCTAAACATGGCATTCCTGTGACTGCTTGTTTTGTTTAATTTTAAACCAGACTTACGATGTCTCATAGAATCCCCTTATTCTTCTTCTTCCTCTGTCTCTTCCTCAGGAGGCACAAATCCTTCAATCTTCATCCCAAGAGAAAGGCCCATTTCACTTAACACTTCCTTGATTTCGTTTAATGACTTTCTGCCAAAATTCTTGGTTTTAAGCATCTCCGATTCTGTCTTGATAACCAGCTGATATATCTTGTCTATACCGGCATTTTTAAGGCAATTGGCGCTTCTAACGGAAAGCTCAAGCTCTTCAACAATTCTGTAAAGATTTTCATTAAACTTCTGCTTCTGCGGATGTTCCGTTTTTGTTCCGGGCTCAGGCTCAAGCTCTTCGTCAAAATTTATAAAAGCTTCCATTTGCTCTTTTAATATTTTGGCAGCATAAGCAACCGCATCCTCAGGAGAAACTCCCCCATCTGTCCATACCTCTAAAGTAAGCTTGTCATAGTCAGTTCGCTGACCGACACGGGCATTACTCACAACATAGTTTACTCGTTTAACAGGCGAAAATATAGCATCTATCGGTATTGTACCTACCGGCGCATCTTCGTCCTTATTTGCTTCAGAAAGGCTGTAACTTTTCCCTATTTTGACGGTCATAGTCATTTTCAGTTCTGCATCATCAGAAAGCGTTGCGATATGCAGGTCAGGATTAAGGACCTCACATCTTCCGTCATCACTGATAATACTGCCCGCAGTAACTTCTCCTCCGACCTTGGCATCAATTTGTATTGTTTTTGGTTCAGGATCATCAAGTTTGAAGCGTACGCCCTTTAAATTAAGTATGATTTCGGATACGTCTTCCAAAACACCTGGAATAACAGTGAACTCGTGCATAACTTTATCAAATTTGACAGATACTATGGCAGCGCCATATAAAGAAGAAAGGATTATGCGTCTCAGTGAATTCCCGATCGTTATACCATAACCTCTTTCCAAGGGCTCACAAACGAACTTGCCATATGAAGGCGTACTGGTTACCTGCACCTTCTCGGGCTTTATCATTTCTCGCCAGTTCATATAAATCAGTTCATTTAATGACATTATTATAACTCCCGTTCTTAAAAGCCATGAATTCCAACAGCTTTACCTTTTATTTGGAATAGAGCTCAACTACAAGTTGTTCCTGCATAGGCATTGTAAGATCTTCGCGCACAGGAAATGCTTTTACTGTTCCTTTTAGATTATCTTTTTCCAAATCAAGCCATTGGGGAATGCCTCTGCGAACCACAGCATCTACTGATTCAACTATGGCCTGTATTTTACGGCTCTTTTCCCTGGTCTCAATCACATCACCGAGTTTTAATGAGTATGACGGGATATTGACTTTTTTGCCGTTAACTAAAAAATGATTATGCCTTACAAACTGACGTCCCTGGGCACGAGAATTTACAAAACCAAGACGATAAACAACATTATCAAACCGGCGTTCCAGTAATATAAGAAGATTCGCACCAGTAATACCCTTTTGGCTGTCAGCTCTAACAAAAAACAAATGAAACTGTTTTTCAGAAAGACCGTACATGCGTTTTATTTTCTGCTTTTCACGAAGCTGTATTCCATAATCCGAATCCTTTCTTCCACGACGCTGGCCATGCTGACCAGGTGGATAGCTGCGCCGATCAAAAGCACATTTGTCAGAATAGCATCTATCTCCCTTAAGAAACAGCTTCATGTTTTCGCGCCGGCACATCCGGCAAACCGAACCTGTGAATCGTGCCAAATTCCCCTCCTTTTATAACCTTTATCCTTTTATATCCTTCGTCTCTTCGGCGGTCTGCAACCATTATGTGGTATTGGAGTAACGTCTTTTATAATAAGAACATTAAATCCAGCAGTCTGCAACGACCTGAGAGCCGATTCACGGCCTGCTCCAGGGCCTTTTACATATACCTCTACGCTTCTCATACCCTGTTCCACAGCCTTTTTAGCAGCATCCTCGGCTGCCAGTTGTGCGGCAAACGGAGTACTTTTTCGTGAGCCTTTAAACCCCTGAACACCGGAACTTGACCAGGATACAACATTACCGACAGGATCTGTTATGGTAACAATTGTATTATTAAAAGTAGATTGAATATGTACTACTCCATTTGGAACATTTTTCTTTTCTTTTCTTTTTGTACGAGTTCTTTTTGCCATTTATAAAATTCCTGTATTTATGAGTTATTAATATGCAATAAATCATATTTTAGTATTACTTTGTTTTAACTCCACCTCTTTTCTTCACAGCGGATCTTTTCGGACCCTTGCGTGTACGCGCATTTGTGCTTGTTCTCTGCCCGTGCACTGGAAGCGATTTACGATGGCGAAGGCCGCGATATGCTCCAAGATCCATCAGTCGTTTGATATTCATCGAAACCTCGGCACGAAGATCACCTTCTACCTTGAATTCACCGTCAATAACTTTACGGATATCATTGATTTCCGAGTCTGACAGTGTGTCCGTCTTCATATTATAATCAATGCCAAGTTTATCCAGTATCTGCCTTGATCTGGTTCTGCCAATACCAAAAATATATGTCAAACCAATTTCAATACGCTTATTTTTAGGTAGGTCTACGCCCGCAATTCTCGCCAAACTAACTCCTCCTCTATCCTTGCCTCTGTTTGTGCCGTTTGTTTTCGCAGATTACTCTTACAACCCCTTTTCGACGAATTATTTTACACTTGCTGCATATCTTTTTCACAGATGCTCTGACTTTCATATTATACCCCTTGTTATCTTAAAGCAGAATACCTGCCGCTCTGAAATGCTGCATTGTGACAAATATTCGTTATTTCGACCTGTAAGTTATCCTCCCGCGAGTAAGGTCATATGGTGAAAGCTCAACCGTAACAGTATCACCAGGTAATATCTTTATAAAATGCATACGCATTTTTCCTGAAATATGCGCAAGCACCTGGTGCTTATTCTCCAATTCGACCTTGAACATTGCATTAGGTAAAGTCTTAAGCACCTTACCTTCAACCTTTATAGCCTCTTCTTTAGGCATATTCCAACCTCTTTTAATTGTTATTGGAAATCTTTGAAATAACAAAATTCAAAGATGTTAATTGAATATTAGAATTTCCAGATTAAAATCGTCCTTTAGTTTTCCCCCCGCTTTTCTTTAAGAAGCCTTCATAATGGCGGGACAACATATGAGATTCAATCTGCGCAATAGTATCAATAGCAACTCCAACAACTATCAGAAGGGCTGTACCTCCAAAATAAAAAGGAACGTTAAATTTAGATATCAGAATTGACGGGAGTACGCATACTGCTGAAACATATATGGCACCTCCCAGGGTAATCCGTGTCAAAACTCTGTCTATATAATCTGCTGTACGTTTGCCTGGCCGTATGCCCGGAATATAACCTCCCTGTTTCTTCATATTATCAGCAACATCAACAGGATTAAATGTAACTGCTGTATAAAAATAACAGAAAAAGAATATGAAGGCTATAAATAACAGTTCATACACAACATTGCCTGGTCTGACAAAGGCAGCAGCATTTTGAATCCAGGGAACTGCTATAAAACTGGCTATAGTTGCCGGAAACATTATGATCGAAGAAGCAAAAATAGGCGGTATTACACCAGAAGTATTAATTTTAAGAGGAAGATGCGTACTCTGCCCACCATACATCTTTCTGCCAACAATCCTTTTGGCATATTGAACTGGTATTCGACGCTGCCCCTGCTCAACAAATATAATAAACGCTACCACAATAATCATAAGTACAAGCAATACTACTATGGCAAATATTCTCATTTCTCCTGTTGAGAGAAGACGAAAAGAATTACCTACTGCACTTGGAATATTGGCTACAATACCCGCAAATATGATAAGAGAAATACCATTGCCAATACCACGCTCCGTAATCTGTTCACCCAGCCACATAATAAAGGCTGTTCCTGCTGTCAGAGTTATAACTGTTACAAGCTTGAATGCCAAACCAGGATGAATGACGACTGCAGCCCCACCCGGTGAACTCATGCTTTCAAGGCCGACACTAATGCCAAACCCCTGTATAATGCTTAATACGACGGTACCGTATCTTGTATATTGCGTAATTTTTTTTCGTCCCTGTTCACCCTCTTTTTTTAACTGTTCAAGATGCGGTATTGCCACTGTCAACAACTGCAGTATAATGGATGCGCTAATATACGGCATTATCCCCAAAGCAAATACCGAAAGCCTCTCCAGGGCTCCACCTGAAAACATATTAAAAATTCCGAAGATAGTTCCTTCCACCTTTGCGAAAAAGGAAGCAAGAGCAATCCCGTCTATACCAGGAGTTGGAACATGCACACCAATCCGGTAGACAACCAAAAGAGCAAGCGTATAGAGAATTCTCTTCTTTAATTCGGGTATTTTGAATACATTTTGGAAACCACTGCCAACCATTATTTTAAGACCTCAACTTTTCCGCCGACAGCTTCGATTTTATCTCTGGCCCCTTTACTTATATAATTAACCTTGATGATCAAAGGATATTTAATATCACCATTACCTAAAAGCTTAATTCCGTCGTTTTTACCCTTAACAAGGCCACAACGAATAAGCATCGCCCCATCGATTATACTGCCGGTTTCAAATCTTGACAGATCACGTATGTTAACCGTAGCAATTTGTTTTTTAAAAATATTTGTAAACCCGCTCTTAGGTAAACGTCTGTGAATGGGCATCTGGCCGCCTTCAAAACCAGGCCTTACGCCTCCACCTGAACGGCTGTTGTGGCCCTTTGTTCCTCTTCCGGCTGTTTTACCTGTTCCTGATCCAACACCACGTCCCAAGCGCTTCCTTGGTTTTCGAGAACCCTTTGGAGGTGATAGTTCATTTAACTTCATTGATCTTCTCCTCAGCTTTCACCAGATGTGATACCTGATTGATCATTCCACGAACCAAAGGTATATCTTTAAGTTCAACGGTTCTATTTAGTTTTGTCAGCCCCATTCCACGCAGTACTCTACGCTGCTTTTCCGGCTTTCCAATCATACTTTTAACAAGTGTTACTTTCAATATACCAGCCATTTATTATTTCCCAAGTTTTATAAATCTTCTACAGACAGACCACGCCTTGCAGCCACCTGCTCACGGCTCTCAAGTTGTCGCAGACCGGCTACAGTAGCTTTAACAAGATTATGAGGATTATTTGATCCCAGGCATTTTGTCAAAATATTCTGAACACCTACAGCCTCAAGCACTGCTCTTACAGCACCACCGGCAATGACGCCCGTACCTTTTGAAGCAGGCTTTAATAAAACCCTTCCAGCGCCAAATTTACCTATGGTTTCGTAAGGAATCGTGCTGTCAATCAAAGCCACTTTGACCATGCTCTTTTTTGCCTTTTCTACTCCCTTACGAATCGCTTCAGGAACCTCTCCTGCTTTTCCCAATCCATATCCAACACTTCCAGCGCCGTCACCGACTACGACTATAGCACTGAAACTAAATCTTCTACCACCCTTGACAACTTTTGCCACACGGTTAATATAAACTACTTTGTCAATTAACTGATTATCGCCTGCATCCTTTTTAATCAAGAAACATGCCTCCTCTACTTTTCATAAAATTGGCTAAAAATTTAATCCACCTTCACGCGCGCCTTCAGAAACAGCCTTAATCCGCCCGTGATACAAAAAACCGTTTCTATCAAATACAACTTTTTGTATCCCTTTCTTCGCAGCACGCTCAGATACAAGTTTTCCAATATGCTTTGCCGCTGTGAGTTTTCCTTTGCCTGATTCTGTTGTAATATACTCTCTTACATCCTTTTCAACAGTCGATGCAGCAACAAGAGTATGCCCCGATGTATCATCAATTATCTGGGCATAAATATGCCTTGAACTTCGAAACACACTTAACCGCGGGCGGCTGGCAGAACCAGACAGAGTTTTTCTAATCCTTTTTTTTCTCTTTAAACGTGACTGCCTTTTTGTATTTAACGAACCCATCCTTTTTATATCCCCATCATGAAACTTTCACAAAATACCCATTTTGCCTCAGCCAAAATATCGTGGCGAATCAGGTTTAAGTGTATTTCTGAGTTTTTAACTTTTATTTGGTTCCTGTCTTTCCGGCTTTTTTATGAATGTGCTCTTCTGCGTATTTAATCCCCTTACCCTTATATGGCTCAGGGGGTCTTAATCTCCGGATTGCCGCAGAAACAAGACCAAGCTTTTCCTTGTCAATACCGGATAATTTAATAATATTATTTTTCTCAACAGATGCTGAAATGCCATCAGGAAGATTAAAATTTATCGGGTGCGAATAACCAAGATTCAAAACCATTGTATTGCCCTGCATCAAGGCACGATAGCCGATACCATTAATTTCCAGCACACGTTCAAAACCATCATTCACGCCTTTAACCATATTGGCTATAAGACTCCTGGAAAGGCCCTGCAATGCCCTTGTATTTTTGTCATCTGTGTCAATTTTAACACTTACAATTCCGTCTTCTATCTTTATATTTACCGCAGGATGTATTGTTCTTTCAAGTGTGCCTTTTTTGCCTTGCACAACAATTATCCTGTTTTTAAATACCACCTTTGTATCACCAGGTATTAAAATCGGTTTTTTACCTACTCGAGACATTTATACCCCTCTCTCTACGAGATATTTAGAGACCTTTGCAAAACACCCCCTTTTGCCCAATTTCTGTGTCAGGCTCAAATTTCAATCCTCGAAATATTCAATATATTCCTGTGGTTGAAATCTTCGCCTTCCTTGAACTTAAACAAGATTGAACATTCTTCAAAGCTCTCATTTACAGACGCCTGCTTTTAAATAATTTTGGCGTATTGAACAGTTTTAGAGGAACTCGCTACCATACATTACAGAGGATCTCTCCTCCGATATTTTCTCTTCTGGCAGCCTTGTCCGTCATCATACCTTTGGAAGTCGATAATATTGATATGCCTAATCCATTTAATATAGGCTTAATATCTTTACTCTTGGAGTAAACTCTCCTGCTAGGCTTGCTGACGCGTTTAATCCCCATGATTACATTAGACTGCCCACTACCGTATTTCAGGTAGACACGTAAAACACCCTGCTTGGAATCTTTTATAAATTTATAATTTTTGATAAACCCCTGGTTCTTTAAAACCTCAGCTAAACTTATTTTCAGTTTTGATCCAGGAATATCAACGCTGCTGAATTTTGCTTTTGCAGCATTCCTGATCCGGGTAAGCATATCAGCAATTGGATCACTTATCGACATTCTTTTCTCCGTAATATACTGTTTTTTTATTATTAATCAGTTCTTAACAAACTCATAGCCAGTTAAATTAACCGTCAAAATCAAATCATATTACCAGCTGGATTTAACTACCCCTGGAAGCATTCCATGAGAAGCAAGTTTGCGAAAACATATACGACAAATTCCAAACTTCCTAATAAATGCCCTTGGTCTGCCACAAATCGGGCATCTGTTGTATGACCTTACCTTGAATTTGGGTTCACTTGCTGCCTTCACTCTAAGAGCCTTTTTTGCCAAATTGTCCTCCTGCTTAATTTACATATAAAATTAGTTCATAAACGGCATACCTAAGAGTTTAAGCAGCTCTTTTCCTTCTTCGTCGGTTTTTGCCGTGGTAACAACGGTTATATTAAGGCCCTTAATTTTATCAATTTTATCATAATCAATCTCTGGAAAAATAATATGCTCTTTTATTCCCAGGCTATAGTTTCCGTTCCTGTCAAGCGCCTTTCCTGAAAGGCCTCTAAAGTCACGAACACGAGGAAGAGCGATATTTACCAGTCTATAATAAAAATCGTACATCTTTCTGCGCCGAAGCGTTACCATACAGCCAATAGGCATTCCAGCTCTGAGCTTAAAGGCCGCAATCGATTTTCTGGCACGTGTAACAACCGGACTCTGACCTGTAATAGTTTTAAGTTCTTCAGCAGATGAATCAAGCAGTTTTACATCGTGAATCGCTTCACCCAGGCCCATATTCAACACGATCTTGCTGAGTTTCGGAACCTGCATTATGCTTGTGTACTTAAATCGTTCAATCAGTTTTGGAACTATCTCTTTTTCATAAACAAGTTTTAACTTCGACATTATTATTCTCCAACACTATCCTAAGAGTCTATGATTTCATTACATTTCATGCAAACACGAATCTTTTTACCATCCTCAAGACTCTTCATTTTGATACGCACCGGTGACATGCACTTATTGCACATCAACATGACATTGGACCAGCTTATCGGAGCCTCGGCCTCAACAATTCCACCTTGTCGATTACTGGCATTAGGCCTTACATGTCGTTTGACAAAATTTACCTTCTCAACAAGAACACGTTTGTCCTTTTGGATTACCTTGAGAACCTTTCCGATTTTGCCATTGTCTTTGCCAGCAATAACCTTAACTTTATCATCTTTTTTTATAACACATTTGTTTTTCATTATATATCACTTTTCATATAACTGATAATTCAGGAATTGAATGTATTCCACTGGTTCTAATTCCTTAATTACTTAATTGTTCAATCATATACCTCTATTGGCTGAACTTTTATATCTCAACCAGTTTATAAAACCTCTGGCGCCAGAGAAATGATTTTCATAAACTTTTTGGCTCTGAGCTCTCTTGCAACAGGGCCAAAAATACGTGTGCCTATGGGTTCCATGCCTGCATTGATTAAAACAGCGGAATTATCATCAAATTTGATATATGATCCATCCGGCCTTCTAATCTCTTTTTTTGTTCGGACTATAACAGCCTTTAAGACATCGCCTTTTTTAACCTTTGCATTGGGGATTGCTTCCTTCACACTTACAACAATAATATCGCCAATACCTGCATACCGTCTCCTGGAACCACCAAGAACCTTTATGCAATACAATATCTTAGCTCCTGAATTGTCCGCTGCTGTTAATCTTGTCTCTGCCTGAATCATTTTTGCGTTTTTCCTTAATCATACAACTTTTTTAAGAATTTTACTTACACGCCATCTTTTAGTCCTGCTAACAGGGCTTGACTCTGTTATTAACACCTTGTCACCGACCCTGCAGACATTACCTTCGTCGTGCGATGCAAGTTTGGAACGTTTCCGCAGATACTTAAGATATAAAGGATGCTTAACCATCCTTTCAACCTGGACAACTACACTCTTATCCATCTTATCGCTTACAACTGTCCCAACTGCCTGCCTTTTATTAGTTCTTTTTATCATAGCATCTATTGCCTGTATGTATAAACATTATATGTTTTTCAAGCTTCCTTTGTTATAGTTTTAATCCTTGCAATATTATGCTTTACCTGCTTCATCTTTTGAGGGTTTTCCAGCTGTCCGCTTTCATGCTGAAATCGCAGATTAAACAACTCCTCTTTGAGCTCAGCAAGTTTCTGCTGACTTTCTTCGTTGCTCAGCCCTCTAATTTCACTTGCCTTCACTATATATCGCTCCTTTCCACGAACTTTGTCTTTACTGAAAGCTTATGTGAAGCAAGTCGGAAAGCCTCCTTGGCCAAATCCCTTCCAACACCCTGCATTTCATAAAGGATTCTGCCTGGACGAACTATTGCATTCCAGCCTTCTGGCGCGCCCTTGCCCTTTCCCATTCTTACCTCAGCAGGCTTCTTGGTAAAGGGCTTATCAGGAAATATTCTTATCCAGACTCTTCCGCCCCTTTTTACATGCCTTGTCATTGCAATTCGACCTGCCTCAATCTGTTTTGCGCTGATTGCACCACATTCTACGGCCTGCAATCCAAATTCACCAAAATTCAAATTGCAACCACGGGTAGCTAAGCCTCGCATTCTACCTCTTTGCTGTTTTCTAAATTTAACCTTTTTCGGACTCAGCATATGTTAAATCTCCCGATATTCTTTGCCTTGCAAGGAAATGAATTCATCAACTTTTAATATGGGCTTTTTTTAAAATCTCGCCCTTAAAAATAAAAACCTTTATACCAATAATACCATAAGTTGTATTGGCCTCAATAAAACCATAATCAATATCTGCTCTCAATGTATGTAATGGCACACGGCCTTCCCTGTACCATTCAGTCCTGGCCATTTCAGCTCCGCCGAGACGGCCCGCACATATAATTTTAACTCCCATAGCCCCGAATCTCATGGCAGATGAAACCGCGCGCTTCATAGCGCGCCTGAAAGCAACCCTTCGCTCAATCTGAAGAGCTACGTTCTCTGCGACAAGCTGTGCATTAATCTCCGGTTTTTTTATCTCTTGAATATCAATGAGAAGTTCATTTGCCGTTTTGCTATGGCCAAGCATCTTTTCAACGTCTTTTTTTAACAAAGATATTTCAGATCCTTTTTTTCCAATAACAATACCTGGTCTTGATGTATAAATTCGGAGTCTTAAACGCACGGCGGATCTTTCAATTTCAATCCTTCCAATGCCGGCATGGTAAAGTCTTTTTTTTACAAATTTTCTTATATTATAATCTTCGAAAATATAATCGGAGTAATTTTTTTCAGCATACCACTTTGATTCCCATGTTTTAACTATTCCCAATCTTAATCCTACAGGATTTACTTTCTGGCCCAAACTTCGCCTCCTTTTTCTACATCGAACCTTCAGCTAAAATAACAGTGATATGAGTGGTTCTTTTTAATATTCTCGTGCCTCTGCCCCGCGCTCTTGCTTTGAAACGCTTCAAAGTAGGCCCCTGATCCGCGATTATATTACGAATAACCAGTGAATCTATGTCAATATCCGGATTTTGATCCGCATTAGCGACTGCGCTTCGAACAATTTTCTCTATTAAATTTGCCGCCTTCTGCGGCATAAACTTAAGAATATCCAGGCCTGCCTGCACTTGCTTTCCCTTGACAGCGTCAATCAGCCTACGGACCTTCTGTGATGAAATGCGTACATGTTTTGATACAGCCCTTATCTCTCTTACAGACATTGCCTACTCTCCACAAAACTAAAACTATTAATAAAATCAAACAACCTATTTACTTAATTTAGATCTTTTATCTCCGGCATGACCGTAAAAAATCCGTGTTGGAGAAAATTCGCCCAGCTTATGCCCCACCATATTCTCTGATACAAAAACAGGAATAAATTTCTTCCCATTGTGAACCGCAAAAGTAATGCCTACCATCTCTGGAATAATTGTAGAACGCCTTGACCATGTCTTTATAACCTTGTTACTTCGACTTTCCCGGCTCTCTGTTACTTTTTTTAGTAATTTCGGGCCTATATACGGTCCTTTTTTTAACGAACGTGGCATAATTTCTCCTGAAATCAAATTTCAAGCAATTTTATTTACTTGAACGCTTTTTTACTATATATCGGTTGCTTTTCTTTTTATTCCGCGTCTTAAAGCCCTTAGAAGGAACACCCCATGGACTGCATGGATGCCGTCCTCCTGACGATCTTCCTTCACCGCCACCCATTGGATGATCAACAGGGTTCATTACTACGCCTCGCACCTTTGATCTTCTTCCAAGCCAACGCTTGCGGCCGGCCTTGCCCAGAGATATATTTTCATGAACAAGATTTCCCAGTCGACCTATAGTTGCTTTGCATTTCAACAAAATCATCCTGACTTCACCGGATGGAAGTTTTATCAAAGCATATCTGTCTTCTTTTGCCATTAACTGGGCAAATGTCCCGGCACTTCTTACGATCTGACCGCCTTTTCCAATACGCAACTCAATATTATGTATATGAGTACCAAGCGGAATATTTATCAAAGGAAGAGTATTGCCGGGTTTAATATCAGCCTCAGGGCCTGTCATAACACTGTCGCCAACTGAAAGATCAAGCGGCGCAAGAATATAACGTTTTTCACCATCTGCATAATTCAAAAGAGCAATCCTTGCACTGCGATTCGGATCATACTCTATTGACGCTACCTTTGCAGGAATTCCTGTTTTATCTCTTTTAAAATCAATAACTCTGTAATGCCGCTTGTGACCGCCACCACGGTGTCTGCATGTAATACGTCCGTTTGCATTACGACCACCTGATTTTTTGATTGTCCTAAGCAGACTCTTTTCAGGTGTTGTAGTGGTAATCTCTTCAAATGTTGAATATACCTGGCCTCGTCGTCCAGGAGATGTTGGTTTAACTTTCTTAACCACCATGATAAGCCTCTCTCATAAAATTATCTAAGCCCCTTCAAAAAAATCAATGTGTTCACCCGGCATCAATGTAACAATTGCTTTTTTCCAGTCTCTTCTTTTTCCGATAATTCGGTTTCTCTGTTTGACTTTCCCTTTAATATTTATTGTACGGATGCCTCTTACCCTGACATTGAAGATTTCCTCAACTGCCCTTTTGATTTCAATCCTGTTTGCCCCTTGAGCAACCTCAAACGACAACTGGTTAAAATTTTCCTTTTGGATATTTGTTTTTTCAGTATCTAAGGGACGTCTAATAATATTATACTTTATCATTCAAGAGCCTCCTTTCAATAATTTTCATAGAAGACTCGGCAAGAATCAAATTTTCATATTTAAGAATATCGTATACATTCAAGCCCTCGGCTCTTAATACCTTTACCCCAGGAACATTCCTTGATGAAAGCTGCAAATTCTCATCGTTTTGATCTATTACAATCAATGCATTCTTTACACCTAAGCTGTCTAAAACCCCCACGAATTCTTTAGACTTAATCTTTTCAAGCTTAAAACTGTCAAGGACAAAAAGGGCTTTTTCCTGTAGTTTGCCGGTCAAGGCCATTTTAAGAGCCAGCTTTTTGACTTTTTTAGGAACATTGTATGCATATGACCTGAGATCAGGACCAAAAATAACCCCTCCACCTCTGAGCAAAGGAGATTTGATATCACCACTACGCGCCCGGCCAGTCCCTTTTTGACGAAAAAGCTTCCTTCCGCTACCCTTAACATCACTACGACGTTTTACAGATGCTGATCCCGAACGCCTGCAGGCCAGTTGCATTGTCACAACTTCATGAAGTACACTTTTTTTAATCTGTACATCAAATATGCTGTCAGCAAGATCTATCTGAGAAACTTTTTTACCGCTTATATTTTGAACATCAACAACAGCCATATCTAATTTATTTCCTCCTGCAGCCTTCCAAACAAATAATGCACTACGACTCTATTTTATGAGTTTTTGTTTTTTTTATTGAAATCAGTCCAGATCTGCAACCAGGAACAGCTCCTTTAACAAGTATAAGATTTTGATCGGGTCTTATATCAATAATTTCTAAATTTTTAGTCGTTTGTATTTTATTGCCATGATGCCCAGGCATTTTTTTGCCCTTAATAACCTTTGCAGGCCATGCGCTGCATCCAATGGAACCGGGAACTCTATGGCTATGACTTCCATGGCCTGCACCTCCGCCATGAAATCCATGTCTTTTTATAACACCTGCAAAACCCTTTCCTTTGGTTTTGCCGGCAATATCAATCCGTTCGCCTATCTTAAATATATCAGGACTCAACGACTGGCCAAGCTCGTAATTTTCAGGGTTATCCACGGAAAACTCACGCAGCAACACAAAACAGCCTTCTCCGCTTTTCTTGAGATGCCCTTTAACCGGCTTGTTTACACGGGATTCCTTTTTTTCGCCAAACCCCAGCTGAAGTGCATTATATCCGTCAGTGACAACTGTCTTTACCTGAGTTACAATACAGGGTCCAACACGCAATACTGTTACAGGAAAATACTTGCCTTCAGAAGAATAAACACCTGTCATCCCCAATTTTTTTCCTATTAGTCCTTTACACATAATTCCCGTTGCAACCTCTATTATGACTTTATCTCCACATCGACGCCTGGAGAAAGATCTAGTTTCATTAAAGCATCTACTGTCTGCTGGGCAGGCTCAAGAATATCTAAAATTCGTTTATGTGTTCTGATTTCAAACTGCTCTCGAGACTTCTTGTCAATATGTGGAGACCGCAACACACAATATTTATTAATTTTTGTTGGAAGTGGTATTGGCCCGACCACCTTTGCTCCTGTTTTATTGGCAGTATCAACAATATCCAATGCTGACTGATCCAGAAGCTTATGGTCATATGCCTTGAGTCTAATTCTTATTTTGGTATTCGTTTTCATATATTTCTCTTTATTCGATTATTTCGCTTACTACTCCAGCGCCCACAGTCCGACCGCCTTCCCTTATCGCAAACCTCAGCTCTTTCTCCATCGCTATCGGTGTTATCAAATCAGCTGAAATAGTTACATTGTCTCCGGGCATTACCATCTCTACCCCCTCGGGCAATGTTAATATTCCTGTAACATCCGTTGTCCGAAAATAAAACTGCGGCCTGTATCCATTGAAAAAAGGCGTGTGACGACCACCCTCTTCCTTGCTTAATATATATACTTCAGCCTTAAACTTGGTGTGCGGCGTTATAGAACCGGGAATCGCAATTACCTGACCTCTCTCAACTTCCTCACGCTTTGTACCACGTAATAAAAGCCCTACATTGTCTCCTGCACGCCCCTCATCAAGAAGCTTCCGAAACATCTCAACTCCGGTGCATACCGTCTTCTTCGTAGGACGTATACCTATTAACTCGACCTCATCCCCTACCTTGATTATACCCCTGTCAACTCGACCGGTTACAACAGTACCACGTCCCGAGATGCTGAATACATCTTCTATCGGCATTAGAAAAGGCTTGTCTATGTCACGCTTTGGCTCAGGTATAAATGAGTCTATGGCATCCATTAACTCAAATACGCATTTTGCCTCTTCACCGTCAGAATCATCACTCTCAAGGGCCTTTAAAGCACTGCCGCGAATTATCGGCGTGTCATCTCCAGGAAAATCATACTTGTCTAATAACTCCCGAAGCTCTAACTCAACAAGCTCTATAAGTTCTTCATCATCCACCATGTCACACTTGTTTAAAAATACTACTATGCTGGGAACTCCTACCTGACGAGCTAATAAAATGTGCTCCCGGGTCTGTGGCATGGGACCATCATCCGCACCTACTACCAGTATCGCTCCGTCCATCTGAGCAGCACCTGTAATCATGTTTTTGATGTAATCCGCATGACCGGGACAGTCTACATGCGCATAATGACGTTTGGTTGTCTCATACTCAACATGAGCCGTGGCTATCGTTATGCCACGCTCCTTCTCTTCCGGCGCTTTGTCTATCTGATCAAACGGTACAAAATCAGCCATACCCTTTAATCCCAAATGCTTCGTTATCGCTGCCGTTAAAGTCGTCTTGCCATGATCTATGTGACCTATCGTCCCTACATTTACATGCGGCTTGGTCCGATCAAACTTCTCCTTAGCCATGTTATTAACCTCCCAAAATTAGCTAATCAGTTAAAAGCTCAAATCTGATTACTACTGTTTATTAGTTTTGAGCCTTTAAAAATCCTACCATCGATAATGAGCAAAAGCCTTATTTGCTTCAGCCATTTTGTGTGTATCTTCCTTTTTCTTAACAGAAGCCCCTTTTTTGCCGGCAGCATCTAAAAACTCACCAGCCAGTTTAGCTGCCATGCTTTTCTCAGATCTTTTGCGGGCATAACCTATAATCCATCTAATCCCCAAAGCGGTTCGACGAGACAGACGAATTTCAGTAGGCACCTGATAAGTTGAACCACCAACCCGCCTTGATTTTACCTCGATAAGCGGTTTTACATTATCAACAGCTTTTTCAAAAACTTTCAGCGGAGCTTCATCTGCTCTTTCTTCAATAATATTAAACGAATCGTAGAGAATTGACTCAGCCAGACTTTTTTTTCCGTCACGCATTATAGCTTTTATAAATTTTGCTACAAGCTTACTGTTATATTTAGAATCTGAAATAATAATACGTTGCGGTACTTCTCTTCTTCTCGGCATATCTTACACCATAATTGTTGTTTTGTATTTGTTACTTTGGTTTTTTTGCGCCGTACTTTGACCTTCCCTTTTTCCTGTCCTCAACCCCAAGAGTATCGAGAATTCCCCTTACCACATGATATCTTACACCAGGCAAATCCTTTACACGCCCTCCACGAACAAGAACCACTGAATGCTCCTGAAGATTATGGCCTATGCCGGGGATATAAGCTGTAACCTCAACACCGGTGGTCAGCCTGACTCTGGCAACTTTTCTTAAGGCAGAATTTGGTTTCTTTGGAGTTGAAGTATACACACGCGTACATACTCCTCTCTTTTGCGGAGCTCCCTTTAGCGCAGGCGTATTGGTCTTCTTAATTATACGTTTTCTACCCTGTCTAACTAACTGGTTAATAGTCGGCATATTTTTCCTCTAAATACTATTTATAAACTCTTAAAAAGAGCCAGCATGCCGCTATACGGCACTGGAAACGAAAACCAGCAAAACATGACCCATGCTTTTTATTCAAGCATCAGTTGAGTTATTTAACAGTCAAACTCATCAGTCGTCAGGTGTCACTATTAGCTCTTAAATTAACAATTTTCGACAAAAGATAATTCTCTATATATATAGTGGCTTATTGTCAAGCATTATATATGATAATTTTGATGATTTTTTAATCAATTCTTTTTTTCAGATTCAGAATAACCATATTTTACACCGCAGGGCAGTTCTCATTACCCTTAACCGCATCATTGTTTGAGCAAAGACCAGTACCAGCAGGAATAAGTCTGCCCATTATTACATTTTCCTTAAGCCCGCGTAAATAATCAACAGCACCGGAAATGCTCGCATCAGTCAAAACTTTGGTTGTTTCCTGAAATGAAGCCGCAGAAATAAAACTCTCTGTGCTGAGCGAGGCTTTAGTAATTCCAAGAATAAGTGGTTCGCCGATAGCAGGTTGATGACCTTCTTCAATTGCCTTCCTGTTGGCTGCCTTAAATCTGTTTTTATCCACGCGCTCTTCAACGATAAAATCCGTATCTCCCGCATCAGTGATCTTAACGCGCCTCATCATCTGTCGAACAACCGCTTCTATATGTTTATCATTAATCCGTACTCCCTGCAAACGATATACTTCCTGAACCTCATCAACAAGATAACGAGCTAATGCTATTTCACCCTTAATGTTTAAAATATCCTGCGGAATAGCTGAACCACCAATAAGTGGTTCGCCGGCTCTTATATAATCACCTTCAAAAACATTTATATGTTTACCGCGTTGAATGAGATATTCCTTTTTGTCTCCGACATCTAAAGGGGTCACAGTTACTTTCTGTTTATCCTTTTTTGTGCTTTTAGAAATGGAAACATACCCGTCAATTTCGCTTAAAACAGCAATTTCTTTTGGTTTACGCACCTCAAAAAGCTCTGCTACTCTTGGGAGACCTCCTGTAATATCCTTGGTCTTAGTTGTTGCCCGCGGAAGCTTGGCAAGAACGGTGCCCGCCTTAACATCTTCCCCTTCATCAACTAAAAGAATGGCATTTACAGGCAGCGTATAACGCGCAACACCTTTTGATACTGACAGCTTTCCCGTTTTACCGGACTTATCCTTAATAGAAATTCTTGGATTCTCATCAGCGGTTTTGGTTTCGATGATCATACGACTTGATTTTCCGGTAATAGGATCTACTTTTTCCTGCATTGTTTTACCTGAAACAATATCACCGAATTTAACAATTCCGTCAATTTCTGTAATAATGGGTGTGGTATATGGATCCCACTTTGCGAGAAGATCTTCTACCTTAACTTTCTGCCCATTCTTTACAACAAGATGGGTGCCATATATAATAGGAAATCTTTCCCTCTCTCGTCCGCCTTCACCGATTATAGCCAATTCACCACCGCGACGGTCCATTACCACAAATTCATTTTCATCATTTTTTACAGTATTAAGTTTAATATATTTTACTTTCCCACCTACCCTGGCGCTTATGTCAGCCTGCTCCACTCTACGGCTGGCCGTCCCTCCGATATGGAATGTCCGCATGGTTAGCTGGGTACCTGGTTCACCAATTGACTGTGCGGCCAGAATTCCTACTGCCTGGCCTATTTCAACCAGTTTTCCGTGAGCAAGATCGCGTCCATAGCACTTGGCACACACGCCTTGCTTTGCCTTGCATGTCAGGACAGATCTTATTTTTACTTTTGTTATTCCAGCCTCTTCAACCTTCTGCACCAATATCTCATCAAATTCTTCTCCAGATTTTACAAGTATTTCATCTGTAAATGGATCATGGACATCCTCAATGGCAATACGGCCCAAAATGCGTTCGCCAAGACGTTGAATAATTTCTCCACCTTCCATCAACGACTCAACCTCGACCCCCATCATGGTTCCGCAATCGTCGAGCATTACTACACAGTCTTGAGCAACATCTGCAAGACGCCTTGTAAGATATCCTGAATTTGCCGTTTTTAAAGCGGTATCAGCAAGCCCCTTTCTGGCACCATGAGTTGAAATAAAATATTGAAGTACGGAAAGCCCTTCCCTGAAATTGGCAGTAATAGGAGTCTCGATGATTTCGCCAGAAGGTTTTGCCATAAGACCACGCATTCCAGCAAGCTGACGCATCTGATCCTTACTGCCCCTTGCACCCGAATCGGCCATCATATATACAGAATTAAAACTTTCCCTTAAAATCGGCTTTTTCTTTTTATCAAGAATCAACGCCCCCTTATCATCGATTACAGGGACCATCTTCATAGCCTCCATCATCTCGTTGGCCACATCATCCGTTGACGTTGCCCATATATCAACCACCTTATTATATTTTTCGCCCTGTGTTATCAGACCCTCAGTATATTGTCTCCCTATCTCTTTGACCTGGTTTTCCGCTTTTTTAATTATATTCCATTTAGCTTCGGGAATAATCATGTCATCAATTGAAATGGAAAGACCACCTTTTGTTGAATATTTGTAACCAAGATCCTTTAATCTATCTGAAAGGATAACCGTAGCTTTTGGCCCTCGATTTCTGTATACATAATCAACAAGAGCCCGCAAAACCGTTTTATCCATCACCTTGTTGACTATATCAAAAGGTGTTTCAGGACACCTGCTAATTATTTTGAAAAGATGATAACCATCATTGGCAATAATTATGTTGCTTACCTCACCTGGCGCAATAGAGAAAAGCGCATTAATGTCTTCTTCCTTTATATCAAATATCCTTTTAAACTTATCCGTTGTAAGCGAACCAATAATCCCACTATTTTGCCTGTCAAGGCTCTGGGAATACTTATTTACCATCTCTGTAAAATCCGCTCCTGACTCTATCTCTTTAAGCACGGAATTCATTTCATCTTCAGAAGAAACCATTATGTGACTCATCGAAACAACAGTCTCCTTGGGCATGATTTCCCACATAATGGTTCGTCCTACTGTAGAATCAAACCTTTGTCCGTCTATACGAACAGTAATTTTAGCATGAAGATCAACCGCTCCCGAATCATAAGCAGACCTGGCCTCTTCAGGATTGGCAAAAATTTTGCCTTCACCTTTGCAGCCCTCTATTTCTCTTGTCATATAATAAAGGCCTAAAACAATGTCCTGACTCGGAACAATAATAGGACTTCCATTTGCAGGAGAAAGAATATTATTACTGGATAGCATTAAGGCTCTGGCCTCTATCTGAGCTTCTATGGAAAGAGGCACATGAACTGCCATCTGATCACCATCAAAATCGGCATTAAAAGCAGTACAAACAAGGGGATGAAGCTGAATAGCCTTACCTTCGATAAGAATAGGTTCAAATGCCTGAATACCAAGCCGATGAAGGGTGGGAGCACGATTAAGCATAACCGGATATTCTTTAACCACTTCATCCAGTGTATCCCAAACTTCAGGAATCTCGCGCTCAACCATCTTTTTGGCACTTTTTACTGTAGAAACAAGCCCTTTTTGTTCGAGCCGGCTATAAATAAAAGGCTTAAACAACTCTAATGCCATCTTCTTTGGCAACCCGCACTGGTGGAGTCTTAAATTCGGCCCAACTGTTATAACAGTACGACCGGAATAATCTACTCTCTTACCAAGCAGATTCTGGCGAAAACGGCCCTGCTTTCCTTTTAGTGAATCGCTGAGAGATTTCAAAGGGCGTTTGTTGCTTCCTGTAATAACCCTGCCATGCCTGCCATTATCAAAAAGCACATCAACAGCTTCCTGAAGCATCCTTTTTTCATTTCGCACAATAATATCAGGAGCTTTTAAGTCGATCAGTCGTTTTAAACGATTGTTCCGGTTAATGACTCTGCGATAAAGGTCGTTTAAATCAGAAGTGGCGAATCTGCCGCCTTCGAGAGGAACCAGAGGGCGTAAATCAGGTGGAAGAACAGGAATAACATCCATTATCATCCAGGCAGGATCCAATCCTGACCGCCTGAATGCATCTACTATCTTAATTCTCTTGGCGAGTTTCTGAGTCTTCGTAACCGAGTGTGAGGAACGAATACCTTCTTTTAGTTTTAGATATTCCGCATTAAGATCAATTTTTTGTAAAAGTTCCTTAACAGCTTCAGCACCTATTCCTGCCTTAAATTTTGCCCCATAGGTCTCAACAGCTTCATGATACTCGTCTTCTGATAAAAGCTGCCCCTGGGTTAAACCGGTATCATTTGGATCAATAACAATATAGTTGTCAAAATATAGTATCTTTTCAACATTCTTGAGAGTAATATCTATCAAGTTTCCAATTTTACTTGGAAGACTTTTTAGAAGCCATATATGCGCGCAGGGTGTGGCAAGCTTGATATGTGCCATACGCTCTCTTCTGACCTTAGACTGAATGACTTCAACTCCGCATTTTTCACAAATAACACCCCTGTGTTTCATTCGTTTGTACTTGCCGCAGTTACACTCATAGTCCTTGGTAGGACCAAAAATCTTGGCGCAGAAAAGACCGTCTCTCTCCGGTTTAAATGTGCGATAATTAACTGTCTCAGGCTTTTTAATCTCTCCATACGACCATTTTAGAATCTGCTCGGGTGAGGCAAGCCCAATTTTAATGCCTGAATAATGCTTTGGATTAACAGGTTTTGCGAAAAAATCGTATAAATTATCCATTTTTATATTTCCTAAATTATAATTGCGGGATTAATCTGAATCCCCAAAATGCTCACAGAGCGAACAAGTCTTACTTTTTACGAATTCATCATAATTAACTGCCGCGTAAACCCAAACCTGCTTTACCCATTTCCCTCTAATAAATTTACATCGATGCCCAGACTCTGCAACTCCTTAGTCAAAACCTTAAAAGACTCCGGCAGGCCGGGTTCCGATACATTCTGGCCTTTTACAATCTTCGCATACATACGTGTTCTTCCAGCCATATCATCAGACTTAACCGTCAAAAACTCCTGAAGCGCATAAGCAGCCCCGTAGGCCTCCATTGCCCAGACTTCCATTTCACCAAGCCGCTGGCCTCCAAACTGTGCCTTTCCACCAAGAGGTTGTTGCGTTACAAGGGAATAAGGGCCTATGGATCTTGCGTGTATTTTATCATCAACAAGATGATAAAGTTTCAACATATACATTGTACCAACTGTAATTTTATTATCAAAAGCTTCTCCTGTGTGACCGTCATATAATGTAACCTGACCGGATCTGTCCAGCCCGGCCTCATCTAAAAGAGCCTTAATTTCATCTTCATTTGCCCCGTCAAAAACCGGGGTAGCCATATGAACGCCTTCTTTGTAGTTATCTGCAAAATCGTATAATTCACTGTCAGAGAAATTCTTAATCATCTTACTCTCAGTCGCGTTAGAAAATATCCGCTTCATTTTTTCTCTAAGGGCTTTGATTTTCTGTTCTTCAATCATTTTATTGATTTGATTGCCAAGGCCTTTAGCTGCAGAACCAAGATGAATCTCCAATACCTGCCCAACATTCATTCTGGAAGGAACGCCTAATGGATTAAGTACCATGTCAACAGTAGTCCCATCAGCAAAATAAGGCGCATCTTCCTGAGGAAGGATTCTAGACACAACCCCTTTATTGCCATGGCGACCGGACATCTTGTCACCTACCGAAAGCTTACGCTTCATGGCGACATATATCTTGACCATTTTGATAACACCAGGGGGAAGATCGTCCCCTTTTTCAAATCGGATGATCTGTTTTTCAAAATCCTCTCTGCAAAGCTCCTTCTGTTTTCTATATTCCTCAAGAACATTGTGTATCTGTTCTGTGACTTCTGATTTTTTTAAAACAATACCTTCAATGTGAGCAATTGGTATCCCCTCAAGCATGCTGGAATCAATTTTTGCACCCTTTTCTATCAATATCTTTCTATTCTTTTTTAATTGCGATAAACATATCTGGCCGTTAAGTAATTCTTCAACACGATCCCGGATTACCTCATCGATTACCTTGAGTTTATCGTTCCTGTTGCTTTTAAGAGCAACAATTTCAGAATGTTCTATAAAGGATGCGCGCTCATCCTTTTCAGTTCCACGTCTTGAAAACGCCTTAACATCAACAACTATTCCATCGACTCCCGGAGGCACTCTTAAAGATGTATCTTTAACATCTCCGGCTTTTTCGCCAAATATGGCACGCAATAATTTTTCTTCAGGAGAAAGCTGGGACTCACCCTTTGGAGTAATTTTACCCACAAGGATATCGCCCTGACCTACTTCTGCGCCTAACATTATTATACCGCTTTCATCCAGATCCTTTAACGCTTCGTCTCCAACATTAGGAATATCTCGCGTAATATCCTCTTTCCCGAGTTTAGTATCCCTTGCCACAACTTCAAATTCTTCAATATGAATAGATGTATAGATTCCGTCTCTTACAAGCCTTTCATTAACAAGAATAGAATCCTCAAAATTATAACCGCCCCATGGCATAAAGGCCACGGTTACATTCCTTCCAAGCGCGAGTTCACCTTTATCGGTCGCAGGTCCATCTGCAATTATTTCACCAGCTTTTATCCTTTGTCCTTTTCTGACAATCGGTCGCTGGTTAAAGCATGTATTCTGGTTTGAACGAATAAAATTTGAAAGATTATAAATTGCCGCTGGATCTTTAAAACCATTATCAGAAGAATCATGATAATCATGTCTTACAACTATACGAGAAGCATCTATATCAAAAACGACACCATCCTCTCTGGCAACTATTGTCGCGCCTGAATCCTTTGCAACCACGCCTTCTATTCCAGTTCCCACTAAAGGCGCATCGGCAACTAACAAAGGCACTGCCTGACGCTGCATGTTTGAACCCATTAATGCTCTGTTGGCATCATCGTTTTCCAAAAACGGAATGAGTGCTGCAGACACACTGACCAGCTGATCGGGAGAGACATCCATTAGTTCAATATCCTCCTGCTTGACCATTTCAAGTTCGCCTGCTACCCGGGATGTTACCAAATCGTTGACATATTGTCTTTTTGTATTAAGAGGAGCATTAGCCTGTGCAATTGGATGTTTCTTTTCTTCAAAGGCGGTAAGAAATTTGACATCACTGGTTACTGTGGCATCCTTGACAACACTATATGGCGTTTCAATAAATCCATACTCATTAACACGCGCATAGGTGCTTAAAGACACAATAAGGCCGATGTTTGGCCCTTCGGGTGTTTCGATAGGACATATTCTTCCATAATGTGACGGATGCACATCTCTGACTTCAAAACCAGCCCTCTCACGAGTCAGTCCTCCCGGGCCAAGAGCACTAAGGCGCCTTTTGTGAGTCGTTTCTGAAAGAAGGTTGGTCTGATCCATAAACTGGCTGAGCTGGCTTGTTCCAAAAAATTCTTTAACAACAGCGGAAACCGGCTTTGGATTGACAAGATCGTTCGGCATAAGCGCGTCGACTTCCTGCAGACTCATTCTTTCTTTAATTGCCCTTTCCATACGAACCAGGCCAATACGATACTGATTTTCAAGAAGTTCTCCCACGGCTCGTACTCGCCGATTACCAAGATGATCGATATCATCAACATCGCCTTTTGTATCTCTGAGCTCTACAAGAGTCTTCGCTGTAAGGAGTATATCCTCTTTTCTTAATACGCCAAGATCAACCGAAGTATTAATTCCAAGACGCAGATTGATCTTCATGCGGCCTACACCGGAAAGATCATAATAGGAAGATTTAAAAAACAAATTATCGAGAAAATCCTGTGCAACCTCACGTGCGGCAGGATTTCCAGGCCTGAGCCTTCTGTATATCTCAATCAGCGCGTCCTCTCTTCTTTCTACCTTATCCAGCAACAAAGTCTTATGGATTGAATTACTGGTTGTTATATTATCGATAGAAAGCAACTCAAATTCTTTTATACCGGCATCTTTTAATTTTTCAAGAACTTCATCGTCAACAATTTCATTACATTTAACAATGGGTTTGCCGGTAGCTTTATCGAGTATTTCAGACGCAAACACTCTGTCTAAGATATATTCAACATCAATTGGAATTTCCTCAATATTTAAGGATTTCATACGGGCAACTGAACGTTGAGTAATTATTCGCCTTTTTTTTACAATTACCTCTCCTGTCTTGGGATCCTCAATATCCAAGATAGCCCGCTGACCCTTAAGGCTATCCTGGACAAGTTTATCTGCGTTTTTAAATTCCTTAAAAATATTCTTGCCACGAAAAATAATTTTCTCAGCTTTATAAAAATAGCCAAGAATATCTTTAGTCGAATAACCAAACGCCTTGAAAAGTACCGTAATAGGGAATTTGCGTCGCCTGTCGATTCTGATATAAACTATACCTTTAGGATCTATTTCCATATCAATCCACGAACCGCGAACAGGAATGATCCTGGAGGTATATATTATCTTGCCACTCGAATGCGTCTTCCCTTTGTCATGATCAAAAAAAACACCTGATGACCTGTGAAGCTGGCTTACTATAACGCGCTCAGTTCCATTAATTACAAACGTACCCTTTTCCGTCATCAAAGGAATAGAGCCAAAATATACCTCCTGTTCCTTTATATCACGGATATTGGTTGTCTGTGCCTCCTTATCAATATCATACACCACAAGCCGCACAGTAATACGTATGGGAATTTCGTAATTCATACCCCTGTAGATACATTCATCTATACTGTGCTTAACTTCGCTGAATCTGTAAGATACAAACTCAAGGGAAGCGCTGCCAGTAAAATCTTTTATCGGGAATACAGATTTAAATACGGACTGCAACCCAATATCTCTACGCTTTTCAGGCGAAACATCCATTTGTAAAAAACGTTTGAATGATTCCACCTGCATATTTATAAGATTTGGAATTTCAACGGTCTTGCGTATCTTGCTGAAACTTTTTCTTATTCGCTTACTTGCCAAAAAGCTTTCCGACATAGTATCTCCGAATATCCTTGTTAAAGTTTTAGATCACCAATTATCTGGCAGAACAGTTATTTTAATTCAACCTGAGCTCCGGTTTCTTCGAGCTGGGCTTTTATTTTTTCTGCGTCTTCTTTGGCAATACCCTCCTTAACAGGCGATGGAACTCCATCAACCAGCGTCTTGGCATCTTTGAGACCAAGGCCGGTAATAGCCCTGACTTCCTTGATTACCTGAATTTTTTTGTCGCCAAAACTGGTCAAAATAACATCAAACTCGGTCTTTTCTTCTGCCTGGGCGGCTGCACCTGCATCAGCAACTCCTGCTCCCATCATCGCAACAGGTGCTGCTGCGGAAACACCGAATTTTTCTTCCATTTCTTTAACAAGTTCAGACAGTTCAAGTACTGACATGTTTGCTATAAATTCAATAACGTCATCTTTGCTAATATCTGCCATTTTATTTTCCCCCAGAATTATTCTTTAAATTTTATATTGTATTAATATTTTAGAAATCGCAAAAAGCCATTTTACGGTTGGCATAAAAATGGATAAAATCAGACCGCCTCTTTTTGCTCTTTTATCGCCTGCAGAACATTTAACAATCTCCTTGGAATGTCATTCAAAGCTCTTACAAGTGAAGTAGGAACGCCGTTCATAGCCGAAAGCACCATACTCAGAAGCACTTCTCTTGAAGGTAGAGAAGACAACTCCTTAATTGCGCTGAGATCAAGCACATGGCCGTTCATGACACCAATTTTAATTTCAAGGGCCTCGTGTTCGCCTGCGAATTCAGTCAATATTTTAGCCGGAGCTACCGGATCATTATAACTTAAAACAACAGCACTGGGACCTTTAAAATTATCTTTTATCAAGGCAACATCTGTATCTTCTGAAGCTTTGACAAGAAGAGAATTTTTAACTACTTTATATTCAATTTCCGATTCATTAAGCTTTCTGCGCAACTTACTGATTTTCTCAACATCAAGACCTTTATAATCAGTAAGAATAGTAACCTTGGATTTCGAAAATCTCTTGTGAATATCTTCTACAATTTTTTTCTTTTTATCTATTTTCAAAAATTATTACACCTCCTTTCTCAATCTGCAAAAACCGGAGGAACCATTCCAACAGCAGACCTGAAACCTTTGCAGAACGCTTCGTTGAGACCTTTGCATAACCGCCATTTTTTCGTGATGTCGCGTTCTGCAAATATCTCTCTTTCTGAGCAATTCAGCAAAGTCTCAATCTGTCTCGGCAGGCCGGCTATTCCGATTAAACATAAAGAAATGCACCTGCGGTCTTTGACAGTGATATTATGAAACCTTTGCAAAGAAACCCTTTCTCCCGGTTTTGTAGTCGGGCTTGACCTTTAATCCAGCAATAAAGGGAAGCGTTTTTCAAAGGTCTCATTATGCGAACTAAATCTTTACATTATCCTGCCCTAAAAAAGCTCAGGAAATTTTAATAAACACAAAAAGTGAAAGATAAAGGTATAAAAATATTATTTTACTTCTTTATCTTTCACTCTATCATTTATCTTATTTTATTAATTCTTTAATGCTGGCCGGATCTATCTTTATGCCAGGACCCATAGTCGTTGACATTACAATGCTTCTAAGATATGTGCCCTTACTTGCAGAAGGTTTGAGACGTATAATAGTCTCAAACAAGGCTGTTAAATTCTGAAGAATTTTTTCCGGGCCAAAGGAAACTTTACCCATGGGAGCATGTACTATGCCAGCTTTTTCAACCCTAAAATCAATCTTGCCTGCTTTGAGTTCAACAACTGTCCTTGCTACGTCAAAAGTAACTGTTCCTGTTTTTACGTTAGGCATAAGTCCTCTTGGGCCAAGAAGTCTTCCTATCTTTCCCACAGAACCCATCATATCCGGAGTAGCAACAGCCTTATCAAAATCGAGCCAGCCCCCTTTTATCTTTTCAACAAGATCGTCACCACCGACAAAATCTGCCCCTGCATCAAGTGCTTCTTTTTCTTTCTCACCTTTAGCAAAAACAAGAACCCTTACCTTCTTGCCAAGGCCGTTAGGTAAAACAACCGTTCCGCGAACCATCTGATTTGCATGTCTGGGATCAACACCTAAACGAATTGCAATATCAACAGTTTCATCAAATTTGACATACGCTGAATTGATTGTCTTTTTTACAGCATCAGCAAAATGATACCTTTCATCACTGATGACCTTTGCCTTGGCTCCTAAATATTTTTTTCCACTTTTTGGCATCTCTTTTTACATGCTCCTTAATTTCAAACGGTATCAATACCCATACTCCTGGCCGTACCCGCAATTATTTTACATGCAGCATCCAAATCATAGGCATTTAAATCAACCATCTTCTGTTTGGCTATATCTTCGATCTGCTGCCGGCTGACCTCACCAACCCTGTCACGTTTCGGGTCAGCTGCACCTTTGGCTATTTTTGCTGCCTGTTTAAGAAGAACAGCAGCTGGTGGTGTTTTGGTGATGAATGTAAATGTTCTGTCCTTGTAAACAGTTATAACAACAGGTATAATCATTCCTTCGTCATTGGCTGTCCTTGCATTAAAAGCCTTGCAAAAATCCATTATATTTACCCCATGCTGCCCCAAAGCAGGACCAATAGGAGGAGACGGATTTGCCTTGCCAGCGGCGACCTGAAGTTTTATCTGCGCCATAATTTGTTTTGCCATTTTATTTTTACTCCTAAATCAAAATGTTCGGCCAGAATATTTCTATAGCTTTGCAACCTGTACGAATTCCAGTTCTACTGGTGTTGAACGGCCGAATATACTCACCAGAACCCTTATTTTACCCTTTTCCTGATTAACTTCTTCCACAACTCCGTTAAAATTAGTAAAAGGCCCGTCTATAATACGAATTTCATCTCCAGACTCAAAAAAGAATTTTGGCTTTGGCTTAAGCGTTCCATCCTTCATGCGACCTAAAATCTGCTCAGCCTCCTCATCGGAAATACAGCTTGGTTTTTCCGCTCCGCCCAAGAAGCCAGTAACTTTTGCAGTATCGTTTACTGTATGCCATGTTTCATCATCAAGTTCCATCCTGACCAGAATATATCCAGGATAAAACTTGCGAGACGATTCCTTTCTTTTCCCCTTTACCAGTTCAACTATTTTCTCTGTGGGCACAACTATTTCACCAAACTTCTCGGCATGAGAGGAAGAAGCTATCCTTTCTTCCAGCACTGCTTTAACCTTGGCTTCAAAGCCCGAATAAACATGAACTATATACCATTTCAGGGCCACTTTTTTTCTCCTCATATTATTGAATAAAAATACGCACGAGGCTTGACAGACCGATATCTACTGCGCCTAAAAAAAGAGCTATTATCACAACAAGTATTATTACAACAATAGTCGAGCCCATAGTTTGCTTGCGTGTAGGCCATGCAACCTTTTTAAGTTCAACTTTAACCTCTCTGAGAAACTGCAGTGCCTTATTAAAATAATTATTATCCTGCGCAACCCCGCTTAATGGTTTTTTCTGCGGCAAAAGTTGTCTTTTTTTTATGGCTTTGGAAAAGGTAGAAGGTAAAACCTTTTTTACCTTTACAATATTGTCTTTTTGATCTGTTGCTGTCGTTACAGCAACAGATTTTTTATTTTCTTTCTTTTTGCCTGCAGGCTTTTTCTTTTGCAACCTTCCCATTATACTCCTAAAACAAACTTACTTGTCAGATCTTAAGCAAAATTTACTAAAGAATGATTTGGCAGGCCAGGAGGGATTCGAACCCCCAACACCCGGATTTGGAGTCCGACGCTCTACCGTTAGAGCTACTGGCCTGCATAATCATTATATGCTACGCAAGATTTTTTTAACCCAATGGAATAGAAAACCATTTATTTAGTCTCTTTGTGTAAGGTGTGTTTTTTACAAAACCTGCAATACTTACTGAATTCCAGCTTATCCGGTTTTGTACGCTTATTCTTAGTGGTAGTATAGTTTCTTCTTTTGCATTCAGTACATGCAAGGGTAACAATTATTCTCACGTTCAAGCTCCTTTGTCTTCGCCGTTATTCGATTATTTCGCTTACTACTCCAGCGCCGACAGTCCGACCGCCTTCCCTTATCGCAAACCTCAGCTCTTTCTCCATCGCTATCGGTGTTATCAAATCAGCTGAAATAGTTACATTGTCTCCGGGCATTACCATCTCTACCCCCTCGGGCAATGTTA
>Ga0207996_1000554_pt1:0-5000 | contig 31997 bp, 24 predicted proteins | sample AntAceMetag02UKG_FD_184773 | JGI IMG/M metagenome (GOLD analysis project Ga0207996, IMG submission 184773) | Saline lake microbial communities from Ace Lake, Antarctica - Antarctic Ace Lake Metagenome 02UKG (SPAdes) (version 2) | ecosystem: Environmental > Aquatic > Non-marine Saline and...
CTCAGGATCTGTCTCCCCCACCGCGTCGCCATTCTGGCCCGAAAACCGTGTGTTCTTTTTCTTTTGGTATTGCTTAATTTAGTTAAATTCTTTTTCATCAGTAGAAGCCTCTCTCAATATGTGTAAGCTGCACCTTTCACCACAATTTAAAGTATTTGTCAAGATGTAATTGGCGAATGGATGGAATCTTAGATTTCCTGAAGTCTGGATTTCCGGGAATATGACCCGATCTGGATTTATCAAATCGGGATCGTGACCCATGATTACAATCTTTCTGCATCAGATGTCTCGTATGACAAGGGCTGCAGATATTCGTGGACCATCTCAAGCAGGTCGTTTATCTCGTTTACCAAAACGGCGGATTGTCTGAATTTATTTCCTCCCTTTAGTCTCTTAGTATACCATAGAAGGTGTTTACGAAAATTCTTTATCCCCATTTCTTTACCATACAGTCTTATATTCATGTCCAGATGCTGGCGTATTACATCTTCCCTTTCCATCGGAGAAGGAGGGTCAGAGGTGGTTCCACTTGACATAAAAGTTATTATTTCCTTGAATATCCAAGGGTTTCCAAGGGCACCCCTTGCTACCATCACCCCGTCGCAACCGGTTTCCTCCATCATTGCACGGGCATCTTCCGGCCTCCTGATGTCGCCGCTTCCTATTATAGGGATGCCCGCCCTTTCTTTTACCATCCGGATAAGACTCCAGTCGGCCGTTCCGCTGAATCCCTGTTTCACCGTCCTCGGGTGCAGTATCAGGGCATCCGCGCCGCATCTTTCGGCTATCGCGGCAATCTCGATGGCGTTTACCTCGTTGTCAGTCCATCCGGAGCGTATTTTGACTGTTATGGGCAGGTGTGTGACCTTTCTGACACTCTTTACAACATCGGCGAACTTTACGGGGTCCCGCATAAGGGCGGCGCCGGCCCCTGTCTTCAATACCTTTTTTACGGGACACCCTGCGTTGATGTCCACAAGATCCGCACCCATTTCAGTCACGATCCCGGCAGCCTCACCAAGGATTTCCGGATCGGCGCCGAATATCTGTACGCCGAGAGGCTTGTCGTCCGGGGACGATTCGAGATATTCGTAACTCTTATGAGTCTTTCTGACCAGACCGTTTGCGCTTATCATCTCAGTAAAGCAGAGAGAACTGCCAAAATTTCTTGCCAGTGTGCGAAATGCAAGGTCGGTAATGCCGGCCATCGGCGCCAGAAAAATATTATTTCTGAGACGCAGATTGCCTATATTAGTATCTGATAACATATTATTTTCACTATGGTTTTCCCTGTGTTCTCTTCTGGGAATATGTATGACCATTCGCAAACCTCAAATTCGCCCGGTTTGCCCCTGTCAGATCATATTTCTTCAACCACAGGACCGTCAATCTTGCGGCATCTCCGAGATCTCTTTCTTCAGGGTGAGTTTGTCTACCTTCCCATTAGCTAAAAGAGGGAGCAACTCACGTATGAAGAATTTCTTCGGTACTTTGAAATTTGCTAATCTCGTTTTGCAGAGGGTTCGCAGTTCCTCTTCGGTTGCGGTCTTGCCGGGGAAGAGCATGACAAACGCCCAGCCCACTTCCTGATAGATTTCATCGTCAACGCCCATTACGGCGGCAAAGAGCACGCTGTCATGTGTTTCAAGTATTTCCTCTATCTCGCGGGGATAGACATTCTCCCCCCCTGTCTTGAACATCTCTGATTTTCTCCCGGTGATATAGATGTACCCTCTTTCATCCCTGTACGCGAGGTCTGATGTATAATACCAGCCCTCTTCATCAATAACTTCGGCAGTGGCCTCCGGCTTGTTGAAATAACCTTTCATAAGGAATGGTCCCCTCACGGCGATTTCGCCTATCTCACCATCCGGAAGCGTTGTACGTCCCTCATCCACAATCTTCAGTTCAAAGGGAGGGGCGATCTTGCCTGCACTTTTCATAACCGTCTCCAGATCGTCCCCCTTTTCAGTGTACGTAACAAATCCCGCCACTTCGGTGCTACCATACCCGGTAATCAATGTCGCTCCCGTCTTCTTACAAATAGTGGAGAGCACATCGATCATGATCTTCGGCGCGGCGGCTCCCGCCCACATAAATCCCTCGATGCTGCTGAAATCGGTAGTAAAAAAGTCCGGTTCTTTGAATTCCAGGAGATACATCACCGGTACCTGACCGAGCATGGTTATGCGTTCCTTCTCTATAACCTTTAAGACTGCCCCCGGGTCGAATTTGTCCATGAAGACGGTAAATCCTCCTCCCAGTATCGAGGCAAAACCTATCTCGGTATCGGCAGCCACATGATTGATCGGGAAATGAAGAAGGCCCCTGGTCGTCTCTTTAAAATGAAACTTTTCCACCTCAACCTGTATATTCCGGATGATACTCCTGTGCGTGTGGACCACTCCCTTCGGCTTACCTGTGGAACCGGAGGTATACAACAGAAGTGCCTCATCTTCTTCCAAGACTTCAGCTGATCGTTGTCCAATGGCTTTATCCAGCTGTGGTCTTGGTTTTTTGGTAAATTCCCTGAAATTTTCGGTTCCTTCAACGGCCTCTCCGATCACGAGGACCTGTTTTATGCAAGAGAATTCTTCCATGAGGGTTTTTATCGTTTCAGCCAGGTCGACACCGAGACAGTCCCGAAGGGAGATCAGCACGGTGGGCTTGCTGTCCTCGACCTGATACCTCAGCTCGTCCAGGGTGAATTTGGGGGAAAGGCCCAGCCACACAGCGCCGACCTTTCCGGCCGCCATATAGGTTGTTAGAAATTCATTGCGCGCCATGGAAAGCATGGCGATTCGATCTCCCTTTTCAACCCCGATCTCAAGATACGCCTTGGCTATGGAGTCCATCTCTTTCTTAAAATCCCCCCAGGTGAGTCTCTCATTCTCAAACACCATGGCCTCGGTATCCGGTTTTGTATCTGCCCATTTTTCTACATAATGCCATGTCAGATTCAACGTTTTCCAACTCATAGCGCTCCCCTCCTTTTTTTAGTTATTTTTCCAGCCGTACATAACCACTGCTTATGGCCTTTTTACCCTCAGCGTTCAGGACAACGAAAAAGAGATCTGTTCCGCCACTGCTGAGCTCTTTTTTGATAAGCTGAAGCCTTATGGTGGTACCGGGAAACACCATGCCTGTAAAGCGACAATAGGCGGACTTCAATTCAAAAGGATTTCCACCTGCCTCCTTGTTTGTAATCTCGCGCAAGGCATATGCCAGCGTGGCTGTGCCCTGTAAGATCCTTCCAGGAAGCCCTACTTCATGGGCAAACTTAACAGAGGTATGGATAGGGAAAAAGATGTTGGTACAACCATCGTAAACAAATGGTTCTAAAGGGTCTATGGATATAGCCGTTTCCCAGACGGGGGCGCTGTCTCCTGAAAATCCGGGTACCTTCGGAAGCTCATCTCCTCCCCTTCCTTCGTCTGTGCACGTGACCCCCCGCATCATGGCGCCGATGTGCTCTGTGAAAACATGATCGCCTTCCTTGTCGATAGCATCAAAGCGCATAACAACGTGTGTCCCTGCCTTGTGAGGCAGAATGGCTGCAATCCTGCCCCTGATCTTTAGCCTGTCGCCGGGCCTTACAGGGCGGTGAAACATCAGGTGCTCTGTATAATGTACCTGGGTAGCTATGATCTCTTTGGGGAAATCCGGGGCCTCAATATAATCCCAGATTCTCTCGGATATCGGCCATGTGAGGGCAACGCTAAACGCCGGGGGCGCGATGACCCCATGCTCACGCTCATCATCGAAATAATGAGGATTATTATCCCCGATGGACGCCGCATAATTCATGGTATTTCGCCAAGTAACCTCCGTATCATAATCCTTCAGTCTGGAACCTACAAAGCTTGAGCTGATCTCCATTAAAGCCTCCTTTTTTATAATGTCCAAAACCGCCGGACGCTGCTATTGAAGAATTCTTCTTTAAATACAGGTTCCGTGGCGATAATGGTGGCATCGTCGCCGGAAAGATATTATTAAATTAAAGATATTATTACTGAGGGACAGATCGCCGATATCCATTTTCGATAGTGCATGATTTCCACTGCCTATTTCTTACAGTATTTCCTGACATGTCCAAGCGTAAACTACTCTAAGTGGTGTTTTTTTTCAAGGTCTATGTTTCACGTAATATGGGAACTCTACGCTCCGCAGGGTGAGGGATGGTAGTAATTTTAGTCGCCCGGAGGAATGTGTAACTAAAGCCTTACCCACCCTGAACCACTTTCAGAATAAATTACATTCTTTTAAAAATATGTCTTGACTCTTTAAAAAAGGGGGCGTATAAAGCCGCCTTCCATTTGTCGGGAGTTGTTTTGTTGTTTTGGTTTTTTAGAAAGATATTTCTTGACAGTGGCTGAGTTTTAGATTAGAAAGTAAAACTTATTTTTGACATTTTAAAGTTCTTTGAGAATTGAATAGTGGAAGATAGTTGGTTTGTGGGTCCTATATGTAAATTAGTAATTTACTTTGAGAGTAATCTCATTTTTGGATTTAAACTTGAGAGTTTGATCCTGGCTCAGAACTAACGCTAGCGGCGTGCCTAACACATGCAAGTCTTACGAGAAAATCCCGTTCGCGGGATGAGTAAAGTGGCGCACGGGTGAGTAACGCGTGGATAATCTGCCCTTTAGTTGGGGATAACTCATCGAAAGATGGGCTAATACCCAATAACGCTTATCTGTTTAGACGGATAAGCCAAAGGTGGCCTCTATTTATAAGCTACTGCTGAAGGATGAGTTCGCGTACCATTAGCTTGTTGGTGGGGTAATGGCCTACCAAGGCTGCGATGGTTAGCTGGTCTTAGAGGACGACCAGCCACACTGGAACTGAGACACGGTCCAGACTCCTACGGGAGGCAGCAGTGAGGAATTTTGCGCAATGGGGGAAACCCTGACGCAGCAACGCCGCGTGAGTGAGGAAGGCCTTCGGGTCGTAAAGCTCTGTCAGGTAGGAAGAAATGTATGCAGGCCAATACCCTGCAT
>Ga0207996_1000554_pt1:7500-31997 | contig 31997 bp, 24 predicted proteins | sample AntAceMetag02UKG_FD_184773 | JGI IMG/M metagenome (GOLD analysis project Ga0207996, IMG submission 184773) | Saline lake microbial communities from Ace Lake, Antarctica - Antarctic Ace Lake Metagenome 02UKG (SPAdes) (version 2) | ecosystem: Environmental > Aquatic > Non-marine Saline...
TACAGGAGTCAGACTGCGGGTGATAAGGTCCGTAGTCGAGAGGGAAACAGCCCAGACCGCCAGCTAAGGTCCCAAATACATGCTAAGTGTAAAAGGATGTGGAAGTGTCCAGACAACCAGGAGGTTGGCTTAGAAGCAGCCATCCTTTAAAGAAAGCGTAACAGCTCACTGGTCGAATGAGTCTGCGCCGAAAATTCAAGGGGGCTCAAGCATGTAACCGAAGCTGCGGATTTGCGTCTTTATGGCGTGAGTGGTAGGGGAGCATTCTATTGTAGGCTGAAGCCAGACCGTGAGGACTGGTGGACGAATTAGAAGAGTTTATGCTGACATAAGTAGCGAAAAAGCAGGTGAAAAACCTGCTCACCGAAAGCCCAAGGTTTCCTGAGTAAAGCTAATCTGCTCAGGGTTAGTCGACCCCTAAGCCGAGGCCGAAAGGCGTAGGTGATGGGAAACAGGTTAATATTCCTGTACCACCGCATCAGCGTTTGAGTGATGGGGGGACGTAGAAAGGTAGGCCATCCGGGTGTTGGACGTCCCGGTTCAAGCTTGTAGGGAGGGATTCCAGGCAAATCCAGAGTCCCATTCAATCCTGAGGAGTGATGAGGAGAGAATTTATTCTCATAAACTGGTTGATCCTATGCTACCAAGAAAAGCCTCTAGCGAGTTGTTGTGGTGATCGTACCGAAAACCGACACAGGTGGGCGAGGAGAGAATCCTAAGGTGCTTGAGTGAAATCTCGTTAAGGAACTCGGCAAAATCACACCGTAACTTCGGGAGAAGGTGTGCCCCGTTAGCGTGATACGATTCGCACGTGGAGCGCGAGGGGGTTGCAGTGAAAAGGCCCAAGCGACTGTTTAGCAAAAACACAGGTCTCTGCTAAGTCGTAAGACGATGTATAGGGACTGACGCCTGCCCGGTGCCGGAAGGTTAAGGGGATTTGTTATTCCGACTTGTCGGAAGAAGCTTTGAACCGAAGCCCCGGTAAACGGCGGCCGTAACTATAACGGTCCTAAGGTAGCGAAATTCCTTGTCGGGTAAGTTCCGACCTGCACGAATGGCGTAACGATTTGGGCACTGTCTCAACGAGAAGCTCAGCGAATTTGAAAAACCGGTGAAGATGCCGGTTACCCGCAACAAGACGGAAAGACCCCGTGCACCTTTACTATAGCTTGATAATGAGCTTTGGACTAGTTTGTGTAGGATAGGTGGGAGGCTATGAAGTGGGGACGCCAGTTCTCATGGAGCCAACCTTGAAATACCACCCTGGTTATTCTGAAGTTCTAACCTAGGCCCGTTATCCGGGTCGGGGACATTGTCAGGTGGGTAGTTTGACTGGGGCGGTCGCCTCCTAAAGAGTAACGGAGGCGCACGAAGGTTCCCTCAGGCTGATTGGAAACCAGCCGTAGAGTGTAAAGGCATAAGGGAGCTTGACTGCGAGACTTACAAGTCGAGCAGGTACGAAAGTAGGTCTTAGTGATCCGGCGATTCCGAATGGAAGGGTCGTCGCTCAACGGATAAAAGGTACGCCGGGGATAACAGGCTGATCTCCCCCAAGAGTTCACATCGACGGGGAGGTTTGGCACCTCGATGTCGGCTCATCGCATCCTGGGGCTGAATAAGGTCCCAAGGGTTTGGCTGTTCGCCAATTAAAGCGGTACGCGAGCTGGGTTCAGAACGTCGTGAGACAGTTCGGTCCCTATCTGTTGTGGGCGTAGGATATTTGAGAGGAGCTGTCCCTAGTACGAGAGGACCGGGATGGACGAACCTCTGGTGTTCCAGTTGTCACGCCAGTGGCATCGCTGGGTAGCTAAGTTCGGAAGGGATAACCGCTGAAAGCATCTAAGTGGGAAGCCCACCTCAAGATAAGATATCCCTTTCGATGGAGACATCGAAACTGAAGACCCCTTATAGACTATGAGGTTGATAGGTCAGAGGTGTAAGTGTGGTAACACATTCAGCTTACTGATACTAATCGGTCGTGAGGCTTAATCATATTATTGTTTATAACATTCAGCTTCAACATTGGATGTATGTGGTTGTTACGATTTATTACGATTTTCGGTGGCAATAGCAAAGAGGGTACACCCGTTCCCATCCCGAACACGGAAGTTAAGCTCTTTAGCGCCGATGGTACTGCATAATTGCGTGTGGGAGAGTAGGACGTTGCCGAAATTAAATTAAAGCCCCTCCAATGATATTGGAGGGGCTTTTTTGTTTTACAGGGAGTATTTTGCTGTGTTATAGCCATTAAGTAGAAAGTGACAGAGGCACATAGGCACAAAGAAAGAAAAATTAAAAACCATTTTACTTTTAAATTTTGCATTTTGACATTTGATATGAATTGGGAGTCAGATTATTATGTCAGGTCATTCGAAGTGGAGCACGATCAAGCATAAAAAGGGCGCTGCCGACGCAAAAAGAGGGAAGATATTTACCAAGATTATAAAGGAGATAACCCTTGCAGCTCGTCTTGGTGGTGGTGATGTGGAAGGGAATTCCAGGCTTAGACAGGCTATTGCCGCAGCCAAGGCTGAAAATATGCCGAAAGACAATATCGAGAAGGCAATAAAGAAAGGTAGTGGGGATCAGGAAGGTGCCGCAGCATATGAAGAGATTGTCTATGAAGGTTACGGCCCCGGAGGTGTGGCAGTCCTGGTTGAAGTGATGACGGATAATAAAAACAGGACTGTTGCCGAAATCAGGCACATGTTTTCAAAACACGGGGGGAACCTTGGGGAAAACGGATGTGTAGCCTGGATGTTTGAAAAGAAAGGGAATCTTATTTTCAGCAAAGACGACGTTGACGAAGACAGCCTGATGGAGCTGGCGCTGGAAGCGGGAGCCGAAGACGTGGAGGAGCAGGAAAGCGAATACGAGGTGATTACCGAACCGGGTGCCTTTGAAGGTGTCCGCTCCGCTATGGATGCGGCGGAGATCAAATACCTTCTGGCTGAGATAGGCATGATTCCTCAAAATACTGTTAAGCTTAATGAAGAAAAGGCAACACAGATGCTTAAGCTGATGGAAAAGATGGAAGACAATGATGATGTTCAGAATGTATATGCTAATTTTGATATACCGGATGACGTGATGGAGAGATTGAGCTGAAAAGGAGCAGGGGCCGAGGATCCATATTCCGAATGAACGGAATCAACAAATAGGCTAATAATGGGAAAGAATAAGGTCTTTTTTCACTCGACCACTGGATCCTTAGAATCCTGTTCATTTAGCGAAGCGAGCTGAGCAATTGAAAATTCTGGGAATAGATCCTGGTACCAGAACGACGGGTTATGGTGTTGTAGAAAAAGGCCCGAGAGGTACCCGTAGTATAGCATATGGTGAAATCAAGATGAGGAGAGGCGATATCCTGTCAGTCGTCCTGAAAAAGATATATGACCAACTGATAGAAATAATTACAGAATATGCACCAGATGTCATGGCGCTTGAGGATATATTCTACGGAAAAAATGTCAAGAGTCTTATAAAACTCGGACAGGCCAGGGGCGTGATAATACTGGCGGCATCTCACAGCAACACCCCCCTTTACGAATACACGCCTCTTGAAGTAAAGAAGGCGATAGTGGGTTATGGAAGAGCAGAAAAGACACAGGTTCAGCATATGGTAAGAGTCATACTTTCTCTTCCGGAAGCACCTCCGCTGGATGCGTCTGATGCCCTCGCGATAGCAATTTGTCATTCAAATTTCTTAAAAGAGGTATCCGTCTGAATGATTGCCAGTTTGAAGGGCGTATTGACCCATAAATCTATTGATAATATCGTAGTTGAAATCCACGGTATCGGCTGTAGTGTTGCCGTGCCGTTGAGCACCTTTTACAATCTTCCGGAAACAGGCAGTCAGGTACACCTTGTCATACATACTCATATAACACAGGATGCAGTCAGGCTTTTCGGTTTTCAGGATCACATGGAAAAGGATATATTCCAGCTGCTGATATCGGTTTCTGGAATTGGTCCTAGACTGGCGATAAATATATTGTCCGGCATCTCACCGGAAGACCTGTCCGGTGCCATTATCGGTGGAGACCTTGGCAAGCTTGTGGGGATACCCGGGGTGGGCAGAAAAACGGCCGAGAGGATGGTCTTTGAACTGAAAGACAAGATCTCAAAATTGGTTTCGAGTGAAACATCCGCAGTAACGCCTGACAGGCTGGCACGCGAAGAGGCCTTGTCCGCATTGGTTAACCTTGGTTACAAAGGCAATATTGCTAAAGATGCTGTTGACAATATATCTGCAGAGGCAGGGGAAGGGCTGACTCTGGAGATTCTATTGACGGAATCGTTGAAATTATTGTCAGGGAAATAAGTAGTATCCTTCTAATCTGAACGAACATTGAACCCGGGTGGTTGGCGTTATGAAGGCATCCATAATAGATCCCGAACAATTGGGTGGCGAAGAAGGGTTTGAATACTCACTGCGTCCAAAAACGCTTGCCGAGTATGTAGGGCAGGAAAAAATAAAGGAAAACCTCTCCATCTTTATGGAAGCGGCGAGGGGTAGAAGAGAAGCGCTTGATCATGTCCTGTTGTGTGGTCCTCCCGGTCTTGGAAAGACAACGCTGGCCTATATCATGGCAAGGGAAATGGGGGTTGACATAAAGGTGACCTCCGGTCCGGTCATAGACCGTCCCGGAGACCTGGCAGCCATCCTTACGAATCTGAAAGAACATGATATACTCTTCATAGATGAAATCCACCGGCTTCCCCATGTAGTAGAGGAAATCCTCTATCCGGCAATGGAGGACTATTATATTGACATCCTTATAGGACAGGGGCCATCAGCACGTTCGATGAAACTGGATGTTCCTCGTTTTACTCTGATGGGGGCCACCACGAGGGCAGGACTCCTTACCTCTCCTCTTAGAGACCGGTTCGGTATGAGCTTCCGTCTCGAATTCTACACACCGGAAGAGCTTTCGATAATTATCAAGAGATCGGCGGGTATCCTGTCGATCTCGATTGATGAGGCTGGCGCGCCGGAGATAGCCTGCCGTTCCAGAGGAACACCGCGCATAGCAAACAGGCTCCTCAAGAGAGTTCGTGACTTTGCTCAGGTGAGAGCTGAGGGAGTGATTACAGGTAAAGTTGCCGTGGATGCCCTGGAGATGCTGGAGGTTGATTTCATGGGGTTTGACTTCATGGATAGAAGTATTCTGCTCACCCTGATTGACAAATTTGATGGTGGGCCTGTCGGCATTGACAGTCTGTCATCGGCGATAGGCGAAGAAAAAAATACCATTGAAGATGTCTATGAGCCTTTCCTTATACAGAAAGGGTTTCTACACCGCACGACAAGGGGGAGGGTAGCGACAAGGCTTGCGTATGAACATTTCGGGAGACCATGGACCGACAAAAACCAGAAAGAATTATTTTAAGTCTCCCGTTATAAGTATGTTAAGAATATAGAAGTCAGGGGACAGGAGTCAGTGTCTATGTCCCCGGTAACCCTGAGTGATTACATCTTATGAAAATACTTCTTCATATCTGCTGTGCGCCGTGTGCCATTTATCCGCTTGATATATTAAGAAAAGATGGCCATGAGGTTACAGGAATCTTCTATAACCCGAATATTCATCCCTATACGGAATACAAAAAGAGACTTGATGCTGTAATAAAATATTCTGAGAATATCGGCATGAGGCTTATCAGATTTGATGATTATCCCATGGAGGAGTTTCTCAGAGGCGTGGCCTTCAGGGAAGAGATGAGATGCGAATATTGTTATCATATGCGGATGAGCTATTCCGCTCGCATTGCAAAGAAAGGCAAATTTGAAGGTTTCACCACAACACTTCTTTACAGCAAATTTCAGAATCACAATCTCATGAAAGAATTGGGGAAAGGGCTTGAAAAGAAGTATGATATAAATTTTTATTACCACGATTTCAGGGAGGGCTGGGAGGAAGGGATCAAGGCCTCCAGAGACCTGAATATGTACAGGCAGCAATACTGCGGATGTATCTACAGCGAGAAGGAAAGATTCTATAAAAAAAGATCAGATGATAAAGCATAATTGTGGCTTTTATGACACACTTATTGATGAACTGCCCGAGCTGCCATTTTCGGCAATGAAAACATCAAAGCAATAACCCCTGGGATTCCGGTTGGTTGCGACCGAGGCGTATGTCAGGGTTACCTGTGTACGGCCTGGTATGGTTATTGCTGCATGTTTCCCGACTCAAATCTGTGAATTGTAAATAAAATGGAGGATGGATGTATATACAAAAGACCGTCGAAAATGAAATAAGCTGCAAGAGTGTTGGCTTGCACTCGGGCAGGAAGGTCAACATGACCATTAAACCGGCGCCGGCCGATGAAGGCATTGTGTTTTACAGGAGTGATGTGCCGGGGAGTGACGGGATTCGAGCCGTACCCACAAATGTATCTGATACTACGCTGGCGACGACTCTCGGAATGAATGGAACCAGGGTTTCAACGGTTGAGCATCTCCTGTCCGCTCTTTTCGGAACGGGGATAGACAACGCGATAATAGAAACGGATTCATTTGAAATTCCAATCATGGATGGAAGTTCTCTGCCGTTTGTCGATTTCCTGAAGGACGCCGGTATTAAATCTCAAGGCAAGTCGAAAAGATTTGTGGTGATAAAGGAACCGGTGTCTGTTTCTGACGGTGAAGGCAGGGCTGCAATTCTCCCATCTTCTGAATTCAGGATTACCTACGAAATAGATTTCAGTCACCCTTTGATAGGGAAACAATCGTATGACATGATTTTCTCTCATGATACATATGAAAGGAATATCTGTGCGGCCCGGACATTCGGATTTCTCCAGGATGTCGAATATCTGCAGGCGAGAGGTCTTGCCCTCGGTGGTTCGTTGAATAACGCAATAGTCCTTGATGATAATAAGGTTATCAATAAAGAAGGCCTCAGGTTTCCAGATGAATTTGTGAAACACAAGATACTGGATGCTATTGGAGACTTGTCCCTTATCGGGATGCCCATTATCGGTCACTTCGTGGCGTACAAATCCGGTCACCGGTTAAACAATCTCCTCCTTCGAAAGCTTCTTGATAACAGGAAATGCTGGGAGATGACCCATTATTTTAACGGCAAAATGGAAGTGTTCGACAAGGTAATCGATGCCCGCCCCTATGATTTGCCTGATGGAATTGGAGTTCCTGTCGGAAATTAGCCGGAGACCATCCAAATAAGCCTTGCTTTTAAGGCCACTTCTTCTTAGAATGCCCCATTGCTAAAGTCTGACTTGTTGCAAGACGAGATCGTTCGATCAGGTCACGTTCTGAGGCTGTGTCCCTCAGGTTCCCCTTCGAAAGTTTTTAATAATCGAATCCTTGTAAAGTCCGTTAGTGATGGGTGTTGAGGTTATAGCGTAATACGCGCCAATCTCAAAAAATCAAGCTTAACCTTCCGGAGATCAATTTATATGCGTAGCGTCAAGTTTTTAATGTTGTCATTATGTTTTTCCCTTTTGCCTGCAGATTCACTGGCTGCAGAGGCAAGGGTGACGGATCTGCTTATAACAAACACGTCTGAGAATCTGGTCGTTTATCTCAAGTTGGAAAATTGCTTTACGAAAAAAATAGAAAAAGCGATACTCACCGGGATTCCAACCACCTTTACCTTTGTCCTTGAATTATATCGTGAGCGTAGTCACTGGTTTGATAAAAAAGAATCCATTCTTGAAGTAAAGCACACAATCAAATACGACAATGTAAAGAAGATTCTGTATGTTGTATCTGCCGGAGATGGAAATAAACCAGAACAATTTAAAGATTTTTCAAGGGCCAAGGCCGCAATGTCGGAGCTGAACGGAGCGGTTTTTACACCTTTGAAGCGAATGACGAAGGGTGACAGATACTATCTGAGGGTGAAGGCAAAGCTTGAAGAGGTTCACCTGCCTCTGAATCTGGAATATGTCTTATTCTTTGTTTCTCTGTGGGATTTTGAAACGGACTGGTTAAGGCAGGACTTTGTTTATTAATGAGACTCAGTTTTCATAAGTCCCATGACGCAATGAAAACTGTTAGTCGAATTAATCCCGTGAGCGAAGCGAATCGGTATACGTGGTGCATGACTCAGTTTTCATAAGTCCCATGACGCAATGAAAACTGTTAGTCGAATTAATCCCGTGAGCGAAGCGAATCGGTATACGTAGTGCATGACTCAGTTTTCATAAGTCCCATGACGCAATAAAAGCTGTAAATTCCGACTCACTCACCGGGACAAGGGGGGGGGAGTATCGAGATGCCATCGGACACAGTGGTAAATAAATGAGTGCTGATGAATCTAAAAAACGCCGCAGGGAACGTATTGCAATTATAGCTGTCATAGCCATAATTGTTGTTCTCACCTTTTTAGAAAGCCACATCTCCACTATAGAGGTACTTCTTCCGATATCCAATGAGGTGCTGATCTTTGGCCTGATTAATATCAACCTTATTCTGATTATCTTCCTTATTTTCCTTATCGCAAGAAACCTGACAAAACTCATATTTGAACGGAGAAAAGGGGTGCTGGGGTCGAAGCTCAGGACAAAGCTTGTTGTAGCCTTTATGATCCTTTCACTTATACCCACCGTCACACTTTTTCTGGTTTCCATTCAATTTCTCTCATACAGCGTAGATAGCTGGTTTGACACAAGGATGGGCGGTGCACTCAATCTGTCCCTCGAGGTCGCCCAGGATTATTACAAGCAGTTTTCCGACAACGCGAAGTACTATGCTCAACAGATTGGGTCTGAAATAACCGACAGTAAACTGTATGAAAAAGAGCAGGCAGATTATCTTAAGGGGCTTTTAACGCAAAGACAGAAGAATTTTAATCTTGATTCCATAATAGTGCGATTTGAAAACAGGGATGTTGAACTGTATATCAAGGACCCCGGTAATCCTGATATTCTTCCACCGGAACTTTCCCCCAGGGTTCTGGAAGATGCCTTTATGGGGAAGGACCTTTCAATAGTGCGATCTGTTGGTGGGGGAGACATGGTAAGCGGGATAGCGCCTCTCTATTCCAATTTCAGTCCTAAAGAAGTGCTGGGGGTCATAGCAGTCAGTTATTATATAGACAGGAGCATGAGTGAAAAGATGACCATCATCTCAAGCACTTCTGAAAAGTACGCGCAGCTCCGACTCTTAAAGAATCCGATAAAGATCAGTTATATTATCACACTCTTCATCGTAACCCTCCTGATCGTCTTTTCCTCAATGTGGGTTGGTCTTTTTCTGGCAAAGGGTATAACGGTCCCCATTCAGAATCTTGCGGAAGCAACTGATGAGGTAGCTCACGGCAACCTCGATTATCACATAGATGTTCTGGCCGAAGATGAGATAGGGGTGCTGGCGGATTCCTTTAATCAGATGACCAGGGACCTCAAGGTAAACAGTCTGGAGCTGGAGCAGGCAAACCTGGACCTCGAACAACGCAGGAAATACATGGAGACTGTACTGCGCAATGTTTCGGCCGGCGTTATTTCCATAGATAGTGATGATGTAATCAGCACAATAAACAGAGCCGCGGAAGAGATGCTGAATATAGGAGGGAAGGCGATCTCAGGCAGGAAGTATGAAGATGTCCTGAAGCCGGAACAAGAGGAGATGGTAAGAGGTATTCGTGAGGAGTTGAGCGCGAGCGATGGTGGTTTTGTGGAGAGACAAATTCAATTGACAGTCAGGGACAAGGCAATTGCAATACTGGTATCTGTAACCATTCTCCGAGATGATGATAAAAATTATATGGGCATCGTGGCCGTATTTGAAGATCTTACCCAGCTTCAGAAGACTGAACGTATCGCTGCGTGGAGGGAAGCTGCTAAGAGGATAGCACATGAGATAAAAAATCCCCTGACGCCCGTCAGACTGAGCGCAGAGAGGTTACAACGGAAATATGGAGATAAGATCGAAGAAGGATCAGATTCTGTGTTTCACGAATGTACACGGACCATAATAAGTCAGGTGGATGTCTTGAAAAATCTGGTCAATGAATTCTCACGTTTCGCAAGATTGCCGGTGACAAACCCCTCCCCGAATAATCTCAATATGGTTGTCGAGGAGTCAGTAATTCTTTTCCAGGATGCCCACAAGGATATAGACTTTGAGTTCCGGAAAGATGCCGACATGCCTGTGTTGAATATTGATGCGGAACAGATAAAAAGGGTGATGGTCAACCTTCTGGATAACGCGGTAGCGGCAGTCTCAGCGGTGGATTATAACGGAAAGATTGAAATCAGCACAGATTATGATAAAAAGAATAAAACGATCAGGTTGAATGTCGGAGATAACGGTCCCGGCATCACGCCTGAGGACAAGATGAAACTGTTTGAGCCCTACTTTTCCACCAAAAAGACTGGCACAGGCCTTGGTCTTGTAATAGTGAGTTCGATAATATCTGACCATAATGGTTCCGTGAACGTAGCTGACAACGTACAGGGGGGGACAATTGTGTCCATCGAATTACCGGTAACATAGGATTTTGATTGTGAATGAGACGATAATGATAGTAGATGATGAAGAGAGTATCTGCCAGTCGTTAAAGGGTATACTTTCGGACGAAGGGTACGAGGTGCTGACCGCTAATAGCGGCGAAGAGTGCCTTGATATAATAGAAGAAGAACTCCCCAGCCTTGTCCTTCTGGATATATGGCTTCCTGGAATGGATGGTATTGAGACCCTGAAACATATAAAATCAAAATATCCTCATATGCAGATTATAATGATATCCGGACACGGTACAGTTGAGTCTGCGGTAGCGACGACGAAACTCGGGGCCTTTGATTTTATAGAGAAACCCCTGTCTCTTGACAAGATTATCCTTGTCGTAGATCACGCGCTGGACATTGTACGTCTGGAAGAGGAAAACAGGCTGTTGAAAAACGGATACAGCTATGAAATTGATGGAAACAGCAAAGAAATCATTGAATTAAAAGAGATGATACAGATTGTTTCTCCGACCAATGCATGGATCCTGATTATGGGCGAGAACGGAACAGGAAAGGAACTTGTTGCCAGGTCGATACACAGGCTGAGCAATCGCTCCAGGAAACCCTTTATAGAGGTGAACTGCGCGGCCATACCTGAGGAACTGATAGAGAGTGAATTGTTTGGCCATGAGAAGGGAGCGTTTACCGGGGCAACAGAAAAGAAAAGAGGGAAATTCGACCTCGCGAACAGGGGAACCATTTTTCTCGACGAAGTAGCGGATATGAGCCTGAAAGCTCAGGCAAAGATCCTCAGAATCCTGCAGGAAAAAAAATTTGAAAGAGTGGGCGGAACAAAGATTATTGATACCGATGTACGTGTGCTGGCTGCAACAAATAAGACCCTCGAATATGAAATGGAGAAGGGAAAATTCAGACAGGATCTGTATTACAGATTGAATGTAATACCACTTGAAATCCCCCCTCTCAGGGACAGGATAGAAGATGTTCCCCTCCTGGCAAGTCAGTTCATCAGGGAATTTTCGCAGAAGGAGTCAAGGACCGAGAAGGATATTGCCGATGACGCGCTCAACACGCTTATGGAACATACCTGGCCCGGCAATGTAAGAGAATTAAAAAATATCATAGAGAGACTTGTAATCACATCACCATTGGATATCATCACCGCTGATGATATCCCTCCACTGTCAAAAGGGAATCACAAATCCCGGGATTCATCAGGCTTCTCTGAAGATATACATTCTTTCAAGGAAGCGAAAGAGGTGTTTGAAAGGGGTTATATTGCACAGAAGCTCAAGGAAAACGACTGGAACGTGAAAAAGACGGCGAAATCCATAGGCCTGGAAAGAAGCAATCTGCATAAGAAGATCAAGATCTATGGACTCGAAGAAATGAAAGAAAAGCAGTATACTTAAACGGTTGTTTTCCAGGAAGATTGTACCCGACCGTGGTCAGGCCTGCCTGTTCATGGAAAACCTGCTTTTTATATCGGAGAGTGAAAACTTATTGAAAGGCAGAAAGGCGAGCCCCAGAATGACAATGATTCCGATGCACAGGAAATGAAGAACTATGGCATAGACAAGCGCCTCATTTTTATCAATACCAAACAATCCAAGTCCAAGCACGCAGAAAAAATGCCAGTTTCCTACGAAGCCGGGAGCGGTCGGGATGGCGATGCCCATGATGATGATAACCATAATGACGAAGGCGGCCGACAGAGGAAGTTCAATATCAAATGCGAAAAAGAGAATGTACAAGGCCACTGCGTCAATTACCCATATCAATATTGACAACAACACCAGGTAGCACATAGATCGACGATGGGGAATGATTTTGAAGCCGTCCACAAAACTGTCTACAAGCCCCGTCAATTTGGAGTGCCATTTGGCAGGGAATATTTTCAGCACATGGGAAAAGAATTTGAGGGCAGTCTCTTTATTGAAAATGAGAAAAGCCATCAGTCCGAGAAAGGCGAGGACAAAGAAGAGAAAGATAAGACTGCCCCTTATCAGCCAGGGCGGGAGCGGTGTGAACAGAACAACGACGAAGAACATCGCAAGGACACTCAGACCGTCAAAGACGCGCTCCACCAGGATGGTTCCCACCGCTGAAGACATACTGATTCCGGTCTTTGTGCTGATGAGATAGGGCCGTGCGAATTCGCCGATCCTTGCGGGAATAGCAACCACAGCGAGAAATCCTACACTGGTTACAGAAAAGAGTGAAAACTGGTCGATCTTCTTGAGGGGTTGCAAGATGATCCCCCACCTGTATGACCTGAGCACTTGTATAAGTATCAAAAGGCACAGAACGGGAAAAACAAAGAAAAGGTTTGCGTTTTTCAGCCCTGCGCCGATATCTCCCAGGTCGATACCTCTGAAAGACAGATATACAAAGAAAGCGCTTATGATAATTCCGAGAAACAAATTCTTTAACATGAGTATGAACTCAAATCCATGAACTGAACAGCCGGCACATTTCCCGCGATTTCCTGGAGCAAAAGACGAGAGCCGTCTATACGGTATTGCGGGGAGCCTAAATAAAAATCAGAGATCTGATTCGGAAGGTGTGGACAACGCCTGGTTATCCGTGTCTTCCTGACTCTGGCTATTTCCTTCAAGCAGGTAATCGGCTACCTTGTCATGCAGACGTTGCGATGCCTTTCTGTTACCAATGATCCCGACCCTTACCCCCACAGAGGTCAGATCCTTTGACTTATATTCAACAACAAAACGGACATCCTCGCCATCTATAACGGCTTTTATAGTTCCTTTGCTTATCTCTTTTACAGGGATCACATCAGTTGCATTCATGTAGGCCACGGTCTTTTCACAGGCGCTCCATGTGTCGTCAAATGGATGCTGGTAATCAGTTTTCAATTCGCCATTTATGTAGAAATATGCACCGGATCCTCCGCTAACAGCAGCGCCGCCTACAAGAAAAGGAACGGCACAACCCGAGATTATGAAGGTTCCAACCATCAGAATCACAATCAATTTAACTCCATTAACAACGATTTTCATGATGAAATCCTTTCAATCCTTTATAATATTTTCAGGTGGTTGCTGAGACGAGACCGTTCTTTAAACAGAAACCTGCAACCACTCGGCGATACCCACGGGCACCTTACTCAAGTGAGTACGCCGTCCGGGCAATGCTGCCATTCACTATCATGTTATCCCGCATACAGGCCTGACAATGCAGACATGCATTCATAAAGGGTGCTGACTGGAGATATGTGAATCTACTACGCCTGCGCACTTGTATCACATCCTTACCCAACATTAAACCGGAAATGCTCAAAGCAGGGATGATTGCTCAGTTTGATTAAATAGTGGACCTATGGCCCTGCGGGGCGAAATCCCGTCGAAGCATTGCAGACACAAGTTTTCTCTGGGAAGTAACAGTGACTTAACAAAGGCATCCATTGTATTGAACGAGACGGAGTCGGCGCCTATCACCTCGGCAACCCATTTTTCCAGATCCACAAGTTGTTTCATGGATGTGATGTTTCCTGTCTCGAAGTATTTTCGCGCCAGCAATTCCCCTTCAGAACGGGTAGAGATTCCGAATGCACAGGGATGCATGAGTGGTGGACAGGCAATACGCACATGGATCGCCTTCGCCCCCGCCTTTTTGAGATCCATCACCTTATTGAGGATCTGAGTCCCCCGCACTATGGAGTCGTCGCAGAGGACAACCGTTTTACCCATAACGTAAGGAAGAACCGACAGTTTGCGCTTGGCCATCTTTTCGCGGGCAACCTGGGAAATCTGGGTGTAACTGCGATCGGCATACCGGTTATAGAGAAACACATCCTGATAGTTAATTCCAGAGTGTTTGTGGTATCCGAGAGCGTGACCGACACCCGACATGGGGACTGGCGCGACAATATCTGCAACCATACCCCCCTCATCGATGTCTCTTTGCGCCAGGCTTTGACCGAGGTTGTTGCGGGCTTCCTGCACATAAACTCCGTCTATTATGGAATCGATACTTGCGGTATATGCCCATTCAAAGGCGCAGTGCGCGCTGCGCGGGGAATCAAGTTGTTCAATGGTTTGGATCCCGTTGTCACTGATGAGGACGATCTCTCCAGGGGCTACATCCCGGTAGATTTCCATATCCATATTTTGAATGGCCCTCGATTCCGAGCTTACGGAGTAACGTTCGGAATCTTCTCCGAGTATAAGCGGGCGGAATCCGAAGATGTCTCTGGAGGCATAAACACCATCCCTGGTAAGTACCACCAGAGAGTAGGATCCATCGATTTTCTTTGAAAGCGCGGATATGCCGCTCACTATATCGTCTTGCTCTATTATGATCTTCGAGATTATCTCAATGTCGTAGCCCTTGTAGAAGGACTTGCCCCTGTTCAACATATCCTTCATGAGTTCGTCGGAATTGATCACGTTACCGCTGAAGGCTATTGAGATTTCACCAAACCTGGTCTGCCACTTCATTGGCTGGCGATCCCGCAGGCTTACATGACCAATGCCCCAGGAGCCATGTAGATTCGACAGTTCTTCAGCCGTGAATCTGTTGGTGACCCTGCCATGATGAGTTATGTGGTTGACTCCATCATCAAAGGTGGAAATGCCGCAGTATTCCTGTCCCCTGTGCTGCAGAAAATCCAATCCCTGGTAAATGTCATTCGCGCATTCTGTTTTTGAATATATGCCGAAGACACCGCAATTTTCCTCTATGAATTTCATTGCCCGGCCCTTTTTCCTTAATACTGACTTTTGTATGACAACTTTTTAGTTGAAAAAGCCACAAATCCGCACGTCAATTAACAACATTATTGCTGTTCCGATGAACCTATATCCGCGTGGTAACTCTGTAGAGATTTAACGCGACCATGGTCTTCCCGAATGGCGGAAATCCCTCTGACAGCGGCGAGGGCCGCGGCTGCCGTGGTAATATAGGGAACCTTGTATTTAATGGCGGTTTTTCTGATATATGAATCGTCATGCTTGCTCATTCTGCCACTCGGTGTATTGATTACTAGCTGAATCTCTTGATTTTTTATCCCATCGGTAATATTCGGACGACCCTCGTGCATCTTGAGTATAAGTTCCGAGCTGATACCATGCCCTGCCAGGAAGTGATGGTTCCCCTTAGTGGCCTTCAATTTAAAACCAAGCCTTTCAAATTCCCTTGCCACCTCAAGTATGGCACCTTTATCATTGTCATACGCGGTGATCAACACGGTTCCCTCTTCGGGAAGTGCCTGGCCCGCGGCTTCCTGTGCCTTGAAGAATGCTGTGCCGAAGGAATCAGCCAGGCCCAGGACTTCTCCCGTTGAGCGCATCTCCGGACCGAGGAGCGGGTCCACCTCCTGAAACATGTTGAATGGAAAGACCGCTTCCTTTACACCGAAGTGTTGTACCTCCACGGTTTCAACATGGAGATCGGCCAGTCTTTTCCCCAGCATCAGTTGTGTGGCGATGCGAGCCATGGACACATTACAGATCTTTGAAACCAGTGGAACCGTTCGGGACGCGCGAGGATTTGCCTCAAGTATATAAACGACATCATCCATTATGGCATACTGGATGTTCATCAATCCCACAACGTTGAGTTCTTTTGCGATCTTTCTTGTGTATTCGTGGATGGTGGCTATATTGCCGGCCGACAGGCTGATAGGGGGAATGGCGCACGCGGAATCACCCGAATGAACACCGGCAAGCTCGATGTGCTCCATGACCGACGGGATGAATACATCAGTTCCGTCGGATATGGCGTCAGCTTCCACCTCAATGGCATTTTCCAGAAACCTGTCGATCAGAACGGGTCTCTCAGGGGTGACATCAACGGCGGCCGCGAGGTAGCGTCTCAGCATCTCCTCGTCATGGACCACCTCCATCCCGCGTCCACCCAAGACGTACGATGGTCTGACCATCAGCGGATAATCTATTCTTCTTGCTATAACGAGGGCTTCCTGTATGGTGCTCGCCATCCCCGATTCCGGCTCAGGTATCTCCAGTTTTTCCATCATCTTCCGGAAGCGATCCCTGTCTTCCGCCAGATCTATCATCCCCGGGGAAGTGCCGATAATCTTCACTCCCGCTTCGGACAGTTCGTTCGCGAGGTTAAGGGGAGTCTGCCCACCGAATTGAACGATGACCCCTTCCGGCTTTTCATTTGCATAAATACTCAGGACATCTTCCACTGTAAGGGGCTCGAAGTAGAGCTTGTCCGATGTGTCGTAGTCCGTGGATACCGTCTCCGGGTTGCAGTTTATCATGATGGCCTCAACCCCTTCATCCTTCAGGGCAAAGGCCGCGTGCACGCAGCAGTAATCGAATTCTATCCCCTGTCCGATGCGGTTCGGCCCTCCACCGAGGACGATAATTTTCCGCCGGTTCGTCGTTTCAATCCTGCCCGGAGAGTTGTATGTCGAGAAGTAGTATGCCGCGTCATCCACCCCGCTGACGGGGACCGGATCCCACCCCTGCACAACACCGAGCGATATGCGTCGCTCTCTCATTTTCTTTTCGGGGATTGTGAGCAGCTGCGACAGATAGCGGTCGGCGAACCCGTTTTTCTTCGCCCGGGCAAGCAGGTCATCCGGCAATTTGCTGCCCCTGTAGCCGAGGATATCCTCCTCCATCTCGACAAGTTCCTTCATCTGTTCGATGAACCATGCCTTGATGTGAGTTTTCCTGTGCAGATCTTCCACGCGTGCGCCCTTGCGCAGGGCCTCGTACATGATGAACTGTCGCTCGCTTGTCGGCTTGGCCAGGAGCCCCATCAGATCATCAAGGGATCTTTCATGAAAATCCCTGGCAAATCCGAGACCATAGCGATTTATTTCGAGGGACCTGATTGCCTTCTGTAAGGCCTCCTTGTAGTTTCTGCCGATGCTCATCACTTCCCCGACCGCGCGCATCTGCGTTCCGAGTTCGTCCACTGCTCCCTCGAATTTTTCAAATGCCCACCTGGCGAACTTGATAACGACGTAATCGCCTGAGGGGGCATATTGATCCAGAGTGCCGTTTTTCCAGTAGGGTATCTCGTCCAGCGTAAGCCCGGCAGCCAGCATAGATGATATCAGGGCAATGGGGAATCCGGTAGCCTTGGATGCCAGGGCGGAAGAGCGTGACGTTCTTGGATTGATTTCTATTACCACCACACGTCCGGTTTCGGGATTGTGGGCGAATTGAACATTTGTGCCGCCGATTACCTGGATTGCCTCCACGATGCTGTAGGAATATTTCTGGAGGCGTGCCTGCAGTTCCGGAGTTATCGTCATCATGGGGGCCGTGCAGAATGAATCCCCGGTATGCACACCCATGGTGTCGACATTTTCTATGAAGCAGACAGTGACCATCTGATTTTTTGCATCCCGGACAACTTCCAGTTCCAGTTCTTCCCACCCCAGGACGGATTCCTCAACGAGTATCTGGCCGATAAGACTTGCCGCGATCCCTCTGCCGGCGACGGTCTGGAGTTCCTCCTTGTTGTACACCAGGCCGCCTCCCGTTCCACCCATGGTGTAGGCCGGTCTTATAACCACTGGATATCCGAGATCTTCAGCGATCCTTTCAGCCTCGGCAATGCTGTAGGCGGGTTCGCTTTCCGGAATGTCTATACCGAGACGGCCCATAGTTTCCTTGAACGCAATGCGGTCTTCGCCACGTTCAATGGCGTCAATATTTACGCCGATAACCTTTACGTTGTATTTGTCGAGAACACCTCCCCGCGACAACTCCAGTGTCAGATTAAGACCTGTCTGACCGCCGAGGTTGGGAAGAATGGCGTCCGGACGTTCCTTCTCTATGATTTCCTCAAGATATCGGAAGTTTAAAGGTTCGATATAGGTTACATCGGCCGTTCCAGGATCGGTCATTATCGTGGCCGGGTTGGAATTGACAAGGACAATCTCATAGCCCAGTTGTTTGAGGGCCTTGCATGCCTGGGTTCCCGAATAATCAAACTCACAGGCCTGTCCTATGACAATGGGCCCGGAGCCTATAATCATCACTTTTTTTATGTCGCGCCGCGCCGGCATACACTACCGTCCTTTCAACTGAAAATATGTGAGGATAAAAAATCTCAAAAGTGTCGCGAGTATAAAAAAGTCGCCCCGTCGTGTCAAGGTGTAAATTTCGGGACAGCAGCAGCCACGAAAATCTGGCAAAAATACGTCCTGTCTCATTCTCATTCAAAATCATGAAAAGAGATTTCCGGATGGGGGGGCCAAACAATCGACAAAAAGCATTATAAAGACGATCTGATCCGTGGGGCGTTTATGATTTTGTTTTTAGTGGTATCTCGGATTGCAGGTACATGAAGTGCAATAAGATATATAACCACCGGCTCAGTTCGGAGCGCCTTTGGCGGGCCGGGGTTGTGCCATGCTAATTCGTTGCGGAACAAAAAAGGCATCCTGCAGTTTAGAAAACCGCAGGATGCCATTTTTTTGTATCAATAGTTACAGACCTACAGCGCCTTTACATTAGCCGCGGCCGGGCCTTTTTGACCCTGCTCAACATCGAACGTTACGCGCTGACCTTCTTGCAGAGACTTAAAGCCTTCAGCCTGAATCGCGCTGTGATGAACGAAAACGTCACTGCCGCCATCCATTTCGATGAACCCAAAGCCTTTTCCATCGTTAAACCATTTCACGGTACCTTCTGCCATAATTTGCTTCCTCCTTCCATAGATTTTTCAAAGTCGGATTACCATTATGACAAAAACACCAGGGCCACCAGCATCCTCAGGGATCAGGCAGCCAGTCTTCGCACTACAAAAATGTCAACATCCAACTTGCGAGGCGAATATATAGCCGCAGCTGCCAAATGTCAAGGATTAAAATCATTTATAATTGTTTTGGATTACTGTGAAAAACGATTGCCAGTCCATTTCTCATGGAAGCAAAGCCCGTCTCATCGAATTCGCAGCGAGGTATTCCATCTTGCCGGTGAGATGGCTTGAATAAGGAAAATCGGCGATGATATTGATATTATTCTCCAGAGTTGAATCATTCTTGTGGTATTATGCCAGGAATTAATTCCTGGCTGACTGCTGCAAAAGCCATCTGGCGGTGAAGAATGTTTTACCAAGTTACTGCCGATTTAGTCATTGTTACTCACTTTATGTGGATTCTGTTTGTCGTACTGGGGTTTCCGGTGTTTCTTTACTTAAACCTGCCCGGATGGAGATTACTTCACCTCGCTGCCCTTATCGCAACTATCATCATGCAGATTACACGGACCATCTGTCCTTTGACCTACCTTGAAGCATATCTGAAATCGAAAAATATATCAGATGCCGTATATCCGGGTGCATTTATCATCGAAAAAGTGGAGAGTATGATCTATGTTGATGACCTTATAACTCTTGAAAGAATCACCTGGCTGACAACAATTTTTTTCATAATCGTTTTGTTGTCCTTCTGGTTCAGGCCGGTTAAGTTGAAGAGGGAAAAGTGAAGGAGTGAACGCAGTCAGGAATGTAAGTAAATCATGTAGCGCATTAATTCCAGGATATCAAAGGTGAATAATGACACGAAATTTCAGAACATTTTCTATTCCCTTCGCGATTACCGCACTCGGCATATCTTCGGTAATCACCCAGATTACCGTTATCCGTGAATTCATAAATATCTTTGAAGGGAATGAGATAGTTCTTGGAGTTCTATTCTCGCTCTGGCTTCTGCTTACGGGACTCGGTGCATGGCTTGGAAAATTCATAATCTCCGAACGAGTGCAGATGACCCTGCTGCGCGTATCCCTTTATCTTGTTGCCTTTCTGCCTGTTTTTCATATTGTGCTCATTCGCTTTCTCAGAAATGAACTGTTCATCAGGGGGGAGCTTCCCGGCATTGGGCCTCTTATTATCTGGGCATTGGTACTTCTGCTTCCATATTGTATTCTTTCCGGAGGACTGCTCACTCTTGCCTGCAGCCTTCTTGCCTTCAGCGGTTCTGATGATCGCAGCATCGGCAAAATTTACTTTTTTGACAATATCGGTGATATCCTAGGAGGGGTTATTTTCACCTTCGTCCTTGTCCACTTTTGCAACAATCTGACTGCCCTGTATGTTCCCGCCTTTCTCTGCCTTTTGGGTTTTTTATCGCTAACCCCTGCAGGTTCCGGTGGGAGATTATTTTACAGCTCTCTGGGATTCATCGGATTGATATCCCTTTTTTGTATTGGCTGGTTTGTAAACCTGGACAGCATCTCCCTGCGATGGCTCTACCCGCACCAGAAGATAGCAGATCACCGGGAATCTCCTTACGGAAGACTGGTTGTCACGCGGAGTCATGATCAGACATCATTTTTCGAGAGCGGAGGGCACCTCTTCTCAACACCCAATACTTTTGCCAGTGAGGAGATCGTGCATTACGCGCTTTCTCAACTACCGAAGGTTGATTCGGTCCTTCTGGTTTCGGGCGGCATGGCCGGTGTTATTGACGAAATTCTGAAGTATGATGTCAGTCGTCTTGATTACGTTGAACTTGATCCCGCGATAATTTCCGCCGGAATGCAGCATCTCGATATCCGATTTTCGCCGGAGGTACACCTGCATCGGGGTGACGGCAGGAAGTTTATTCAAAGGACGGATAAAAAATATGAAGGTATTATCCTTGATCTTCCCGCTCCGGGGTCTCTCCAGCTCAACCGATTTTATACCCTTGAATTCTTCAAGGAGGCCCGGTCGGCACTTCTGCCGGGAGGCGTTATATGCTTCGGTGTTCCCGGGGCGGAGAATTATATCAGCGGGGACCAGGCACGCTTCCTCTCAACCCTCAAAAACACATTAAGGCAGGTCTTTAAAAATGTCCTGATTATTCCGGGTGAGAGGAATATATTCATCGCATCCGACTCGCCGCTGTCTTCTGATATAGCTTCACTTATTTCCTCCCGGAAGATTGAAACCGTTTATGTAAACAGGAATTACCTTGCGGGGAGAGTCACTCCAGAGAGACTTTCCTATATAGAAGGCTCTATTATTGACAGTGTTCCAACAAACCACGATTTTCGTCCCACGGCGTATTTCTACCGGATGCGCGTCTGGCTTGGCATGTTTCAGGCAAACTACAGAATAATTCTGATTGCGGTTTCCCTATTCTTCGTTCTATATTTCTTACGTATCGGGATGATCAGAAAGGCCATATTTTCAACTGGTTTTACAGCTTCTTCCATGGAGGTTATTATTCTCCTTTGTTACCAGATTTTGCACGGCAGTGTCTATACCGGAATAGGCTTTATCATTGCGTCATTCATGTTTGGACTTGCCGCGGGGAGTTTCATGGCAAACAGGGGAATTTCAAAAAAACGTGCAATAAACATCAAATCGATTTTAGAAATTGAAATGGCGATTATAGCCTACCTTGTACTATTTATGATGATGCTCTTTTGGGGGCAGGCTGTACTTGGAAACTTTGCCTTTGCTGTTCTGACTGTTCTTATCGGCGCATTGACGGGGTATGAATTTCCCCTTGCCGGAAAGATTCTCTTTTCCTCTCCATGGGAAACGGCCGGTTCTCTATATGCTGCAGATCTTCTCGGGGCAAGCCTCGGGGCGCTTGTTGCAAGCCTCTTTGTTGTCCCCGTTTTCGGGATTTATTATACCTGTTCACTTCTGATATTATTTAAGGTATTCGTTATCCTGGGGTTGCTGTTTCGGAACAGGATCGCAACATGAAAAAATATCTCATCAGAGCAAATCGCCTGACAGGCTGGCTGCTTCTTTTGGTCATACCTGCTTTGCTGTTTACCGGATACGGTATAACCGGAAGGTATGAATTTATCTCGCGAATGGTGACTGCCGAAGATTATCTTTATATACACAACCTGTTCATATATGTCCTGATTGTGTTTTTTGCGATTCATGCGGCGATCAATATATATTTCGCGATCCGGAGGTGGAGAAAGAAGTGATGGACCTGACGCGAAGGGATTTGATTAAAGCGGGCATTGCCTGCTCACTCGCCGCCTCTCCTTCGGATGCCTTCGCGCGGTGGTTTTCGTCCCCCGGAAAGAATGAAAAAGAGATCACTCAAAACGATGCCCCTGAGAAACTCTGGAAGTGGTCGAAGGAAGTCTATTATAAAGTGAATCTGGGCAGGAATGTCCAGTGCCTGACCTGTCCGAATCAGTGTATCCTGGAACCTGATGCCCGGAGCAGATGCCAGTCCCACGTCAATAAGGATGGAAAACTCTACACGCTGGTTTATGGCAATCCCTGTTCGACACATGTTGATCCTATAGAAAAGAAGCCTCTGTATCATTTTCTACCTTCATCCGGTGTGCTCTCCATAGCAACAACCGGGTGCAGTTTTAATTGTTTGAACTGCCAGAACTGGGAGATATCGCAGGTGAGACCCGAAGATGTCAGTTTTATGGATATGTTCCCCGATGCCGTCGTGAAAACCGCCCGGGAGAATGGTTGCAGTGGCATCGCCTATACCTATTCCGAACCGACGACCTTTTATGAATACATGCTGGACACATCCCGGCTGGCACGCAAAGCGAACATCAAAAACATCTGGGTTTCCAATGGTTATATCAACGAACCTCCCCTTCTTGAGCTTTGCAAGACGCTGGATGGCGCGAACATTGATATCAAGAGTTTTTCAGAGGATATCTATTCACGGCTGAATGGGGGCAGATTGAAACCGGTATTGAGAACCCTTATGCTCCTGAAGGAGAAGGGTGTCTGGTTTGAGATTACCTCATTGGTAGTTCCGACCTATAGTGATAATATGGAGATGATAAAACGGATGTGCGGGTGGATACTGGAAAATCTCGGGCCCGACTATCCCCTTCATTTTTCACGTTTTTATCCCCGGTACAAGCTGACACATCTCCCCCCGACCCCGGTATCGTTTCTGGAAAAAGCAAGAAAGGCCGCGATGGAGATGGGGATTCATTATGCCTATGCAGGCAATATTCCGCAGGCGGACTCGAATCACACGTACTGCCCATCCTGTAAAAAAAAGATCATAGAACGTCTTGGATATATAATCACGGAGAACAAAATCAAGGACGGCAAATGCTCATTTTGCCGGCAACCAATCGCGGGTGTGTGGGAGCAGTAGCCCCTGCATAAGGTTTTATTATGCCGGCAATGTGACGTATTCTCCGTTCAGATACACAGGAATAAGGCCCCCTGAAAGGCCCACCGTCGCCTTCACCGGTCGGATGGCATGGGGCAGATCCCTCGGTATATACACCGATCCGGGCGTTGCAACCTCGTAAAATTCGTCTCCGAGCATCACCTCAAATGTAATGGCGTCCTGATCTCCTATCGAAGACGGCAATCCACTCGAAAATCCTGTCATGTGGTTGAACATGAGGATTAATGCCTTGTCGAGCCACTTCAATCTTTTTGTCAGATAGGGTGCAGGAAACAAATTCGACCACCAGCTGCCGTTGTGTTACAATACAGTTAAACAGATTTGAATTTTTGGAACAGATCTTCAGCTTTGTATAAATAAAGGAGGTTGTAATTATGAAGTGTCACGAAGTGGATTATGAAATACTGGGGCATGACATGCAAATTGTGGAGGTGGAGCTCGACCCTGGTGAAACGGTTGTCGCCGAGGCGGGAGCCATGAATTACATGGAAGACGGCATTACCTTTGAATCCAGAATGGGAGACGGCTCGAAGGCGGATGAAGGAGTTTTTGGCAAGTTGATGAGTGCGGGAAAACGGGCATTAACTGGAGAATCCATGTTTCTCACCCACTTTACCAACACTGGCACCGGCAAGAAGAGGGTATCTTTTGCGGCGCCTTACCCTGGTAAAATCATTGCATATAATATGGCAGAGGCTGACGGGGAATTGCTCTGTCAGAAGGATGCCTTTCTGGCGGCGGCGCTTGGAACAGAGATCGGCATTGCTTTTTCGAAGCGACTCGGAGCGGGTTTTTTCGGAGGAGAGGGGTTTGTTCTCCAGCGCCTGCGTGGGGATGGTACCCTCTGTGCCAATGTAAGTGAGACACTTCCCCCCTTGGAGTTTAGAGTATATTAGAGAGGGCGGGGAGGAGAAATATAATGGAGAAGAAGGATTCGATGTTGGTTAATGATCCAAGTGGACTTGAA
>Ga0207996_1000555_pt1 | contig 31995 bp, 29 predicted proteins | sample AntAceMetag02UKG_FD_184773 | JGI IMG/M metagenome (GOLD analysis project Ga0207996, IMG submission 184773) | Saline lake microbial communities from Ace Lake, Antarctica - Antarctic Ace Lake Metagenome 02UKG (SPAdes) (version 2) | ecosystem: Environmental > Aquatic > Non-marine Saline and...
CATGCTATTCAACGATCTCTAAAGGATCTTGTTACGATCGACCTAACACGCTGTTTCTTGCCCTGAGTTGCAACTCAGGGCAAGAAAAACAAACTTTATTACTTTCCTGTAATAAGATTAATAAACTTACTATTTAAGTTTTTCACAGATGATTTATTAAATCGTTTCACTCAATAAATCATCATACAAGTTACCTATTGTAATGCCCGTCTTCTATCGCCCAAAGCCTCTAACTCCTTAATGGCATTATGGTAGCGGATGCTCCGCCGGCATTCAGCAAGAATCAGTAAAGCAAAAAAGATATGGGCAAGGGTGATGATAAATGAATAGGCAGATGGCTTGTACAATATCTTATAGAGCAGATGTGTTCCAAGGCTGCTGATAACAAAGATTTGCAAGGGCAAAACCCATCTAAGGCAGAATACGCCACGCTTTGAGCTGGAATAGCGATGAATAACTCTTCTGCAGCAACCCATTAAGCCTCCCCTGTGACTCCAGGGCCTGTTATTATACTGTTCCCTCTACTTCCCGGAATGATCTCAATTTGCAGGGGGATCCGTTCTTTCAAGGCGCCCACGTGGGAGATAATCCCAATAAGTTTATTTTCTTCACGTAACTGGGCAAGGGTTTCCAGTGCTGATTCCAGCGCATCTTCATCCAGTGTTCCGAATCCTTCGTCAAGAAACAGAGAATCAACCCTGACATTATGAGACGCCATTTTTGAGAGCCCTAGGGCCAGGGCCAGGCTGACAAGGAAGGATTCACCACCCGACAGATTTTTGGTCGATCTGATTTCATCTGCCTGGTACGTATCAATCACGTTGAGGTCAAGTGGTTGGGTTGTGTCACGTACCAGAATGTATCTGTCACTCATCTTGCGGAGGTGATTATTTGCATGATGAACCATCATTTCAAAGGTGAGGCCCTGGGCAAAGTTCCTGAATTTTTTACCATCGGCAGATCCGATAAGCATATGAAGTGTGTTCCAGCGACTCACTTCTTTCTTTTGTGATGTAATTACCGTCAACTGTTCGGCCGATTGTTTTTTATCACGGCTGTTTCGCTTCAACTGTTCTTTTGCGGTTATTGCTGCCGCCTGAAGATCCTCCAGTTGTTTTTCCTGATCCACAAGATATGTATTTACTTCCGGAACGGTTTCTTTACAGATTTGTTTTTTTCTTTCGAGTTGCAGGCTGGTTGATTTTTCATTGATCAGGGTTGTCAGTTCCTTTTCTTTTTCCTGAAGTTTGCTCTGTAAGGTCTGTAATCTCAACAGTTCCTGTGGGGAACGTTTCGCAGCAATAAATTGCTCAGAACTGGAAAAAGGAGAGTTTGTTAAGGCTGTGCTGAAGAGCTGCTGCTGCGTCGCTATATCTTTTTCTCTTGCTGTGGCATCCTCCTGAATCCGGTTTTGTAAGGTACTAATAGCCGTGATTTTATTGTCAATATATCCGGATTTCCCCTGTAACTGAGTATATACTTTTCTCGCATCTGTAACCATTTGCTCGAGACGCGCTTCTTCTTCCTTGGTTTTTTTATTACCAAAGAGGGTGCGGCGCTGTTGCTGTATCTCATCGAAATGCTGTTGAGTTATTGTGCAGAGGGCTTCCTGGTCTGTTATCTGTTTGTTTTTTTCTGTGCGGAGGATTTCCTTATGATCACGCTCAGCGGCAAGGCTGATTAATTTGGGGTCGAGATCCATTTCTTCTACTTTTTTGGTTTTCCAAATATCCATCCTCTGTTTGAGTTCCGTAAGGATGAGAGGGAGATGTTTGTTTCCGATTACAAAGTTGCCATATAAACGGATTGTTTGTCCAAGCTCATCGCTCAGCAGGGTAAGGGATTTTGAGAGCTTCTCTGCCTGTTCTGAAAGTCTTTGCTGCTCCGTTTTGGCAGAGGAGAGGTTATGCTCGGCCGTGAGGAGTTCTTTTTCGAGTGTCCCTGTTGTGAGGGTAAGCGTTTCTTTTCCTGCTATTGCGGAGTTAAGATTTTTGTGTAATTTTTCGAGCTGTTCTCTGTCTGCTGATAGCTTTCTTATGGTTTCCCCGAGTCGCAGTGACTCCTGCTGCAGTTGTTCCAATTGGATCTCTGTCAAAGGTGGCAGTTCCAGATTCGACAGGAGTTGTTCCGCCGTTTTTGTGATTTTGAGTAATGTCGCCTTTGTCTTTTCAAGCTGTCCTGTGAGTGAAGCCTTCTTCTCATTAGCAATAATCTCTTGACGAGTAAGTGTCTCAATCTGTTCGCCAAGAACTTGCAGTTCCTTTTGGACAATATTCAGTCGTTTTTCCTCTTGAGAAGGGGTGGGGATATTTCCATGGTTATAGGGATGATTTGTTGAACCGCAGAGAGGGCAGGGGACATCGTCTTTCAGTTGCCGTCTATCTTCTTCAAGGGTTTGGATCCTGAGGAGGAGCAGCAGGTTTTTTTCAAGCAGATCTACTTCCTGTTGTTTGTGGATTTGTTCCTTGTATTTGAGAGAGAGTTGTTGCTTGCTTTCGTTGCTCTCAGCAGAGAGAGTGAAAATCAGCTTATTGAATATGGTCGCATCAGTTGTGTGACTGCTAAGCTGTTCTAAAAGAAGAGTAAGTTCCTGAACACTCTTTTGGTGGATTTGTGTTCTGAAGAGTTTCTGCTGCAATTCCGAAAAATCATGTCCCTCCAGGAGTCCTGCAATTTTCTTTTGAATACCGCTGTGGGTATCAATTGATGCGGTGAGCTGTGTCCGGACAACATCCCTTTCCTTGCGCAGGGCTGTTAAGGTTTGCTCTTTGGCTTGTAGGGCGTGTTTCGCAGCATCTCCAGCTTGAGTGATGTTGTCCAAATCGTGATACAGGTCAGTCAGTCGGTGAATGATGAGTTCAATGGCTCCATACTCTTCAAACAGCTTTTCGTCCTCAGCATGTTCTTTTAAGAAGGTACCTAGTACGGTTTTTTCATTTTGTGCCTGGAGTAATCTTTGTTTCAGAACGTTCAGTGCCGAATGTTCTGTCTTTTCTGTTTTGCGATGAGCGTGAAGGGTATCGCTTTGTTCCTGAAGTATCTTTTGGGTATTGTGGAGTGTCTGGTCCAGTTGTTCGACGGCTCTGATTTGTTCAAGACCTATTTTTCTTGATATCTCGGCCTGCTGAAGCGATTTCTCTGCAGCTTCTGTCGCCAGGATAACTGTCTTCTTTGTTGCTTCGAGAGCGTTGCCTTTTTCTGTCAGATCATTCTTTTCCTTTAAGGCCTCTTTCTGAGAGGTTATGAGGTGTTCCTTTGCCAGATATAATGGTTCTATTTCTTTGGCTGCCAGGGCGGGCCCTAAGGCATTTAAGTATTCAGTATGTTTTTTTCTGTCCTTATGCAGGGCTTCAAGTTGTTCAGAAAATGTTTTGTGTTCCGACTCAAGTTTTGCAATGTTCATGGCCCATTGCAACTGTATTCGAAACGTTGCAACCAGGGTTTTAACATCTGCAATATTTTTGTCTGTTTCTCCTATGCTTTTTTGGAGCTCTGCCTCATCTTCAGGATTCAAGAGTTTGATATGAGAAAGCGTTTGCTCAAGTTCATTAAGTTTATTTTGCTCAAGAAGGCGCAGTTCATGAACTTTAATTGACAGACGGGAGTAGATCTCGGTACCGGTGATCTGCTCCAGGATGGGAGATCTTTTGTCAGCAGATGCCTCAAGAAAAGCTGCAAACCCTCCCTGTGCAAGAAGGGTGGAACGGGTGAAGCGATCAAAATCCATCCCTGTGACTTCTTCAACCTTGGTCGTAACATTGCGTACCAGGCTTTCCAGAAGGGTGTCGCTTGATGCATCTGTTATCTCATGTTTTGCTTGCTGCAGCTCACCATGGCTTGCCAGGCGTGACCGATGTTGGGACCAGTGGCAGCGAAACCTTCCTTTGATGGTGGAGAATTCAACCTCGGCAAAACAAACCCCGGTGTGTCTGCTCATTATCTGATTGGATGCTTTAGTGATTTTTCCAAGACGCGGTGTTGCACCATAAAGGGCAAGGCAGAGGGCATCGAGTAGGGTGGATTTTCCAGCACCCGTTGGGCCGACGATGGCAAAGAGACTGTTTTCGGCGTAGGCTGAGGAGCTGAAGTCAATCTCCCATATTCCTTTGAGAGAGTTGAGGTTTTGGAACCGTATACGCAGAATTTTCACAGTTTCACTCGTCTTCGTTTTGGAGGGCGCTGAGAGCAGCTGTAAATCCCAGTTCCATTTCTCGACGCTGTTCCTCCGGCACCTCGTTGAGATCAAGGCACTTCTGGAACACCTGATGAGGCGTGAGTTCCTCAAGAGTTTTTATTTCGGAGCTTTGTTGCAGGATATGGTCGTATATTCGTTTGTTACTGATACGGAGTACCTGTAGGTTTGTATCTGCAACTGTGGCATAAATCTGCTCTTGTAAATTATCGATAAGCCTTTGACCCAGGTAATTGATTTCAAGGAGTATGGACTCCTCTCCTTGAGCAAGCGTCTGGATTTCTTTTATAATATAGTCAATATCACCGGAAATACTCTGTAAGGACTGAAAACAGGGAATTGACAATTCCTGTACAGCAAATTGCTTATCGGTATCGATCAAAAGTACAGCTTTCTGCTCATTGGCTTCTGTAAAACTCATGGCCAACGGAGCCCCGGAATATCTGCGATTATCCTGTTTGGACACCTGTTGCGGCAGGTGAAGATGGCCAAGGGCAAGATAATCAATATTTGGCGGGAAGATATCAAGACCTACCTGAACCAGTGATCCGACATACAGCTCTCTTACCCCATCACCCTGCCTGGTTTTCCCGCCCTGACAGAAGAGATGTCCGGTGGCAATCAGGGGGATTTTCGTTGCCAGCTGCTGCTGTTTGTTTGCAGCAAGTTGGGAGAGTTTCAGGTAATGGTTACGAATGCCGTGCAGCATCTTGTTTTGTTTGTCTCCTATACTTTCCCCGGCTTCCGAGAGCCTGATATCTTTATCACGCAGATAGGGGACCGCTAGTACCATAAGTTCAGGACTGCCACCGGTATCATTGAGTACAAGGAGTTCTTCTTCAATGTTCTCCGGAGCCCTCCCAACCACATGGATATTCAGGAAATGGAGAAGCTCACGAGGAGCGTTGAGAAGAGCTGGGGAATCGTGGTTGCCTCCAATAATAATGATATGACGGCAGCATGAATTTGCAGTGCGGGAAAGAAATCGATAATACATTTCCAGACTTTGATTGGCTGGGGTCTGGTTGTCGAAGATATCTCCTGCAACAATAAGGGCCTCCACCTCTTGCTCTTCGATTTGTTCCAGCAGCCAGTTAAGGAAATCAGAATGTTCCTGATAACGTTGCCGACCGTATAGCTTATGGCCAAGGTGCCAGTCTGAGGTGTGGAGTATTCTCATCTGTTCAGGTGTTGAAGAGTTCATCAGCACTCCATATTTGTTCGTTTAGCAGTTAGCGTATAGAGAAGACTATTACGCTAACTGCTAAACGAAAAAATGTGGGGCACTGCTAAACTCTTAAGTAGTCTGGAATATGCTTGTGCTTGTAAGAAATTTAGTGGAACTTTGGAACTGGAGCTTTAGCCCAGGCCTGAATATGCTCAAAGGGGATAAAAAGTCCTCCGTTCCAGCGCACTTATTTTATAGGCGTTGCAATGATTCGCTTGAGGCTCTTGTTCAGTTTGAGTCGTCGCTTTGATATGTCCTTTTTGATCGTTAGCTTGCAATTGCCAATCCTTACTTTTGTTCCCGCAAAAACAGTACCTTTCAAATCGATGAATATTTTATCGATCCGGGTTAGTTTTGTTTCGTTCTCATCTTCGTTGTCTGTCGTTTCTGTGGTGTCCCTAAGCTCACCTACTCTGGAATACATCTCGCTACCCGGAATGAGGTTCAGTTTGAGCAGATTCATCTTTGTTTCACTGACCTCGGCCTCCATGTTTCGTATTTTTTTTGATTTTGCGCTGCCGCCATAACGCTGCAGCCATTTGATGATGTCATCCTGTTGTGTAACAAGGAGTTGTGTGAGTTCTCTACGAATATTCAGTCTTTCAATATCCACCCCAGCGGCAAGAAAGGATGGTTTGCCATTGGGAGTACCTACGTTAGAAGCGGTCAGGGAGCCGCCGGCGATTACATTTCCGCCAACGATGGTGGTACCCTGCTGGCAGAGAATGTCCTGTTTTGCTGAAATATCACTGTAATAGGATTGCTTGCGAATAATTACATTACCACCGGACTCTATATTTCCCTGTTCTATAAACTTGAAGTCCACATCTCCAAGAGCTGTAATATGAGTTTTATTGCCGGTTATACCGCCTTTGATAATAATATTAGCCTCACTACTGAGGATGGCAGACATGACTTCTTTTTTGATTTCAAGGTCTCCACCGGTTATTACTTTGAATCCGGGTTGTACTGCTCCATTGACAATAACGCAGCTTTTTGATTCTATATTGCCGGTGGTATAGTCAATATCCGTTGGTATCTCCTGCTTTGAACAAACTTTAATTTCGCAGTCGTTTATCACGGTCAGGATACCATCTTTGGTGGCTTTAATCTCACCACTTTTTTCTATAAAGGTTACATCCTGCTTTATGGTGAATTCTGGTTCAGTGCCACCATCTGGTTCTATTTCCTGGCCCATGACATCAGTGCCAGAGGCACCTGGAATCGCAGCTATTTTAGTGGCAAGCAGTTCATCTTTTGCAACCGCAATCATTATTCTTCGTTCACGAAAATCTATGGTACCATCTTCAAGTATCTGACCGGCAATGGGACCGATCTCAAAGGCAAATTGAAGGTAGGCGTCCACCCCTTCCTCAGAGAGTTGTCCGTAGGCAATGGGGATCTCATGGAAGTCGTTGTAGCCCTGTTCGATAATATCCTGTGCGTTCTGTAAAGCCGTTTGGTCTATCCCAAAGAGGATACCGGCTTCTTTGAGGAGCTCAGGGAGTGGTTCTTTGCGTATGGCAAAGTCTGCGGTTATGGGCGGGTGGAGAATGAGCGTTGCGGTCATGCCATCATTTGAGACTTTGACTAAAGGTACAATGGAAACGAGAAGCACTGGTTCCTGATCCTGCTCCTGCTTCATGGTATCAATTCGCGGATAGCCGATGATATCGGCTAACAGTGTTTCGCCATCATCGGAGAAATGGGTGTTCTTCCCTGAACGTACCGGGCTTTTTTCAAATCCTTTGGCAGAAAATTTCTCGAATTCCGGAAAAGAAAGAAGTGGTTGGTTTTGTTTAACCAGTTCTGATACTACGACCTTTTCTGATTTCTCTTCAGTTCCTACAAGAATACGTTTTCTGGTGAAATGAAGAGTGGGTTCCAGATATTTTATTTTGGTGGCTTTTATGTCGTTACTGTCTGTCATGTTTTGTCCGCTTCCTGGTACAATGTGGTCTGTCAAAAGATACGTGTAAGAAAACCCTATTTATCTAATAATATCCACAACGCTACAATAAGTAAAGAGGAAGAAAATACAGATATGAGGTGGTTTGAAAAGAGAAAGAAGGGGAGGCTTTAAAGTATTGAGTAGTGGGAGGGGGTAAAAGAGGCAGGAGATGGCGTAATGATGACTTCCATCTCCTGCAGAGGGTTGTCGATCAGCAAGGATCGACTCAGGATGGTAAAAATCTGCCGGAAAATAAACTGTTATATTCCGGCAGTTCAGGAGCTGTATTAATCTTCTACTTCACACTCGTTACCTTCACAGTCAATGTTGGCAACGAAGAAGAATGCTTTATAGCCATTCTTGTTCAGTTCTTGAGCTGCCATGTCTGCACGGGCACCGGTGGTACAGTGAACGTAAACTTTTTTGTCCTTTGGAATCTCAGAAAGACGGGTAGCGACCTGATCAAGAGGTACGGTAATGGCATTTTTGAAGGCACCAGCGCTAACTTCATCTGCGGTACGTACGTCAAGGATTACAGCACCGGTATCAGCACCGGTTACAGCTTTCATGAAATCAGCTTTTCCAATTTCGCCTTTTCCAAGTTTTCTTATCCAGTTGATATCTGTTTCAACTGGCCCTTTAACAGTTTTTCCGCCTGACTTAACCCAACCAGCATAGTTGCCTGAAACGATCGCAACTTTTTTGTAGCCTTCGTCACGAAGATCTTCAACGGCATCGGCAGTTTCTTCTGCTGAATCACTATATACAACAACGGGTGCTTTTACAGGGATATCATCGAGACGATCATCGAGTGTATCGTATGGGATGGAAACAGAACGGGCAATACGACCAGCTTCGGATTTCTTTTTGGAACGTAAATCGATGAGAACTATATTGCCTTTCTCAATGTTACCCTTACTTGGGGTAACCAAATGACCGGTTTTAATCCATGCAGGTTGTCCATCAAGGTATACTTTAACATTTTTGTAGCCATCTTTTTTCGCCAGACCGGCGACTTTAGTTGACATACCTCATGTGGGCCCTCCGCAATACATGATAAGGAGTATATTCTTATCTTTCGGAAGAGCAGTTGCAGCCTTTTCTTTATACGCCTTTGTGCCAATACTGATGGAACTGGGAATATGCGCAGCAGCATACCGTTTTCCTGGACGGGCATCGACGAGAACATAATCACCTTTTGCGTCCATCAGAGCTTTCAACGCATCTGTTTTGATCTCGGTCACGCCTTTGGGAAGCTTAGCAAGTTTTGGTTTGATAACTGTGGCCCAAGGCTGACCATCGCGCATTTCATAGAAAATGATTGACGCATGACCCACTGAGGCATGTTCAACACCCTTGGTCTTATCGTCAAAGTTGACCATGATTGTTTTGGCTTCTTTACCTTTACCAACAACAATAGAGATACTTTTTGCTTTGTTTGATTTTCCTTTAACGCTTCCCTTGTACACTAGACCTTTCGGCGCTTGTGCCTTGGCAGTTACTGCAGGCTTGGCCGCAGCGGTTGTGGAACTCGTGTCCTGATTACATCCGGTCACCAAAAATGATGCCATGATGAAAAAAGGAATAAACTTGATCATGTTTTTCTTCATACTTCCTCCAAAAAGTTAAAGAAATGATTATGTGCAAAGGCAAAATACTTTGCGATATTAAAAACTTTGCACACTCGTAAGCATAATATATGCCATTTTTGTAAAATCTACTACTCGCCTGTAATTGTAAATGAAAAGTCAAAAACAATATTTTATATGGGGTGCAAATGAAGAATACGTTATTTTAGGGGTAAATGTAAAGGTAAATCTTTGAAATTACAATTAAAGTGTTAAATGTATTTCTTTAATTGTGCTGTTTCAGTGTTTTAAAGTGCAATAAGCAATTGTATTAGCTTTGTTTGTTTTTCAGTTGTTAAAGAAAAATGAATTAATATTCATTTTGCTATGCCGTTGAGGGACATCTTTGCAGTAAAACAAATTGGCACTGCTACTGTGTGGGGGTGGGGCGGTGTTCGGTGTGCGGTATTCGGTTTTCGGTTTGCGGTGTGGGATCCTAGCTAATTGGTGTGTGTGGAGTTTTGTCCTTACCGAAAATCTAAAACCGCTTACCGCTTACCGCTCACTTACCGTAGAGGAGTTTTAGTATCGCATCCCGGGTGTTTTTTTTCTGATTAAGGAGAATGACAAAGCTGTTTTTGTTTTTGCCACGGTTTATATAGCCGGCATAGCAGAATACACCTGATTTTCTGAGCGTTCCTGACTTCATTTGTACCCCATATTTTATTGGGACAAGAGATGCGTATGGTTTGAATCGTTCCAGGACAATAAGCAGAGCCTCAGGAGTAATACGATTGTTCTTTGACAGGCCCGATCCTTCAATCATTATGATCTGGGTATCTGTGAGTCCAAGAGAGTTATGGATAAAATCAGCCATTGCTTTCTGGCTTTTCTCCCAGGTAGCAGGGAATCCGTATTGTTTTACACCGATAGCAAGGTAAAGCTGATTGACCATAAAGTTGTTTGACGAGAGCAGGCAGGATTCTACTAGCTCGCTCATTGTTTCTTTTGCGAAGTATTTAAGGACTAGTGGGACATCCAGTGGCACAGAACCCTGTTTGATTTGGCCATTTATCCTTATGCCCTGTTCTTCAAGGAGGGTTTGAAACAGCTGACCGCTGTAAAGTAGATTGTTGCTGAGTTCATTCTGTAGCGGGAATGCATCCACATTAACGCGGTGATACCCGCTTGTGAGATTCTTGCCGATTGCCCCCATTATTTTGAGGTAGGGAGTTTGGGCTTCAGGAGATTCCACCTTAGCTTTGTGGAGTACTTTCAGGGGGACGGTGTTAAAATTTACCCCAAGGGCAGTACATCTGGCATCATAGGGATTTGATGAATTCACAGAGCCGTCAGTGAATTCCTGTTCAAGAGCAAATGCTGTATCGTCAAGAACAATATCGTTAATTTCAGTGATGCCCTGCTCTGAAATCAGCCTTGTTATTGTCCTGATTTTTTCCGAGACAAGGAAGGGATCTCCACCACCTTTAATATACAGAGTACTTTTGCTGTCGAAATAGAGCTCAGTCGAAAACACATGTTTTGACCCCAATATTTCAAGGACGGCAAGACTGGTGACAAGTTTTAACGTTGATGCGGGAATGAAGTTTGTTGTGAGGTTTTTTGAAAATAGCGTTTTGCCATTCTTACTGAGTGCGTAACCGCCATTATGGATATATTCCTGGAGCTCTGGCAACTCCCCGGCCGAGGAGGGGCAAGGGAGAAGTAAGGATATGAAAAAGAGAAAAACTGCTCCGGAAATTATCAAATGATAGAATTTTCGGAGCAGTTTTTGTTTTGGTACTACCTGCACAGTAAGGCAATCAAGAGTTGTATCTTGATAAGCTCGTAACAAGGTTATATTGAGATGGCTAAGTGAAAAACTCCATATGCGAGGCGCGCAAATCATCTATTATTTTGGCGTACTTTTGGGTACGTCGTAATGATAGATGATTTGTAGCAACGAAGCAGATGGAGAGTTTTCGGAGTCCACGCTTACCTACGACGCCATCATATCTTGGGCAGTTTGGCCATGGAGGCGACGATGGCTTCTTTCGGGTAATCATAGTCGTGGAGATCACCTGAAAAGTATTTGTCGTACGATGCCATATCAATAAGACCATGTCCTGAAAAGTTGAAGAGGATGGTTTGAGGTTTATCAAGTTCACGCGTTGCCTCTATAATTGCACCACGAATGGCATGACATGTTTCCGGTGCAGGAATGATGCCTTCGGTTCTTGCAAAGAGAACTCCCGCCTCAAAGCATTCCATTTGATGTACCTTAACAGGGTCAACAATGTTTTCGCGAACCATGGCTGAAACAATTGGAGACATTCCATGATAGCGCAGGCCACCAGCATGGATCCCGGGAGGTATGAAATCATGGCCCAGGGTATACATGTTCAGCAGTGGGGTGGTTTGAGCAACATCACCATAATCGTAGGCAAGGGTGCCGGCGGTGAGTGTTGGGCATGATGCGGGTTCCACGCCTACAAAACGAATCTTTTTTCCGTCAAGATAGTCGGGCAAATAGGGAGAGGCAAGACCTGCAAAGTTTGATCCGCCACCGCAGCAACCAACAATAACATCGGGATAGTCACCGGCAATTTCCATCTGTTTTTTTGCTTCAAGACCAATGATGGATTGATGCAGGATAACATGATTTAAAACTGAACCAAGTGCGTAATTGGTATCGTCCCGGCTTGCGGCATCTTCAATGGCTTCTGAGATGGCAATGCCTAGAGAACCCGCGGTATCTGGGTATTGTTCGCGGATTTGACGTCCGATATTGGTGTCAACACTTGGGCTTGCTACAATGGAGGCGCCAAAGGCCTGCATCATGGATTTACGGTAGGGTTTCTGGTCATAGGAAACCTTAACCATATATACCTTACAGTCGATACCAAACTTCTGGGTTGCAAAGGAGAGGGCACAGCCCCACTGTCCAGCACCTGTTTCTGTGGCCAGACGCTTTATTCCTTCCTTGGCATTGTAATATGCCTGAGGAACAGCAGAGTTTGCTTTGTGTGATCCAACCGGAGAAACACCTTCATTTTTGAAGTAAATTTTTGATTTAGTTCCAAGTGCCTTTTCAAGAGCTCTTGCCCGAACCATGGGAGAAGGACGCCAAATTTTGAGGACGTCCTGTACTTCTTCAGGAATATCAATAAATCGTTCCTGGGACATCTCCTGTTCAAGAAGAGCCATGGGGAAAATGACACCAAGTTTTTCAGGACCCATGGGTTCTTTGGTCTCGGGGTCAAGAGGAGGTAACAGACCATTTGGGATATCAGGGCCTACATTGTACCATTGGGTTGGCATCTCATCGTCACGAAGGACAATTTTTTTCGTTGTCATGATGTATCTCCTTGTTAGAACTGCATGGCTATTTTAATTATTATGTTAATACTAAATTCAAATGAATACACACCTGTACCACATAGAAGCGGGTGGAGGCAATAGGATTTGCTAAAGCTCTTTCCAGCCCGTTTTAATTACCACGGAGGATAGTAGTTCCTCCTGGTTTTTTTGCAGAATTGCTGCAATAGCTTCCAGGGGTTTCACCCCGGCCTGACTTGCCTCACTGATAAGTTGAAGAGATACCGTATCTTTATCAATAACCTCCAGTTCCACAACCAGTGGTCGAAAATCGATTTCTTTAACCTTTCCCTTGCGAACACGTTTTACAGAAAAACTGTCCGTGGTCAGAAACTTTTCCATGGATTTTTTATCGTTGGCGCTCAGTGCAGGGTGGAGAGTGAGCCGGTAGGAACAGATCATTTTCTGAGGGACCTTACCGCTGCTGAGTACTATTTCCTGAACGGCAAGACCCGGTGGCATTTGTTTATTTAACCGGTTTTTAACCTCTTCCAGATTGTCAAGTGGTGCTGGCAGATCCATAACGAAATATTCAGCAAGACTTTGGGTACCGACAGGCATTGCAGGGGCAAAGGATACCTTGGGGGATGGGTTGAACCCTTTGGAAAAGTTGGTTTCAATTTTGGCACGACGCAGGACACGAAAAACGACCTGGAGGATTTCCAGATGGCCAAGATAACAAATGTCTCCCATGCGGGAATAGGTGACAGTATATCGAAAATGTTGATCTTCACCCTGTTGTGGTCTGTCTGTTATTGTCGTCTTTTGAACGGGGGGCCTTTCCTCATTTTCATTTTGCTGGTTTTGTTTTCTATCAATTACAACGGGCTGAATTGTCTTAAAGTCACAGAGACCACATTTTTGACAAGCATGATAGCGACAATCGGGGGTGTAGGCTTCTGCATGGGCTTTAGCTAACTCTTCCTTGAGAAAGCTTGTATCCACGCCACTGCTGAGATGTTGCCAGGGGAGAATCTCCTCAAGGCCTCGTGGACGCAGGAAATCGCCGAGGACTAGGGAACACTCTTCGGCCGCTTCCTGCCAGCGGGGGAGGTCAAAATGATCGGACCAGCCGTCAAGTCGTGCACCTTTCTTCCATACTGTTTCAAGAAGATCTGCAAGTCGTCTGTCACCACGGGAAAACACACCTTCCAGGAGACTTTGTTCAGGATCGTGCCACTTTAGATTTATTCCTTTTCTTGGCAGTATATTTTTCAACTGTGATATCTTTTCCCGGCTTTCTTCCATTGATATCTGCGCATTCCATTGAAAAGGGGTATGCGGTTTCGGGACAAAAGTTCCCAAACTCACATTAATTTGCTGCTTGCCTCTTCCGCCTGACTGGTTCGCAATTTCCTTGGTTTTTTTAGCAAGATCTGCAATGGCTTCAATGTCTTCACTCGTTTCAGTGGGCAGGCCAATCATAAAATACAGTTTCATTACCTTCCAGCCAAGGCCAAAGGCGTCCTTACTGGTGGTGAGCAGATCGTCTTCGCTGATCCCTTTATTAATAACCCGCCGCAATCGTTCACTCCCGGCTTCGGGAGCAAGCGTGAAGCCGGTTTTTCTTACCCTTTTAATCTGATCCATAAGTTCTTGAGTGAGTGTACCAACACGCATGGATGGCATGGAAACAGCTATGGCTTCTTTAGAAAATCGATCCATAAGTTGCGGCAGGGTTGTACCAAGACAGGAGTAGTCTCCGGTGGAAAGAGAGAGCAGGGCGAGCTCGTTAAACCCTGAATTTTTGATTCCCCTTTCGGCAAGGTCAAAAATTTGTTCGGGAGTTCGTTCCCGGACCGGGCGATAGATGATTCCGGCCTGACAAAAACGACATCCTCTTGTGCAACCTCTGGCCACTTCAACCCCTAATCTGTCATGGACAATTGTAGAATTGGGTACCAGGGGATGAAGGAGATGATCAACTTTAGAAAGATCGCCAAGAACTCGACGTGTGACTTGAGGAAAATCTGGTTTTAAAGTTTTAATTTCAGCAATGCTTCCATCTTCATTATAGGAAGGCTTGAAATGTGACGGGATATACACACCCGGAATGGTGGCCAGTTTTTCAAGGATGGTTGCCCGTGGTAGCTGAGCTTCTCTGCTAATTCGCACAGATTCGGCAATTTCAAGAATGGCTTCCTCACCGTCGCCGAGGAGGATGGCATCAAAGAAATCAGCAACAGGTTCAGGGTTCAGACTGCAGGAACCACCACCAAGAATAATGGGCATCTCTTCACCACGATCACTGGAGCGCAGAGGAATAGAGGCGAGATCAAGGATGGTGAGAATATTGGTGTAGCAGAGCTCATAGGGCAGAGTGATCCCAATAAGATCAAAGTCAAGTAAAGGACGGTTGTTTTCGAGTGAACAGAGGGGAAGCTCACGGGATCGCAAAAGTTTTTCCATATCCATTGCGGGACAGTAACAGCGCTCGGCAAGGATGTTTTCCTGACTGTTCAGAATGTGATAGAGTATCTGTAGGCCCTGATGGGACATGCCAATTTCGTATAGATCCGGGAAGATGAGCGCACAATGCAGTGCTGTCTGATCCCACTCTTTTACAACAGCATTGTATTCGTGGCCAAGGTAACGTCCTGGTTTATTAACAAAAGGAAGGGTTTCTCTCTGCTCAAAATTTTGTTTCATATGAGTGTCTGTTTGTATTAAATGATTGCATCATGTCTGCTTAGTTCGCCGTGGATTCGCTGGAATACACTCTAGAGAATGGTTTCCATGCTAGTCATTTACTGAAAATAGGTTGACTTTACAAGAGTGGATGAGGTATTCAAGAATATATCTGATTAGTTCCTTAAAAAAGAGAAGGTTACATAGGTATCATTTATGAATGGTCGTAAAATTGTTGTTACTCTTGCTGTTATGGCATCCTTTTTCCTCTTTTCCGGTATGCTCCATGCTGCGGAAGGATTGATAGAAAAAGTCGAATTCCAGAAGGACAATGGCAAAATTGAATCGGTGGTTTTTCATCTCAATGGCCCCTGGCTGCCAAAAATATTTGCCCTGAAGGGTGACAATCCTCGTGTTGTTTTCGATTTTATGGAAACTGCTATGGCACGAAGTATCACCACCACCATTGAGACGCAAGGCAGCATGATTCACAAAATCAGACTGGGGCGTCATAGTAATAAGACAAGGGTGGTGATAGATCTCGCTGCCGGTGGCGAATTTAATTTTGACCAGCAGTTTGATGAGAATAACAATATCCTCACCATCCAGCTTTTTCCTGCAGATTTTCCTGAAAAAGAAAAAGTTGTAGCTAAAGAAGTCATTGCCGCTAAACCAGTTGTGGAAGCGAAGCCAACCGAGCCGGTGCAGGAGGTTACGGAGGTCGTAGAGATCGAAGAGATCGAAGAGATCAAAGAGACAGCCGAAGTCGTTGAACAGGAAACCGCAGAACATGTTGCGACTACTCCAGCTCCGGTGGAAGAGGAAGGCCCGGTGGTTGATCCTCTGCTATTAGATGTGACCTTTGAAAATACATCTAATAAGGGGGAAATGGTTCTTTTTAAATTAAATGGCTTCTATCCTCCATCGGTGACTGGAGAAGAGGAGGGGACACCTCTTGTTATCTGTGATTTTGCAGGCACACGGCTTGATGAAAAAATAACCAGGACCCAGGCCATCCATGGTGAATACATTGAACAGGTAACTATTCAACAGCCTGAAGACTCGGATCTTGTACGGGTGATAATTGAACTTGTTCCCAATAAAAACTATGATTTGCAGCAGGTTTTTTTTCAAAGAAGATAATCTCTTTGTGATTATTGTTAAGTCTTATGAATCCCTGGATAGTGCTAAAGAGTGATGGCGTCGTAAAAAGGTCTGAGTTTAGATGGATTCGTTGAAAACTTCATATTCGAGGCGCGGAAAAATCAAATCATTTCGGCGTACTGAGGTACGTTGCAATGATTTGATTTTTCCAGCAACGAAGAAGATGAAGAGTTTGTGCGATTCCATCAAGGTTGCAGTTGTTTGAAGTACCCAACAGGTACTGGAAGTGAAAAATCTGTCTCACTAAAATTTTTACCTGTTCTGATATCCTGCAGTTCTATTTCTATTTCTGATCCCCATGGAAGATTTGTGATATAAATCTTTTTATTGGTGGGGAGGCAGCTCTCTTCTTCCTCTAGGTTATCATAGGAGATTTCAGCGATTGTCTCTCCGTCCCTGCCAAGAAATAAATATTTCAGTACTTTTCTTTTGCTAAGATCCAGATTAACCCATTGTTCATCGGCTGATGTATTCTTTCCATATTTTCGGAGCAATACCCAAATTGTCTGATTTGTAAGGTCTTTAGTGATACGTTCTGCTTGTATTGGATGTGTTGGCAACTGTCCGCTGAGAAAGGCAAACCAGTCACCTTGAGCCAAAATAAGGGGAAGTTCTTTGCGGATAGCCAAGTTACGTAAATTACCTCTTATATGCTGTCGCTTGCCAGTATCCAAAGTCTGAAATGTTTTCCCGTCACTTGCAAAAGCATAGACAAGCATTCCGAACGGATTACTGACGATAAATTTCATTGACGAAGGTGACATCAGCTGAAGATAACCGTGGCCACCGGTATCTGATATCGGATTTTTCCAGAATATTATAGCGTTGGCATCAAGCTCTTTTGAACATGATTTGTCACTATCCTGCATACGAGTGATGATTTCTGAAATTTTCAGGCTTTCATCTTCCTGAAGTGGTTCAGACCAGCGTTGTCTGGCGCATCCTGTAAGGAGCAGTATCAGGAGGAGGATGAGTATAAAAGGTGTTCGGGTAGCCATGGCTATTCCTGAATGAAACGGATCTTTTTGAGAATGCGGGCTTTATCACCATCCTTTTGGAAGAGTTCAGCCGCATTTTCGTAGGCCTGTATTGCATTGATTTTCTGGCCCTGTTCCAGGTAGATGTCACCCAGATGTTCGTAAATATTTGGATCGTTTGGCTCAAGTTCCAGTGCTTTTAGTATTTCTTTGGTAGCACGATCAAATTTTCCCATACGAAAATAGACCCACCCCAAACTATCTTGAATATAGCCGTTTCCGGGTTTAAGCCGTATTGCTTTCAGCACATATTCCAGGGCTTTGTCAAGGTTGATATTGTTATCTGCCCATGTGTAACCAAGAAAATTGAGCGCTTCGGCGTGATCCGGATCAATTTCAAGCACTTTTTCCATCAACGCAATTGCCTGCTGTTGAGAACCATCCTGTTCGCGGAGCAGGCCATATTCAAAATAGAGTGTGGCGTTATCCGGATATCTGATAAGAGCAGCGTCTAGCAGTTCATAGCCCTTTTCTATTTGTTTTTGCTCCATATACAGGGATGCCAGAAGCGAGTAGAGACCGGGACTTCCAAACTCCTCATCTTGAAGTGTTTTGTTGAGAAGTTCAATGGCATGGGTACCCTGCTGACGATCCATCAAGATACGAACCTGGAGATAAATGCCATCTTCAAAATGGTCAGCCTCCTGTTCGATTGTCCGTAGCAGGGTCATGGCACCCTCAAGATTTTGTTGTTGATAGCGGATGACGGCAAGCATGTAGGTCGCCTCAGGGTCGCCCTGATGAACGGCTAAGGGAATGAGGGTGTCAGCAGCCTTATCCAGCTTTTTAGAACGCAGGTAGAGCCTTGCAGTTAATATGTCGATTTGTGCCGGATCATCACTGCTTTTCCGTAGATCCTGCAAAACATCAAGAGCATCATCTTCCTTTTCCTGGAGTAACAAGATATGGACAAGTCCGAGGCCAGCTCGGGTTTCTTTGGGGGTCTTTTTTAATATTGATCGATACTGTTGTTCAACCTTTTTGTAGTCCTTTTGTTTTTCATAGAATTCTGCAATTTCAATGACCAGGTCTACGGACCAGTTAATCTTCAGGGTTTTCTGGTACCATTTTTCTGCAAGTTTTGTGTCACCTGTCTGTGAGGCCAGACGAGCAAGATAGAGATGTGCAAACATTGATTCAGGATTTAACTGAAGAGTTTTCAGGAAGGCCTCCTCTGCCTCTACATATTGGTGCTGTTCGGAGTAGAGAAATCCAAGACGGATAAAAAGTGTTTCATCCTCCGGGCTCATTTCAATGAGTTCAGTGTAGAGCGTAATTGCTTCCTCTATCTCGTTATTTCGGATATCAAGGCGTGCGAGCAGGAGTCTGTCCTGCATATCGTCAGGGTATTTTACTATGGCAGTGCGCAGCCATTTTGCGGCACCCTGCGGTTTTCCCATTTTTATCAGAAGAATGGGGAGTCTGCGAAGAATGTAACGAGAATCAGGATCGCAGATAAGCGCTTTCTCGAAGGCCTCTTCTGCCTCAATATAATGGTTATTATTTTCAGCATGGGTACCCCAGAGAAAATAGAAATAGGAACAGGAACTGTCAGAGTTGTCAGAGGTGTGTGGCTGAGTTATCTCTTCAGGAATAAGGTGTTGTTCAAGTGATATGTTCTCAGGGGTCACAGAACTGCAGCCACCGCAGCTGAGCAGCACGAGGCTGAGCAGAGATAGATATAAAAGAAAGTTGCTGTTTAGTTTCATAGTGTCTCAAGAAGTGGCAGGACCTGTCCCATAACATCCTGATGGATAGTTTCGATGGTTCCAGATGCATCGATACGTTTGATACAGGGAAGATCCAGTAATGCAAATTGTTCTGCTACTTTGATGAGGTAGTCCTCTTTTTCAAAATCATTCTGAATGTCACCACGGCCTTGGGTAATACGTTGTACTCCAGTTGCTATGGAGGCATGAAAAAGCAGGGCGAGATCAGGAGTCGGGGCAAAGCTGTTGCGGTCTAAAATCATGGAAGGTTCCAGTCCTGCTGCCCCCTGGTAGGCTATGGTCGAAAGATAATAGCGGTCACAGAGGATAATTTTTCCATCCTGTAGGGCCGGGGTCAGGAGAGTATCAACATGTTCTTTTCTGTCGGCCAGGAATAGGTCAAGCTCCTCGTCAAGACTTGTTTTTTCACGATTTGTATAGAGTGCCCGGATTTGCTGGCCATATTTTCCGTCCGTTGGTTCAAAGGTGGAAATTACTGGAAAGCCCATTTTTTGAAGGGCTTTAGCCAGCAGGTTTAACTGGGTGGATTTTCCTGTCCCATCGGTTCCTTCGAAAACAATGAGGAGACCTGGTTTATGAGGAGTTGTCATAGGTCCTGTTGTTGCGTTCTATTGTGAGTGATTTGGCTTGCGAGTTCAACTGCTGCTGCAAGACTGGTTGGATCAGCAATACCTTTTCCAGCAATATCATAGGCGGTCCCATGATCAACCGATGTCCTGACGATGGGTAAACCAAGGGTAATATTAACACCATCTTTGAAATGGAGTAGTTTAAAAGGGATAAGGCCCTGATCGTGGTACATACAGATTACGGCATCATATTCGCCCTGAGCTGCTTTAAAGAAAATTGTATCAGGTGGAAAGGGGCCATGCAAGTCTATGCCCTCTATTTTTGCAGCTGTGATGGATGGGGTGATTATTTCTTCTTCTTCGAATCCAAACATACCACCTTCTCCAGCGTGGGGATTAAGGGCAGCAACTGCCAGTCTGGGAAAGGGAATATTGAAATCCACTTGAAGACTTTTGTGAGTGGTTCGATAGAGTTTTAGAAGCAATTCTTTATTGAGTAACCCGGAAACCTGAGCGATGCCACAGTGAATAGTGGCAAGGGTCACTCTAAGAGAGCTTCCAGCAAGCATCATCACATGATTTTTGCTTGCTGTGAGCTTGGCCAGCATTTCAGTATGTCCGGGATAATGGTGTTTACTCTCCTGGAGTGCTTCCTTGGAAATGGGACAGGTGACCAGGCCGGAAAACCAGCCCTCTTCAATACCTTTTACTGCTGAGGTGATTGCAGAAGCCATGGCAATGGCGGTCTTTTTTGTGAACGTTCCGGGGTGAATGGAGTTATTGCTAAGTTTTGAGCTTTCGTAAAGAGGGATAATGTTCTTTGTGGATGGTATATTATCACCTGGCAACCAGGGAACAATGGAATAGTTGATGCCGAGCTGTTGGGCATAAAAACGAAGCACATTCAGATCACCAACCACAATGCAGGGTGGCTGTTGATGGTTTACAGGATAGGCAAAATATTTGAGAATAATTTCAGGGCCTATTCCGGCAGGACATCCCATTGTGATAGCTAGTGGCGTCATAATAGTGTGTTGCCGTACATTAAAAAAAGTTACCAGCTGTTTCGAAACAGTTGGCAAGGTGTTCAATTTTGGGTTTACCAGCTTCAGTTATTATAACGGAAATAACGTCAAAACGTACTGCTTGTTCCGTCACCTTGTTACGCGTCATGTAATCAAGGGCAATCCTGCTGATCTGGGCCTGTTTTTTCAGGGTGACTGCTTCAAATGGGTGGCCAAAGCGCAGATTTTTCCGGGTCTTTACTTCAACAAAGACAAGTGTGTCCAGGTCACGTGAGATGATATCAATTTCTCCTGATTTTTGCCTGTAGTTTCGTTGAATAATTGTATGATTATTCCTTTTCAGGTAGGCAGCGGCAAGATCTTCTCCCAGTTTCCCAAGAGTGATGCGTTCCTTAGACAAACTCTTTCACTCCTCTGAATGTCAAACGATGATGGGGAGTAATGCCATGGACAGCAATTGCTTCTCGATGCTGTTTGGTCGGGTAACCCTGGTTTTGGATAAAATTATATTGAGGATACTTGTTGTGAAGTATAGCCATGATTCTGTCACGAGTTACTTTTGCAATAATCGAGGCAGCAGCAATGGATGAGGAGCGTGTTTCACCTTTAATTAATGGTTGTTGGGACGTTCTTATGGGGACTGGAAATTTACCGTCTACAAGAAGGAAATCGGGCGGAGTATGGTGCTTTGAGAGTTCACTGACTCCACGTCTCATAGCCAGGAGTGAGGCCTGTAAAATATTAATTTTATCTATGATTTTATGAGAGACAATGCCAATACCAATGTGGGCTGGTATTTCATGGAGATACTCAAAAAGGATCTCGCGTTTCTTTGGAGTAAGTTTTTTGGAATCAATAAAGAGGGAATGCTGGCAATTTACAGGAAGTACAACTGCGGCGGCAACAACAGGTCCGGCAAGAGGCCCCCGGCCAACCTCGTCAAGACCTGCGACAACAGAATATCCCCGGTTGTCGCAGGTTATGTTCGAGAAAAAAAGTATCCTCCCGGGGAGGATCAAACAACGTCAGAAGTGATTCTGGCAGCTGCTTGTAAGATTTTCTGTTCTTTTTTTTTGCAGTTGCTTTAGCGCACAATGCCGCGCTCGCGGATACGTGCAGCTTTACCACGTCTGTCACGAAGGTAATAGAGACGAGACTGACGAACACGTCCACGGCTTATAACTTCGATTTTCTCAATACGGGGATTATGAAGGGCAAATGTTTTTTCAACGCCAACACCGTGGGAGATCTTACGAACAGAGTACGATGCGCCCATGAGTGCTTTCTTGCGTTTAATGACCACGCCCTGAAAAATCTGGACACGCTCTTTAGCGCCCTCAATAATGCGAATAAATACTTTAACAGTGTCGCCGGGACGAAAATCAGGATGATCCTGACGCATCTGCTCCATTTCAATTTTGTCGATAATTGTGCTCATGATTTTTTCCGTTGTTTATCAATAATGGTGCTGCTTTATGCAGCTGCTCATATTTTTAATATAATTAATGAATTATGACCATCTTTTACACGCTAAGGAGTCGATCAAGTATGATCGAAACAGCCGAGCGTACAGAAAGATGATTATAGCCAGTATCTGCACCAACAGGGGGGAGACAAAAATCTGTACTCTCCATAACCTCCGGGGCAAGTCCATGTGCTGTACCAAAGAGAAGAACTATTGATTCTTTTGCTTTAATTTTAGCACGAACATCCGTATAACTTAAAGTCTTTTCCTGCATTCTGGCACTCGTCGTGAGTAATAGTGGCTTGTGACCACGTTTTTCAGTGACTGTTTCAATCACATTCTCAAGACTGTGTGCCAGCTGAACAAGTTGCAGAGCTTCTTTTCGGGCAGGATTATATTTAGAACCATAACCGCTTTCCCAATGCTCAAGTATTTCGGCAACCAACGCATGCTGATCTTCATAGGGCGTTACTATGTAGTAATTGTCAACACCGTATGTTTTACCAGCCCTTGCAATATCGTGGATATCAAGATTGGTCACAGCCGATCCGATAATTTCTCCAACTTTATTGACCACAGGGTGGTGGACAAGAACAATATCTAACCCGCTCTGGTTTGTCTTCATTGTTCCTGTAATGCTTTTATTCTGTCATAGAGCTGATGTTTGCGAAGTAATTTTGCTTCCATCTTGCTGAATGATCCAAACTCTTTTTGTAATAAATCAGGCCTTCGATCCAGGGTCCTTCTAACGGACTCTAAAAAGCGATATTCATCAATCTTGGCATGATCACCTGAAAGTAATATTTCAGGAATTGCCTCGCCTTCAAAAACTCTTGGCCGTGTGTACTGCGGATGCTTCAATAACTGCCGGCTGAAGGTATCTTTCTCAGCAGAATCAGCACATCCTAAAACACCAGGCAATAATCTGGTCACAGAGTCGATAATAACCATGGCTGCAAGTTCGCCACCAGTGAGGATATAATCACCAATGGAGATTTCATCATCAATACTTGCTGACCTGAAGCGTTCATCAACGCCCTCATAACGACCGCAAATCAGGACAAGATGCTCTTCACGACTCAATTCCTGCGCTACTTCCTGGTTGTACCGTCTGCCCTGTGGACTGAGGAGCACAACCCTACTGGATCCGTACTGTTTTTTGACAGAGGCAAGAGCAGCAGTAAGCGGTTCCGGCTTCATCACCATCCCTTCACCGCCTCCAAATGGCCGATCATCGGTCATGGAGTGCTTATCAGTTGCAAAATCACGAATATTGGTGATTTCTATCTGGACCTGATTTGCCTCACGTGCTCTGCGAATGATAGCTTCATTCAGCGGTGAAGTAAGCAGTTCCGGAAAGATAGTCAGTATGTCAAATTTCATGGGGTGCAACCCCCTTAGCACTTTCCCCGGAGTTTATGCTAATCAGTCCTGGTGGTGGCGCTATAATCAAGCAGCTCGTATTCCTTTCAGTTATCATTCCGGGAATAAGAGGTATTAAAACTTCATTCTTGCCTGATTTCACAACGAGGAGATCATGCATCCCATTGTTGAAAAATGCTTCAACCCGGCCTAGGATTTCTCCCTCTTCGGTCTGCACCTGAAGTCCTTCAAGTTGATGAAGGTAAAACTCCTCTGCATCCAGATCGGGAAGCTCATCTTTGTATACCAGCACACCCGTACCGCAGAGTGTCTCAGAGTGATTGCGGTCACTCACTCCCTTGAGAGAGACTATCACTTCCTTGTTTCCAATGCGTGCCCGCACGACTTGAAAAACAGGATAAAGCAGACCCTCTCTGGAGACTAGCGTCAACTCTTTGTACCGGGTAATGTTTTGCAGTTCATCGGAGTAGGCACGTATCTTCAACTCACCTTTAATGCCATGAGCTTTTGTAACCTTTCCGATTAATACATACTTCGCTGCTTCAAAAGAAAAACTGTCTGCCATGTTCCCGAGGAGTTATTCCAGGATGTTGAGGCGGGACTTTTTATCTTCCTTTCCCGCAACTGCAGAAAGCAAGGATCGCATAGCCCTTGCTGTCCTGCCCTGTTTGCCGATCACCTTGCCAAGGTCGTCTTTGGCAACTGTAAGATCAACCAGAATGGTGTCATCTTCTTCAGTGACAGTTACCTGCACGTCATCGGGGTTATCTACCAGTGATTTGGCGACAAAGGTGATCAGTTCCTGCATAGTTGTTTACTCGGCTGCTGGAGCTTTCTTAAGAATACTCTTCACAGTTGTTGTGGGCAGAGCGCCTCTTCCGAGCCAATCCTGCAGCTTGGTGTTGTCAATTTTGATTGCGACAGGATCCTTGAGAGGATCATATGTTCCGATCACTTCAAGAAATTTTCCGTCACGTTTGCATTCAGCATCTGCAACAACGATACGATAAAAGGGTTTTTTCTTTCTGCCAAGTCTTGTTAAACGAATTCTAACTGCCATTCCGGATATATCCTCAGGTTTTGGTGGAGCACGTTATTTGGCTCCGTGAGTCAGGCATTATGCCGTCTACTACTATTGTTATCTTCGCATGCCTTTCGGCATTTTTCTTCGCTTCTTGCCGGTCACAAGACCTGGCTTCCCACGCATTTTTTTCATCATCTTCAGCATTGCCGAGTAGCTTTTAATAACGCGGTTGACTTCCGTAACAGATGTTCCGGATCCAGCGGCGATACGTTGTCTGCGACTGGCATTGATGATCTTATAGCTTTGTCGTTCCTTTTTGGTCATGGAGCGGATAATGGCTTCAGTCTTCGCCAGTTCCTTCTCATCAGGCTTAGGAGCGTCTTTTAATTGTTTCAGCTTGTTAATCCCAGGGATCATGTCCATGATCTGATCGAGTGAGCCCATCTTTTTGATCTGCTGGATCTGATCCAGAAAATCTTCAAGGGTGAACGTGGATTGTCTTAGCTTTTTAGCGAGTTGTTCAGCTTTCTTTTTATCAACTACAGCTTCTGCTTTCTCAATCAGGGTAAGAACATCACCCATGCCAAGGATTCTTGAAGCGATACGATCGGGATGAAAAACTTCCAGTGCATCAAGTGCTTCTCCAATACCAACAAACTTAATGGGTTTACCGGTAACACTCTTGATGGATAACGCGGCACCGCCACGAGCATCACCCTCCATCTTGGTGAGAACAACACCAGTGATTTCAAGATCCTGATTGAACTTATCGGCAACGGTTACCGCGTCCTGTCCAGTCATGGAATCAGCTACAAACAGAATCTCAGAGAGTTGTATGGCACTCTGGATCTCTTTGAGCTCACCCATCAGTTCTTCATCAACGTGGAGTCGACCTGCTGTATCAAAGATAAGGGTATCGTAGCCGTTCTGGCTCGCAGCAATCATGGCCTGGCGACAGATTTCAACCGGTTTTATATCTGTGGTTGACGGATGAACCGGAATGTCCAGTCTCTCTCCTAACACCTGGAGCTGATCAATGGCTGCCGGACGATAAATATCTGCGGGAACAAGGTAGGGTTTTCTGCCTTTTTCCTTCAACATCTTTGCAAGCTTACCGGATGTGGTTGTTTTACCAGATCCTTGAAGGCCTGCCATCATGATGGTCACTGGCTGGCGACCATCAAGAGGAATCTGCACAGCGGTGCCGCCAAGGAGTTCAACTAGCTCATCATGGACTATTTTGATAATCTGCTGTCCCGGAGAGAGTGCTTTGGTCACCTCGAGTCCAACAGCTTTTTCACTTATTTTTGCAACAAAATCCTTAACAACTTGAAAATTAACATCTGCCTCTAGAAGAGCCATGCGCACTTCCCGCATGGATTCTTTGATATTCTCTTCGGTGAGTTTACCGGTACCGCGGAGTTTTTTGAATACTCCTTCCAGCCGGTCTGTCAGATTGTCAAACATATCAGTCGCTTTATTTGGCCTTTGTTCTATTGGTAAGAGTTTGTAATCATACCAATAAAAATAAAATATAATCCCTGGGGCGTCTAAAAAATGGCGCCTATCGAGGAATAGTGCATAAAAATATAATAGAAAAACAAAGAAAAATACTTAATAAAGAATATTCTGTCAAGCTGTGAAAGAAGTTGAGCCAAAAAAAATGAATATTGGTGATGGATTTAAGCGGAATTTTCAGTTTTCAGGAGAAACAGTTGTTTTATTAAAGAGATCTATGATTTTTTCGATTTTACCAGCCATTCGTGAAATTGCCTGAGAGGCAGGGGCGTCCGGGGAAATCTCACATACTGGCATATATGCCTTCAGAGCATCTTTGATGGCCGGATCTTCAGGGATATCACCGAGCACAGGGATATCGATTCCAAGATATTTTGCCACCATTTGTTTGAGTTTAGTTTTGTTTACTCTGGTGTTTTGAATATCCCTGTTAATTACCAGCAGTGGATGAAAATAGTGTAAGGCCTTTTGTGCTTTTTCTCTTGCTCCTGGTTGTGTCGATTCTGCGAGTGTGAAAACCTCAGCAAGGGAAGAAAATGTTTGTTTCTTAAGGGTGTTTCCAACGTCACTGTTTGAAAGAAAACTACCAAGAACTTTGCGGATGGTGGCCAGCTGAAGAAAGCTGTAAAAATCCATTATCGAGGTGGGTTCTGGCATGGTTACGCAAATTTGTATATCGCCAAACATAAAAAAATCAAGTGAATGGTAACTGGTTCCGGCTCCAACATCTATTAGAATAACGTCTGCATCAAGAGCGGATATAGAACGCAGGAGACGCTGTTTCTCCTGATAGGTCATATTGGCAGTTTGCAGAGTATTTCCGGTTCCTGGAATAATTTGCAGACCATTGAAGGCGTAAAAGGTATGCACAACATCTTTGAGGGACTCAACTTTACGATTCAGGAAATCAGTAAGTGAATGTTTTGGTTCAAAGAGCCCGAAGAGTAGGTGGGCGTCGGCACCACCAATGTCAAGATCAACGAGACAAACCTTTTTTCCCCTCTTGGCGAGGAGGAATGCCAGGTTGCAGATGAGCATTGTTTTGCCGGTTCCTCCCTTGCCGGAACCTATTGAAATGGTGACTGTCATATCAGATAGAAGTGCCGCTCTTGTTTATTGATGGTGATTTACGATTTCTTTTTACGTTTCCTACGAATTCCATAGATAAGCCTGGCAGATTTTAACATTGATTCTATTTTTGTTTCACTTTCCACAGGTGCACTCCACAGTTGCCAACCTTCCTTAGAGCGCAGAATAATTTTGCCATTTTTGACTATTAATATGGATTCTGCAAGTATATCGTCCGTGTTTTGGCAAGGTGGAGGTGAGGCCGGATCTGGAGTCTTTTTATGTTGAATACAGGACGAACAGAGTTCTGAGCTATCATTACCAAAAAGATTGAGAACCCCTCCGCAGTCTTTACAGAATTGCATTTAATACTCTTTGGTAACTCTGAATACAGATCGCATAATTATCCCGGCTTAAACCATAGTTTTCTTTTTCTTTTCGGTCAGGTGTGAGGAATTATTTAGTGCTTTAAAGTTTGTACTCCGCTCCCTATAGCTATTAAATAAACAAAAGCATATATATGGCAGGGCTCGATTGGTGACTGAATTATTGAAAGCGTATGGTATTTTGATAGATTAAAACAGACAAAATTATGCTTAAGGTGATTTTGATGGTGATGCTTACGATTATTTCTGGGAAGGCTGTTCTTGTTTACAAAAGGAACAGGTTGTTGCTTTTGCAGGGATTTTTTTGCGACAGGAAACACATCGTTTAAATTGGGGAACCAAGTTGAAAATTGCAATTAGCATGACCAGTCCACCAAGAATGAGTGGAAGAGGGGATGAGGCGACTTCACTGTCATAATTTCGAAGTCCTGAAATAATTGCTATAAGTCCAACAAGAAAGGCAATAATTCTAAAAAACATGATGGACTCCTTATTTCACAAATTGTATGCACACGGTCTGCATAGAGCAAAAAAACACTTACAGTCGATACTATAAATGGTTGATATTTCTGGTCGGAACGAGAGGATTAGAACCTCCGACCACTTGTCCCCCAGAGACTACTGAGAGTCTACAGATTTCATTCCAACTTACTGTTATCGTAATGTTATAATTTATTATGTTCTTGGACCTTTTTGATTTACCCTTACTAATTTGTATCGAATGTAACCTGTTTTGAAAAAATCTGCTACAGGAATGGTTTTGGAGGTTTTTCTTTGTTGAGCGCAGGTTCTATTGCTCTTCCTATATTATATCACCTGATTAAGAAATTTAGACAAACTCAGAACTTGTTGAAACTGTATTTTATTTTTTGGCATGTGAACCTCCCTGAGGTTAATCTTGGAGATTAGTATGCCATACCAGGGTACTCACAGAGTGAGCCCCCTATCATTATTTCCGACTACCTGAGCTTTAGTGGTAATCAAGAAATATTTTCATTCCTCCTGCTCTATCATCTTGATAAACTCTGTCCTTTGAAAATAACCACGAACCTTTCTTCTGATAAGTGTAATTGTGCGAATCTCGGCCTTCATTGACATCTATTTGTTTTCGTGCGAACATATAAGATGGTAAAAAATGCTCTGACACAAGCTCAAATAAACAACCCTTAAATTCGAACCATATCAGTAATTAGTTTCTGAGTTCGAAACAGTTAAAACACCGAGATCCGTATGAGTGATAAAAACAAAGCCATTTTAACTGTTGCGCTATCAATTGTTATTCTTGCTGGATTTTTTTTGTATCATGGCATTACCGATCATAATTCTTCATTGAAGCGGGTCATCAAGGAAGAAGAAGTAAATTTTCATTCTCGTATCGCCGCTTTAGAAAAATATTCTTTTGGTCCCTATTCAGTGCGAATTGGCAATATGTTACGGCTAAACCCTCAAATTGTTGCTGCTTTTGCTAACCGTAATCGTGAGCAATTATACAGCTTGACTCTCCCTGTATATGAAACGCTTACAAAAGAAAATCCTTATTTCAAGGTGATGCATTTTCATCTTCCGGATGGAACAACATTCCTGCGCATGCACAAACCAGGTTTTTTCGGGGACAATCTGCAGAATATTCGGCCGATTATCGATACTGTTAACAAGACTCAAAAACATCTTTCCGGTTATGAAATTGGCCGGCATGGTCCATTTTACAGGATAGCACAGCCTGTCTTTTTTGAAGATACCTTTGTGGGTGTTCTGGAATTTGGATTTCAAGTCCACCAGTTAGTGGAAGCTGCTGAAATTGATCTGTCCTGCGAATCTGCAGCATATTTCCTGGGAAGAGAGTGGCAGAAGGTTGATCATGAAATGAAACACTTTGAAATGAGGCAGTTTGGGGAATTTGTTTTGGATACCCATGGCGATCCTTTATATAAGGGCCTATCTTCAAAAATTGATCTCAATATCTACATCAATCAAATTGAGTATGACAACAAAGTTTATATTCTTCACACCCAGCCGGTTTTCAAAAATTATCGTCAGGAAATACTTGGTGGCATAACAATTTTGCAAGATATCACTAATCTGGTTCAGCAAAAAAATAGTTATATTGTCAAGATGTCAGCGCTTGTTATTTTACTGACAGTTCTGTGTCTCTCCATCCTTTATATCAGCTTCAATAATCTTGTTGGTAATCTCATAAAAACCAAAAAGAAATTGCAAGTGACTGTGGACGAATTAAGCATAGAAGTTATGGAGCGCAAGAAGGCTGAAACTCTTGCTCTCGAAGCGCAGGATGAGTGGGAGAAGACATTCAATGCCATGAATGATATTGTTACTATTCAAGACAGAAATATGTTGATAGTGCGGGCCAACAGGGCTGCGTATGATTTTTTTGAGGCAAAACAGGGAGAACTTGAAGGCAAAAAATGTCATGAAGTTTTCCGAGGAAGTTTACAGCCCTGTCCTGAATGTCCTGGAGTTGATGTGCTTGAAGGTATTCATAACCACTCGGAAATAATCGAACATAAGGAACTGGGGAAAATTTTTCAGGTATCATCTGCCCCTCTCCTTAATAAGAATAATGAGGTGCGATATCTTGTGCATGTTGCCAAAGATATTACGGGGCAAAAAAGAATGGAGGAAGAGCTTTTTCAGTCTCACAAGATGGAGGCCATCGGGACCCTGGCTGGCGGTATTGCCCATGATTTCAACAATATTCTTTCGGCAATTATCGGTTATTCTGAACTTGCCAAGTATAATATTCCGGCTGACAGCAAGGCTACCAAATATATTGATCAAGTAATTAAATCCAGCAGACGGGCTGCAAATTTGGTGCAGCAAATTCTCACGTTCAGCCGGAAGTCAGATCATCGTTTAAAACCTCTTAGTCCGCATCTGATCATCAAAGAAGCAATGAAAATGTTGCGTGCCTCTTTACCAGTAACCATTGATATCCAGGAGGACATAGATAATGAATGTGGGAAAATTATGGCAGATTCAACCAACATCCATCAAATTATCGTAAACCTCTGCACCAACTCTTTGCATGCTATGGAAAATGAAAAAGGCATTTTAAGAGTCAGTTTACAGCGAAAAGAAGTAAGTGTGGAAGATATCGCAGGGAAACCCGGTGTGTCTCCAGGCCCGTTTATTATTCTGGAAGTTACTGACACAGGCCAGGGTATGGATCAAGCTATGATAGAGCGCATTTTTGACCCTTATTTTACCACTAAAGAAGTTGGTAAAGGGACTGGTCTCGGTCTTGCAGTTATTCATGGAATCATTCAGGACTACCATGGATTTATCAAGGTAAGGAGTGCATTTGGAAAAGGAACTACCTTTCTTATTCATATCCCTGCCTTGCAACAAGACATATTAACTACGGATGAGATAGTAACAATAGAACCTCTGCCTACCGGAACTGAACGAATTTTGGTAGTTGATGATGAAATCATTATCGTCACCCTGCACAAAGCAGTGCTAGAAGGTCTTGGCTATACAGCAACAGTAACAACAAGCAGCAAAGAGGCTCTGGAAAAAATCCGACTGCATCCGGATCAATTTGATCTGCTAATCACAGACCAGACCATGCCTAATTTATCAGGTGTTGAATTGGCAGAGGAAGTTTTGAAAATAAAGCAAGACATGCCGATTATCCTCTGCACCGGCTACAGCTCCGTCATCACAGAAGAAGGCGTCCTGGCAATCGGCATAAAAAAGTATACTCTAAAACCAGTTGACAGATCAACATTGGCCAAAATTGTCAGACAGGTGCTTGATGAAAATAAATTGCCACATCACGTTTAAATGCACTCCTGCCATCCCTGCCAGTCAAAAGTTGGGGGGGGAGGAATATGGAATATATGGGGATTTACGACACTTTTGGGTGAGAAATGACGATATCTGATCTTGATGATAACAACAAGCAGAATTTACGCAAGCAGGCTGAAGCAAAGCTGGGATTTGAGTGCATCAACATCTCTGAAATGTCTGAAGATAACATTCGTAAAGCGTTTCAGGAATTCCATACCCATCAGATTGAGCTGGAGATGCAGAATGAAGACCTGCGGCTTGCCCAAGTAGAGCTTAAAAGCGCACGAAAAAGTTTTAGTGACCTCTATGATTTTGCTCCGACAGGGTACATGACTGTGAGCGCAAAAGGAATGATCATTAAGGCGAATCTTACCGTTTCTACTATGTTAGGGGGGAAAGAAGATTCCTACTCAAACAACCACTCTCTGCCTTTATCCTCAGGGAAGACCAAGACCAATATCATAAACACCGGAAAAACGTATTAGAAACAAAAAAGAAGCAGACCTGTGAGCTGCGGATGCAAACAAAAGATGGCAATCTGTTCCACGCTATGCTGGAAAGTGTTGTCACCCCTGACCTGGACGGTGATGCAGGTCAATTTCGGATAGGAATAACGGATATTTCAGAGCGCAAGCAGGCTGAGAAGGCACTATTAGTAAATCAAAAGAACCTAAATGATATCAGTAGTGTCCGGTTAGGATTTTGCATGTTTTAAAATAATGAAATCTTCTCAAAACAAGGGTGTTTTTTTTCTTGACAAATAAATAAATTTTCGCGGTCGATCTCCTTAAAAGGACAATCTTTTAAGGAGGTTACTATGGAATTTGTAAGATATCGCTCACGTCGATACGCAGTACCAGGACAAAAGCGA
>Ga0207996_1000556_pt1 | contig 31955 bp, 26 predicted proteins | sample AntAceMetag02UKG_FD_184773 | JGI IMG/M metagenome (GOLD analysis project Ga0207996, IMG submission 184773) | Saline lake microbial communities from Ace Lake, Antarctica - Antarctic Ace Lake Metagenome 02UKG (SPAdes) (version 2) | ecosystem: Environmental > Aquatic > Non-marine Saline and...
ACAGAAAATATAAAATCCGTGGCCGATCCAGTTTTGCATTTTCTGATGTACGAAGAATTATTGCAGAAGCAGCATTGGATAAAGATTTCCATAGGGTTTGCCCACTTCCAGGGCAAAGACCACAAAATTCTTTCATCAAGACGCTGTTACGCATGGTAGCTTAAGAAAAGTAGAACTTGTGCTACATAATTTTACAGGAAACTTCAGTTCATTTAATAATGCAGCGGAAAAACTCACTGGCTGGAAGAGGGATGAGGTTTTTGGAAGGAGCTGTAAGGAGGTGTTTAATGATGGCAGTTGTTCTGAGTGTATCCTGGCTGAAAGTATCAGGCAGGGCATACCCATTCTGAACCATTCCCTTTTTATAAATACGGCTACGAGAAAACGATTGTTAGTAAAAGTCGATGCAGCACCTCTTGTGGGTACAGATGGCGAGATAACCGGTGGGGTACAGGTTTTTAGGCATGTACCAAGCGTGCAGAGGAAAAAAGTGAGACAGGATGCTGTCGTTTCCACTGTTCACGATCAGACTCCGCTTGTGGATATCCAGACTTTTGGAAGTTTTTGTTTAAAGATGAACGGTAAGCCGTTATATGACAGATTCTGGAAAGGACGCCGCTCAAAAGAACTGCTCAAAGCCATTATTGCCCTTGGCGGAACCAAAGTGTCGATGGAAAAACTCTCCTTGCTCCTTTGGCCTGATAGTGACGGTGACCGTGCTCTAAACAATCTCAAGATGGCTCTATCAAGATTACGGAGAATCGGTGGTGATGAGTGCTCGGTTCCTTCAAACTGGCTTGCAGTTAAGCATCAGCGGGTTTCACTGGTTCGGTCTGTTTGTAGGGTAGATGCTCTGGAGTTTGTACGAAAGTTGGAGAAGAGTAACGATTTGGAGAGTGTGCAATCACTGCGACATGCACTTGCCCTGTATACGAACGATTTTCTCCCTCAAGACGAAACACCGTGGACAACCCCCTTTCAAGATCATCTTCGTACACTTTTTATAGAAGGTGTACTCCAACTTGCTTCTCTTAAAGATGTAGAGGATGACGTCGTACTTGCTTTCCTCGAGCAGGCACGTCATTCCGACCCTCTCCACGAAGGTGTTTATGCTTGCCTTATGGAGCATTATATACAGGTAGGATTCCCAGCCATTGCCCTGGATATCTTTCATAAGGCAGAGAAAAATATTTATCTTCGGACGGGTATCTCTCCTGGTACCGTCCTCCAGTCTCTTGCCAAACGGGCCAAAAACATCGGCCTACTTCACTGATACTATCCATTTGCCATTCCGGCAGAAAAAAAAGTTCTGTTACCAAATTGTTACCTTATAGGCGGTATGCTTCTATTAGAGAATAAGTCTGTGTTGCGCCCATGATTGGTTTTATGTAGTTGAAAATGAATCTGTAAAACGACAGTTCCCGCCAACTAGCGGAAACATTCACGAGTCTTTTGCAAGTAGAACACATGGCGGAGTGGAAAATGAAAATCTGCATTGATCCAGGTCATGGTGGCAAAGCCTCAGGTGCTGTGGGTAGCTGTGATGGTCATGATCTGTGCGAACGTGACATTGCCTTGCAAATCAGCCTCTATCTTGAGCAGGCCTTGTTACTGGACGGCCATGCGACTTGGCTGACCCGCAGAATTGATCGAACCTTATCACTAGTTGCCAGAACCCAGTTTGCCAATCGATATCATGTTGATCTGTTTGTATCCATTCACTGCAATGCTGCTTATACACCATTCGCAGAAGGGATAGAGACCTGGCATCATCCCTCTTCAAGTGTGGGTAGGAAGTATGCAAATCCCATCCAAAAACACTTGATCAAAAAATTTCCCAACCATAAAAACAGAGGCCTCAAGGAAGCGAATTTTCATGTGTTGCGGGAAACTGCTATGCCTGCAGTACTAGTGGAAACAGAGTTTATCACCCATCCGGATCAGGCAGCATTTTTATCAGCAGATGAAAATCAACGAAGGATTGCGCAGACAATAAAGGAGGGTATCGCTGCATCTGGACTGTCATTTACCTGATTTTCAACAAGGATAACAGAAGTTATATGGAGAAGTCGTCGCTCAGGAAATTTTGACAAGAAGTACACCTGTATACGGGGGGAAGACTATGGCCGAAGCTGAGTTACAAGATAATGTCAGGTAACATCCTTGTACTACTTACTTTTTCAGGAGGAAGCTATGGTGAACAAAAAAAGCACCACAGGTAAAACAAATAAATTCAGCACCAAAAAATTTATCTTGAACTGCAGTCCTTCCATAACACCTGAAGATGACTGGACATTTGAGGATGCAGTTGAGGCTGGTGTTGTTGATGTTGTTGCAAATCTACCTTCCAGAAAAGATCTGCGAGCCAGTTGGTGGAAAATAGACAGTCAGGGCAGTACAGGGGCCTGTGTCGGATACGCCACAGCATATGGAGTTCTGCGCTGGCACTATGTCACCAAGGGTCTGCTTAAAAAGTCTGAAAGGCCTTCAGCCAGGTTTATCTGGATGGCAAATAAAGAAACGGATTTAATAACCAGTTATCCAACAACTTTCATTGAAACCACAGGGACACAAACAAAACTCGCCCTTAATGTTGCACGTAAATATGGTTGCGTCCGTGATAAGGAACTTCCTATGACAGGTAAGCTCTCAATGTTATCAAGCGCTGCTTTTTACGCGAAAGCTGCACCTTTCAGGATATCAAGCTTCCATAATCTTGGACGTGACCTGGCTGAATGGCGTGCCTGGATCGCGAATCAGGGACCAATTCTTACTCGACTTGGTGTGGATCGCACATGGGACCGCGCCACTACAACTGGTGGCCGTCTTGCCAACTATCTTCCCAATACTGTACGTGGTGGCCATGCGGTTTGCCTTGTAGGTTATACCGGAAAACACTTCATCGTTCGCAATAGCTGGGGGACTGGATGGGGGGATGGTGGTTTCGCTTATGCCTTAAACAACTATGCGGGAGACGCATTTACTGAGGCATACGGAGCTGTTTTATAACAAATGAGGAGAGGGGTATCTCTACAAACACTAAAAAGGAGGTTGGTTTAAAGAGCAAATTAAAGGAGATAAAATTCATGTTGTAGATGCAAGTTAATTTCCAGCTGGATACTTGTCACAATTACCTGACAAAAATGTACAGCACGTAAATCTACAATCCTAATTCAATCTGAAAATCAAGAGGTGGAAAATGGTAGACACAATCATGATGGAAAATCCCAGGCGCTTTGAATTGATCAATGGAAGACGAGCTGACCTTTGGATTGTTCGGGAAAGGCAAATTGGTAAGTTCATTTCTGCTCATAAATTAAAACCTGTTTCGCGAGTGTCTTTAGGGGTTTCCAAAGAAGCCACCTCAGTAAAAATGATTGATATCAACAATATAACTGGAATTCAAGGTGGCAGAAAAGTGGCACATCTCCATTATAAAGGCGAGTTATATCTTCTGAAATCAAAACAGTGGCGTGACTTCTCAGGTGTTGTTGTGAAAGATTTAAGCGAGCGACTGGCAGCATCCAAGCAGGTTAGTTTTGACGAATTAGTTAATATCTCAGAGTCAGTAGGCTCGATCATAAGATAAACAATAAATCAGACGGAAATATCAGTCGTTTCAGCTCTGGCATTTCCGTCTGAAATACTATCAGCCTGGAGAAAATACCATTGAAACACACGCTATTTTTAACACAGCGTTGCAACCTTGCGTGTCGCTATTGCTATATTCTAAAGAAAAACATAAGCCTTTCGTTAGAAATGGCTGAAAAAATAATAGATTTTATTTTCGACCATACACCCGACGGAGAGATGGTAGACTTAGGATTTTTTGGGGGAGAACCACTACTTGAATTTGATCTTCTAAAGGATATTACAAAAAAAATCGTGAATCACCCCTCGTATTGTAAAAATAGAATAGTCCTCAGGGTCGTCAGCAATGGGACTATATTTTCAGAAGAAATCGCCATCTTTCTTAACGAATATTCAATAGGTCTCGGAATGAGTTGCGACGGCCCTCCGTTTATTCAGGACAGGTTTCGTATATTTAAAAATGGCAAGGCTACTTCAAAAGTAGTTGAGAAAAATCTGATACAAGCCTTGCAATGGTTTCCAATGATGCCGGTTAACGCAGTTTACTCTGCTGAAACTGTCGAATTTCTCCCAGATACAATTGACTACCTCAGTGATCTCGGGGCCAAAAACATTCACCTCAATCCAGACATATCATCAAATTGGAGTGTTCATGATACAGAATTACTAGGTGAAATTTATGGGCAGGTTGCGCAGAAGTATATTGATTTCTACATGCAGGGAGATCCTAGATATATCAGCCTTATAGATAGTAAAATTACTGTCATACTTAGGGGTGGGTATCGATCCGAGGAAAAATGCAGTATGGGAAAAGGAGAATTGGCTTATGCTCCTTCAGGTAATATCTATCCATGCGAAAGGTTAGTGGAAGGGGATGATGGTGGTGTTCATTGCCTTGGCAACATAAAGGACGATTCTATTTTACCTGTCAAGTGTAATGGTCATCCCGGAATAGCAACAAATACTGAATGCCATTCCTGCAGTTTAAAAGAATATTGTATGAATTGGTGTGGTTGTACAAATTATTTTTCAACTGGAAAATATAATCAGGTGAATCATTTAACTTGCGCCTCAGAAAAAGCTGCAATTCAGGCAGCTATAGGAGTTATAGAGAAAACAAGAGAACATGGTATCAGTTTTTCAGAGCACCTGTCCGGGACTCCGCTGATGAGCATCATAGGAGAAGTAAGCAGTTGAAGTTATAAGAATAAATCAAAAGGAGAGTGGAATTATGCCGACTTCGCAATATGATTTACTGATTTTGACGCCAGCTGAGTTCTTGAACACTTTGAGACCATTGCAGGACCATAAAAACAGGACCGGGATTGCTACTCATATTCTGAAATTAGATGATGTTTACCAAAATTTTCCGGGAAGAGACGAGGCTGAAAAAGTTAAAAACTGTTTAGTCTCCTACCGCAGAAACAATGGTATACGGTTCGCCATGTTGGTAGGTGACTGCGATAGATTTCCCGTGCGTTACACCAAGACTGATCGTGCTGAACCGTCAGCACATAACACAGCATTTTACGCAGGGGATTTATACTATGCAGATCTTTTTGAACCCAACGGTTCGGTCGATGACTGGGATAGAAATCGTAACGGGTATTTTGGTGAATTACGTGGAGAATCAAGTACGGGAACATTAAATGTGGATGATGTAGACCTGCGGCCTGATATCTCCGTCGGGCGCGTTCCGGCTTCAACGGTGTCCGAGGTTGATGTCTATGTAAAGAAAGTCATCGATTACGAACAAGGATCTTTTCAACCTGGCTGGTTTAAAAAAGCGCTTTTGATTGCCACAACTGACTGGTTGAGTGATGCCTGCAAGACACAAGAAGAAATTGCCCAAGACTGCCTTACTGGTTTGACACATCACCGCCTGTATGCCAGCGGAAATCCATGCCGGAACACATCTGTTCTAAACGCAAATGCGATAAACAGTAAACTGAACAGCGGAGTAGGGTTCGTAAGTTATGTAGGTCACGGGTCCAGAACTGGATGGAGTGGTTGTTATGATGTCAGTAATTTATCAGCCCTGACAAATAATGACCAACTGCCCATTGTCTTTGCCAGCGCATGCGGCACTTCCGAATTTGCCACCCAACCACCTTATGATCGGTACACTGATATAAATGGGGTGGATCATCAAGGAACAAACAACGGTGAGGTTTTTCACAGCACGCCACCGCAGCCTGCTTGTATTCAAACAAATCGGAATCCGGAATCTTTGGGCGAGAGCATGACTGTCAAGCATGACACAGGAGCCATCGCTTACGTTGGATGTGTAACAGGCGCGCAGCCATGGTCACGAGATTTAAATAAATTTTTCTTTGAAGCCTTTCGTTATGGGCATGAAACACTGGGAGGCATGTGGAATTATATGGTTCAACGATTTTATGAAACGCATGTTTTGCCAGCTATTATTTCTAATCCCGATTGGACGAAGGTCGCGGAATTTCATCAACCGTGGAAATTTTTACTTTTTGGCGATCCGTCATTAAGAGTTGGCGGTGTGAGGACCGAATTGCAGGAGGATTGTATAAGGTTTAATTATCGTCAGGCCAGAGTCATTCCAGTCAGGGGAAGATGGAAAATAGCTGTTGGTAATATGTGGTTGCTTGATTTTACAAGCAACATATCGGCTGCTATAAAGGCATTACGAATTATCAACCACTACAAATTGGACAGGCAATGTTTTGTCGGTAGACCTAATGCCTCAATGGAATATTACCTTGCGGATGAAAAAGCACCCGTGGGTCCATATGGAGGTGAAGATAGTATTGGGTTTAATCCTTCAGCCGTAACCGTGAAGAAAATTCGGGGAAGGTGGAAAATTGTTGAAGGCGATCATTGGATTATGGATTTCGGTCGGAACGAACAGGAAGCACTAAAGTCTTTCAGGATAATTCAGAAATATGGTTTCAATCATATTTGTTTTGTCGGCCGCCCTAATCCTAATATGACATACTTCAGGCGATAATTATGCTTCATGGCAGTTGCTCACTTATGCCTCAATTATCTATGCATGAGATGCATTCACGGCGGCGTACGGAGACATACCATAAAACATGAGGGAGGAATACCATGGCAATACATAATTATGGCATTCTAAAAGGGAAAGCTATAAACAGTCTGCTCGGATCTGGCGGCAGCCCACACTATCAAATACATTTAATAGACGATACAACCGATTATCGTATCGCCATCAACGTTAAATCTAAACTCTCTCCTTCTGAACTGCTGTTCCATATCAATGACAGCTTCCAGAATCCGTTGCTGACAGAACTAGTCAAACTTCCTGACGGGTTTTCAACTCTTGAAAGTACAGCTGGCACACTCTCCTTTGATTATATTCGAGCCAATCTTTTTGATCCTGCAAAGATGAAGCCGTTGGCTCATAATATACCAGGCCCTGATAATGATCTTAATGAAAAGATCAGTCGCTACATTGAACAGGCAATCGGTGATGAAAATGCAAGCGTGTATGCTTTTGGCGCCCGGTGGGGCCCTGAAGGGAATAAAAAGGATAAGTATTTTGGTTTTCTGCCGGGAAACGGTATTCACGACATTCACCTGAATCAGGGGAATGTGGGAAGATTTGCTGATGATAACGGGGTGTGGCAGGACGGCGCCCTGCTGATTCATTTTCCCGAGGTTCGAAGCGAAGACGAAAATATTACCTGGCCGGAGCAATGGGTCGCCCTGTTCCTTGCTTTCCAATCACAGTGCTGGCATACAGATGATGTCACCGGCCATTGTCTTGGCAATGAAGAGATTCGTTCTGATATCCGTATCGTTGCTGCTTTAGCCAACCCATCAGCCGATGACCAGGGTAAAGAAACAGTGACTCTTATTAATATGTCTCCGCACACGGTTGATCTCTCCGGCTGGTCGATAGCTGATGCTCACAAACGGCGTTCCAGTATTCTTGGTCTTGCATTGACAGCAGGATCTACTGGCGTTGTACAACTTGACGGTCAGGGAGCTTTGTTAGGCAATAAAGGAGGCATTATCACCTTACTCGATCCTGATGGGATAAAAATACATGGAGTCTCCTACACAAAACAACAGGCTGGCCAGTCGGGGTGGACCGTTGTTTTTTAATGTGTATGCGTTTTAAAGAAAGGTGTTGATAAAAAACTTAACGGAACAAGACCATGACCGAGTACCTCAACAGCAGTAATTTTTCCTGTTCGTCCACAGTCGAAGCTGACAATCTTGCTGCCGACTTGGCACAGCTTCTTGAAAACGATTTTGATAATGATATGTACGCACTGTTGGCCGGCTACCAGAGAATTCTGGCCGACAACAAACGCCGTAGCCAGTGGCCGGATGTTCATAACAAGCTGGAGATTCTCTTTAAGTGCGGTAGGTATCAGGTTGTTGACGGCCCAATGATCGGCATTCCTGTTTCTATTAGAGACAGTGATTATTTCCAGGATACGGTGAGGAAGGTCGGCCGGGAGAGATCATTGATCGCTGAGATCGAATGGATGGCCACTGCCTGGAACATGACCTTTGCCGATACCGGTCTCTGGATGGGGAAAACGTTTGAACCTGTTTCCAGAGAGGTAGTAGCGGCAAAAACAGAAAATAATGCCGAGATGTTAGATGTATATAGTGAATCCAGCACACGGGTTGGACGTAATTTTTTCCGAGAACCGGCCGATCCCAACATAATCCAAGGCCTTGGCCTGCCAGTGTTGGCTCCCTTATGGAACCTACGGCCTCGTCCTGTGCCCGGTCAGAAGGAAATATTTGACGCAGACCTGCTTGAAGAAAATCTGAACCGGGAAAAAAATATCCCATACAGCATGACTGGTGGAATTTTCCTGGCCAACCGGGGCCGATCAGTTGTTTCGGAAATGAACTCCAAGGAAGTGTATCAGCTGAATTATCGCTGGCCCCTCTTAAATCCTGTCTTTCCTATGACTCGTCTTGTCGATGAACTTGTACAGATTGGAGAGGGCATTTATCTTGGGCAACTTGTCTTTGCCACCAGACATTACAGCCTTGGAAAGCTGTCGCTGCCTTTTATAAAAGAGGGCTCCAGCTCACTTGGGGAAGCATATACGGCAGACAATAATGTGAACTACGGCTATCAGAACAATGGTTATTTTCTGATGATGTCCCCCGACAGAGCAGAACAGGTCTATGCTGATAGCGCTTTTCCCCAATTACGACCACGGGCTGGCGAAAACGGCTATGCGGAGTTGGGGTATGATGCGCTCTCCACCAGCAGCTCTCCTGCAACGCCAGTCAAAACCACTGAACAGTGGAATGATGTAGAAAACTGGGTCGATGGCTGGCAAGCAAACAGTGAACTGCGTGACAAATTTACCACCTTTATTCTTGAAGATTCACCAAAGGATTCGGATACAGAAGACGTACGGGAAATGCGCCGGGAGAACGAGTCGATTTTACAGATGCTGCAGCGAATAAGCCATGAGATTTCAGAGCAAACCCGGAAAGAAGACCATTTGCTCCATTTTGATAAACTGCATCGCCTGTTCAGGCGCGGCGTTGCCCCTGAGGTAAAGAACGGTTTGTTCCAGGGACATGGCAGCAGGGGTTATAACTTTCGGGTCGACGGCTCAGAGGAGCGTGACTGGTACGGGCAGACAGATGTGGCCCGTGGCTGGGACTACTATCATGGGGCAAATTTGAACCTCCATCTTGGTTTTACTGACACTTTCCGGTCGGACATTGAGGGGAAGTTTGATGACAGCCATCTGTTTCCAGCTGTTCTTGCTGGAGCGTTAATGGATAACGGGGAAAGAGGACCCAATATTCTGGATATACTGTGGCATAGTATCGGTAAATATATCTTTCCCTGGGCCGGTAAATCGTTTGAAACAATCAGCGGTCGTAAACTAAGCATGCTGCTGGATGAAAGTAAGGATCTGGCGACAAGATACCCGAAACGGGTAAAGGAATTAAAGTTACACTTGGCATCCAGGCCCCATTACGAACTGGTCAAAAATTCTTCCCGGGGATACTGGCAGCATTCGGGACTCGACTCTGAACACCTGCAAGATGGTTCCTGGGACAGTGGCATGTCAGAGGAAAACAAAGCATGGTGGGAACAGGAAGCACGGGATCACTGGGTAGATGGATGCAATATTCAGGATAATCGTATACTCATGGCAGACCCTCTGTTTCGTGTTATCGACATGAATTACCGTGCCCCTGACCCGGCATTACAGGACATTTCTGAGGCCGGCCCCTCTCCGTTTGCCAGGCAGGGATATATCTTTCTAGGTACTTCCGGACGAGATTCCATACTGCCAATGAACAATGGACGGGAGAAGAAGAAAAAGGTCTTTCAGTTTCATTATCGCTATCCCATGATTGGTGGACCGGCGCCCATTGGTTTGTGTCTTGATGAGCTGGTGGAAATCGCGGATGGTCTCTTTCTTGGGCAGCTTATCTACTCGACAGCTCTGGGGGTCGCCTATCATTCTTCTGTTGATGCGGCGCAGTATAAATATCAACTCTTTGGGTATTTTCTGCTCCTCGATGATACCTGGCAGTATCATCGTAAGGCCATTAAGCTTGATACCTTGTAGAGCTGCAGACCAGAGAAAAACTCGTGCATTGAATGAGGTGTACCATGACAGCTGTAACACTTTATGACATTGGCCTGAAAGACTTCACTCTGGAGAGCTTGCCACGTCTCAAAGAACTTCGTAGCGAATATTTTGCCCGCGGGCCTGAAATCTGTATTGAACGGGCTCGATACATAACAAGATATCTCCGCTATCATGATGACGCTGCTGATTCATCGGAGCTCAGACAGGCTAAAAAGGTTAATTATTTCCTGAGTCATAAGAGCGCCCAGTTTCATGACCGCAATCTCATTGCCGGCAGCACTACAAGTAAGGCTCTGGGGGCACCGCTTTTCCCTGATTTTTTTGCTTTGACCCTGTGGCCGGAGCTTGAAACGGTGAGCGACCGGAAAAAAAATCCGCAGAAACTTACCCCCCAGGAAGCAAGTGAGCTCAATCTGGAAATTTTCCCCTTCTGGATGGATAAAAATGTCCTTGAGATCACCAGAAGTCGTTTTGACAATCCTGAATGTTTGCAACTTTTTGAAAACCTAGTCTTTTTCATTGCCGCAAAAGCCGGATGCATCTCTCATGCTGTTCCGGCTTATACCTCAATGCTTCAGTATGGGCTAAGCGGCCTGATTGAAAAAGCTGCCGCACACGAAGAAGAAATGGCCGGGGCAATAGATGCAAACACAAAGCAAAAAGCTGACTTTTTTCGGGCTGTCCAGGTGTCACTCCAGGGAATCATAACCCATGCCGAGCATCTTGCAGAAGAGGCGGAACAGCTTGCCAGGATCGCTAATAATCCGGAAGATGCGGCAGAATTTGCTAAAATGGCTGCTATCTGCCGTAAAGTGCCGGTGGGTTCGGCCGCAACTTTCCGTGAGGCGGTGAATGCAATCTGGATCTGCCAGGTGGGTATTCATGCTGAAAACATCAATATGGCCATGAGTCCCGGCCGGCTGGATCAGATTCTTTACCCCTATTATAAACGTGATATCGCAGGAGGGCATCTGGATATTGGCAGGACCATTGAACTGGTGGGCTGTCTGTGGCTGAAAATTGCTGACAATGTCACCATGGTACCAGAGGCCTCCGAAGAGCTGTTTGGAGGTGCCGGCACAGTACCTGCTATAACTCTGGGGGGCGTGGACCAAAATGGAGAGGACGCAGTAAATGATCTCACCTATATCATGCTGCGTGTTACAGAGTTACTTGCTATCCGGGATCCTAATGTGAATGCCAGATATGATTATGAAAAAAATTCACAGGAGTATTGTCGCCGGGTCTCAGAAGTTATTCTCAATACAAAATCTGTCCCCGCATTTTTTAATGATAAATCAAACATCACGGCTCTTACCGGTCAGGGAGAGCGTCTGGAACACGCTCGTGACTATGCGGTGATCGGTTGTGTGGAACTGGCCAGTAGCGGCCGTGATTACCCTGCCTCCAGTTCCATCATGATGAATCTCGCCGCAGCTCTGGAAATGGCTCTTTTCTGCGGCAAACGACCGATAACCGGTGAGGAACAGATAGGACCGATCACTCCGGATCCCTCAGGCTTAAGAAGCTTTGAGGAATTTTGGCAGATTTTCAAAATCCAGTTGGACTGGCTTATTGAACAGGCCATTACCCTCAATGAATATATGGGTGCGGTGCACCAGGAAATGATGCCGTCACCACTTTTATCAGCCCTTTTTATCGGCCCGATGGACAAGGGAGAGGATCTGATACGGGGAGGGGCTCTGTATAATTCTTCCGGCGCAACGCATATTGGTTTTGCTGATGTCGTTGATTCGCTCAATGCCATTGAGCAGGCTGTTTTCATAGAAAAAAAGTTTACGTTTGGTACTCTACTGGAACAGGTCAGAGCCGACTTCAATGGCCAGGAAGGCGAGAAAATGCGCCTTTACCTGCAGAATCATACCCCTAAATATGGAACTGAGGCGTCGATCGCCCGTAAAAATGCTCGCAATATGGTGCAACACCTCTTTGATCTCTACCAATCCCACACCAATTATCGGGGTGGCCCATACCGCCCTTCGTACTGGACCATGACCAATCATGCCGGTCTTGGTGGAATCAGCGGTGCCTTACCTCATGGACGCAAGGCTGGAGAGGTTTTTTCCAGTGGCATGACCCCGGTTTCCGGAGCAGCGCCAGAACTGACTGCATGTCTGAATGCTGTGGCAGAACTTGGTGGTGAATGTGTCCCCGGATGCTGGGCGCTTAACATCAAATATACACCTGAAAATGATGTGGAAACCATGGCTCAACGTTTTGCCCAAACCATAGAGGCATACTTCCGGGCAGGTGGACAGCAGGTGCAGTTTAATATCATGACCTACGAAATGCTGCTTGATGCAAAAAAACATCCTGAAAAGTATCCGGAATTGATGGTTCGCGTATCTGGATACTCGGCATATTTCAAAGATCTGAACGAGATGATGAAGGACGAGCTCATTACCCGTACCCAATATGGGTTAACAGATGGCCTGGCTGTCCCTCTACCTCCAGACGTAAAAGGAGATTCCTGATGTTTGATGTTATTGGCCAAAAAGCTACGGAGAAACTCTGGAAAGATTTCAGAAAGTGCTTTGATTCTGAACTGGCGGAGGAATTTCTACAGAGCCTGCTCACATTAATGCAGATTGTTTTTGTGGTAAATCATGACTATCGCCGCAATATCGACAAGTTTAACGGGCGCTACCAGTTTAGCAGCAAAGATGGTGAAGTAACAGTAGGGGTCATTTTTTCCAACAGCCGTATGAAGGTGGTGGAAGGTGTGATTGACAACCCTCATATCACAGTAACTTTCCGTGATGGACGAACCTTGCTGAATTTCATTATTTCACCACGACAGGATATTCTCGGCTCAATGCTTAAACATGACGTCGGAACGAAAGGAAATCTGAATTATCTCTATAAATTCGGGTTTATGGCTAAACAGCTGCAACTGATGATGCCCCAAGTCGGGTGAGAGCTCTTGTCGGTAATATAAGCCGCTATGCTCTCCATGACGGACCTGGAATCAGGACAACAGTTTTTTTTAAAGGATGTACGTTGCACTGTCCATGGTGTCACAATCCGGAGCTTATTTATCTGGAGCCTGAGGTCGCCTTTTATGCAGAACGGTGTATCTCCTGTGGCGATTGTCAGAAAGTCTGTCCGGAAGAAGCCATAGGGATGCAGGATGAAAATCGCATTGATCGTAAACGTTGTACCGGATGTGGTTTGTGTGCCAAGAGTTGTCCGGCTGCCGCCCTTGTAATAATTGGCATAGAATATGAACTTGAGGAACTTGTTGAAATTTTACTGCGGGATCGTCTGTTCTATAAGACGTCTGGCGGCGGTGTCACCCTCTCTGGCGGCGAACCGACAGGGCAGCTTGAGTTTGCTGCATCCTTGCTGAGCAGACTGCATGGGGAAAAGATTCATACATGCATTGAAACCAATGGTCTTTTTTCCTATGAGAAGTTTGCATCGACCTGCTTTGATCTTTTGGATTTGATCCTCTTTGATCTGAAATTTGCTGATTCAAGTCAGCATCAGGGAGTGCTTGGCACAGGGAATAAGATCATTCAGGAAAATTTGTCCCGTTTATTGAAAAGCAGACCACAGGACGTCATTGTCCGTATCCCGATTATTCCCGGTTATACGGCAACACGGGAGAATATTAGCAGGATTGGTGACTATCTGCGTAAACTAAAAGTGCAGTATTACTCACTGTTGCCATATCATCCGTATGGAATTGCCAAGGCTGCTTCCGTTGCTATGACTTCGGACAGGGCACTGCCGAAACAGGCAATGGATCAGTCGGAACTTGTTCAATGGGAAGAGTTTTTCCACGGCATTGAGAGGGTGGCAGCATAGCAGAAATCTGCAGACTTGAGACAAGGAGAAAAAAATGCAAATCGATTTTCATCACGCTACAACCTACGTTGCTGCACGGCTGGCAGGTTTTGATGCTAAGCGAGCAGATATTATTGCTTATGCCGCCCAGTATGTTGATGACGCAACCAGCGCCGGAACGGTCAGGTTCACTAATAAGTTTATGTATCAGCGGATCTCCCCTGCCCATAAAATGATTGATACCAGAAATACGAGAGACATCAATAATCATCAGGTCTGGATGCCGTTTCATTTTCTGCCAGGCAATGATGGTTTACCGGCTGGCAGGAATCCGGCGGGGAAAGTCGTGAACAGGATGATCTGTACAGCGGACTCTCCGATTGCAAGAGATATGGTCAAACAGGCCATAATTGAAAGGGACAAACCGTATGGATTACAGCGTTTGGGAGTGACCATGCATGTTTATACTGACACTTGGGCCCATCAAGGATTTGCTGGTTTACTAGACTCAGTTAATGATGTGGACAATGTCAAGGAAACCGGGAATTCCGGTGTATTTAAAGCCGGACTTGGAAGGTTTCTGAGAGATTTTCTGGATGATGCCATCCCACCTCTCGGGCATGGCCGCGCCACTATATTTCCCGATATGCCATTTTTACAATGGCAGTATAAAAATGCAAACAAGCAGCTAGTCAAACGGGACAATACCAAATCTTTCTGTATTGCAGCCAATGAGATGTGCAGGGCCATGCAGCGTTTTTTACTCGGCGACCCCTTCGCCCATGCCGATGGCATAGGTGAAAAGGATATGGAAAAAATAAGGGAATTGTTTGTAGGACTTAAAGAAAAAGAGGGCAAAACAAGGCATAAAGAATGGCTCAAGGCCATTGCTAAAGGTATTTTCACCTTTGGACCTGAAGATGTCTGCTATATGGGAAAATCGCGAAATTTATGTGGCAGCGACAAAGTAAAGTCATGGAAAGAACAGGCTCTTGGGACAAATGTTGACCTGTATAAATATCCGTACAAGGCGTCGTTTCTCAAGAGTAACTGGAAACTGTTCCACGACGCAACAATGGCACATCGGTTTTATCTGGTGAATGAACTATTGCCTGCCTATGGAATCTGTGCCGCGTAAAGATGGACGAACAATTGCAGGAGGTTGATGATGGCTGTTTTTGCTCAGGGAAAAATTGAGGCGTATGTCGGCCCTGCAGAACTCAAGGCTGAAAACAATTTAGAAGCCGTTATTTCTCAGTTTATATTTCATGCTGAAAAGACACTGGATATTGCTGTTCAGGAACTTGACAATGAAGTGATCGCCCAGGCAATCCTTGATGCCAGGAATCGAGGTGTCAGTGTGCGGATGTTCATGGAACAGGATTATCTCAAAGCAAAAAAGCATCCCAAGCCTGTCCCTGGTGAGGAAAGGACTGAGGTTGAGGCACGTCTGTATGCACAGTGGAATGAGAAGAGGTCAGGTCATAAGACAAATCGGGAAATTCTGACTGCCCTTTTACGATGCGGTGTTGATGTTAAGGCTGACTTGAATCCTAAAATTTTTCACCAGAAGTTTATTGTCCGTGATTGTCGAAACGGCAGAAAAAAAGGAAACCCCGGCGTATTGACAGGGTCAACAAATTTTACGATGACAGGTACACATAAAAATCTCAATCATGTGGTTGTGTTTCATGACCTGCGGATTGTTCAGGCATATGCGGATGAATTCACTGAGCTGGGAGAAGGAACTTTCGGTTCCTTAAGAACCCGCCGCTATAAAATTTCACCGACCATGAATGTCAATGGTGTGCCGGTCAGGATCAGGTTTGCTCCTGATGATGCACCGGAACTTGAAATCGTTAAACAGATGCTGAAGTGCAGTCGCAGGATCGATTTTGCGATCTTCACATTTTCAAGTTCATCCGGAATAGATGATGCTCTTCTTATGCTGCACAGGGCAGGTGTGGAAATTAATGGGGTACTGGATGGTGTGCAGGGGAGGCATAAGTGGGCAGCCACTCAATGGCTGCACGATAAGGGCATGAATATTTTTCTGACCGACAGAAAACGTATGCCTGGTCTGGGCAAACTTCACCATAAATTAATGGTAATTGATGATGATATTGTGATTGCCGGAAGTATGAATTATACGGCTCCTGCCAATGAGCTGAATGATGAAAATATTTATGTCCTCGGGAGTCCTTTTGATCTACCCGAGGCCAAGGGAGGACCGGTTGATCACAACGAGTGCCATGCGATTGCAGGTTTTTTCAGAAAGGAGATAAACCGAATTGTCAAAGTGAGTACTTTGTTTTCTTCCCCAGGAGAAGCTAATTAAAAGAATGCGCTGACAGTTTGCAGGGGAGATGTAATAAGAGGAATGAGATGTAGATCTCAAATGAAATACACGAGGTGTAAAGTGAGGAATTATGACGAATATTCTACTGTCTTTTGTATTGTTTGGTCTTTTTGTACTTATCCCGATTATACCGGCAGCATTGCTGTATAAGTGGTTTCCGGACACGAAGGTTTCAGCCAAAGGTGTGTTGTCCAAGTTTACTATTAATTCGTCAGGAGCCTTTGCCGCATACCTGGTGACCGTGTTAGTAGGCTATTTTGTTATTGCACCTATCAATGAGGCAATACTGGGTCAGGTAAAGACACCTTCTGCTGTATGGACAGTTCGGGGTAATCTACAACTGCAGGATAATCAGGGAAACAGGATAGAAAAACCATCACTTTTTGACAGGTTGTGTTTTGATTTTAATCCTGAGTTTTTAGTTCATAAAGACGGGAATATGGAGCTAAAGATTCCGGAGTGGGAGACAGGGAAAGTTCCCGGCTACCTTATTACTGCTTATGTAGATGGATTTGGTCAGGAAACTATTAATTTGTCAGAGTGGATGGACAATGATAGGGCCGAGGTCGATTTTGGGCAACATTTGATAAAATTAAAGGCACCGGTGATTGTGAAGACAATAAATAATCCGGATCAGCTCTATCCGGGAGGAGCCTATATTAATCAGTGATTTACTGTCATGGAAACGAGCAGGAGATGATATTTTGTATGGTTCAGAGCATAGAGGGGGAGAGTGTATGAGGACGAGTTTTTTGTTGATTGTGATGTGTTGTTTTTTTCTTGGTACAGCCACTATTAATGCTGCCGATCTCAGAGGAAGAGTGGATGGCATGAATCAATATGCTTCTGCTCCTTTTCCACTCGCAAAAGCCAAAGTTGAAATAAAACAGAAGAATAACGGAAAGTCTGTGGTTGCTTTTTCCCGCACAGGTAGAGATGGGATGTATTATTTTCGCAATATTCAACCCGGGCAATATTTCCTGGTAGTTAATGGTCGACTTACTGTAGAAATACAGGTTGACGTTACACCGCTTCAAGATATCGGACCGTTATTATTCAATTTTGAGTGATACGAATTCGCTTTTCGTTCAGAAAGTACTAGTACATATCAGAAATATCCGCCACTGAAGTGTTCCTCAAATGGCGTAGGACAGAAGAGTGAAAATCAAATTGAATTGCCACAGCTGCGATACAATCTACGATCTACCCTGTACCCCAACTGAGTGAATATTATTTTTGACTACTTATTGGACCTCGATCATCTCTCGTGGACAGTGGTACAATAAAATTTGTTCCGGCTCAGCCAAACAGGCAAGAGAGGCGCAGTAATCATCCTCAAGTGGAATGGCAGACATCCTGCATTTTCCTGAAAAACTCCGCTTGTCCACCCAATCAAGGTAAGGAGTTTCCTCATCTTCCAGGTTGACGGTAAAATCAGCAAGGGGAAACGACAATCCAGTCCCAATAGCCTTCACAAATGCCTCTTTGCATGTCCAGTATCGGTAAAATCCCCTTTTCAAGGCAGTGCCTGACAGGCAGGAGAGAGCCAGATATTCTTTGCCTGAAAAGAAACGCTGGGCCAATTTCAGATACTCCACTGTATCTTTCGTATATTCCACATCAATTCCAATCTTGTATTCTCTACTCACAGCAAACATCGCCATATCCTGTGAATGCGTGACGTTGAAGCAGATCTCTTCTGTATGGTCTGGATTACACAGAGAAGGTTTTCCATGTGAGTTGTAAGCAAATTGAACCGCTCCGGCCTCAACGCCACAATAATAAGCCAGCAACCGTCTCAGGGTGCTGCGAGTATGAATAAAACGCTCTCTGTCCACCTGAAAATGAAACTGGTCTGCCCTCTTGATCTCATCTTCTGACAAGATCTCACGGGAAGGTGCCATCTCGCAATCTGACAACATCATTTTCCATACATGTACACTGCCAGAGGTGAGTTCCGGGGCAGTAGATACAGTTTTCCATAACGACTCATTTTTCATATCAGCTGCAACTTCTCATTTTCAACCTTCCTCAAGACTCTTCATTTCATTGCCAATAATACCCCCAACTTCTCTTGCTTTTTCCGCAATGAAACGATACACCAGAATAATAAAGTCTGACAGCAAACCAAGCCATTTTCTCCCTTTCGTCAGATAAAAACAACCAGGAGCATCCATGTTTAATACCACCCACGCCGATCTCAGCCTCAATGACCCGCAGGAACTGCCCAGCATGTTCAGTAAATGCGCTGACATGACGCCGAACAACATTGCCGTGGCCCATGGTCGAGAAAAGATCACCTACAAAGAACTTGACCTGCTCTCCAACCGCTATGCCGATTACCTGCACAAAACCCATCATATTGAGCGGGGCGATCTGGTCTGTGTCGCCTACGAGCGCGGAATTAACTTTATCATGGCACTCCTCGCCATTTTGAAATGCGGAGCCGCCTATGTGCCCATTGATGCCAAGGAACCGGCAGAACGACGACACGACATCCTCGATGACGCCAGACCCAAACTAATACTGGTGCAACAGAAGCATCGCGCTGATTTTGATTTTGCAAACTGCATCAGCCTCGAAGACATTACTGATATCTACAGTTTTTCCCCTGCACCGCGACAGGCCCATATCCACAGTGAGGACCTTGCCTGCGTCTTCTTCACCTCCGGCTCAACCGGTCGTCCCAAGGGTGTCCTCCTTCCCCATCTGGCACTCACCGGCCTGATCGGCAGCCCGCGCTATCTGACCATTACCTCGGAAGACCGGGTACTCTCTTCAAGCAGTATTGCCTTTGATGCCGCTTCATTCGAGATATGGACGGCTCTTGCCAACTCTGCCACACTGGTCTGCATTGACTATGAGACCATCATCAACCCGGAAGCCTATGCTGCCTTCCTTGACCACGAGGATATCAGTGTCATGTGGGTCACTTCGGCACTTTTTGATCAGCTGGCCGCCTTTCGCCCTGGAATGTTCAAAAAAGTCAAATATCTCCTCTCCGGCGGAGATGTGGTCAACCCCAAGACTGTCTATAAAGTGCTGAACAATGATGAAGGAAGGCCTAAGGCCTTTATCAATGGCTATGGCCCCACTGAAACAGGAATCCTGGCCACATTTCAAATGATCACCGAACTGCATGACCCCAACGTACCGCTGCCCATCGGTAAAGCCCTTGCTGACACCGTTCTCTATGTCCTTGATGAGGAGCGAAAACCGGTTCCTCCAGGAGAACCTGGCGAACTCTACATCGGCGGACACCGTCTGGCAAAAGGATATCTCAACCTTCCTGAACGCACCGCACAACTCTTCATCAAGAATCCGTTCACCGGCAACCCGACCGACATCCTCTACCGCACTGGTGATGTGGTCCGTTTCCGCCCCAACGGCAGCCTTGAATTCACCGGCCGCGCTGATCGGCAGATCAAATTCCGGGGATTTCGTCTGGAACTCGACGGCATCGAAAATGTTCTGATCAGTCACCCGGATATTGCCAACGCTGCGGTGAAGATGGTCAAGATAAATGCGGAGAAGATGCTGGTTGCCTATGTCCAACTGGAATCCGATCACACAGACAGCTTCTCCATGGGTGAATACAAGGCCTATCTGAATGACCAAATGCCTTCCTACTCTGTGCCCACGGTGATCATGGTGATGGAACAGCTACCTATCACCCAACGCGGCAAGATCGATCGTAAACATCTCCCCGATCCGGTGATTGAGGAAGAGCTGCGTGACAATATTATTGCACCGCGCAGCACCACCGAAAAAATTATCTACGAAGTCTGGTCCGATTGCCTGGGCCGGAAGATGTTTGGCATAAACGACAACTTCTTCGACCTTGGCGGCTCCTCTATTTTGCTGGCAACTGTGTATACCCGAATCCGCAGCCAGATTCCCAAGCCATTCACCCTGGACGCCTTTCTCAAGAACCCAACCATTGAGGGCCTGGCTCAAACCATTGATGAACACGGCGGTCAAAGCGATCATGCTAACGAGGTCAGGCAGGCAGAAAACGATGCAATACTTGACGGTAGTATTGTCCCTACCTGGCCAACCAGGCCAGAAGAAAACTGCAACGCTGTCCTTCTCACCGGTTCAACAGGCTTCCTCGGTGCCCATCTGCTCGCCGAACTGTTGCAAACAACAGAGCGGCCGGTGTACTGCCTGATTCGCCCCCATGATAAGGAATCACTGCATGAACATCAACATACAGCTCTGCATAAGCTTGGCCTGGATCGAGCACTGGATGCAGCCGATCGCATCCGGCCAATTGCCGGTGACCTGGCTGAACATGGCCTGGGGCTCAGCCCTTTGGATCATAAACGTATTCAGGACAACTGTTCCCACATCATTCACTGCGGTGCCTATGTACACCACATCTTCCCCTATAGTCGACTCAAGGCCGCTAACAGCGACAGTACTCTTGAACTCATCAAAATTGCCATGCGCGGCCATCCAAAGAAACTCTCCTTTATCTCAACAGCCAGCGCTGTGACTGAGTGTAATAACCAGGAAATCGGCTATGAAGGAAAGGTGGGAGGACACCCGGCACCGTTTTTCGGCGGCTACGCCATGTCCAAATGGGTATCAGAGCGTCTCATGGAGCAGGCCTTTACACGCGGCATGAGCGGCATGATCCTGCGCCCCGGAAATATCTTTGCTAACAGTGCTACCGGGATATCCAGCCCAATCACCTCCAACTTTGCCCTGCTCATGATGCGCGCCTACCTGGACAGCGGCCTGGCTCCTGATCTTGACCTGATATTTGAAGCCGTGCCAGTGAACCAGCTTGCCGAGGCAATTGTTGCCTGTACGCTCAGTGACTGCGAGCATTCCATATTAAACCTTTCCAACCCGCTGGAAATTCCACTGCCTTACTATATGGAACTGCTGAACAAAATCACCGATAAAACAATTCAAATAATTCCCTTTGATGACTGGAAACAGCAGGTGATTGTACCCCTCAAGGAAACAAGCCCCCTGTATCCTCTAACCCTCTACTTCCAGGATAATCAGGTGAAAGAAATACTGCGGTTTGAGACTGCGCTGGCACAGAGCGAACTGAGTCGACGGAACATTGTCTATCCCAGTAACTATGAAAAACTGCTGACCGGGGTATTTGACAAAACCCTGCGGGTAGCACTGGGAATCATCTAAAACCGGTGATGAATGGCAGGCCGGAAAGTGACTTCATGAAAAGAGAAACAATGCACCTGATTCACAGCACGCTTCCTGTAAAATAGGCAAACACAATCAGGACACCGGAAGCAACAGTAAACCATGCTGCCACTCCACGATCGCTGCAAAAAGCTGTAGTAAACAGTACGACTCCTGCCGGCACAATAAGAAGAAAGACAGCGCCAAGGGGAGCCACCAGATCACCAAGGATGGTCATCACCGGAACATTGGCAATGGCCACTCCCCACAAAACAACAAAGGTCACACAGTACAGTCCGTTGTCATAGCGTGGCACTGCTTCGTCACCATCGCATTTTCCCTGCCGCTGACAAAGCAGGGGCAGCAGCGATTCGCGATACCCGATAAAAATACCAAGAAACGAGGTAAGCAAAGCTGTCACACTGATTAACGGCCCCAGATTGCCAAGCCAGCTTCCCTTATAGAGATTTCCAAGCAAGGCAAGCGCCGAAATATTTTTTTCGGCAGCAGTCAGGAAGTCACTTTTCGGGATAGCCAGCATGAACGAGACAACAAAAATCAGCAGAAAAGTCATCAGCAACAACACCGTCATACCAATAATCCTGCGCAGCCGTGTCTGCCGCTTCAACGGATCGGGGAGACAATGCCGTAGATCAAGAACCAGACTGGAGAGAATCGGAAAAAACATAAATGACAGAGCAAGGAGAGGGAATAATAGTAAAAACTGTTTCAGCATGACAAAGAGTGTTGGTACTGCAAATGCCTTACCGGCTATCTGCCAGTCCCAGTGAGGGATCAGCGCAATCGACACCAGACAGAGCAGTCCGATGAGGAGTAGGGTCAATCCTCCAAGAATACGTACCAGCATCACACGGGCAAAGCGCAACAGGAGCATCAACAGAGCCAGTATAGAAAAGCTGAGCCACACCCTGTGCGACAAGGTACCAGTAAGCCATTGTCGGTTACTGAAAAACTCACCAAGATCATTGGTCAGGGATATTGAATAGGCAATGAGCAGAATCAGCAGCCAGCCGATAAACAGCAGATGGAGCAATACCCCAATCCAGTGCGGAAGCCAGCGGCCAACGGCTGTAACATAGCCTGTCCTGTCAACAGCTCTATCGGGAATCAGGGCATAGAAACAATGGCCTAGGTAGATGGTCGGATAAATGAGTACAGCCACCAGCAGCAGAACCAGAAAACTGCTCTGCCCAACCTGAATAGGCAGAAACAGGATACCTGCCCCCACTGCAGTGCCGAACATTGCTAGCACCCAGGAGAATGCGTTTACAGGAAGTTCTGTGGTAATAGCTTCAGAACTCACCTTCTCGCACCCACCAGTCTACAGACAATTCCGGAAAAAATCATATAACCACCATATATGACTCCCACTCAAACAGCAACATCAAAAGCCAACCCCACTTAAGCACCCAGCACCACATTAGTTCACCATTCCAACGTGTTACCACCACAGCCACCCCTCACGGTAATGCCCTTGCCTTCGGCTGGTAATTTATGCTAAGTTGTCACTTGGCACAGGAACACTTACAGAGGACTTAAACCCCATGAATTCACGCATACCTTGGCGTACACAAAACGTTCAAGTCGGATTGCGGAAACAGCCCCGCAATCGTTTATTAATTCAAACGTTATACGATACAAAAAATGGACAATCAAGACAACTTTCCCTATCTTTTTAACAGTAATGCATGCAAAACATGTGGTGGAAAATGCTGTCGAGGGTTTAGTGGTTATGTTTGGATTAGTATGGAAGAGCTGGAAAAAATAGCTGATGCGAAAAAAATGGCTGCCGTAGTATTTGCCAAGCAATATGTACGCGAGGCTCAAGGAAGGCTTTCACTTCGAGAGCGCGTCGTAAACGGGGAGCATCTCTGCTGTTTTTTTGACCTCATAGATTGTCAATGTACAATCTATGAAAGCAGGCCTAAACATTGCCGAACGTTTCCATTCTGGAATAAATTCAAGAATGAACCCCAAGAACTTTTTCTGGAGTGTCCAGGAGTTTCGTCAAAGAAGTAAGCTGATACGTTGCGGAAGTTATTTTCCCCCTTGGTACTTTCTCGGCCCAAAGTGAATTCTTATCACCCATATCAGCCACACTAAAAAACATCTGTGGCTTCACACAGATTGTCTTTGATCGAGCCACTAAGCCAAAAATCTGGCTTTTTCCCTTCAAGCTTTTTAACTGCTTCTATAACTGAAAGGGCTTTCTCCCTGCCACCTGAAATATCTGTCTTGTTAAGAAAAAAAGCACTGCGTGCCTTCCCGGGACATCCCTTAAAAAGACCTTTTGCATGGACGACTAATTTTGCCACGATCAGGGGCGTGATAGCATCTCCCATTGGCGAGCCTGTCAGGGTTGATACCAGCCCGGCCCGAAAGACATTGGCGTCTTCCAGTGTCTTGCCGATAATATCAAGGCCAACCATGCTAATAAAGAGGTCTGTTATTTGCGACACAACGGGCTCGTTGTCACCCGGGGCTTTAAAGGATAAGTTTCTGGCACCATCGGCCTCTATAATCATTCGTTCTACACAGGAATATTCAAGGATACTCTCAACCTGACTACAGCTCAGGCCCTGCAGCTTATCACCTTCTGCCAAAAGATGCTGAGCCACCGTCACATGACCGTATCGACCAAGAGAGTCCTGGAGAGACTGCTTAAATCCCGGTTGGTCCAGCAAAACAAGCTCCGGGCTCTGTTCCGTGGTTGGTTTCAAAATACGGGTGGTGGTGGTGCAGACCACCCTGAGTCCTTTTTGCCGCAATGCGTGAGCCAAAAAGAACATTAGAGAAGTCTTGCCGCCTCCTCCCACAATGGAGATAAGCCGGTCGTTTTCCCTGAGCAGGGTTTCAGCAATACCCGGCATAGGCTACAGAACCCCGGCACGGGCCGCAATCAACTCTGCTATAATACTGACTGCGATTTCTCTTGGAGTCTCAGATCCTATGGAAAGGCCAACAGGGCAATGGACTCTGGCAAAATCAGCATCACTAAAGCCCTGATCGTGAAGATTCCCATAACAGATGTCACGCTTCCTCCTGCTCCCTATCATTCCGATATAGCGAGCAGGTGTCCGCAGGGCCTGAGCCAGAACTTCCTGGTCGTAGCTATGACCACGGGTGATAATAAGCAGATAGTAGTCTTCTCCCTGACCAATACCTGTAAAAAGGTTCTGGAAATCCTTAATAACATGGGTGGCTCGCGCCATGGGAAATCTCTCCGCGTTGGAGAATTCCTGACGGTCATCACAGACCACCACATCAAAATCCACAGAAGAGGCAAGCCAGGCAACTTCTTTGGAGACATGACCGCCACCAAACAGAACCACGGTGCCGGACTTGGGCAATGGATCGATTACCAGAGACTGCTCTCCAGTTTGTATAAGCTGAGTAACCCTGCGCCGCATGATCGCCTTGCAATCGACATCCGGTAATGGACTGTCGCTGCGCATATCAAGAAAAGAACGGAGAGGTCTTTCAGCGTTTGATATATCAATCAGCCAGCCCCCCTTCGCACCATCCGCGAAACAGGCCAGAGCCTGCTCAAACAGAGGAGCCATATCAGGCGTAAGCCGTTCGATAAGAAGGAGCTGTATCCCTCCGCAGATCATATCCGTATCGCCCTCAGCTCCAGTGCCGCGCATATCGATTTCAGCAAGAACGGGCACAGCACCAGCCGCAACCTTTACGGCGGCCTCACAGGCGGTATGCTCCATCCTGCCTCCACCAATGGTACCGGTGGTGGTCCCATCGCTTGCCACAAACATCTTGGATCCGGGAAGGCGTGGAGCAGAACCGCTCTTATCAATTATGGTGATCAGAGCAATAGTGCGGCCACGATGCAACTGAGCAAGAATTTCTTTTTCTATCATATAAGAAAGAACCACGGTTAAAGTCAGGAGTGTCCGGTTTAAACTTCTGCACGAGGATTCATAGTGAACACATTAATTCTCTGGCAGCCCTGCTGTGTGTTTCCAGTAAGCCGGGCAGATCGACTCCATTTACCTGCCCACCCTCAACCTTCCATTTTCCAGCCACCATGACATAGTCAGCCCTGTGTGCACCACAAAGCAACAGGGCAGCAAGCGGATCATCGGCACCCGAGAAACGTGGTTCATCGAGCTTAAACAGAGCCAGATCGGCCTGCATGCCAATACCAATAACGCCTATATCATCCCGCCCAAGACAGCGAGCAGAACCCTCCGTTGCCCAGCGCAGGGCATCGAGATGGGTAATTGCAACCGAACCATATCGAAGACGCTGCAGCAGCAGTGCCTGACGCACTTCCTGAATCATATTTGAACAATCATTGGAGGCCGAGCCATCAACCCCAAGACCCAGCGGACAGCCTGCCTTTTCCAGATCAAGGCTGCGACATTGACCGGATCCCAAAAACATATTGGAGCTCGGACAATGACTCACCCCGACTCCTGCCCGGCCAAGTCGTTGAATCTCTTCTTCGTCGAAATGAATCCCGTGCGCCAGCCACACATCATCTGCCAGCCAGCCAACCCGCTCCAGATAATCCACTGGACGGACCCCGAAGAGTTTCAGGCAGAATGCGGTTTCATCGTCTGTCTCAGCCAGATGAGTATGGAGGCGGACCTTTTTGGCACGTGCCAGCAAAGCCGTCTCTTTCATCAACTCCTCGGTCACACTGAATGGTGAACAGGGTGCCAGAGCGATCTGCATCATGGCCCCCTCTTCTCCATCATGATAGCGGTCTATCACCCGGGCACAATCGCCAAGAATTACATCTTCGGCCTGAATAGTATTGCGGGGTGGCAGGCCACCATCATCTTCCCCGAGACTCATGGAGCCACGGGTCAGGGTGGCTCGCAGACCTGTTTCCTGTATGGCATCCACCTGGATATCAAGGGCAGTTGGTGCTGCCTCGGGGAAAATATAATGATGATCAGCAGCTGTTGTACAGCCCGAGAGGAGTAACTCCACTGCCGCAAGCCGTGTTGACACATGAATCATTTCTTCGTTGAGCCCAGCCCAAACGGGATAAAGACTCTTCAGCCAGGGAAATAATTCTTTATTTAAGGCACCGGAGTAGGCCCGGGTCAGGGTTTGATAGAAATGATGATGGGTGTTGATAAGACCAGGGAGAAGAACATGCATGGAGGCATCAAAAATATTATCACACTCACCTGCCGGTTGCTTACCATAGGCAAGCACCTCCAAGATCATACCATTCTCAACCACTACTCCCCCACGACCATCGATCCCTTCCGGAACAAGGATGGCCAGGGGGGTTTGTATCCAGGTTTTCATAGCTTCTGCAATAAGCCGGTACGTTCGTTAAAGGCATCGATCAAATCATCGATCTCATCCATGGAATGATGGATACTGCTCCAATAATCTGCATCATACCACTGGGCTTGAATCTCTTCGTGAGTTTTGCCCTGCTGCTCAACCCAGGTGAAGTACTTGAGGTTATGAATCCGCTTGCGGTCAACATAACTCAACTCCTGCATATTGTCGGTGGTCTCTCCCAGCATATAGCGGTGGTAGGCAGCAGCTGCGTCCATACTGGTGAACTCACCATCTTCTTCGGTGAGCTCTGTGAGGCGACTCTGGTACATCTCCATGGAGTCTGTTGCCATGGTGATCATGACATCCTTATCATCCATCTCATAGTATTTGGCAGTTTTAATGGCTGCCAGGACATTGGCCACACTTGAGATTCCCAGAAGATGGAGATTATCCACCAGTTCTCTGGAGACTCCCTGACTGACCAGATACTCCTGACCTGCCGGCTCGTTAAAGAGTCGGATCAATGCCATGGGGCCACAGTCGTCAATGGCGGTGACCACATCCGTATTCTTGGCATTATGGATCCAGGGAACATGCTTGTCGCCTATTCCTTCGATACGATGCGCTCCAAATCCATTGTTCAGAAGAGTCGGACATTGCAGTGCTTCACTGGCCACGATCTTGGAGAGTGGAAACTGCTCTTTCATATAATCACCACAGGCAATGGTGCCGCCCGACCCGGTATTTGAAATGGTGGCCCGAAAACGATCACCTGCACCCATAGTCGCCTCCAATGCCTCCATCATTGCCCGGCTGGTGACCTCATAATGCCAGAGGTAATTCCCAAATTCATCAAACTGATTAAAGATGGACAGTTGCTGACCCGAGTTACGCAGTTCCCAGCACTTATCGAAAATTTCTTTAACGTTGCTCTCCGACCCCGGAGTCTTGATGGTTTCTCCAGCCACACCGGCAAGCCAGTCAAAACGTTCCTTACTCATACCCTCTGGCAAGATAGCAATGGAATCACAGGCCAGTAGCGTGGAGTCATAGGCACCACCACGGCAATAGTTCCCGGTACTTGGCCAGACTGCCTTCTGGGTAGTGGGATCAAACTGACCGGTGACAAGGCGCGGCACAAGACAGGCGTAAGCGGCACCGACCTTATGGGCACCCGTTGGAAACCACTTCCCGAGGAGAATCACGATACGGGCATCAATCCCGGTGAGTTCCTTTGGAAGAACCAGATAGTTGACCCCGCCAAATTTGCCGCCACTCTCCTTAGCCTCATTGTGCCAGTTGATGCGAAACAGGTTCAGTGGATTCAGATCCCAGAGGCCAACCCCTTCCAGTTTTCTGGTGATAGCATCCGGGATCAGTTTCGGATTAATCATCTGCTTAAAGGTGGGGATAATGATGTTCTGCTCTCGGGCACGCTGCACTGCGTTTTCAAGCTTGGCCGGATCTTCTATCGTCAAATCAATTAATTTTCTCACAACTGCTCCTCTAACATTTACCTTCTGATATTGGACTCGTTTCAATGCACTGTTTTAAAGCACTAAGACTTGCTTCAATATGATGAGGAATGGATCCAGCCATCCCGACTGCAGTCATACTGCTTTTGATATCTTTAAGACCATTGCCGGTATTCAAAACAACGATTCGCTCCCGGGACTGTACCAGGCCATCCGCAACTGCTTTTACAAGACCTGCGTAGGCAGCTGCACCTGCCGGCTCTGCAAACACCCCTACCCCCCGGGCCAATGCGGGAATAGCAGCGAGAATTTGATCATCACTGACAACGACATAGGCGCCATCCGTCTCGGTCACGGCTGCAAGTGCCTTAATTCTATCCCGAGGCAGTCCGGCACTGATACTGTCAGCCACGGTAATCCCTGAAACCGGTGCCTTGGTGAGGATATCCTCATCATTCTGCCACGCCTCGTACATAAAGTTGCTGCCCTCGGCCTGAACCCCGATAAGGCGAGGCATATGATCAATCCAGCCCAGCGCCATCAAATCCTTGAGCCCCTTATGAAGACCACCGATAATACAGCCATCACCAACGGAGACCAGAATCACATCGGGAGCCTCCCAGTTCAGCTGCTCGCAAATCTCAAAGGCCGCTGTCTTCTTACCCTCTGTCATATAGGGGTTATAGCCGGTATTGCGGTTATACCAGCCATATTCGGCTGCGGCCTCAAGACAGAGTTCAAAGGCATCATCATAAGTGCCCCTGACCAGCATCACCGTGGAGTTATAGACCAGAAGCTGGGCAATTTTAGCCTCCGGAGTGGACTCCGGTACAAAGATCACATTTGCCTGCCCCACACTGGCACAGATACCGCTGAGTGCTGCGGCTGCATTACCGGTACTGGCGGTGGTTATAATCTCAGCTCCGATCTCCCGTGCCTTAACCACGGCAACAGCACTGGCTCTATCCTTAAAACTTGCCGTGGGCAGACGACCATCATCCTTCACCCACAGATGCTGCAAGCCCAGATTCCCGGCAAGACGCGGTGCCTTATAGAGAGGAGTCCAGCCGATTGCAAGCGGTGGCAATGCCGCATCTGCAGAAATCGGGAGTAGGGGTTTATAACGCCAGATAGAATAATCTCTGCTCGCCGCAAGACTCTCCCGGCTAATCCGGCTCTTGATGAGATCGTAGTCATAGCGTACATCCACAATCCCCTCGTTGCCATGCCGAGGACAGATATACTTGATATCACCCGGTGCATATCCCCTGCCGCAGATAAGGCATTTCAGTTCTGTAATGTGATCCATAATGTTTTTTCCGACACCTGAACGAAAAAAAAGGAGATGAGCTAAGCAAGACCCATCTCCTTATGAAGGAATAATAAATAACTTGAACATTTTTCCAGGAAGTGGGGCTTTCGCCCCGCCCAAAAGCATACTCGGCGGGACTGAAGTCCCACTTCCGAAAACATCCCTTACTTGGAAAATAACGAAAGAGTAAAAAAAACTATTTCGGAATATTCCCAAGAACACCTTCAACATAATAGCTCATACCCAGAAGATCCTTATCAGTAAGAGATTTTCCAGCTTCCACAACAACTTTACCGCTCTGATCCTTGATGGGCCCCTGGAAAGGATGGAAGGATCCGTCAGCAATAGCTTTTGTCTTTGTTTCTACAAGTGCGACAACATCTGCAGGTACTGCAGGGTTCATAGGTGCAAGCTTAATGGAACCCTCTTTTATACCACTCCAGACAACTTCAGATTTCCAGGTATTATCGAGCACAGCCTGTGTCGTTTTCGTGTAGAAATCGCCATAGACATGGGTGGTTGCTGTAAGGTGAGCCTTGGGACCATATTTGGACATATCCGAATGATAGGCGATGGAATAAACACCTTTTTCTTCAGCAGTGAGGGTTGGGGCAGTTGAATCGGTATGATGGGTGATAACATCTGCGCCCTGGGTGATCAGTGCTTCAGAAGCTTCACGCTCTTTGCCTGGATCAAACCATGAGTTTACCCAGATTACCTTTACTTTGACATCAGGATTAACGGATTTGGCCCCGAGGGTAAAGGCATTGATACCACGGAGTACTTCAGGGATTGGAAATGCTGCAACATAGCCCAGGGTATTGGACTTTGTCATTTTTCCAGCGACGATACCAGTCAGATAACGGCCTTCATAAAAGCGACACATATAGGTGCCGACATTTTTGGCTGTTTTGTATCCGGTGGAATGCTCAAAACGTTTTTCGGGAAACATTTTGGCAACTTTGAGGGTGGGGTTCATGTATCCAAATGAGGTGGTAAAAATAAGATCATGGCCGCTTTTGGCAAGATCTCTGATTACACGCTCAGCTTCTGGTCCTTCCGGTACACTTTCGATATATTTGGTTTCTATTTTATCACCAAGATTTTTTTCAAGCTCAAGACGTCCAAGATCATGCTGGTACGTCCATCCTGCATCCCCGATGGGACTGATATAGACAAAACCTACTTTCAACTTCTCTTGAGCCGATGCAGACAGGGAAAATCCTGCCACACACGCCAGAAGAATAAAAACGGATAAAACCTGTTTCTTCATACTTGTCATCTGTTTCTCCTTTTTTTTTGAAAATTTACGATGCATTGAACGACATTAATGTACTCTTAAAAAAATTCCTGAACCTCATAAAAACTCAACCCTTCCTGAACCCAATGCGGAATCGGTGGACACGATCCCAATTCAAAAGACAAAGACGAATTGGGTCATGTCCCCAGTTTCCTACCAGCGTATTCATTATGCAATTCCGACTCAAACTCAATTTCGGTGAATAGTTACATAAAATAAAAGTTTAGCAGTGCTTCAGGGTCACTCAACCAGACCAGTCAATAAGAGTTTTTCCTCTATTGACTGGTCTGGTTGGGTGACCATGGAGTGCTGGTGAGCTTTTACTGGTTGTCTGGATGATAGGTTATACCTAGCGACGCTGGCGAATTCAATCGTATTGTATTCTTGTCTCTAGAAATAAATACCAATACCACAATCGTCGCCACATACGGCAACATGGCCAAAAGCTGCGCCGGAATATCAATACCAAAGCCCTGGACATGAAACTGGGCAATTGTAATAAGACCGAAAAGATAGGCACCAAGCATCACCCTGGCTGGTCTCCAGCTTGCAAACACGACAAGTGCCAGAGAAACCCAACCTCTTCCGGCAACCATACCTTCTACCCACATCGGTGTATAGGCAACAGAGAGATATACACCTCCAAGCCCTGCCATGGCACCACCAAACAAGACTGCGATATATCTGATTTTAATAACATTATAGCCGAGTGCATGGGCGGATTTCGGGGCCTCTCCTATCCCGCGCAAAAGAAGTCCTGTTTTGCTTTTATACAAAAACCAGGAAATGGCCACAAACAAGCCCCCGGAACAGTAAATAAGAATATCATGGGAAAAGAAAAGTTTCCCGATAACGGGAATAGTAGCAAGTACTGGAATAGGAAGCTCCGGAACGCCACCAAGAGCAACACTGGTATAATCAAGCCCAAGAAAGGCGCTTAGGGAGATGGAAAAAAATAATCATCCAAAATAGCCAGGAGAAATATTCAGAAACCATTTCTCTAATGATGGCATACGTACAACAAACTCGTTATATTTCTCCATGGACTCTTTACATACTGTAACAC
>Ga0207996_1000557_pt1 | contig 31896 bp, 29 predicted proteins | sample AntAceMetag02UKG_FD_184773 | JGI IMG/M metagenome (GOLD analysis project Ga0207996, IMG submission 184773) | Saline lake microbial communities from Ace Lake, Antarctica - Antarctic Ace Lake Metagenome 02UKG (SPAdes) (version 2) | ecosystem: Environmental > Aquatic > Non-marine Saline and...
TCAAAAAACGATTGATAAGTTTTAAACGTCAAGCCCTGCTAAGTATACATAAACGAAGAAAAATGCTGATTATTCGGCCCTGGCTACATGTAAAATGGTTCCTGGAAGATACTTTTCAACACCCTTTCATAGATGACTCCTGTTGAAATGAGAGGGGTACAGAACTTTGCTAGTGTAAACGAAATCTGTTACTAGCGACCAAGTGCGCCTGATGTATAATCAGGCCCAATCTAATAAGGAGTAGCTTGCCTGAAAAAAGATCCGCTGGAACCTGATGTGTCTTTTTTTGCCGTTTGCTCTGATTCTGATAGATTGTGTATAGAATTATCCATTTTTTTCCGGTGTCCCGTTAAGTGATCAGCAATTTTTAAAATTCGTGCGATCATGCTTACCATGCTCACATGAAAGAATGATGAAGATTTCAAGAATATGTGCAAAGAATGCATTTTCATGCCAATTGAAATTAGCGGGATCCTTCCCAAACACTAGGACCTGTGAGGTCGTAATGTTTGATGATACTTCCAGGTTGTATTGCAAATAAGAGACAAAATGAGGGGGGAGTTGTGACTCAACTGCCGCAGGAGTCAGGGTGTTAAAGTGAGAAATAACGATATCTTGCGCAGTGTTCTGTGCCTTTTTACCTGTGCTTATCAGGTTAGCACAGGTTGAAAGTTAGCATTAACTTTTCGGGATCTGAGTGTGCCTATCTATTGAAGTTGACTGGCATCAAAATAGCCGGAACTCCTAATCAATGGTGTTTGCATTCTCATGACTGCCGTAGCGGTTAACGAATAACCGGATCCTGATCTTTAGCCAAGCAGATGGGATTGTCATCCCATTTTCCTGAAAAACCTACTGATTTCTTGTGAAAGATAAAAGTGTTAAAGATTAGTCTGTTCACAAATGGTACGTATAGGGGGTACCAGTAAGTCACACGTAAATGGAGAAGATTGGCATCCTGCAAAGTAACCTGGGCCTTTCCTCTTTCCTTAGAAGATCGGTACATGAGATTGTCGTTAGGCAGTGCTGCGTCGGAGGCAAAGGCAAGAAGCGTTTTGTCGGTGGGGTTGAGGCGTTCAATCCGAATCAGTTTATTGCTTGAATCAAACTCTTTGTAAATCTTGTCACGTGCCATTTGAAAGGCTTCGACCTGTCCTTGGGCTGTGGTGACCGGATCGCGCTTCTTTCTGAGGTCTGGGTTGGATTCGAAGTAGCTGTAGAGCGGTGCAAGGCCTCTGGCAAGTCCTTCCTTCACTTTATCAAAATTCCCCTGTCCCAATGTACCGGCTCGCACTGCTTCAAAAGCGGCATAGTTGAGGGTTATCTTGGCGTGATACTATAAGTGCAAATTGAATGGATGCAAAAATTAGCAGGAGCATAACGGGCAGGATAATCAAAACTCTGTGCTATTTTTTTTGATTCCTTCAGGTTACTTTTGTAACGGCCTCATTTTGGAGGTGGATACTTTTCGGCATTCAGTTCCATTTTCTTCTTAGCACAATCAAGTGGGGTCAGGTCAAACTTATCCGCCAACATGGTGAGATATATCATCATATCACCGACCTCTTCTGCAATATGCTGTCTGGTGGCGTCATCAACCTCACGGCTAGCCTCTCCTTCCATCCATTGAAAGATTTCGGTGAGTTCTGCAGTCTCCACGCTGAGGGCCATGGCGAGGTTTTTAGGGGTGTGAAATGGCTGCCATTTTCTGACTGATGCAAATTCTCGCAGGCTTGTTCGTAATTTTTCCATGGGATTGTGGTGTTTGTGTTGGTATTTCTTCTCGGATTCTGGTAGTTTTTCTTGTTTTATATATTCTAAGATACCAATAGAGCGCTAACCTCGCTGGTGAATAACAAGCCGGCACTCGGTACAGTACCCCTTTTGAGGGGACAAATTCTTTATAGAGCATTTTCTGAAAAAATAGAAAAATACCCTGTAAGGTGCTAAAGCGCAACGGACTCTTCCTTTAACACATCGAGATACAGATGAAAAAAATATTTCGTTCATTTCTGAGCTGCATTGTGGTGGTCAGCTTCTTTTTACCCACAGTGTCCATCGCAAAATCCACAGCTTCGCCTGAGGTGGATTTATCCCGTAATAAACTGATCGGCTATATGCTCAGTAAACAGTTGCCGGTGAGGCATTTCAGCGACAAAGTGATGAATGATGATCTGGCTTTTGCCGCCTTTGATTTGTATCTAAAGCAGCTCGACTATCAAAAACGTTTTTTGTTGCAATCGGATGTGGACAAATTGTCCATTCTGGCTCCTGCCATCGATAATAATCTTCTCCAGGGAAATATTGTTCTACCCGATGTCGGCTATAAAATGCTGGCTACCCGTATCGAGGAAATTGAGAAAATAGCAGGTGAGCTTCTGGCCGCAGGGCTTGAGTATGATCGCGATGAAAGCTATGAAACCGACCCGGAAAAGTTAAAATATGCAACGAGTCTTACGGATTTATCTGAGCGTTGGAGGAAGATACTCAAGGCGCAGATTATTTCCCGTTATCTTGACCTGGCTGAAACACAGGAGAAGAATGAGGGCAGTGAAGTAAAGGAAAAAGAGCCCCAGAAAAGTGATAAAGAGTTGTGGACCGAAGCCGAAGAGAAAATTACTCAACGAAACAAGAATTTTTTCAATCGTATGCATCAGGAAACCAGACAGGATCATTATGATCGCTATTTCAATGCTATAACAAGAGCTTTTGATCCCCACACCAATTATATGCCCCCTGCCAACAAAGAGGATTTTGATATTCATATGCGGGGCAGCCTTGAAGGGATAGGCGCGCTCCTTCGAGAAGAGGATGGTTATATCAAAGTGGTTAATATTATTCCGGGCTCTGCCTCTGCTCGTCAGGGACGCCTTGAGGCCGAAGATATTATTCTCGAGGTGGGACAGAGTGATAAGGATCCGGTGGAGATCACAGATATGCGCCTCCGTGACGCTGTGCGCCTTATTCGCGGTCCCAAGGGAACTGAAGTTCGTCTCACTGTGAAAAAGCCGGATGGAAGTAAAGAACTTATTTCCATTCAGCGTGATGTGGTGCAGATTGAAGAGACTTTTGTGAAGTCTACATTGATTGGAAGTCCCACGGGTGACAAGATTGGTTACGTGATGATTCCGAGTTTCTATCGTGATTTTGAAAAAACCCGTAACGGTTCTTCCGATGCCAGAAACTCCACCGATGATACCAGAATTGCCATTGAGGACTTAAAAAAACAGGGCATCAAAGGGCTAATTCTTGATCTTCGCAATAATGGCGGTGGCTCACTGATGGATGCAGTGGATACCACTGGCTTATTTATCAAGACGGGGCCCGTTGTGCTGGTCAAAAACAGTTATGGCAATAAAAGGATACTTGGTGATGACAATTCTTCCATAACCTGGGAGGGACCCCTGCTGGTACTTGTTAATCAGTTCTCGGCTTCAGCTTCTGAAATTCTGGCTGCCGCTCTTCAGGATTACGGAAGGGCGGTGATAGTTGGTGGAGCACACACCCATGGGAAGGGGACTGTGCAGAAACTTATTGATATGAATGAAAATATTCCATTGCTTCATGTCAAGAAATATGATGATCTGGGGGCATTAAAAGTAACTATTCAGAAATTCTATCGTGTCAATGGCGGGTCTACACAATACAAAGGTGTTGAACCGGATATTGTTCTGCCGAGCCTGTTTCAGCACCTTGAATCCGGAGAACAGTATCTGGACAATTCTCTTCCTTGGGATCAAGTGGAGCCGGTTTCCTATGACAAATATGGCTCGACTCCTATTGATCTTGCCGTGCTGGAAGGACGATCCAGTAAACGGGTTACGCAGGATGAGGGACTGCAGGTGATTGCTGATGAAGCTGAAAAGGCCTCGGAGCGAGTTAAGAAAACTGCCATGTCACTGAAACTTTCTGATATGAAGGAAAAACGTCAGGAGGCAAAAGTCGTTCGCGATAAAATAGGTGCCCATTATCTGAAGTATCGTCAAGAACAGGATGCAGGGCATGGAGACTCCCCCGCTGTTGAATCTGATAAAAAGAAAGACAAGGATAGATGGAAGGAAGAGATTAAAGAAGATCCTTATATTAATGAGTCTCTCCATATTCTTGGAGATATGTGAGGGCTGGTCAGTTTTTTTGAATAATACTATTTTAAAAAAATCTTGATTAACAGGCCAAAAAATGCTAAATCTCGATCCTTATGAATGGTCATTCATTCAATTTATTGATTATTTAAGAGGATTGAGGGTTCATGGATCTTGCCGAGGCATTTCGTAATTACGAAGATAAAATAGTAGACCAATGGGTCGACTATACTTTGTCCAGTTATAAGTCATCCACATTTTTTAAAAAAGGGCCCGATAAGTTTTCCAATCCTGTAGGAGGAAATACCCGGGAATCTTTAGGGAAACTTTATAAGCTCCTTACAAAAAATGCTGACCCCAAAGAGTTCGTTGCGCCGCTTGACCAGATCATGCGTATTCGCTCCATTCAGGAGTTTACTGCATCCGAAGCCGTTGCACCCATTCATGCCGTAAAGCACATTACCCGAGAAATTTTTGCCAAGGATTCGGAACGTAAGCAATTTATTGCAGATCTCTACGATTTTGAATTTTCCGTAGATCTGGCCGTTCTTGCTGCGTTTGACCTGTACTCGCAATGCCGTGAGCGATTGTATAAGGTTAGAATTAAAGAAATTAAAACCGGCACCATCATTCTTACCGACAGTAAGTGTCCATCGAACTTACTGAACAAAGATAAAGGCGATCCCGTTAATTTTCCTGTTTAGCGTTTACAGGGATAATTTGTGAAATCGTCAAGTGTGATAAGCTTGTAAAAGGGGCATTTTTGAGATGGCTAAGTAGGTAAGCGTAGACTCCGAAAAGCTCCATATGCGAGGCGCGTAAATTTTCTATTATTTCGGCGTACTAGAGTACGTCGTAATGATAGGAAATTTGCAGCAACGAAGCAGATGGAGAGTTTTTACGACGCCATCAAGTGTAATTAACAGGTTTCTGCTTTGGTTCAGGGGAAATTGCCGGAGCTAAAACCTATACAATTCAATTTGAAGCGAGGTTAGAAGAAATGAAGTATGCCTTCTCATTCCTGGCAGTCTTAGCGCTGGTTCTGATTGCGTGGCTGGGATCCATGATACCTGGAATGCAATACCTGTTTGGTGTTGCCATCCCGTATCTTGCGATCATGATCTTCCTGGGTGGCTTTGTTTACAGAGTTGTGTACTGGGCTAAATCACCGGTACCGTTTTCCATCCCGACCACTTGTGGTCAGGGGAAATCTCTGGATTTCATCAAACAGGATAAGCTTGACTGTCCAACTAAGACATCGGAAGTTGTCGCCAGGATGTTCCTGGAAATTTTTGCATTCAGGTCTCTGTTTCGGAATACCAAGTCCGAACTCCACGAGGGACCAAAAATCACCTATGAGTCATCCAGATGGTTGTGGCTGGCAGCTCTGCTGTTCCACTATTCTTTTCTGGTGATTGTCATCAGGCATATGCGTCTGTTCCTGAATCCTGTGCCACAGTGGCTGCAGTTTTTGGATTTTCTTGATGCTGGTGCCATGCTTCAGGTCGGAGCTCCACTGCTCTATGCATCTGATCTTGCAATTCTTGCCGGTGTGCTTTTTCTTTTTGGCCGTCGTCTCGTGAACCGCAACGTCCGTTACATCTCGCTTGCCAATGACTACTTTCCACTCTTTTTGATTTTTGCCATCGCGGTTACAGGAATGCTTATGCGTTATTTCCTGCGTACTGATATCGATATCATCAGCATAAAAGAACTGCTGGTGGGACTGGTAACCTTATCACCTGTCATTAATGCTAAAATTGGTTCTATTTTCTATATCCATGTCTTCCTGGTTTCAGCTCTTCTTATCTACTTCCCATTCAGTAAGCTGATGCATATGGGCGGAGTATTTATGAGTCCCACCAGAAATATGGCAAACGACAGTCGCGCCAAACGTCATATCAACCCTTGGAATGATCCTACAATCAAACCCCATTCGTATGCAGGATATGAGGATGAGTTTAGAGAGTTCATGGTTGATGCCGGCATCCCTGTTGAGAAAGAGCTTCCTCCTAAGAAGGACGAGGAATAACAGGATTGTTGATCCAAATTATATAAGGATATAGAATAATGGCACTTGCAAAATTAGAACAATTATCAAAAAGCGTAGTGCAGGGTCCGTCTTTGGTAACAGGAGCACAACCAACCAAAGACTGGATGGATACCCCGGCTATATTTAAAGAGGGGAACTTTGCCTACCCTGCAAAACTAGAAAAGGTCGAATATCTTGACAGCCAAGACGGGATTGATTTTCCGAACGCCCGCATCTGGTCTCCCGATGAAGATGATTGGAAGCTGCCCGAGAACTGGCAGGAAATCATCCTAAAAGGGCTTGCAGAACGTCTCGATAAATTCAGATCTCTCAAAATCTTCATGGATTGCTGTGTACGTTGTGGCGCCTGTGCAGATAAATGTCACTTCTTCCTCGGTACCGGCGATCCCAAAAATATGCCTGTACTTCGAGCAGAACTGCTTCGCTCCGTATACCGGAATGATTTTACCCTGGCGGGTAAAATCTTTGGCAAGATGGCAGGTGCACGTGAGATGACAGTTGGTGTATTGAAAGAATGGTTTATGTACTCATACCAGTGTACGGAATGCAGGCGTTGTTCAGTCTTCTGTCCCTATGGTATTGATACAGCCGAAGTCACAATGATGATTCGTGAGCTTCTTCATCTCGTTGGTATTGGTATTAACTGGATCTTAGAACCCGCTTCTAACTCCAACCGTACCGGTAACCATATGGGACTCCAACCCCATACCTTCAAAGACAATGTTGATTTCCTGGCTGAAGATGTTGAGGCACTCACCGGTGTGAAAATTAACCACAGCTTTAACCGTAAAGGTGCTGAGGTTCTCTTTATTACTCCATCGGCTGATGTCTTTGCTGAACCTGGCCTCTACACTGCCATGGGCTATCTTGCCCTGTTTGAGCAGATTGGACTTGATTACACCTGGTCAACCTATGCCTCAGAAGGTGGAAACTTCGGACTCTTCACTAATAACGAGTTGATGAAGAAACTGAATGCCAAAATGTATGCTGAGGCCAAGCGTCTCGGTGTTAAATATATCATTGGTGGTGAGTGTGGCCATATGTGGCGTGTTGTCCATCAGTATATGGACACCATGAACGGACCTGCTGATTTTATGGAGGTTCCAAAATCTCCAATTACCGGAACTGTCTTTGATAATGCCAAGTCAAGTAAGATGATACATATCAGTGAATTTACTGCTGATCTGATCAAGCATGGTAAGCTTAAGTTTGATCCAAGCCGTAATGCGCATGTGAAGGCGACATACCACGATTCCTGTAATCCTGCGCGAGCCATGGGGCTTATAGATGAGCCTCGTTACATCCTTGATCATATAGTACCTGACTGGGTTGAAATGCCTGAAAACACCATCCGCGAGCAGACCTTCTGCTGTGGTTCCGGAACTGGTCTTAATACCGACGAGATTATGGAACTTCGGATGCGTGCCGGTTTGCCACGGGCGAATGCTGTGAAACATGTGATTGATAAACATGATGTTAACATGCTCTCCTGTGTCTGCGCCATTGACCGTGCAACACTGACTTCACTGATGGATTACTGGAATCCTGGTTGTGGCGTCTGTGGTATTTCCGAGCTTGTTGGAAATGCACTGGTTATGGATAACGAGAAACGAGCCATGGGTTATGGTGCCGACGGGACTGAGTCTGAACTTCCCGATGGCCTCAGAACCATGCTTTAACGGGAACCGGAACGGAGGATAACGTAAATGTATAACAAAGGAACAATCATACCGGGACTAATTATTTTCGTCCTTTTTGTGACTTTTCCAATCTGGTTTAACGGGTTAACCACGGCAGGAGATCTGCCGAAACCCGAGTTACCACCAGGTGGAGAGAAACAGTGTGTAATGCCAGCTGACTACATGCGGGCCAACCATATGCAGTTGCTCAACGAGTGGCGCGATAATGTCCTGCGGGATGGGAATCGTGAAATTCTTGAGATTAATGGAGTGAAATACCCCAAAGGCCTGCAGACGGCATGTATGACATGTCATAGCCAAAAAGAGAAATTCTGCGATAGCTGTCATACCTACGCAGCAGTAGACCCTTATTGCTGGGATTGTCATCTGACTCCCAACGAGGCAGCATCGAAGGAGGTAACTCACTAATGGATGAGCAAAGAAGAAAATTTCTGAAGATTGCAGGCGCGTCGGTGGTTGCAGGAATAGGTGCGCCAGCGATTATTAAGCTGTCTGCCTCTCCGGCATTTGCATCGGGCCATGCTGCTCCTGCGGCAGGGCATGCACCTGCGGCAGCTGCACATGGAGCTGTTGAGGCAGCGCCAAAGGGTGTACGTCTTGGTATGGTCATTGACATGCGTAAATTCACTGACAAGCCTGAGATGCTTGATGGTGCCATCAGTGCCTGTATTGATGCCCACAATGTCCCACAATTTCCAGATAAGAAAAATGAAATAAAGTGGCTATGGAAGGCACCTTTTGAGAATGTATTCACTGATCAGTCAGCCTATCATTCTTCTAAGAGGATTGCCGAGACCGATTTTGCTGTTTTATGTAATCACTGTGACGATCCACCATGTGTACGTGCATGTCCTACCCAGGCAACTTTTAAAGTTGAGTCCACCGGTATTGTGGCCATGGATTTCCACCGCTGTATCGGTTGCCGTTTCTGTATGGCAGCCTGTCCATATGGCGCAAGGTCTTTTAACTGGCAGGATCCACGCCCATATATCAAGAAGTACAACAAAGAATTCCCGTCTCGTATGAAGGGTGTTGTTGAAAAATGTAACTTCTGTGCTGAGCGTCTGGCTCTTGGGCAGGAACCTGCCTGTGTTGAGGCTTGCAAGGGAACTGGTGCCATAACATTTGGCGACCTGAATGATCCCAAGTCCGAACTGCGAGCGGTACTTGATAAAGAATTTACTATCCAGAGAAAGCCAACACTGGGTACTAAACCATCAGTCTTTTACATAGTGTGAGGTAGTCATGATTGAAAAAACACTCAAAGGCAAGCCGGCTTATTGGATCTGGCTTGCATTTTTAGGAATGTTCATGGCTATTGGTGCTGCCTGCTATGTCAGGCAGTACAACTTTGGTCTGGGCATGACCGGTATGAGCCGCGATGTCTCATGGGGACTCTATATTTCCCAGTTCACCTTTCTGGTTGGAGTTGCGGCTGGAGGTGTGATGCTGGTACTCCCTTATTATATCCATGATTATAAAGAGTTTGGAAGAATCACTATTTTAGGTGAGTTTCTTGCCATTGCTGCCATCGTTATGTGCCTGTTATTTATCATGGCAGATCTCGGACAGCCAATGCGTGCCTTAAATGTTGTTCTTCATCCATCTCCTAATTCTATGCTGTTCTACGATGCTATCGTTTTGAATGGATATCTCTTTCTGAACGTTCTTTGCGGCTGGGTAATTCTCACTGCTGAGAAAAAGCAGGTAAAACCGCCGAAGTGGATTTACTTCTTTGTTTATCTGTCGATCCCCTTTGCTGTTTCCATTCATACGGTAACCGCTATGCTGTACTGTGGTCTGCCGGGGCGTCATTTCTGGCTCTCAGCCATTATTGCTCCACGTTTTCTCGCATCAGCGTTTGCCGCAGGACCTGCCCTTATCATTATTGCATGTCTTGTTTTAAAACGTGTTGCAGGTTTTGATGCAGGGCGCAAAGCAATGAATAAGCTTATTACCATTATTATTTATGCCGCATTGCTGAATATGTTTTTTGTTGGCCTTGAGTTCTTTGTTGGATATTATTCCAATATCCCAGGTCATAAGCATGCACTTGAATATCTCTTCTTTGGTCTTGAGCATCACGGACATGTGTACAACAATCTGGTCCCATTTATGTGGGCCTTTGTAATACTGGCTTTTGGTGCCATTGCAACCCTTGCCACGCCTGCTGCTAGAAAGAATGATCTTGTTCTTGGACTTGGGTGTACCGCTTTATTTGTGGCATTCTGGTTGGATAAAGGCGTTGGCTTTGTACTTGCCGGTTTTGTTCCAAACGGACTGCATGAGATCACCGAATATATTCCAACTGTTAATGAGCTTGGAATTACCATCGGTGTCTGGGCAACAGGGTTTATGGTAGTGACTCTTCTTTACAAAATTGCCATAGGCGTCGAGCATGAAGTAGAAGGATAGTAAAACTCCACTATTCGTATACAGCTTTTCGAGCCCCCGAGTAATCGGGGGCTTTTTTTTTGCCTTTTTCTACGGTATAGTATTTTCAATATTAGAAATTAGATGCCAGAGGTAGGAATCGTGTCGAAAAAACGAATACTCATAGTTTCATATTCCTATAGTCACCAGACAAGAAACCTGCTTAAGCAGCTGGTTGCTGGTCTGGAGGAAAGTGAAATTGATGTAACATGGGAAATGCTTGTTCCTGTGCAGGAACTACGGTTTCCCATAGGAACTATTCCTGCCACTGTTCTTATGATGTTTCAGACATTTTTAAGGAAGCGCTATCCCTGTCAACCCGTAGACCCCAGAATTTTTGATCAATGGGATTTGATTATTATAGCAGGGCCCACTTGGTCCTATAATCCATCCGGCGTTGTCCTTTCTTTTTTAGATCGTGATGGTGAAAAACTGTTCAGTGGTCAGCAGGTCTTGCCATTAATCTCCTGTCGTGGCTATTGGCGTGTCCATTTTTGGGGACTGCGATCACTGTTGAAAAAATGTGGTGCAAAGATAGTTGCTGATCCCATAGTCTTTAACCATCCGACATCGGAACCCTGGAATACCATTGGGGTCTTTTTGAAACTTTCTGGAAAGATGCCGGATCGCGGTAAGGGCTGGTTTCGTAAATATTATCCAAAATATGGACATAGCAGGAAGCAGTTTGCAACGGCAATGGTGTTAGGGAGAGAACTGGGACAGGATCTGAATTCCGGAGTAGATGCATCGAAACTGCACTTTGATACCCCTGTTCCCATGGAAAAAATATAATAATAGTTCAAAGAGTGCTGCTAGGGGATCGAGCAGGTAGTTTTTGGAGAGTTCCTGTAATCTAGTAAGCAATATTTAAATACAGCTCATACAGCAAAAATATCTTTTGCTGGAAAAACAGATATACAAGTGCCGCAACGGAGAGAAAAGGGCCGAAAGGTATCCGGGTCTGCCCACCTTTTTTCTGTTTGATCATGGCTCCTAAACCAACTATTGTGCCACTGAGTGAACTTGCAAAAATAACAAAAGGTAAAGCCTGCCAGCCAAGAAAAGCACCGATCATGGCAAGCAGTTTGATGTCACCACCGCCCATTCCATCCACTCTGCGCCACAGGAAGTAGAGCAGGGCAATGGCATAAAGGATTCCACCACCGACAAGTATGCCGATGAGTGAATTCTGCCAGTGCAGGGCAGGGCTGATCAATGAAAAGAGAAATCCCAGGACAATGCCCGGCAGTGAGATAACATCCGGGATAATCTGGTGGTAGATATCTATCCAGATGATAACAAGCAGTGCTGCACAGAATATAAAATATCCTATGGTTGTAATACTGAGGCCGAATTGATAGATGGTGGCGGTAGACAATAGAGCCATAGTTAGTTCAACCACTGGATATTGCCATGAAATCCTTGCCTTGCAATGGCTGCACTTACCGCGAAGTACCAGGAAGCTAAGTACTGGGATATTCTCATACCAGTGAAGATCTGCCATGCAGCTGGTGCAATGGGATGCCGGAAAGACTACGGATTCGCCCTCACTTGGAAGACGTAAAATGACGACGTTTAGGAAGCTTCCGACAATGGCTCCAAAACAGAATGCAGTGGCAAGAATTATGAGTAAGATATCCATCGAATATGATCTTTTGGTGTTGTTAGAATAGTTACAGCTCAGAAGTTCGGATAATATCGTGCCCCGCTGAATAGCAACTTTAAATTTATATAAATACTAGCCCTTACCATGTCGCAATTCCAGGAAAAAACACAGATAATTCGTATAGAGCGCTTTGCTTCCGATATTGTTCGCCTGACACTTGACTCTCCCGGTATTGCATCCATTGCAAAACCGGGGCAATTTGTCATGATTCGAACGGGAAATACTAAAGATCCGCTGCTCCGCAGGCCATTCTCTATTTCGCAGACCAGTAATGGAAAACATTTCCAGATTCTCTTTAAGGTAGTGGGTAGAGGAACGTCTCTGCTTGCCCATTGTCGTGAAGGGGAGTTTCTGTCGGTGCTTGGTCCTCTTGGTCAAGGTTTTAGAGCTCATTGTCAGGGCACCAATTGTCTGGTTGGCGGTGGCATGGGGATAGCGCCTCTTCTTTTTCTCGGGAAGCATCTGTCACGTAAATGTACTCAAAACCCGCCCCTTGTGGTAGTTGGCGCCAGAACTGAGGAGGAACTTACTCCGCTGGTCCAGGACTTTAAAGAACTTGGTCTGTCTGTACATCCTGCAACGGATGATGGAACCTTGGGACATCACGGTTTGGTTACCGATGTCCTTGAGAGTCTGGATTTAGAAAGTGATTGTCAAATGTATGTTTGTGGACCTCATCCCATGATGACAGCGGTCCATCTGTTTTGTAATAAAAGAAACTATGCCTGTCAGGTTTCCATGGAAACTAGTATGGCCTGTGGAATAGGAGCATGCCTTGGATGTATTGTGTCAGTGGAGAAAGGCGGCTATGCCCATGCCTGTTGTGATGGTCCCGTTTTTGAAGCAAAGGAGCTGTTATGGCAAGTCAAGTAAACGGAGTTGACCTTAGAGTTTCCATAGGATCGCTAAATTTGAAAAATCCGGTGATGACTGCATCGGGAACATTCGGTTACGCCAGGGAATTTTCACCCTACGTTAATCTTCATCGGCTTGGCGCCGTTGTGGTAAAGGGGATCTCCCTTGAACCGCGTCTCGGGAATCCGCCTCCGAGGATCGTTGAAACCTCAGCTGGGATGTTAAATGCCATCGGGCTTGAGAATGTTGGTGTCGAACGCTTTATTTCTGAAAAGATGGAATCTCTTCAGGGGATTAATGTTCCGGTGTTTGTGAATATACTGGGTGATACTCTTGATGAATACCGTGAGATAGCAGCGCGACTAGCAGGCGTAAAAGGAGTTGCAGGCATTGAAGTTAATATTTCATGCCCCAATGTCAAAAAGGGCGGGGTGGCCTTTGGGACCGTGCCGGAGATGGCAGCTGCAGTTACAAAGGCTGTGAAGGCAGAGTCAACGGTTCCTGTTGTTGTAAAACTTTCTCCCAATGTTACAGATATCACCGTTATTGCCCGTGCCGTTGAAGAGGCCGGGGCAGATGCAGTATCCTTAATTAATACCCTGATTGGTATGGCAATTAATCCTCGCAGCAGACGGCCATGCCTTGCCAATGTTATAGGTGGACTATCCGGTCCTGCAATCAAACCGGTGGCACTCCGTATGGTGTACCAAGTGGCACAGGCTGTGTCTATTCCGGTTATAGGTATTGGCGGGATTGAAAATGCGGATGATGTCGTGGAGTTTATGCTTGCAGGTGCCACAGCTGTGCAGATTGGTACCGCAAATTTTGTAAACCCGAGAGCCAGTGAAGAGGCTGTTGAGGGGCTGGCTCATTACGTTGTTGAACAGAAAATCGGATCGGTAAGAGAGTTGATTGGAGGGCTTGTCCTTCCCTAACCATGACGATTTTACCTAAAAACGGTCCTAGCCAGTTGACGATTTGGGCACGGATACAATCATGGGGGCGTCTTCTATTCAGACGTGATACACCATGGAAGGTGAAGGCAATTCTAGCTTTTGCAATTCTCTATCTTCTCTCGCCCTTTGATCTTGTTCCAGACTGGATTATAGGCTTTGGTTTACTTGATGATCTCACCGTTGTCTCCATTCTAGTTGCCTGGGCTATTAAAATTGCTAAAAATAAAAAATAATAGAAGCTTATGAAATCCCGTTCCCGTATATGCGTCTCCATTGGTCGCAGCAGTATAGATGATGCTCTCTCCGTTGCAGACTCCGTCGCAGCGCAGGCTGATGTCTTGGAAATTCGACTTGACTATCTGCATACTCCTGCCGTGTCCCCCTTTGTTAATACCCTGCATACTCCTCTTCTTTTTACTAACCGTCCCAATTGGGAAGGAGGAGAGTTTGTAGGAGATGAAGAGCAGCGAATTGGTGCCCTGCTTGAAGCCGTGACTGAAAATTGTGGATATGTTGATCTGGAACTTCTTGCTCCCGATGACTCACACCAGAGAATGCGTATGGCTCTGGAGGAAAGCACGACAAAGCTGATCCTTTCCTGGCATAATTTTAAAGATACCCCGACGCGTGAAGAACTGGTGGGACGCATGGCTCTAATGCAGGATAAAGGGGCAGATATAGGAAAGATTGTTACAACAGCCCATTCGCACCGGGATGTGTTACGGGTTCTACAACTCCAGGAGGTGGCAGAACAGCTTGGTTTCCCACTGATTGCTTTTTGCATGGGAAGGCCTGGGGTCGTGAGCAGGGTTGCTACCTGTGAACTTGGAGGCTATATGACCTATTGTGCGGTAAGCGGAGAAGAAGCTACGGCTCCAGGGCAGTTGTCCGTATCCGCCTTACGTAAAATATACTTATTGTTGGGGCCGTAACTATGCTCATTAGTGGGAAAACAGCGTTGTATGGAATAATAGGGAATCCGGTTACCCATTCCTTGAGTCCATCCATGCACAATGCTGCTCTGGCTGCCAGTAATATTGATGCTGTCTATTTACCTTTTTCTGTCCCTGATATTGAGTCAGCTGTTATAGGTATTCGCGGCCTCGGCATTCAAGGAACAAGTGTAACCATTCCTTATAAAGAAAGCGTCATGAGTCTTCTCGATGAGATCTATCCTGTGGCAAAGCAAATCGGCGCAGTAAACACCATCGTACATAAGGACGGAAAACTTATTGGGTATAATACCGACTGGCGGGGTGCCATGCGGGCACTTGAAGAAAAAATTGATCTTTCTGGAGCGAAAGTTGTGCTTCTTGGCGCAGGTGGGGCTGCCAGGGCCATTGGCTTCGGGCTTGTGGAGAAAGGGGTTCAGTTTGTACTCTGCAGCCGAACTGAATCCCGTGGTCGTTCTCTGGCAGGTGAACTTGGTTGCCCCTGGGTCTCTCTTGCCGAGGGGGGGGGGCTGTCCGGGAATGTCCTGATTAATGCGACATCGGTGGGTATGCAGCCGGATTTTGAGAAAACTCCTGTGCCAGGGTTGGGGCTGTCACATTTTCAGGTGGTGATGGATATTGTTTATGCTCCGTTGCAGACTCGCCTGCTGCAGGAGGCAGAAAGTGCCGGTTGTGATATCATCAATGGGCTCGAAATGCTTCTCTATCAGGGGGTTGCTCAATTTGAACTCTGGACTGGTAAGTCTGCTCCGGTATTGGTTATGCGTAAGGCATTGTGGGAAACATTAGGAATCAGGAAATAAAAACATACAATATAAAAATGATAGAAATTAAACCAGTAGCAAAAGTTGATGCCACCGTCGTTGTTCCCGGGTCTAAAAGTCTGACCCAGCGTGCCCTAATTGCAGCCGCCCTTGCAGATGGAATTAGTAAGTTGATTGGTCCCCTTGCAAGTGAAGACACCAATTATACCTCAAAAGCTCTTGAGCAGATGGGAATTACCGTTGAGCGGGGTGAAGATATCTGGGTGGTGCATGGCGGTGGCGGAAAACTTACCACTCCGGACCGGGATATTTTTCTTGGCAACAACGGAACGGCCACACGTTTTCTCACTTCAGTTGCTGCACTTGGCCATGGGAATTTTCGAATTGATGGTGAAGAGCGTATGCAGGAACGCCCTATTGGCCCACTTATGGAGGCTTTACAGGGATGGGGTGTTGATATCACATCGGTAAATGGAACAGGATGTCCGCCTCTGCACATAAAGAGCAAAGGATTGACGGGTGGCGCAACAATTCTTCCTGAAGGGAAATCAAGCCAGTATGTTTCATCCCTGCTGCTCGTTGCCCCCTACGCTGCGCAGGCTGCTACTCTGGAGGTGAACGGTGAAGTACTGTCAAAGCCCTATGTGGCCATGACTCTGTCGGTGATGTCTGATTTTGGCGTGAGCGTGGAGTGCGATGAGGCCTTTACTTCTTTTACCATCCCTCAGGGCAGGTATCGGGCTATGGAGTATGAAATCGAGGGTGATGCCTCGAACGCATCGTATTTCTGGGCTGCAGCGGCTATTACCGGAGGACGGGTCACCGTGGCGAATGTGCCGGTTCCATCTTTGCAGGGGGATGCTGATCTGGCTCCATTGCTTGCCCGGATGGGGTGTGAAATTAGCCTCGATGGTGGTGGCATAACACTCAGAGGACGTGATCGTCTGGAAGGTATCACCGTGGATATGGGTGATATGCCGGATGTGGTTCCCACACTCGCCGTGGTTGCGGCCTTTGCCCATGGAAAGACAGTGATTAAGAATATTGCTCATCTGCGCATCAAAGAATGCGACAGGCTCACGGCCACTTTAACAGAGCTTGCTAAGCTCGGAGCTAAGGTCGAAGAGGGGGATGATTTTATGGTTATCCACGGCGATGGTGGTGCCAACCTGCATGGAGCTGAAATCGAAACCTATAATGACCATCGAATGGCCATGAGTTTTGCCGTGGCAGGACTTCGCATTCCGGGCGTAAGGATAACTGGAGAAAATTGTGTTGCCAAGTCCTTTCCTGACTTCTGGGAACGCTTTGCCAAACTTGGTTGAACTCTTCTGTCATGTGTATAAAGTATTTGATTTAGAAGAGTTTTTGAGATACACTTTTACTGCGTTATAACAATTACGAAGCATCTAAAAAAGGAGAACTGTATGAAACAATCGATACTAGCAGGATTGACTCTTATCTTTGTGCTTATTTTGCCTGTAAGCTGGGCTGCTGCTGAAAATACAATCCCGGCACCTCCTGCAGGTAATCTAAGATACTCCATCACAGTTACCGAATTTAAAAATGAAGCTGGCTGGAGTGGCCGCTGGAGTGTCGGAGATGGGATGAAGACTGTGATGACCAATCTTCTTTACGAATCCGGATGGTTTATTGTCCTTGGTGATGGTGAAATGCGCAAAGCCGCTATGGCAGAGCAGGATTTTGCAGCCTCTGGCCGTACGGCTCAGGGAAAGAAAACAGCTAAGATTGGCCGGATGACTCCTGCTCAGCTTCTTGTGCGGGGCTCCATTACCCATGTTCAGGACGATACTGGAAGTGGTGGCGGCGGCCTGAGTTTTCAGGGGTTCAGCATTGGCGGTTCCGCTGGTAAAGCTGAGATGAATGTGACTATTTATCTGGTTGACTCTGAGACGGGTCAGGTGAAGGCATCCACTGATGTTGTTGGTGTCTCAGGTAAAAAAGGGTTTTCCGTTGGCTATCACGGTGGGGCTCTTGGAGGATTGGGCGGTAACTTTGGTGGTGCTGAAAAGGATAACGTGGGTAAGGCTCTGGAAGATGCCGTAGGTCAGGCTGTTCTCTTTCTTATCGAGCAGCTTGATGGCATTGCCTGGGAAGGGTCTGTTGTTCTGGTGAAGGGTGATAAGATTGTTATCAATCGTGGTAGTCGTGAAGGCGTGGAGGTTGGCAGGCAGTTTAACGTTGGTTCAGTTGAAGAACTGGTTGATCCCGATACCGGGGAAGTACTTGATTCCGAGATGACGGTGGTTGCAAGTATTAAGGTCACAAAAACCAAAGAAAAAATATCTTACTGTGCTCCTGTTTCAGGAAGTGGCATTGCAAAGGGTATGTCGGTCTTTCCCATGGATCGTTAAAGGAAAGTTCTTCTGAACAGTTACAACTCAGAAGTTAGGGTAATATCGTGCCCCGCTGAAGTTACAAAATAATATTCATAGGCGCTCTTTGAGAGCTATTTTTATGTAGTCAGAAGGATAAGAATGTTCCTCAAGATGTCTTTCGATTTAGTAACTATTCACCATGCTATGAAACGGCGCAATGTTAACCCGGAATCTGGGGACACGATTCCAATTCAAAAGACAATGACGAATTGGGTCATGTCCCCAGTTTCCTACCAGCTTATTCGTTATTCAATTCCTGATCAAACTCAATTTCGGTGAATAGTTACTCGATTTATAAGATAAAGACCTAAGAAAACAAGGGCCCCACCGAACAGAAGTGAGCTCTCCAGGCGCTCTGGGGATGAATTTAAGCAGCTAACAGACGACCGGCCACAAAAGTTCCATCCCAAAACATCATGGTCAGGTTAAGGCGGATATGAACACCGGGTGAGGTGTTTTTTCAGACATCTACTTTATTATTTTGAAAAGCTAGGAGCTTGTTCGAGAATAGCAATTTTTTATCAAATCGAGGTATTTGGTAAATTTTACCACAGGCATATAGTTGATATTCTGAGGACGAGGTGCCCAACTAACTAGAATATTTTTTATATAGGTGAAAAATTTTACAAATAACGAAGAGTTGGGGAAAAATGGCATTCTCGGACAGCCTCCTAGTGGGATTGCCTCTGTCACTGCTCGGTTTCGCAACGCAGAATTCTGTTAATGAAATCTCTTATTGGATAACTTCTAAAAATGCCTTGTGTTCTTCTTGATTTCCCTGGATGTCGGCCAGGGACAGAACAATCATGTAATGTCCTTCACCTAATTTGGGAATGTTGGCATCAATAACATAGTCAGCATTTTCATCGTTATGGGGGGGACGCATAAAAGGTTTCAGACGGTCGGTGATATTTAAAGAAAAGAATCCTCGCTTTCCCTTGACCTGTAATGTCTCAATATTGATTGGTGCGACACGACTTTTAAGATATATCAGGAGTCGTACAGGTGCGGATGATCGATAGATGTCGTTTTCTGGTTTCGGGTCAATTATGGAGACTATGGGCCCCAGAATTCCGTCTGTATCCGATCTATCTACTCCCGGGGTGCTATATGGTTGAGCGTCACGTTTTGAGTTGAGTGTATTCTTATACTGATTCAATTCAAGCAGCCATTCATCCTGTGTGAATATGAGACTTGCCTGCTCATTCTCATTGAAAAAAAGTGATTGTTCTGCCCAGCAGAAAGTACTGTATAAACAGGAGATGAGTAAGGCGAGAAGAAAGGATGTTTTTATAAACAGCATACACTATAACCTGTTATTATTAGTCTGAGCATAATGTCAGGATAATGATAAGAGACCTAAATACAATACAGTATAAGTCTGTAGCCCACTAAATGCCAGTTATTTGAAGGTTTATAGGGTAATATAAGCAATATGCCTAGGTGTCAATTCGCCTTGCGGTCCAGTAGCAATATTTCCAATATTGCTTCTTCATGCTTGATATGATGACACCTTTGCTAGTAGATGCATGAAGAAATTCTGAGTCGCCAAGGTAAATACCGACGTGGTTGGAATAGAAATTGGTTTTGAAGAATACGAGATCACCGATTCGTAAATTGTTTCGAACTACTTGTCGTCTCGTTTGGGCCTGTAAGTCCGTAGTTCTTGGAAGGATGTAGCCAAGCTTTGAGCGAAATGTAATATAGGTGAATCCAGAACAATCAATGCCGCGCCTGTCCAGGCCTCCCATCCTGTAGGGGGTTCCGTGCCACTCCCTATAGTGTTTTAAAAGCGTCGACTTGACCACACTACTATTCCGTAAGTCTATGGCAGTGGGGGGGGGGGGCACTGCCAGCGGTGGTGTTACGTCATGCTGCACGGAGGAACAACCAGTCAATATAGAAAGGATGGTGAGCAGAAAAAGAAAATAGCTGGTGACAGGAGTTGATCCGCTTTTCATCAGTGACTCACTGACTGATGATTATAGCATCCGAGCGATCAAGGACACCTTTTCTGGACTTCATATACTCTTTCATGTCTTTCATGATATTTCTGGCCTCTTCCTGGGTCAGTGTATAGACGTTGTAGCTTCCACTGCCGTCATGGACTAAGAGCTGTTTGAGTTTTTTGCCAGGATCCTCAGGATTGGTGCAGTCCCCATTTCCAACTTTGAAAATTTCATCTGGGCCCACGGTGGCAAATCCAGTGTTGCCGCTACAATCCATGGTCTCGAATACGATTTTATAGGAGTCATCGGCCTGTCCCTGAAGTGGGAACACCATAAATGGAAGGAGAGCGGCAAGAAAGAATATCTTTTTCATAATAACCTCCTGAGAATAATGGGTGACAGTATATCTATCCGATAGCGTTGTCTGTCAGGTCTTGTCTTTTGTGGCGCTGACTACAATAAAGCCGGCCTCTTTATCCAGGCCCGGTTGCGGTGATTCCATCTGGGTCACATTCCCCGGTGTCTGGTAGAGGCTGGAAACGGCGGCAGCAGGGGAGAATCCCTGCTCTGTGAGCAGTGATATGGTTTCCTCAATAGTGAAAAAGCGAGCATGTTCATAAAAGGGATGGCCAGCCTCTTTTTTATGCTGAAGGTTTATTCCCCATGCGCCCGTTGCTGGGACAAAACCGAGAAGTAGATGGCCTGTGTCCAAGAGAACCCGATGGGATTCGTGAAGAACTTCTGCTGGATTTTGAACAAAGCAGAGAGTGAAGAAAAGTGAAACCCGGGTAATTGAATTGTTGCAAAAGGGGAGTGCCTCCCCAATTGCCTGGCAAACATCAATGTTTCTGGATTTGGCAAAATAGAGGGGGGCTCTGGCAGGGTCAATTCCAAATCCGGAACCAAAATGTGAGGCAAAACGACCAGGACCCACGCCAATTTCAAGGGCAGGTGCTTGTGTGGGAAGAGTGAGTTCTGAAATGGCTGCAGCTTCAATGTCAAAAAGGAGGCTGTCATCAAACCAGCTATCATATTCCTCTGCACGTGCATGAAAGACTGCAGAGTTTGTCTGCCACTGTCTTGGGGCTTTCATTCGTCCTGCTTTTCGAAAGTGTTTTTTACCATAAAATAGAGGGTTCCCTCTTCTTTCATACTACCGGCTGCAGCTTTTGCATAGTCACTGCTGCCCCAGTAGAGATCGGCACGACCCGATCCCTTGATCGCCGATCCTGTGTCCTGCGGGAAGACAAAACGCCGCATGGAAATCCATTCTTTTATCGTACCACTTTTATCAAGCACCGGTTTACGACTGATAAGAAAAGCCAGTGGTGTCTGAGGGAGAACATCGGGATCCACTGCAATGGAGCGTCCTGCAACCAAAGGCTCACCAAGGCTTCCCAAGGGGGCACCGTCGGGGGCCCAGTTGAAGAAAATATATTTTATATTGTGGTTTAGAATCGCATCTTGCTCCTCCGGGTGCTTGCGAAGGTAGCCACGAATACTTGGAATAGAGGCCTCCTCAAGACTCATTTTACCCTGATCCACCAGTAGTTTACCAATGGAAAAATACTCAAGGCCGTTGGATGCAGCATAGTGGATGGAGCGTACCGATCCATCTCGTAGCTGGATCTTCCCGGATCCCTGAACGTGCAGAATAAATGCATCTACCGGGTTATCCAGATACACAAGTTCACTGCCGTCGGCTATTCCGATTTCCTCAATTTCTTTCCGGGTCCAATAGGGGGCCAGTTGCCCCTGTTCACTTTCACGTTTGAAGAGAAGAGTTCCTTTGCTGGGATCCTTTATTTGAATAAGCGATTCAGGGGGACTATAGAGGGGGTACAGGTAGGGGGCCTCTCTGGTAAGGCTTCCCTTGAGAAAAGGCTCATAGTAGCCGGTGATCAACATCTCACCCCGTGGGAAATCTTTTCGTCCGCCCGCCTGGTAGACTGTGAAATTTTCTACAATTATGCGACCGAGTTCCTCTGGAGTTGGGTCTTGTTTCAGGATATCAATAAAGGAATTCATTGATTCCCGCATCCAGGAAACAGGGTAATTGTTGGAGCCGAGGGTATATGAGGTTTCTTCGGGAAGTGTATCGAGATAGTGAAGGTGGCGGACAGCCGCGGTGAGCAGATGTTCAAGATTTAGATCATCATTGAATGCTGGGATGTCATTCGGGGAGAGCTTGTCGAGTGGTGCCCTGGCGCAGCCGTTCAGGAGGAGAAGAAATCCTGAAAGGAAAACTAAAAAAGTGGATATTTTATTTCTGAACATGGCTCTGTTATTTGATAGCCTCGGCCAGTTCGCTGACTGCCATGGCATAACGATTTGAGTGGTTCCATTCGGTAATGGCCTGAAAATTAGGATATCCGGCGATATAACGTTTCCCGCCGCCAATTTTCGGATCCTTTTCAATGGTGACTATGCTCAAGGACCTTTTTTCGGGAGGAATGGGGAGGGAGATGGACTGCTCCTTCTGTACCGTGAGGTAGTCCACTAGTCCCTTTCTTCCCTTACTGTTTGCCCTGAGGACTTCCGGCCCCTTAAGTGTTTTCCCGATATCAACGTAGAGCGGTGCATGAAGGGCCCAGTGGAAGGAATGAAGATAATTGGCAATGGATGCCAAGATATCATCGATGGAATCAAAGACGTCACGTCGCTCGTCACCATCAAAACTCACAGCATATGTACGGAAGCTTGAGGGGATAAACTGGGTTTGGCCAAAGGCACCGGCGTAGGAACCTTTTATCATGCGGGGGTTATAGCCGTTTTCTTTACAGAGGATAAGGAATTCAATCAACTGCTTTCGAAAGAAGTCGGATCTGCGGGGGTAGGCATCAAAGAGGGTGTTTAGGGTCTGGAAAACATTGAAGCCGCCGCTGTAGGTACCGAAACGGGACTCAACCCCCCATATGGCAATTACTACCTCCCGATCAACACCAATTTCCTGTTCGATTCGATCGAGAATCTTCTTGTGTTTTTTAAGCTTCTTTTTAGCTTTTTTTATTACCGATTTGGTAATGAAGCGTGGCCGATACTCGTAATAGGGCTTAGCTTCCCATTGAGTATCCATGAGAACAAGTACTTTCCGCTTGATCTTAACCCCTTTAAATGTCGCATCCAACGCCCCTTTGGCGAATAGCTCTGTTTGCTCAAGCTCTTGAAAGAGGAGTTTGTATTTATTCTGATTAAGGTCGATTTTCTGACCATCTTTGACACGATCGGCTGCAGGTATTTTTTCCTCTGCCTTTCCGGTGTGCGGCAGCAGGGGGAGACAAAGGAGTAAAATAAAAAAGCCTGTCCTAAGTTTTTGCATTTTCATGAGGAGACTCATGCTGGATAGGTTGAGTGGAATCGATCGAGGAAGTTGTCAAGCATATCTGCGGGAAGTTTGTTGATACCTGCAGCTGCCGTACGTCCTCCTCCCGTGGGAAAGGCGAGGCAAAGAGTGTCTGCGTTCTTCCTATTGTTTAAAGGGGCTCTTACGCTGATGCGCAGGGTGCTGTCGTCGTTTTCAACAATGAGTGCGTGTGCGGCATTTTTCTTCTCTCGAGCCCGCAGATTGGAAAAAACACCGGCTACTCTTCTTGCCCAGGGGGCGTTGGGGAATATGTAGATTCTGTTATGCTTACCGGGAGACATTTCCTTTTGTCCCATGGCAAGATCCATATCTTCTGAAAAGCCCTGACGGAGGGTTGCCAGATCACCGGATTCTGCCAGAAATAAAAATGGATCCTCATAGGGGTGCAGGGCCTGGTAGAGAGCATCCGGTGTAAAGTGGAGATCGCTGATATCCGCTCCATATCCGTTGTAATTCAATAACTCTCCCAGTTCCTGGAGCTGTACCAGTTGCTCTGTTTTTAAGGAGAGGGAAGCTGCTGCTTCCTTTGCAGAATCATGGAGATTATCTCCATAGGCAGCAGCTACGGCCCAGGCTTTATATTTTCCTTTAAGAAGTTTATCCACAATGAGTGAGGCGCAGATTGTGGGGGATGGGTCAATGTGAACCCTCAGCTTCTCTGTCTCCGGAATATTTCCGGCAAAGTGGTGATCGATGTAGGTAATTTCATTGCCCTGATCAAGGAGTGATAGCAGGGAAGCCCGATTGGAATCAAGCGATATATCAAAAACAGTAATACTGTTATTTTGCTGATTTTTGATTTTGTCGAGAAGTTTGATGTCTCGCTTGACTCCAGTGACCAGAGTGGCATCAGGCTCCGGGGTTTGCAGACGGAATTGGTGTAAAGCCAGGATGCCGTCTGCATCGCCATTAAAGACATCAAAATGCATGGTACTGTTTATAACCTCAAATTTATAGGGCTGCCAATGTTCGCAAGGTTAAACATGAGCATAAGTGAGTGATCACCGGGGGTGTATCTCGACGTCAGTTCAACGGACCAGCATGCGGGGTGATACAGAAGTGAGATGTTTTGTGAAATAGTCTCGGATTCAGAGATGGAATGCTCGATTGAATATGCTGCAAATATGGTATCGAAGAGCTGTGCCCTGGCACTGACGTTGATTTGCTGGGTATCTCCATCGCTGCCATATCTGTAATCAAGGTTGAGGTAGTCTCCCCGGCTGTTTTCGTAGGCAGTTTCAACGCTGTGGGAGACAAACCCATCCCCATATACATCAATGTCGGTTTTATAAATAATCCAACCTTGCTTTATGGGATCTAGGCGCAGTCTCACATTGACGGGAGAGAAGGGGGTGTCAGATACTTCACTGCGAAAATCGTAGCTCTGAAGAATTTTCAGGTAGCCATAGTCACGGCCTTCGGTTTTTTCCGTATCGGTACTTCCAAAGAGATTGAAAAAGTTATCAATTCCATAGGTAATTGCGTTTCTATCACTGATATAGTCTACAGAATCAAATGAAGGAAGATCATCCTGATTGGCGTCTGAGAGGAAATCATATTGAATATAGGGTCTGAAATTATGGCTAATTCCCTCAGTACCATCAGTATTGAAGCTGAAATCCCTTAATAATGTACTTCCGATTTCAGTATGGAAATCCCCCAGGAGACGGTTTGGGGTGTCACCTTTATCCCACTCTCCATCTCCAAAGGTTTGGATACTGTAAAAAGTTTCACGGATTCCTGCTTCGGCACGGGCTTCAAGATAGGGACTTAGGGGAATAGGGGCACTGAGTCGAGGATACAAATCAAAGCGGTGTCCCCCAACGCCATCTTCCCGGTAATAATTTACGTAATCTGTATCCCAGTCGAGGTTCAGGCTTGTTTCTCCGAGGGGGAGACTTCCCGTGAAATCGAGACTTGGAAGCTTCCAGAGGGCACCGGGGGTGGTTACTGTTTCTACAAGTCCTGTCTCTGGATCAATGAAGGAGACAGGTTCTTGTGTGACATCGTTGATTCCTAAGAATACCCCCTCAAGGGCCATGCCATCCCAGGTTTTAAGGATTTTGGCAGAGTTCTGTCGCTGATCACTGGTTTTGTTCTGAAAACCGCGGCCAAAAGCGTCGCTGAATTTGTCGTTCGATTCCTCAAATCCTGTGACTCCACCATTGAACTCTGTGAGATAATCCCGGTCGGAAACGATATCGAGATCCATGCGAGTAGTCACATTGTTATCAAAATCATGATCGAGTTTACCGCGCACCCAGTATCTGTCCTGATTGGTGTGGGTGTATCCCGTCTCCGTCCAGTAATCTGTCTCCGAAGGATCGGAAAGGTCATCATAGAGATAGCTTGCCATCAGGGCACCCTTTTGTTGGGCACCAAGGACATACCGAAACTCCATACCAGGCATAAAGCCGCGCTTGGCGTAATATTCAGGGTAGAGGGTAAGGTCGGATGAGTCCGAAACATTAATAAAGAGTGGAAGGTTAAAACCAAAGCCATTGCGATCGGAACTGGAAATTTCTGGAAAAAGCAGGCCGGTTTGACGTTTGTTGCCAACGGGTAACATCAGCCAGGGAGTGTAGAGGACGGGCACATCTTTGATTCGGAACGTGGCATGTTTCAAAACTGCGTATTCACCCTGGGTCACATTTGTCTCGATGGCTGCAAAACTCCAGGGAGGGGTGTTTTCTTCGGGAACTTTACAGGTAACAACCCAGCCATTTTTGATTCGATAGGTGTTGACGCCTGTTTTTTCAATGGTTTCACCTTCAAGGTGTAGATCCATTGAGTCACGGAGAATGATGGCTTCTGTAAATGTGCCTGTTTCTTTATTCAGATCCAGAACACCTTCTTTGGCAGTAAGTTGATCGGTGCTGTTACTGACGGAGACATTGCCTTTTGCTTTAATGGAACTTTGTTCAACGTCATAGGCAATCCAGTCAGCTTTGATGGTTATCTCGGTTCTTATGCGAGGTTCTGCGTCGAGCATGATTTCCTGAGTACCCCCCCCCTCATCAACGGTAGCAGGATTTTCTTCAAGTAAAACCGACCAGGCAGAAGTCTGGGCGTCTTCTTGCTCCTGTTTGGGAGGTAAAATACGCAATTTAGTGAGGACCACATTGCCTTCAGCAATAACACTTTGAGGGTTTTCAAAGCGCAGGACTTTATCTGCTTCAATCTGCCACTCGTCGGTATTAATGGTGTCTGCCTGAAGAACGGCGGGCTGAACAATCAAGGCAAGTAATGAGCCGAGGCAGAGGGAAAGTGTAGCAGAGGTCGGTCGGTTAAAGAGCTTTGTCACAGGTAACTCCCTGAAGGTTCATGGTATTTCCATGTTAAACGGTGTTGGGTGTTTAACGTGGCTGTTGATAAGAAAATGTTTGTACAGGCTTGCTAACTGATCACCTTGCGAAAAAGAGGTAAACTCACTGTAACCCTGATTGCTAAAGGACAATTTGATCAACGTACGAAATGTACGAGGATGGGCGGTTGGTGTCAAGTTTAAAATCACATATTTGCCTTGATAATAACGGGAAATTGTTTTATTTTCGTGTTGTATTATAGTGTGTTTTCGTAAAGAAGAACAGTATTTTTCTTGCCTTCTTCCTGGAAAGCATTATTTGTAGGCACTCATAAGTTAAACATCGTCTTTTTCTCTGCACCTCAGCAGCAAGTCTTCTCCGTTGATACGTCGTTTAAATGAACCTTGCAAAAAGCGGTTTCCGCTTTTCACTTATGTGCCGTGTTGTTGCAAGACTGCGTAGATTGCAGTATAGAAGGATATGGTAAAAGTATTGATTTACCCTTTGCTGCAAGTACTAAGTGCATCAATAGAGTAATGAAAAATGGGGCATTCCCTGGAATATTGTATAAAGAAAGGTTTGAGTAAAAAGAAGCTTAATCTTTCTTTCAAAAGAAATGTCGGGAACTTTGCAGGGTTGTTAGAGATAACATAAAACTCCCTCAAGGCTTGGGCTGGTTACTTGTACTATACACATTGAGAACCGGTCTTTAGCAAAGTGATGATAAAATGTAATACTGGAAAAACGTTCTTGATTGTCGTTTGTTCCTGTTAAAAAAAACGTAACATTCCTTAATAAAGGGATGGACACAAAAGTTCCGAAATGGGCCTGGCTTTTTTTCGGTAAAGGAGAATTATGGTAGATAAAAAGGCAGAGCCAAAGGAAAAGGCTGTGCAGGAAAAAGCTGTGAAAAAAGCTTCAACCGGAGCCTGGTGGAAGAGTACGGCTAAAAAGGAAACGGTCAAAGAAGTATCTGATACAACTACATCCAAACTTGAATCACCGGAGTCTGAGAAAAAAGCGGCTCCTAAACCAAGGAAAAAAGCAACTTCCCCAAAGAGTCCTGCCAAGCCTCGAACACCTCGAAAGAGGCCAGCTCCCAAGAAAAAACCAGTCAACAAGGTAGAGAAAGTAGCAACAATAGAGCCGGAACAACCTAAGGTTTTGTCGGATTCCGGGAAATCTCTGGCCGGTTCACAGATAGTAGCTGAGCCGGTAGTTGCGCCAATAGCCGAGCCAATAGCCGAGCCAATAGCCGAGCCAGTAGCTGAAAAAACTGAAGTTTCTGAAGAGTCACAGCCAAAAGCAAGGCCATCACGTTCTCGTGGTCGGAGTACACAGAAGGCAAAGAATCCAGGGACAGGAAAACAGCCGCAACCGGCAGATGAGAAGCCACTTCCCAAGGAGAATCTGCAAACGTTAAAGCTTCTGATCAACGCTGAGGAACCTGAAGAATGTCGTTTAGCACTTCTCGCTGATGGACGTCTCGAGTCTATTCACGTCTCCACCGTTTCTTCCAAACAGACTAAAAACAATATTTATAAAGCCAAAATTGTAGCCATTGAGAGTAGTCTCCAGGCTGCCTTTGTTGACTACGGTACTGATAAAAACGGATTTCTTCCTTTTAACGAAATCCATCCTGAATATTACAAACAGGAAATCAGCGAGGAGAGCAAGCGTTATATCGAGCAGCATCAGTGGAAAAGACTGAGAGTGACCGATGTGCTTGAACGTGGGCAGGAAGTTCTTGTGCAGGTAGTAAAAGAAGAAGTGGGGAGTAAGGGGGCTAATATGACCACCTATCTTTCCATTCCAGGGCGTGGTGTGGTGTTGATGCCCGGTTCCGATTCTAGGGGTATATCGAGAAAAATCAGTGGCGAGGAGCGTCGTTCGCAGTTGCGTGAAATCATGGACTCCCTGAATATTCCCGAGGGAGTGGGTTGGATTGTTCGAACTGCAAGCTCCGATGTTACCAAAACTGCTCTCACTAAGGATGTCCGTTCATTAGCTAAGCTCTGGAAGGAGATCAAACTGAATGGGCAGATGCTCGAAGGTGTGGGCAGGGTCTATCAGGACCACGATTGTGTTCTGCGCTTTCTCCGTGAACATTTTGATCCGGAAATTAAAGAAATTCTGGTTGATGACCTGGCTGCTCTCGAAAAAGTTAAAGATTTTCTCGATTTGCTCCCCACCAAACAGCAAGGCGCTAAGGCTCGGTTGCATAAAGGATCACGCCCTATTTTTAACCAGTTTAATGTGGAAGATCAGATTGAGTCGATTTATCAGCCTCAGGTACAGCTTCCCTCTGGTGGTTCCATTGTTATTGATCCCACCGAGGCTCTGGTGGCCATTGACGTAAACTCTGGTTCAACAGGGAAGGGCAAGAATTTCGAGGAATCGATATTTAAGGCCAACATGGAAGCTGCCACAGAACTTGCCCGCCAGTTGCGTCTTCGTGACCTTGGTGGCCTGATTGTAGTGGACTTTATTGATATGCGTATTAGTCGTAATATCCGTGAAGTTGAGCGTCAGGTGAAGAATGCCATGAGGCGGGATCGGGCCAAAGTTGATATCAGCAGGATTTCAAAATTTGGCCTTATGCAGATTTCCAGACAAAAGCTTGGCGCCCCTATCGAGACCAGTAATTATCGCGTCTGTGAACATTGTAAGGGGCGTGGTATTGTGCGCTCCGTTGAGACTCTGGCTCTTTTTTATCTGCGGCGCATTCAAACAGGAGCCAGCAGGAAAGAAGTGGTGAAAGTTGAATGTCATTTTCCGCTGGATGTCGCCCAGTATCTTCTCAATAATAAACGAAACGAGATAAGCGATATGGAATCCCGGAATAAAATAGATATTATTATTGTTGCCGATCCCACTCTTAAACCTGCAGATCATGAAATTATTTGTCATAAACAGGAAAAAGCGAATACAGGTGGAAAACAGGCTTGAGTAAAAAACTGAACTGGGGTATATACTCCCTTCGCATGCACTAGTAGCTCAGCTGGATAGAGTACCTGACTACGAATCAGGGGGTCGCAGGTTCGAATCCTGCCTAGTGTACCAAATATAGATACAAAAGCCGTACACTTACACAGTGTACGGCTTTTTTTGTTTCCCGACATCCTGCCTCTTGTAGACGCAAAGTAGACGCATTACTCGTTATCATGCCGCGTCTTCAAGTTCTTTCGACCAGAAATTCCCCAATGTTTCATTTTGAACTTTAGTACTGTTGTTAAAATGCCCGGCATACAGTTCAGTGGTTTTTTGGTTCTCATGCCTTAAGAATAGCTGTAGGTCAGCGATACTGGCACCATTCTCTTTTAGTATAGTTGCTGCCAAGTGACGTAACTGATGGAGAGTGAAATGGCCAACACCGGCTTTCTCGCAGAGTCTGCTGGTGAACTTGTTCAGTGAGGTGTACCGATCTTCAATAAATGCTTTTTCAATTTTAGAGTAATACCTGTGCCAGAAGACGTATTCGCAGCTAGGGTGACGTTTGTCAAGTTTTCTTAGGAATACCCTGTAAAGTTCTTCTGGCATTGAATGGAGGGTGGTTTTAGGTAGCTTATTTCCGGTCTTCTTAGTGCGAAGTTTGTAGGTTCTGTCGTCCATGTCGATATCAGCCCAGACCATGGTTAGGATCTCATTCTTACGGGCACCGGTCAGTAAATAAGTGAGTAACAGGTCGTATTGATCTGGATCTGCAATTGCCATGACCTTCTTCACATCTGCAATAGGAGTGGGATTTGGACCTTTCTTTGGATGAGGTAACTTTTCCACCTTGTCGAATACATTCCTCGTACCGGATGGAACTAGCTCCTGCTTAATCAGCCAGTTAAAAAGTGCTACACCTTCCTTCCGGTAACAGTTAAAGCTGTTACTGCTGAACTGATTAGCACGATCTTGAAGGTACTCTTGGACCATAAACACTCTGATGTCTCTGATATCAATGTTTCCCCATTGCTTAATGATTTCCTTACAAAATCGGATCTTCTTGTTCAGAGTATTATGACCATTGACTCTAGTTTCATTGGATTTCAGCCATAATGTACTAAAACTCAGTAAGGTTGAAGGGGTCGTATTCTGACCGGTCTTGTACCGCTCCTGAACCTGTTGCTTCAACTTCATTTCTGCTTCTTTCGCTTCCTTTTCGGTCTTCCAACTGAGCTGAGTCCAGTTGAAATATTTGGGCTTCAGGTACTTTTTGCTTCCCCGAATCGGTTCTTTTACCTTGATGTAATACTTCTTGTTTCCTTTCCAAATTGGCACCTAGAACTCCTCTCTTTATCAGTTTTTTGTTTCCAATTGTTACACCGCCGAGTTCGGACCAGTGCGAATAAAGCCAACCAATTTTTATTGATGGGGGCATTATTTCAAGTACCTCACGGGGTGACATAATATCACTTGGCGGGACTATTTTGGCACTGGGTGATGTGGGCATAATTACTTTTTTTTAACTTGGTTCAAATGGTGTTTTTGCTTGACAGTGAAATCAGTATGGTCTATTTCTGCTACAGTGTAAATGCCTAAACACACGTGAGTATTCGCTGGTGTGGTAGCCGAGTTTTTGACGCAACATCACTGTAATTATGAGTATGGAAAGTGAACCTATAAATGAACAATCAACTAAATAATTATATCCCGCAATGTGACATTGAAAATAATTTCACTTTTTTATTTGGGTCAGAATAGTGACACTGTCGAAAGAAGTATATGCACAGTATGGAGGTTATGGTGATCATCAAAATGAAATTTATTTTGATGAACTTCAGATGAAATATCAAGATGCAGATTTTGACAAAGTACTTGTCAACTTAACTAAAAACTTAAAGGAGGAGTGAATGATTGAGCGCAAGAAAATCAAACAGAATTACAATCAAACTATCGGGGGACAATCGTGTGACACCAGAAATAATACAAACTGAACAGGGTGCTAAAAACATAGAAAATATTCGCTATAATTATAATACCGGAAACCGAATCTGTAAGTACACAAACTCAACAGCTACAGTAAAAATGAGCATCGATTTCATCAGGTTTTCAATTAAGTCAATTAAATTTAATACAAAAGAATTTTATAATTTATTCAACGTGATAAGTGCTATGTCTGTAGAAGAATCAAGTTTCCATTTTGTTGATGGATACAGTTACAGTCAAGTCCGGAAATATAATATAGAGTTTCAGAATAAAATATACAAAGTTGTAGCATCAAGATGTCCATCTGATTGGAATTTAGTTAGTGTACCATTCTTTCTGTAAATTCAAATAAAGCTTGGCAGTAGCAGGCCACTGCTTATCCTTTCGGATTGCAATCATCACAAAACAATCAAAAGGAGAGAACAATGACCTGCCAAATAAAGAATACCCAATTTGACTTTGCAATGGAACTGTTGATTCAAAATGGCCTTGACGGTATT